>WLWD01001137.1_pt1 | contig 158579 bp, 124 predicted proteins | sample 6712731 | NCBI WGS metagenome assembly WLWD01 (sample SAMN12718690, study PRJNA576275) | sponge metagenome | isolation source: marine sponge | host: Mycale hentscheli | place: New Zealand: South Island, Marlborough, Capsize Point | collected 2014-11-01
TCCCTTCTCCTCCTCAACTCACCCTCCATCCCTTCTCCTCCTCAACTCACCCTCCATCCCTTCTCCTCCTCAACTCACCCTCCATCTCTTCTCCTCCTCAACTCACCCTCCATCCCTTCTCCTCCTCAACTCACCCTTTATCTCTTCTCCTCCTCAACTCACCCTCCATCCCTTTCTCCTCTCCTCAACTCCCCTCCATCCCTTCTCCTCCCTCAACTCCCCTCCATCCCTTCTCGTCCTCAACTCACCCTCCATCCTTCCTCCTCCTCAACTCCAACCCTCCATTCCTTCTCCTCCTGCAACTCACCCTCCATCCCTTCTCCTCCTGCAACTCACCCGCCATCCCTTCTCCTCCTCCACTCACCCTCCATCCCCCTTCTCCTCCTCACCACCCTCCATCTCTTCTCCTCCGCCAACTCACCCTCCTCCCTTCTCCTCCTCATCACCCCCTCCATCTCTTCTCCTCCTCAACTCACCCTCCATCCCTTCTCCTCCTCATACTCACCCTCCATCCCTTCTCCTCCTCACTCAACTCACCACCTCCATCTCCCTTCCTCCTCCTTCAACTCACCCTCCATCCCTTCTCCTCCTGCAACTACCCTCCATCCCTTCTCCTCCTCACTCACCCCCATCCCTTCTCCTCCTCACTCACCCTCCATCCCTTCTCCTCCCTGCAACCACCCCCATCCCTTCTCCTCCTCAACTCACCCTACCATCCCCTTCTCCTCCTCATCACCCTCCATCCTTCGCCGCCTCACTCACCCTCCATCTCTTCTCCTCCTCAACTCACCCTCCATCCCTTCTCCTCCTCAACTCACCCTTTATCTCTTCTCCTCCTCAACTCACCCTCCATCCCTTCAGTCGTTTGATCTCTTTCTCCACTTCATTGTACTTGGTCAAACACACGTACACATCTTCCTCCAAGTAACCCGTAGGACGCTCTAGATAACACACACACAACAATAACAACAACAAACTCCTTTTCTCACTCTATTATTTACAATTCTTCCTTCTATCCCAACTGAAATCGCTCATAAAATCACACTGCATTAACTGCCACTCCCCTGCCCCACCCACCACCTGCTCCACCCCACTATTTGTCACTCCCACCTGCCCCATTCTACTGCCCTAGCCCTCACTGCTGCAGTAGTCGGAGAATCCCGTCACCAGGCAACGCACACTTATGCTCCTCGTGGGGTTGGTGTCCTGGATGTCTAAGCAACAGCTCCTGTTTGTAGAAGGTCTTCGTGGGAGGATGATCCACCTTTGGGACGCAGGAACCACGGTCCGTGGATCTAAGGGTCGCCGCTATGGAAACACATACACACAATATATTATACAATACTTATTACATGAATCTACAATATGGGGAGTGTACAATATGGGGAGATATTTCAAGAGCATGCATAAGTATTTTCACGAGCCAAAGGCAAATGAACACACAAGTGTGAGAGTGAACTGTCATCTCCGTATTGTACGAGTGTAATTGATTAGCGTACATTGGATATTTTTCCAAAACAGTTGCGCTTCAAAGTCTCGTTGTTCAAAGATACTCTGCCATACATACATACAAACTTCAGTTGTTCAGAACTACACACGGGCGAGGTGGAGTTCTCAATACGCAGCGTTCAATGTGAGAGAATATTTAATACTCGCGTGATGCAGAACAACTCTGACAGAGCATCTAGTGTCTCCCTTCACCTGGTCACCCACTGCTTCCTGCACAGCTACAAGAACCCTCTACAGTTGAACATGAAGACTAGACGAGAATCAGTGACACTACGATCAACAAACTTTCAACCCATGTGTCACAGTTGGTAAAGGGACTCCAATATAAGAAATGAAACTTAAATATTCCTTTTAGTGTCAGAATTACAGTTTCCAAGTTAGTTACTTTACCTCCCTCTCTCCGCCCACTCACTTGTGTGTGATCTCTCTCCGCCCACTCACTTGTGTGATCTCTCTGCCCACTCACTCGTGTGATCTCTCCGCCCACTCACCTCACTTGTGTGATCTCTCCGCCCACTCACTCATGTGTGATCTCTCTACCCACTCACTCGTGTGTGATCTCTCTCTGCCCACTCACTCGTGTGTGATCTCTCTCGCACTCACTTGTGTGATCTCTCCGCCCACTCACTCATGTGTAATCTCTCTACCCACTCACTCGTGTGTGATCTCTCTCTGCCCACTCACTCGTGTGTGATCTCTCTACCCACTCACTCGTGTGTGATCTCTCTCTGCCCACTCACTCGTGTGTGATCTCTCCGCCCACTCACTTGTTGTCCGTCCACATGCGATCTATCCTAGCAATAAACGGGAGGTCCTGATCAGAACGCAGATACACAAAGTCACCTGGACAAAACAAACAAATAAATAAATAATAAATAAATACTCGACAGAAATGGAGTCCAATGTTAAGTAATACAAGAAAAATGCAGTACCTGACCAACACCATCTGGTTTATAAACACAAGCTGATGTTCGGCTATTGAGGATTAAACCAAGAATAATACAGACCAAATTTTAGTTAGAATAATAGACCAAACTTTAGTTAGAAAAAAAATTAATTCAAAATGTACTTGTTTGACCTCATAAAAATGCCTCTATATTATTAACTAGAGCTACATAATCTTCCACACACCACACACCATCTCTCTCTCTCTCTCTTACCAATTCTAGAGCAGTCTTCATCGATGCAGAACTGGTCATAATACCTGGCATTACTGCTGATCTCCAGCAAGACCTTGTCCAAGACTGGACTCACAAAGGAAACATCTCCCAAAGGACCAGACTGTCTGACATCCCAGACTGTCTGACACCCCAGACTGTCTGACACCCCTGACCGACTGACTGACACCACAGACTGTCTGACACCACAGACTGTCTGACACCCCAGACTGTCTGACATCCCAGACTGTCTGACACCCCTGACCGACTGTCTGACACCCCTGACAGACTGACTGACACCACAGACTGTCTGACACCACATACTGTCTGACACCCCAGACTGTCTGACACCCCTGACCGACTGTCTGATACCCCAGACTGTCTGACACCCCTGACCGACTGTCTGACACCACTGACAGACTGACTGACACCACAGACTGTCTGACACCACAGACTGTCTGACACCCCAGACTGTCTGACATCCCAGACTGTCTGACACCCCTGACCGACTGTCTGACACCACTGACAGACTGACTGACACCACAGACTGTCTGACACCCCTGACAGACTGACTGACACCACAGACTGACTGACACCACAGACTGTCTGACACCACATACTGTCTGACACCCCAGACTGTCTGACACCCCTGACCGACTGTCTGATACCCCAGACTGTCTGACACCCCTGACCGACTGTCTGACACCACTGACAGACTGACACCACAGACTGTCTGACACCCCTGACCGACTGTCTGATACCCCAGACTATCTGACACCCCTGACCGACTGTCTGACACCACTGACAGACTGACTGACACCACAGACTGTCTGACACCCCAGACTGTCTGACACCCCTGACCGACTGTCTGACACCCCTGACCGACTGTCTGACACCACTGACAGACTGTCCACTACTTACCTTTATCTTGAGTTTCTTAAAAGTCTTTGGCTTACAGTAGTACTTGGCCGTACACACGTACACATCTTCAGGAGGAAACCCCTAACCAATACATTAGCAAACACACACACACAAGACATGAATTAGGTGATAAAGTGGGCACAGAAGACAATTTCAAGAACTCCTTCCCAAACCACGGAATAGATACATACTAATTATCCTCATCATCACAAATCTATTATTACAATAAGTTGGTATCCCCCCCCCCCCCACCCCCTCCTTCAACTAGTACGGAAAAGTCAACTGGTAAGTCTTGAGTAAAAAGCAAATGTCTCACCATAATGTATGTGTGTGTGAATGTATGTGTGAATGTATGTGTGTATGTATGTATGTATGTATGTTATTGGCAAGTGAGACACTATCAGGGGTAACTCTATTGAAAATTGGGGATATTTGTTTATCTATGTTTGGATGTACGTATGTCATTTTTGTACTTTGACCCTGGCATTTTCGTCTTAGTTCGGAGGTCGACCCTGTCCCAAACTTCACTGAACAGAATCCTCTCGTTTATCGATCATTACCCGTATCGCCCTAGAAATTGAATTGTTTATCGTTTTGAATTCTTTTGTGGGTGCAATTAAAGCTTGAAAATCTACCTGAGTTCCATTTCTATTGGAGTTAGTGACGGTGGTAATTCAATGCGCTCTTTGTCACGGTTATAAGCCATACACAGCAGTATTTGCTTGACAATGTATTGTCCACTAGACTAACCACATAAGTAAGTCCTGTGTATGTATATCCAGTTGTGTGAAAGTATTGTGCGTTACAGTTTCTACTTAGCTAAAGAATATCACAAAGAAAATGTTTAAATAACGTGTATAGTTTGTTGCTATTTTTTCAATTCAAACAGTTGCGGCGAGTGGTTACTATGGCATTTAAATACTTTACCGTATAAACGTAATTTAGAGAACTCAGACACTATTTTAGTAGCTTTGAGTGTTAGAAGTTAAAATCAATCATATAACAATAGTGTAGTTTTAGACTCGCTCGCCATTTGTGCTCAAGCACACCACTAGTGTATGTAAGTGTGTGTGTGTGCGTGTGTACCTTTGCTGTCATTTTGACATAGTCCCTGTAATGGAGGACACAGGCCCTGCCCACAATCTGACTCATACGTCCTGCACTGCGGAAGTCACTCCGAAACACTTCCTGCAAAATACACAAGACAAGCAATGTTTGGTAAAGTATCATCAACACTCTTCATGTGGCTTAGCACCAGTCCCTGGCAAGTGCTTACAATATCCCTTTACCGCCTGACTAGGGGCTCGTAAATAATGTCAGGTAAGGAAGGGTGGGAGAGTCACAACAATTAAAAAAATTATTATCTATCCACCATATAAAAAAATTCCAAATACAGAGCACAAAAAAAAAAAAAAAAAAAAAAAAAAAAAAAGATTCATTTGGCTCCACCCACCACCACCTGTTTGATTTTATCACTGAATTCTATGTTTGTTTTTTCACTTTCAGTCTTTTCAATCAATCGCCAAGAAAGCCATGGCGGATTTGAAACATGAATTGCTCATTGTGTCTTCGCATTGATAAGTTACAACATTAATTATTTCACAATTATTATTTCCATAGTAAATAATGGATCTTCATAATCTCTACTCCCTCCAAATTGTCCTAGCACACAAGCATGTACATGCCACGCCCACACACAAATAAACATTGCCTGTTAATCACTTTATAAGTTTAATCTTGTCTCCAATTAGTAGTGCCAATAACGCAAAAGATACGTGGTAAGGGTCATCAATACGTTTACATGAAAATAGGTCTGCAAGTTTCACCCACTTGCCAATTCCCTGCCCCGCCCACTTGCCAATTATCCACTCACTTACCTTCCCACCACATACACGACGTCTCCTACATGAAACTCCTCCCCTTGCCACTCACACAGGTCACACTCCTCACACTTCTCTCCGGGTACCTCGCAATCCACAACCAGCATGCCACGCCCCACTGTGGCGCTGGTGGGACTGGTAAGGCGTGAATCTGACTCTGACGGAGCAGGAGAGGCTGGGGACTGACTACGTGACTGTGACGCTGCGACTTCTAGATCTTTAATGAAATCACTGAAAATATACAGAACAAGTGAATGAATGAATGAATGAATGAGTGAATGAATGAATGAGTGAATGAATGAGTGAATGAATGAGTGAATGAATGAATGAGTGAATGAGTGAGTGAATGAATGAATGAGTGAATGAGTGAATGAATGAATGAGTGAATGAATGAATGAGTGAATGAATGAATGAGTGAATGAATGAGTGAATGAGTGAATGAGTGAATGAATGAATGAATGAGTGAATGAGTGAATGAATGAGTGAATGAATGAGTGAATGAATGAATGAGTGAATGAATGAGTGAATGAATGAATGAGTGAATGAATGAATGAGTGAATGAATGAGTGAATGAGTGAATGAATGAATGAGTGAATGAATGAATCAGTAGTTAGCATGAAGTACCTTCCAGCTATATGTTAGACCCAAAGGAATGGAACTACTCCATGTAAGAAGGACGCTTTAGCTCAATAGGTAAAGGGTATCACTACGGCAAGATCACTTGTGAGCATGTAGAGGTTTTTCATCATCTCTGTAAGTTGACGAGGTAGAGGCCATTACTGCGCTATCTGATAATAATAGCTATTATTATTTGCAATATTTGAGCTCATAGTATTATAATTCAGTACAGGATAGAACAGTGAAGACCTAGATCCATCTCAACAGTATTATATACAGCACTGCTGAGATGGATCCAGGTCTGAAATGTTATATTCCGTACCGAATTATAATACATTAAACAAAAGCTCAAATATTGTCAAAATAATCTATTATCCCTGGAGGTTACTTATGAATGATTCCATTTGATTCAACTTACCTTACATAATCTGCCACTCAAGTCTACAGACACAACATACTCTACCATTTCCACCAGCGACCCAAACAGAAAACCAATATGCAGGAACAAAAGGCTGGAGAGCTGTTTCTGAAGTCATCATTCAAAGTGGCATAAGCTTACGCTCACAAAATATACCAAACACCAAACAGCTTCATTCCCTGAGGCTTCAGGACTATATGTAGTGTTGCCCTCTCCTCCTTCTTTCCTCAAGCAAAGCTTCCTCAATGTTAGTCCACTACATATTCTATTACATCTGATGTACTTGAAAAGAATGATTGACAGATTGAAACGTGTTTCTATTACACATCTCAAGCCCCACCCTCTATCACTGCTTGTCTCCCCGCCCCTTCCTAACCCAAACTCCTGCATTAAACCCTTCATGTACTCCCTAGGAGTAAGTCACATGACTTGACTTACTTGAGAGTGTACGACAGAGCAGGACTCCACAGGTGACCTTTGCCCTCTCCACAAAGCTCATCTCGTGCTTCCATATACTTTCGTGCTAGGTCAACCACACACAGGCCACGCCCCTTTTGAGCAGCTTGACAGAGCAGATCACTGACATCATTCTGTAAAGTGTCCAGTCTCTGGTAGTCTCCTAGGCAACAATACAGGTCATGTAAATTATTACCACAACTAAAAATTAAATCAATTAAAATTAGTCAATGGTGAAATGGTACAAATACAACTAGGTAGAGATCTAGCTATTTCACTATTGTACTTACATGTGATCACATAGCAACATATCTGCCTAGCCACACTCTCTCAATGACATACCCACCTCCAGTCAAGCCACACCCACCATGCCACACCCTCCCAGTGACATACCCGCCTCCAGCTACGCCCTGACTGAGTCCATACTGAAGGAGTGGTCCACACAACTGCCGCTGCTCTGAGGAGACGTGGTCTTACTGTCTCTAGACAAGTTCCTATCCTGATTCTTCATCTTCCTGGTCACCACAACATCCCTCAGGCATTCCTCCGCCTCCTGCCAGTCACACACACACACACACACACACACAGATCACAAACTCACCCATACATTAAACACTGCACACGTGCATTTCATATAAGCCTTACAATTATGGAGAGTTCAACAAACTTTACTTTAATGACTATTGAGCTAACTTCTCAGGGCTATGTGAACCAAGAACTTCCCACGCATAAACCGCCATAGAGCAATTGAAAAAGTGAAAGGTTTAAAGGTCGGCACAGAATCAGGTAGTCATCTTTACACATAATCATCTCACACACATGCAAATTCTCTTGTAACTGCTAGTGGTTATGCGCACCTGGCAGAGCCAGGATGCCTATGCACTAAGCAGGCACTGTGAGCTGCACACACACATGTACACACACATACATATGCTACACACCGGAGTTTGACACATCGTAGTCACGAGTGTTGACAGAATATTTTGAATTTTCTTCCTCACATCTTCAAGTGGATTCTGTGACTGGTCTGAAAAAAAAAATTAATAAATACAAAAAAATTAACAAACAAACAAACAAACAAACAAAAGAACAAATAAATAAAAATAAAATAATACAGGAAGCATGTCAGTATCATCACTGACCTCCAGCAAGGAACATCTGAGCCAGTGTGTTTAAAATAAATGAGTACAGCTAGAAAGAAGCACCACTGGTGTGAACCCTCAGCACTACACTAACTTGCTATGTATTACAAATCTTCTCAGACCAAAATAATAATTTATTGGCTATTCTAACCAGGTATCAATATAGCTGGAGCAATGTAAACGGTACATGTAAAAGCTGTCTTCATAAGAGAGAATCTGAACAGGCCAGAGACACTCACAACACAAGTCTATATTTTCAATGCGAAACTCCACTTCTAGCACTCCAATAACTTCCCAGCTCAAAGCAAACTACCACGGGCAGCAAGAAATTATTTGCTCACGTGATTACGATGTGACGATAAGGGGTGTTACTTACAAAAGCTAATACCTACGTGGAGCTGACAGCTTTGAATAGCAGCCTGAAATTAAGAAATCACCACAATCAGAGCGTGACAGACAGACAGGATGACTACTATAACCATCTCGTGCATGCACGCTGAGGGTTAATGATTGCAATATTGGTACCTAGTTGAGATATCAGTTATCCAATATATGTGTGTATTCATTAATAATTCATAAGCTGAGTCAGATTGGTAAAGTATCGTCAGTGTCGGTTTGTTAAAGTATCGTCAGTGCCGGTTTGGTAAGGTATCGTCAGTGTCGGTTTGGTAAAGTGTCGTTAGTGCCTGATTAATACAGCATCATCTGTGTCGGATTGGTAAAGAATCATCGGTGTCGGATTGGTAAAGTGTTCTCAATGCCGGATTAATACAGCATCATCTGTGTCGGATTGGTAAAGAATCATCGGTGTCGGATTGGTAAAGTGTTCTCAATGCCGGATTAATACAGCATCATCGGTGTCGGATTGGTAAAGTATCATCGGTGTCGGATTGGTAAAGCATGGTCGGTGTCGGATTGGTAAAGTATCATCGGTGTCGGATTGTTAAAGCATGGTCGTTATCGGATTGGTAAAGCATCGCCAGTGCCTGATTGGTAAAGCATCATCGGTGTCGGGTTGGTAAAGTATCGTCAGTGCCGGATTAATACAGTATCATCGGTGTCGGATTGGTACAGTATCGTCGATGCCGGATTAATACAGCATCATCAGTGTCGGGTTGGTAAAGTATCGTCAGTGCCGGATTAATGCAGTATCATCGGTGTCGGATTGGTAAAGTATCATCGGTGTCGGATTGGTAAAGCATGGTCGGTGTCGGATTGGTAAAGCATCATCGGTGTCGGATTGGTAAAGAGCATCGTCAGTGCCTGATTGGTACAGCATCGTCATAACAGTGGTGGGTTGAAAAGTGAGAAAACGTGACTATGGCGGCATGTGTGTAGCTGTGTCGGGTTGGTAAAGTATTGCCAGTCATGATATGGCTGTGGTGTGTGTATTTGTTATAATGCTGTGTTGGGTTGGTAAAGTATTGCCAGTCATGATATGGTTGTGGTGTGTGTATTTGTTATAATGCTGTGTTGGGTTGGTAAAGCATGAGTACTGACAACAACAGTAGTGTGTGTGTGTGTGTGTGTGTGTGTGTGTGTGCGTGTGTGTGTGTGTGTGTGTGTGTTGATGGATACACGGGTTAAGAAAGGTGAAGTGGACTGATGTGACTCAACCAAATGGTAACAAAGAATAAAAATACCCTTGGCTCTTGGCTGCTGCATTTTTCTAAAAGATAGTACATACATCAAGTCCCACTGTGTGACGGGTTACTTGCTAGTAATAAATAATATCACAATAATAGACATATACTATTCTCTTCCCGTCTCATTATCCCCCTCGTTGCTTCTCTCTTCCCCCCCCCCCCCCCCCCCCCTCAACACACACCTTTGAGATAAGTGTATTTCTTCATGACAGCTCTGTGCAGGATTAGCGTGTGCTGGTATTGCTCAGACTCTCGGGAGAAGAAGGACACAGCGTTGTCTGTCATGAGTGTGAGGTCGTCCAGGAGTTGGTCTATGTTGTGATAGCCGCCATTGTCCACACGAGTCTGGATCATTCTATCGGCTTCTTCACCAAGTTGGAGTACTCTGGGATCTGGAATAATAATAATAATAATAATAATAGTAATAATAATGATGATGATAATAATAATAATAATAATAGTAATAATAATGATGATGATAATAATAATAATAATAATAGTAATAATAATAATAATAATAATAATAGTAATTTTTATAGACTATGTTAGTGACCAATAATGTGTGTAATAATGATTTGATGCAAACTACTTTAGTTACAAGTGCGACAATTGTGACCAACTCTTTACATTTACTACAAGTCAATGCCCGTTTTTCTCTTTGATATTTGTCTGCAAGGTAAGGCATTCGAATTTCTATACGACTTTTCAGTGACTGCTGAACTCCAATGGTCCCATTCGGTGTGTTAAGTATTTCATATTTTGAATTCATTTCATGTGCTAGCCTTTTCACTTGACCTGACTTGGGAAGGCTGGGAAGCATACATATTTCATGAAATGCTTCATCTGATATACAAAATTTATCCTTTATATAAAGACTGGAATGAAGTTCACCACCACCTGATTTTACAGAATTGTCTTTGTTGTGTGAAAACAGTGCATTCTTAATTTGTAGCGTTTCATGATTCCCTGTGACAACATTTAGAATTTCGATTGAACACGGCTCGAATCCCTTGTCACTACAAAAACTTAAAGCAGCCTTAACTCCATTGGCTATATTTTTCTTTCTGTTATACTGCTGCTGCCTACTACATTCATTCCATGGTCGTAATGAAGATCCTTTGCTTTTCTCCAATCGTCCAGTTTTCAGTTGAGCAATAACTGTTGCCTGATCCTTTGTACTTTTTTTCAGATTCTTCAATTCACTCTCAAGTCTCCTTCTCTTGCTATTTTCTTCTTCCAACTGGCTTTCCAGTTTTCTTTTTCTGTTTATGAGCTGATGATTTACTTTCACCTCACTGACTTCAAATTTCCATGAAGTGCTGGCTATTTCAACAGCTGTTGCTTACGCTTGGCTCCCCCATAGCTTGAATACAACTTTCCCATCCTCCATAACTTAGTTTTTACTGTTGCCCGAATGTCGCCAGTCACTTCAATAAGTATTGAATAATGATTAAAAAATTTCATAATAACACATTCATAGTTCAACTGGATTTGAGTTAATTCGTTAGACTTGACAACAATAGCATCCTTGTCTTGGGATAAATCAAAAGACGGTAGCTACTCCAGTCTACTCCAGTCTTGCCAGAATGAGAGATACTCCAAAGAAAATAGCTACAACAATAATTTAACCTTATATAGCTAGCGATTTTGCCAAAGTGCGGTGGTTAGCGGTCCAATTCAACGGATAACTATTATATCAATGTGCAGCTAGTACCATTCACATACTTAATAATGAAATCAATGAAGGAAGAGATACAGTATGGGAGTGTGATATCAGAGAGGGAAAAATAAAGAAGGAAACCACAAGTGTTATGTGTGCAATTGTTTATTCACGTACATATGTTTGTTTGTTTGTTTGTACATACATACATCTAAGCATATATGTATGTATGTGTGTATGTATGTATGTACGGATATTAGTGTATGGATAAGAAAAGAGAAAAGTTCTGAGCAATACGTCTTGAGGAAGATTACATGTTGACTTACTCCAGTGGATACTTCCTTGAAGGTGAGTGAGGACGTCTTTCCTTTAGAATCCTGTGCGCACACACACACACACACACACAAAGAAATCAGGTTTATGGTAGGAAGTGTGTCTAACGTAAAGATATTGAGAGGCAAGTCTTAACTTACAATTCTGATGCCAATTCTCCTTATTATTCTCACCAGTGAAATAACTCACACAATCACACACTACAACAATCTCAAATAGAACACACCAAATAGAAGGTGCCTGATCTGTAGCACATGTGCTAGAAAATCTCTTATGATACATAGAGTATATTATACGAGTCATCATCTCATAGCTAACCTTAGCATGCACCCTCAATAGACTAGTTGCCAGTGGCAGTGCATGTGGTGAAGATAACAGAGGTGAGGGGAAGCTATTCTACCAGTGAGGATGCAAGTAGTAATCCAGACTATCACAAGATATCTTATCCTGGCCAATAAATACAAGGGAAAAGAACATTATATTAGTGGTGAAAGAAGAATGTGCTAGCAGAAAAGGATGCAAACCTATGTATGACACAGACTGCACCAAAACAGCTAAGCGTTAATAAACAAAACAACAACAACAACAACAAAAACACACCAAGCTTTCAGCTCGTGAATTAGGCAAAATGGATAAAGGACCAAACCCTGTCTTTTTCATTCCACCCAAGGCTCGGTGAGAATAGCTGACCAGACAACTCGCTCAATCAAACTCACAAGAACTTCTGTGGCATTGAAGAGTGACAGCACGTGATTGGGTTCTGAGTGGGAGGGGCTTGCTTCTTAGGGCGACCACGTCCCACTGGCTCACTCAAACTTTGGGAAGGCAGACTCGTTTGCTTCTTTACACCATCCGGCCACGCCTCCTTGATCTTTGTAATGGTGGACTGAGCCACTTCTCTCAGCACAAGAGCATCCTACATAAGGAAAAAGAAACTAAAACAACAAACAAAAGCACTTACAACCACCTCACACACATACCTCACACACATACCTCAAGGTTAGTGTCTAGGAGATAAGCTGTCGGTGTGTGTGCCTAATTTGAGCAAAAAGCTACGACTTATATATCTACTTGGACAGAGTATGTACAGCTGATGGTGATCAGTGCATCCTCTCACCGGGAGCCACTGCCTCCTCTCACTGAGAGCCACTGACTCCTCTCACTGGGAGCCACTGCCTCCTCTCACTGGGAGCCACTGCCTGGAGCCACTGCCTCCTCTCACTGGGAGCCACTGCCTGGAGCCACTGCCTCCTCTCACTGGGAGCCACTGCCTCCTCTCACTGGGAGCCACTGCCTCCTCTCACTGGGAGCCACTGCCTCCTCTCACTGGGAGCCACTGCCTCCTCTCACTGGGAGCCATTGCCTCCCCTCACCACTGCCCTCACCATTGCCTCCCCTCACCGGGAGCCACTGCCTCCTCTCACTGGGAGCCACTGCCTCCTCTCACTGGGAGCCACTGCCTCCTCTCACTGGGAGCCACTGCCTCCTCTCACTGGGAGCCACTGCCTCCTCTCACCGGGAGCCAACGCCATCCTCTCACCGGGACGCCAATGCTCTCTCAACGGGAGACACTGCTCCCTCTCAATGGGAAGCACCAATGCCTCCTCTCACGGGAGCCACTGCCTCCTCTCACCGGGAGCCACTGCCTCCTCTCACCGGGAGCCACTGCCTCCTCTCACCGGGAGCCACTGCCTCCTCTCACCGGAAGCCACTGCCTCCTCTCACCGGGAGCCACTGCCTCCTCTCACCGGGAGCCACTGCCTCCTCTCACCGGGAGCCACTGCCTCCTCTCACCGGGAGCCACTGCCTCCTCTCACCGGGAGCCACTGCCTCCTCTCACCGGGAGCCACTGCCTCCTCTCACCGGGAGCCACTGCTTCCTCTCACTGCGAGCCACTGCCTCCTCTCACCGGGAGCCACTGCCTCCTCTCACTGGGAACCACTGCGTCCTATCACTGGGAGCCACTGCCTCCTCTCACCGGGAGCCACTGCCTCCTCTCACTGGGAGCCACTGCCTCCTCTCACTGGGAGCCACTGCCTCCTCTCACCGGGAGCCACTGCCTCCTCTTACTGGGAGCCACTGCCTCCTCTTACTGGGAGCCATTGCCTCCTATGGAGGCTGGATAATGTCTAACTATACTACAATAAGAATATCAGATATCAAAACGTAGCTAGTCGCATGTGAGCAATCTGATTGGTCCATTACGTGAGTCTATTCAAGTAGATTCATGCTCTGCGGCATTTAGAAATCAAGTAAATTGGACGGTTGTTGATACGGCCTAGGCTTTACTGTCATGCATCCTATCACACCCAACCCACCCACATGCCCCTTCCCACTCCACCCACGCGTTCCAAACCCACTCCACTCACACATTCCTACCCACTCCGCCCACACATTCCTACCCACTTGAAACCCATACATTCCTACCCACTCTGCCCACACATTCCTACCCACTTGAAACCCACACATTCCTACCCACTTCACCCACAACCACTTAGTTTCCTGTCCTCCACTCACACTATAAACTTGTGACCCCTCCTCGTTGAAGGTGAGAGCATTGCTGACGAGCAGTTCCATGGCTTTGCCAAGGTCATCAAACTCAGGGAACTCTCCACTTCTGATGCGGCCGAGGATCTCGCGCAGATCTATCGGTTCTTTAATAACGACATAATACTCAGGGTAGTGCTTAGCTGACGGTAGTCGCATGAACAGCTCTGACAAGACACGCCCCTCCTCATCTTGTTTACGTGCCACACTGTTGTACACGGCCAGCAGCTGCTTCTTCAGAACTGGACGTCTTTTTGTCTTGAGCAGTTTGACTAGAGGATTTTCTCTCTGTTTAGTCCCCGGCGCTAGCACCTTCATCACCATGGTCACTGCCTGACTCCTCCCCTTTATCCTCGTCGCTGTATCGCTCCTCATCACTACTACCACTAACCAACAAATCAAGACTATCACAAACTGCTATGAGTAATTCAATCAGGTAAAAGTCACTAGTCATTATACATTACTACTACTACTACTACTACTACTATTACATAAGCCTCCACTTCCCCCCAACCCACCCCTTTAGCTTGACCATAAAAGTCCATGTGACAGGGCTACGTACAGAAAACGAATCAAGGAGGGGCAAACACAATTTTGTTAGATTTTAGGAGGGGCAATAAGAGAGTAAAATAGTAGTATTAGAGAGAGAGTCTCTTAAGAATTTCTAGGGGGTGAGGTGAAGGCACTAGGAGGGGAGGTAAATGCCGCCTTTAAAAACAGTCCCGAGTAGATTATAGTGGGAATTAGGATGAAGAAAGCAATCTCCCACTAATAGTAAATAGAAAGTAACATCATTAACCACTTTTACTCACCTGGACCCTTCTTCATAGTCCTCTTCTTCCTCCATATCTGACACTGAACTCATACTAGCTGATCTCTCCTCATTCTTCTCTCGTCCTTTCATGCTAATCTTCAGTTTGGGCGTCTTCTTGTCTTCCTCGGCACTCTCTAGCCCCACCTCCTGCTCAGGGGAGGTCACAGACGAGGTTGAAATGGCAACTGTGCGATACTTGCGCTCCAGTTCGTTGCAACGATGGATGACAAACTTGCGAAGGACGCTAGCTTTTTTGTAGATGTCTGATGCAGGCTGGTTGAAGTAGTGGGCGTTTTTTATCAGTACTATTATATCGTCTTGAATCATACGCAAGTTGGTATACTTCCCTGCCTGAATAACAACAAAAACAACAGCAACAACAACCAAATACTAAACAGGGATTTTTTTTTAAAGTCTTTGTAGGTTATGCCTCCCCTGAAAATAATTATGGCCTTCATGGTGGTATTGATCACATACTTTTCATCAATAAAATGGAAATGAGAAATCCCTCTGTAATTTTGATTTGACCCCTCCCCAGTTTGATTCTAGAAATATCCTGCTGTATATAACATAACTGACAAACACTCAAATGAAAACATCTTAGTGCAAACATCCCACTGACGGCAAACTTCACATCCAATGAAAACCTGTGGCTACTGCAGGTTTCACTTCGGCCTGCTATCTATAGCTTATTTTTGCTATATATAGTAACAGTGCCTTCAAAGATGCACACACCTCAGCGTTAACTACCACCCACACACCTCAGCGTTAACTACCACCCACACACCTCAGCGTTAGCTACCACCCACACACCTCAGCGTTAACTACCACCCACACACCTCAGCGTTAACTACCACCCACACACCTCAGCGTTAACTACCACCCACACACCTCAGCGTTAACTACCACCCACACACCTCAGCGTTAACTACCACCCACACACCTCAAGTGTTAACTACCACCCACACACCTCAGTGTTAACTACCACCCACACACCTCAGTGTTCCTTTGAATGGTGAGGAGGTCAATGGGTTGAGTGATGACTCGATAATACTCGGGATACTCCTCACGCGACGGTAGTTGATAGAACGGTTCAGCAACTAAGTCACCGGAGTGGTCGTGGAATTTGAACACGGCAGCCATGAACTTCTTGACGGGATCGTCCGATGCAAGATACTCCTGGATCCAGGCCTCGGGATCTGGGATCTTAGCCGCAGAACTCTTGCTGGCAGAGCTAGTGGGTGTAGACCCCTTACGGATGGAACTTTTAGAGGCCGAACTTTTAGGGGTAGAACCTTTAGAGGCAGAAGCCTTAGGGATGGTAAGTTTGGGGACGGAAACCTCGGCCTCTTCTTGACTCCCTCTGATTTCTCCCGTGGTGATCTCGGACTTGCTATCAGCCTTGATGGACGCCAGATTAATCTTCAGAGTGGGGACTTTAGGTCCAGACCCACTGCTGGGTGCAGCGGAGGAATGGAGAGTGGGTGTGGCACTGTCCGCACCAGAATGCCTCCGGGAAGAGAGGGACAGACGAGACGTCGGGATGCGCAAGGTCAACTCTGTGGGTGACTGAAGAGACTCTGAAGAATCTGACTCACTTTCGTGGCTGGAGCTGGCAAAGCCGTAATCAAGCAACACTTGAGAGCATGACTTCTCCAGAGCTGCAGCTTGCTGGTACTCCGTGGAGCCGGGATGGAAGAATTGCCGAGTGTTGTCTAGAATGAGTTGGATGTCTTCCAGATAGGACGTCACGGTCTTATACTCCTCCATCTTTATCTTGTGCTATGGGGAGGGAAGAGAACGTTAGCATGTGCGTGTGTGTGCATGTGTGTGTGTTGGATGTGTGTGTATGTGTGCATCCTGATAATTACACTGTGTTCAAGAGTCCCAGGTCCAACACTTGTTGGCTAACATTTCTGGCCATAAGTTCATGGGTCTATTGAAGGGTCTAACATTAAGACTCAAACAAAGCAGATGCGGTCAACAGGGAGTCAAGGATTTTTCTCTGGGGTGGGGGTGGGGGAGGGGGGCATTATGTAGAGTCACTGGCTCACAAGCAGGTCTGGACTGGGAGTAGTCTCGGATCATTCTCCAAACATGATTCATATCGAACATTTATTTAGTTACTGCGTATGTCAAGTATTCTGTGTTTTGTTCATGTGTATGCATTATTGTAGTTACCCGTTGTTGTTATCATTACCTTTTATATTGTTTCAGTTGTTCATTGTAAACAAACTACTTTTCACAGCTCTAATCTAATACACTTGATTGCTCACCAAGGATTTAGTTAGGACATAGCTATTCCCATCATTCCCACCTCAGTCGAATAGTTTAGGTAGTCTACATAACCCCAGCGCAGTTGGCTCTAACCAGTCACAATAACCTGTTTAGCCACGTGAAAACAGTAAAGTCCCGACTATGAAATATATAGCCAGATAAAAAAACAACAACAACTTAAACTAACTATGATTGCTATTGAAGGACCAGAACTAGATAGTCATGATTTTGAAGTGTTGGAGATTTTTAAAGAAACCAGCAGTAGAATAGTTAAGCTACAAATTTTTTATACTTTTTTTTCCATAAAAAAATTCTGTCAGGGTAAAAAATTTAGGGGGGGAGGGGGGAAACTGACTGTAGGAGAAGGGGAGGGAGGGAAAGAATTCCAAGGCTCCCTAGTCTATATAAACCCTACTCATAGCTAAGATAGTGTATGTTCATTTCTTAATATAACTGGTCAAGTCAATGAACTTGTCACTACTAACATGCTGATTGTGTGTGTGGTTATAACTTTGACATTAAATGAACAACTTAATTAAACACAAGAATATAGTGCAATAAGTCAATCAAGACAACAAGCTAAGCACCTGAATTTTCATGAAATCCATGGGTCTTTCAATCACTTCTAAATAAGTAGGATACAACCTTCTGCTGGGAGCACGCAAGAAGAAGTCAACAACACTGCCATGTTCAAGTTCCTTCTGCTTCTTCAGAGCATTGAAGAGAAGAGTGCAAAGATGTACCTACCATTAATTGTCCATTATAAAACGGTTACTAACTTTCTAATTAGTGATCACCACCTTTGTGTGAACCTATTCAACATACTTGGGAGTCCAATACTTGTGGAACTTTCCATAGTAATTCTTTCTTTCTTTTCGGCCGTGAAGTTTCTTGGAATTCTCCCACACTTCCATCACTCCGGAGTCTCTTTCGGCTCATTCTTCTACAGCTACATTAAATTACGCGGGTACTTAGCTGACTTCGTGATGCGCATTATGTAGAAGAAAAGAACACGATAATGGTCGCGGGTACACTTTTTGTTATGTTGACTACTCTCTGAAGTTATTTAGTTGCTGTAGTAGCACAGACCCTTTGCGAAACTCGGGCTAGCCAATAAAGAATATTACCCAGTCTAGCTTAGCTCAAGCAACATTAGCGGCCAGCAAACAGTTGACTGTTGACTAGCATGGAATGAGAGGATTAGGGAAAACACGAAGATGAGAGAAATAGCCTAGTATGAACCATTAAGAAATAAATTTGTAGCCCAGATACAAAGCAGTGGTCTCTACCTTGTGCTTCTTTAGTTCAGCTGCTAGACTGGGTCCCTGTGCTTATAACCATTCCTCATGTGAAGTGAATACAAACTATCATGGATCATTTTTTATCAGTTGTATTCCTCTGTGGAACAGCCTGCCAGCTGAAATATTCATTTTTTTTATTTTATGTTGTTCTGGTTGAACATTTACATTTTAGTTTTTAGTTTTTTGACAAAAATATTTCAAGAATAATTATGGTTTTAGTTTTTCACTAGCAAATAATACAATTTTAGTTTTTCCAATGTACTAATTTCAATTCTAGTTTTAGTTTTTCAAATTTATTAACTTCTATGTTTTAGCTCTGATTTTTAGAATTCAATTTTTGTACTCAATTTTTTTTTAAATTCAAGTCCACTGGTCATTCGTCTTCTTTCAGTAGTGTCACTGGTTGATTAAAAATAGTTTTAATTCGTCAGCTCTATGACTTCCAGTTTAGTTATTATCCTATGTGAAATTTAGTTCTGGTTAGCTAGTTTACTAAAATGCTTTAGGTGTAATTAAAATTAATTTTAGTTTTAGAATCAAACCACCATTACTTAACCTTGGCTAGTTGACTGCTATGTTTACAACACATGTACTTTAGAAAGCGAAAGAAGTGCTTACAGAGAGCAAAGTCAATAGAAGTAATGGAAATGGTCTTATTGGAATGTATAATGATTTAGGGTGAAATATGGCTGTCCAAAGTGTGCATATCACTACACATGATAACCCATAGTCACACATTTCACGTGGTAAAGTACCAGTTGAGTTATCTGTGTGCTCCACTGTAACTTCAGACACTTCTGGATCTATGACTCCACACCATCTTTCTGTTTAACTTGTCCACACAAAATTTTGTGCATCTGACACACTAAATAGGAAGTATAAAAATCATACTTAAACATTCCAAACTCACACTTGGCATAACTACTTTCCATTAACCTACCACAGAAAATGTATTAGTGTTCCAGTATGCAATGCACATCTCGCAGATATCCCAACCTTAACGACCTGTAAATTGATATTTAAATATTATTAAGTGTTACACATGAGCAACTCTGACTCGTTACCTCCCTGGAGCCTGTGATGCGGCACATTGCTGATAATATAGTAGGTAGAGGCAGGACTTAGTGACAAATGAACACCAGCAAAAGCACAGTCTACACTGACTTATTTGGTGGAATTTAAATATGCAGGAGGACATACAGAGGCCAGCAAAGAGTCAATTAGTAGTAGCAAGTCTAGTAGAGGAGGTTATTTGATGGAGAAGGTTGAGGAGGCCAGCAGAGAGTCAGTTAGTAGTAGCAAGTCTAGTAGAGGAGGTTATTTAATGGAGATGGTAGAGGAGGCCAGCAGAGAGTCAGTTAGTAGCAAGTCTAGTAGAGAAGGTTATTTGATGGAGATGGTTGAGGAGGCCAGCAGAGAGTCAGTTAGTAGCAAGTCTAGTAGAGTAGGTTATTTGATGGAGACGGTTGAGGAGGCCAGCAGAGAGTCAGTTAAATAGCAAGTCTAGTAGAGTAGGTTATTTGATGGAGATGGTTGAGGAGACAAGCAGAGAGTCAGTTAGTAGTAGCAAGTCTAGTAGAGAAGGTTATTTGATGGAGATAGTTGAGGAGGCCAGCAGAGAGTCAGTCAGTAGCAGCAAGTCTAGTAGAGGAGGTTATTTGATGGAGATGGTTGAGGAGACCAGCAGAGAGTCAGTTAGCAGTAGCAAGTCTAGTAGAGGAGGTTATTTGATAGAGATGGTTGAGGAGGTCAGCAGAGAGTCAGTTAGTAGTAGCAAGTCTAGTAGAGGAGGTTATTTGATGGAGATGGTTGAGGAGGCCAGCAGAGAGTCAGTTAGTAGTAGCAAGTCTAGTAGAGGAAATTATTTGATGGAGATGGTTGAGGAGGTCAGCAGAGAGTCAGTTAGTAGTAGCAAGTCTAGTAGAGGAGGTTATTTGATGGAGATGGTTGAGGAGGCCAGCAGAGAGTCAGTTAGTAGCAAGTCTAGTAGAGGAGGTTATTTGATGGAGATGGTTGAGGAGACCAGCAGAGAGTCAGTTAGTAGCAGCAAGTCTAGTAGAGGAGGTTATTTGATGGAGATGGTTGAGGAGGCCAGCAGAGAGTCAGTTAGTAGCAAGTCTAGTAGAGGAGGTTATTTGATGGAGATGGTTGAGGAGGCCAGCAGAGAGTCAGTTAGTAGCAAGTCTAGTAGAGGAGGTTATTTGATGGAGATGGTTGAGGAGGTCAGCAGAGAGTCGGTTAGTAGCAGCAAGTCTAGTAGAGGAGGTTATTTGATGGAGATGGTTGAGGAGGCCAGCAGAGAGTCAGTTAGTAGCAAGTCTAGTAGAGGAGGTTATTTGATGGAGATGGTTGAGGAGACCAGCAGAGAGTCAGTTAGTAGCAAGTCTAGTAGAGGAGGTTATTTGATAGAGATGGTTGAGGAGGTCAGCAGAGAGTCAGTTAGTAGTACCAAGTCTAGAACAGGAGGTTATTTGATGGAGATGGTTGAGGAGGCCAGCAGAGAGTCAGTTAGTAGTACCAAGTCTAGTACAGGAGGTTATTTGATGGAGATGGTTGAGGAGGCCAGCAGAGAGTCAGTTAGCAGTAGCAAGTCCAGTAGAAGGTTATTTGATGGAGATGGTTGAGGAGGCCAGCAGAGAGTCAGTGGGTAGTAGCAAGTCTAATAGAGGAGGTTATTTGATGGAGATGGTTGAGGAGGCCAGCAGAGAGTTAGTTAGTAGTAGCAAGTCTAGTAGAGGAGGTTATTTGATGGAGATGGTTGAGGAGGCCAGCAGAGAGTCAATTAAATAGCAAGTCTAGTAGAGGAGGTTATTTGATGGAGATGGTTGAGGAGGCCAGCAAAGAGTCAGTTAGTAGTACCAAGTCTAGTTGAGGAGGTTATTTGATGGAGATGGTTGAGGAGGCTAGCACAGAGTCAGTTAGTAGTACCAAGTCTAGTAGAGGAGGTTATTTAATGGAGATGGTTGAGGAGGCCAGCAGAGAGTCAGTGGGTAGTAGCAAGTCTAATACAGGAGGTTATTTGATGGAAATGGTTGAGGAGGCTAGCACAGAGTCAGTTAGTAGTACCAAGTCTAGTAGAGGAGGTTATTTGATGGAGGAGGCCAGCAGAGAGTCAGTGGGTAGTAGCAAGTATAATACAGGAGGTTATTTGATGGAGATAGTTGAGGAGGCCAGCAGAGAGTCAGTTAGTAGTAGCAAGTCTAGTAGAGGAGGCTATTTGATGGAGATGGTTGAGGAGGCCAGCAGAGAGTCAGTTAGCAGTAGCAAGTCTAATAGAGGAGGTTATTTGATGGAGATGGTTGAGGAGGCCAGCAGAGAGTCAGTTAGTAGTAGCAAGTCTAGTAGAGGAGGTTATTTGATGGAGATGGTTGAGGAGGCCAGCAGAGAGTCAGTTAGTAGTAGCAAGTCTAGTAGAGGAGGTTATTTGATGGAGATGGTTGAGGAGACAAGTAGAGAGAGTAGAGGAGGTTATTTGATGGAGATGGTTGAGGAGGCCAGCAGAGAGTCAGTTAGCAGTAGCAAGTCTAGTAGAAAAGGTTATTTGATGGAAATAGTTGAGGAGGCCAGCAGAGAGTCAGTTAGTAGTAGCAAGTCTAGTAGAGGAGGTTATTTGATGGAGATGGTTGAGGAGGCCAGCAGAGAGTCAGTTAGTAGTACCAAGTCTAGTAGAGGAGGTAATTTGATGGAGATGGTGGAGGAGGCTAGCACAGAGTCAGTTAGTAGTAACAAGTCTAATAGAGGAGGTTATTTGATGGAGATGGTTGAGGAGGCCAGCAGAGAGTCAGTTAGTAGTAGCAAGTCTAATAGAGGAGGTTATTTGATGGAGATGGTTGAGGAGGTCAGCAGAGAGTCAGTTAGTAGTACCAAGTCTAGTAGAGGAGGTTATTTGATGGAGATGGTTGAGGAGGCCAGCAGAGAGTCAGTTAGTAGTAGTAAGTCTAGTAGAGGAGGTTATTTGATGGAGATGGTTGAGGAGGCCAGCAGAGAGTCAGTTAGTAGTAGCAAGTCTAGTAGAGGAGGTTATTTGATGGAGATGGTTGAGGAGACAAGTAGAGAGAGTAGAGGAGCCTATTTGATGGAGATAATTGAGGAGGCCAGCAGAGAGTCAGTTAGTAGTAGCAAGTCTAGTAGAGGAGGTTATTTAATGGAGATGTTTGAGGAGACATCATATCAGCCATCATAAAGATACCAACTTCTTTATTGGTTCTCTACTGGAATAATATTCTCCTAGTGTAATGTGTACATAGTCATTGTTGTAAAAAAGTTGTAATAAACAATCACAACTTTCACAACATTTAGATCCATACCTTATAATAGCTGATTCATGAGGATCATTAAAATAATCATTTAAATTCAGAGTTAACAAACTCTTATGCTGCCATCCACCAACTAGAACTGCTGCACTATCCATACCAATTTCGTTGCTAGCAAGATTTAGTTCCTGCAGGTTCTTGCAACTCTTCATGATATCAAGTATGGCAGACACACCATCATGTGTGATTCCAGTATGTTCAAGGTTTAGTGCTTGTAAATTACTACAATATTGAAGTCCCTCAGATAAACATTTCACACCATCTGATACTGTATGATTATTATGAAGTGATAACACTTGCAGTTTACTACAATATTGAAGTCCCACAGACAGACATTCTATACCACGTGAACTGATGCGATTCCCACCAATGTCTAGTTTTACTAGTTGTGTTAACTTCTTAAGTCCAGCACTCAGAATTGCTATACCATCATCACATAATAAAGTGTTGTAAAGATCCAGTGTATGTAAAGAATTTCCACACAGGGAAGCTACAAGTGTAGACACATCTTCTGAACTTAAACTATGACTTCTTAGATCAAGATGTTGTAGCTGATGGTTACACCTAATCACATGACTCAGAGCAGCCATGCATGAACGTGAATGATTACCTTTTAGCTTTAGTTCTATTAGACTAGTGTGATCCTTCAGTCCCTCAGCTAGTGCTGCATAATTTTCCACGTTGTTCTGTGTAAGATTTAAGCGACGCAGTTTCTTACAATGGCCCAACACTTTATACAATGCATTATAATTGCCATTGGGACAATAAGGCAAGTAAAGAGTGTGTAGATTGACCCAAAACTCAACAATACTGCATAATATATCAACTTCCTCTTGATCAATTTGGCAACCAGCTAAATCTAAAGAGTGTATTTTAGTGGAACACTTCACTGCATCTAATATAATACTCGTGCAACCACTACCATGTAATGCCAGATTATGCAAATATTTGCATCCTTTCAGACTGTCACTGATACACTGTGTACTTGAAGAGCTAGTTAAAAAAAAACTTGTATGCTGCATGTCTACATGCTGAAGATAAGGCAAATGTTTAATGATTCTACACTGAGTTGGTACAGTATGATCAGAACTACAATCACACACTATTCCTCTAACATTCTTCACTTGTTCTTGTTCAGCCACTAGTTTTTCAATGTTATACATGTTTTTGCTAGACAGTTTCAATGCTGGTAAATTCCCACAGTATAAAGCTCTCCTCAGAATATCTATGTCTGCCTCACTGACACTATCCCATGATGGTGTAAATACCATGTTTCTTATACTAGTCCTTGCTCTGTGCTCTAAGACTCTCTCAATACCCTCTTCTGTAATGTTCACATTATGAAGATACAGATCTAGGCTAGGTAGATTCTCTGTAGCTTTAGCTGTAGCTACTGCTCCTTTATCTCCTAGACTATTCCCCTGCAAGTCTAGTCTTCTCAGACTGTTACAATGGACTAGTGCATCTGCTAATGCTGTGGCTCCTGAGTCACCAATAGAGTTACACTCAATAGACACCTCCTGTATTGTACTACATCTTGCTAGGCAGCCAGCTAGTACTATAGCTCCAGAGTCACCTATCCGGTTAAAGTCAAGAACTAGATTCTCCAAGACTGAAGTGTTCAATGTACTGGCCAGTATCTCTGCTCCTTCATCACCAATACAACAATTAACAAGAACTACTTCAGTACAGTGAGATAACCTCTCATGAGGGAGAGAAGGAGCTGTCTCAGAGTTATACAAGTGTAGCCATGACAGATCACTCTCCTGAACGACCTGGCAGCCAAAGGCATAACTCAACATTTTCCTCCACATCACATGGTTGACAGGATGACCTTCATGGACAGAATAAAATACTCGTCTTACATTGTTACTGCCAAATGTTAAAAACTTAAAAACGTCTTCAGGATTAGAACAAGATATTAAAGGTAGAGAAATGGTCAAGACCTCTAGGTGAGGTAGAGTTATTCCACTAGTAAGACATTCTATTAAAGACTTATTTAATTCAATTCTATTTAAATTCAGTTCCTCTAAGAAAGGCAAGTAATGTAACAGAGTATTCAATACCTCAAACATGTTATCTTCATACACTCGTAGACATCTAATTGACTGAAGTTTGTCACTGGTAACCAATGAAGCAAATAACTTGACTCCCTCAATGTTCCATGTACAATTGTTGAATATCATCATCTTAGTAACTGGTTTAGTACACTTGGAGATGACATATGCTAGAGCAATAGAGTCTGTGGAGCTAACAATATCACTAGGAACATCAATATTGCCATCCCTTACCACATAGTTACAAAATTCTACATCTTGGGACTCAATTTGAATTTTCAAATGGCTACCTATAATATTAGAGCTACCACAAACTAGCTTGGCTGTTGCAGAAGATGGAGATAATCCACAGTAAAACTTCAAAACATTCCTCCAACTCCTATCATAAATTAGCTCTTTATTTGTTACTTGAACTTCACTAATATAGAAAGCAGCCAGAAACTCTTGAAAGGTAAGGTGATGGAAAGTGTACAGGTCTTCGCTGCCGTAATGTTCAGAGGTACGTTCTACTGTTAAAAGACCAAGATTACAGTCGCTCAAGAAAGAAGCCTGGATATCACTTTTCCTGACTACTTGCTGAGAGTTAGTCATCATATCAAATGCTAACTTACACACAGAACTGAACAATGTCTTCTCCCCACTCAATTCCATTAGAGACTTAATTTTAGACAGACCTTCACTTTTATTAGCTTCATGTCTCAATATAGTGGCAATTGCAAACTGCTCGTAGATTTGTGTTTCTGTTTGGGGAAAGTCACCTTCTAGCTTACTGAACAAGAAACATATCATGGCTGCATGGACTGGTAGGTAGCACATGTGAAGAACATTGGGATGTTGCTCTAGATACTCTTCCATTTTAATATTCCTACCAGAGTTAATGAAGGGATAAGACCTCACATAGCTATAGATCTGATCCTTATGAAACCCTATAACTTCTAGACGTGCTTTGCATCATTCTTTTAATTTGTCTGTAGCTACAGGGCGTGATGCTACTATGACCATGGAGTCTGGAAGAAGTGTTTTGGTATTGAGCAACTCATCAATAACTGAATTTTTCTTTTTCTCAATAGGATACTCATCTAGTCCATCTAGAATGAAGCACGCTCCTTTACCTCTACATTTCTGGAGGTCATGTTCAATTTCTTTATTAAGAACATTGCCATAAAAAATCTGGAGTAAGTCTAGCAAACTCTTATCTTTCCCACTTTCATTAGCTAATCTAAGAGTTACTAAGAACACCATTGTAGCTCCTTGTAAGACTTTCTTCCCCTTAGCCCAATCTCTAGTTAACTTGTGAACTAGTGTTGTTTTCCCGCTACCTGGACGACCTTCTACTAAAAGCAAACCTCCTTCTCTATACTCTTTGAACACTTCCTCATACTCTGCTACTTCCTTGCTCTCTAAAATGTCGTTCATGTCCCCACGAACTGTGTAATAATCGTATGAACCCTTTTTTTGATGTCTGACAAGAACTAAATTAATAACATCAGAATGACCCGTGGGCGGCCACGAGTCTTGAGCCGATTTTCTCTCTTTACCAGAGTAGAGTTTTACCAACTCTCTCTTTTCTGGAGGATATACAACATTCAGACTTATCTCATCGCTACATTCAGTCCCATCGCCTCGACTAACTCTACAAGAATACTTCCCTTCGGTACACTTACTAGCTTTATTGATGTAAAGTATGTTACTACACACACCAGAGAAATCAGCTCCATCCAGTAAAGGCTGACCATCTTTACTCCACTGGTAAGATTCACACCCACTGCTGCTGACTTGTACCTCTAGAAGTGTGGACTTACCCTCAGCTACTTCAGTGTCATAAGACTGATCACTTATTTCAAGTTGAGAACTTGCACCAACTGGTAAAGTGTCTCTCGACTGATGAGTGGGCATCTGCAGTTTGTGTGCTAGTACTCTTTGGTTGACTATGTCACTGGCTAATGCTTCCTTTAATCTCCTGAGAGTGGCAGGTCTGGCTCCCTCATAGTCTGCCTGGACATATGCTGTGAGAATATTGTTTAATCTCTGCTCACACTTGCTTTACCTTCGCCACAATCAACTAGTTTGTGTTTGGGAATTTCCAGTGCAATACCTATCGCCTCCCACAAGTGACTACGAGATACATGACATTGGACTAAATGTGGGACATCTTTCAATGCTATTTCATCGTTTCTATCTCCACCACAAGTTGTGGATTCCTTAGCCACCTCCCTGTTCATAGCACCACACTCATCTCTCACCCTTCCTCCAAGTCTACTCAATACCTTAACTAGTCTGTTGTAGACTTTGCCATCTTCCCTCACCCTTTCAAAAACATGCTGTAGCAAGTACCTGACCTTAACCTCTTGTTCCAGGTGGTCTGGATCTGGATCCAGGGAAGCAAACTTGTGGCCGCAGTCTTCAGGGAGAACCTTCTTCTTGAGTAGATCTTGAGATAGCTTGTAAAGGTCAGCAGTATCTAGTATAGACTCCAGCTCCTCCTGGTGCTGAAGCAACACCCACCATTGAGTTACAGAAGACATATAGTCCAGAGACAGACCAAGAGAGAGAGCTAAATATTCCAATCAAAAACGTTGCCACACTTCTCTTGTGGTTCTACCCGCGTAGCTTCCGGTGGGTTTGGCTGGAATGCAATTAAACCTTGCAGGTTTCCTGTTATAAATCTTTGCGAGCTGGTGTTGTATGCATGATGGAGGTTCTTTTTTTCACAGAAGAACAAGTGCAGAGGTGGGATTAGCTAAAAATATTTGTACGCACATTTTTATAGACGCCCACACAATTAAACTTTACTTAAGAAGTACACATTTTATACGTTCCCCCGAAATCATCCTGGGTAAGATATAGAAAACGCGCCTTCGTGTTTTCTATCTATGGTAAGATACCAAACGGATGCTTTAGGAACCAGATCCTTCCTAGTGGAGCGATTAGGTAAAGAGTCTGGCCCCCGAGACTCCCCATGTTGCTCACAGTGCAAACTCAGAACACTGCATCGCATGCGCAGCGATTACTCTGTGTAAGATAAAAATGTCTTAATCATTGAAACTTAAAGTTATTAACACTACAGCAATCAAGTTCTTACCCACCGAAAGAAGTATGCCTTTCATGTGGACAATGTATTAATATTAACACATGTGGAGCAACTTAATGATATTCATAGCACTCCTATTCAGTCATGGAGCAACTTAATGATATTCATAGCACTCCTATTCAGTCTGCAGCACTCCTATTCAGTTTGGAGCACCCTATTCAAAATGTTGCACTAATTTTGGCAGTGATCACCTCCCATAATATCACTCATGATTTTTTTTTTATTTTACAGTATTGTGATTACCAGTGATAATTTTTATGAATGTATATAATTCAGCGAAGCGAGCGGAGCTGACTCTCTAATGAGTTCGCGATACATATATATATTTAGGTCTAGAAATTGTTTTTGTTCTTGCGTGGGCGTATGTGTGTACCTTTTCTCCTACGCGCTTGCGCTGGCCGGGTAACCTTCTTAGCAACATTTTGTTTTGTTTACCCGCCGTACGAAGTAGCGATGCCCAGTAGACAAAACATTAGAAACGCTCGGTCAAGAGCTTTGAGAGCGTTATAGAAACTCCTGAAGAAAAATTAGTAAGGAGAGCGATAAGAAATGAAAAAGACAGGGCAAGGAGGAGGAGAGCTAAAACGAAACAGAAACAGGTAGCAAAGTAAAGAATCTGACAGCCACACCAAGCATGCATGGAATAGCTGCAATTACAGGGAACATGAATCGCTCGCTTCGCTATTTTGTGCTATTAGAGCTCATCACTAGTATAATGATACTTATTTTATATAAAAAATATTTTGAAATAGCCAGCTAAATATAGATGAATATTTTGTGATGTAGCTAGCTAAGTAAGGATGAATAAACAAATGAAGTGAATAGCTAAGTAAAGAAAACTGTACACAAACTGAAACTGTAGAGTTTTCCAGCATCAAAAATGGTTCACTAATCTATTATAGGTACATACACACACTGAATATGCACCTAGCTAGTGGTAACTATGTAGCTATGTAGCTACTGAACTACTTAGGATGTGGTACTTTCAGAGAATTTTAAGTTCATGAATTTTCGGCTATGGGTGAGCCTTCTAGTGAATTTCCACAACTAAAAAGAAATGAAGTAAAGCCAACTGTATATAGTCAGCTAAAATAAAGGACAAAGACTGTTGTGAATGGGGTGCAGCCCTTGAATGAGGTGTTAACAAAATGAATGAAGTGACAATTTTTGCACAGACAAGTGATTGAGTAATAAGCACACATATATGTAACTCTAGAAATGAAATAAAGTAAATAAGTCCTGAGAGTCAGGTAACGTGGGGAAGAAGATAAGGATAAGACAGGGAAAGAGACACAGAATAAAGTTACATGTGTATGTGTGTGTATTGATAGAAGCAAATAACACAAGCTTTTTTCCGAGTGGCCGACGAGGCCGAGGAGGACACTCGGAACTGGTAACTATGTAGCTATGTAGCTACTGAACTACTTAGGATGTGGTACTTTCAGAGAATTTTAAGTTCATGAATTTTCGGCTATGGGTGAGCCTTCTAGTGAATTTCCACAACTAAAAAAGAAATGAAGTAAAGCCAACTGTATATAGTCAGCTAAAATAAAGGACAAAGACTGTTGTGAATGGGGTGCAGCCCTTGAATGAGGTGTTAACAAAATGAAAGTGACAATTTTTAGCTACTCATGTCTCTCTCTCTTACCACCCTAACATGTTATATCACCATTTACAGGCGCCCCTGGCCTCATCAGGGGTTCTTTTTTCCGAGTGTCCTCCTCGGCCTCGTCGGCCACTCGGAAAAAAGCTTGTGTTATTTGCTTCTATCAATACACACACATACACATGTAACTTTATTCTGTGTCTCTTTCCCTGTCTTATCCTTATCTTCTTCCCCACGTTACCTGACTCTCAGGACTTATTTACTTTATTTCATTTCTAGAGTTACATATATGTGTGCTTATTACTCAATCACTTGTCTGTGCAAAAATTGTCACTTCATTCATTTTGTTAACACCTCATTCAAGGGCTGCACCCCATTCACAACAGTCTTTGTCCTTTATTTTAGATGACTATATACAGTTGGCTTTACTTCATTTCTTTTTTAGTTGTGGAAATTCACTAGAAGGCTCACCCATAGCCGAAAATTCATGAACTTAAAATTCTCTGAAAGTACCACATCCTAAGTAGTTCAGTAGCTACATAGCTACATAGTTACCAGTCACTTCATTCATTTTGTTAACACCTCATTCAAGGGCTGCACCCCATTCACAACAGTCTTTGTCCTTTATTTTAGTTGTCTCGCTCGCTTCACTCGCTCGCCAATAAAACAAAAAGTTCAGGCGTTTAGGTCTGATCCAATTAGCTTGGACCCGCCACTCACTGCTTGGCAGATCCATTTCTTTATTTTATCAAGACGATTTACCAACTTATGTAACTGGTGACGTGGGCAAAAATAGAGGTCGCATGTTCCACATTACCCTTTCGTTCCTGAATTGTTTGGACGCGCGCGGAAAAATCTAATTTTCTACCGCGGATTAGAACATAGCTAACCCCTTTTTTGTATTGTGAAGTAGGCATTCTATCCAGCATAGTGTTGTTCAAGTGAGTGCACAGGGATACTAAATGCCAGAAGGGAGGATACTAAATGCCAGAAGGGAGGATACTACTGATAGTATCCTCCCTTCTGGCTAGGTATCCCCACTTCTAGCATTTTATTAGTTGTTTTTTTTTTCGTGCAATCATTAATTAAAGAATTTTAAGAATGTTGTTTGCGCGGTTTTCCTGTCAGATGGAAAGATAAGATGGATTCACCGCATGCCTTGCACACTAACAATATTTTTCTTAACTAATACAATCATCACCAAAATGAGAAAGTGAGAAAGAAACCAATAACATAATGAACAATAATAAAGCCTTATATAATGTTGCATATGTTATTTTAAAAGTTTTAGTACTATTCTTGTGGATGTTTATATCACTACAGTTATGAAAATTAAAGGCACCCCTTCTAGTATATTGTTTGCAATGTAAAAGCACTACATTCATGGTATTTTCGTTGTATTTTGCTTATGTAATCAAAATCCTTTCTTATTCATCGCAAGCTGTTCATCAATGTTAGATACTGTAAATACAAACTTTTTGCATGGCCTTACATCTTTCAAAATTTCATCATCATGTAAAGGTTGACCAAATCTTGATTCAAAAGCTAAGCTAGACTGGAGATTGACTGAGCTAGAGTACTGATTGTGAGGGGCTTGACTTGAAAGTTGATGGTGAGGAGCTAGACTGGAGAGCTGACTGTGAGGAGATAAACAAAGGAGAGATGATTGAGTTGAAGAAGGTGGAAGAGTAGCTGGTTGAAAGAAGATTTAGGAGAGACAATTTGTAAATTTTATCTCACCAATTGAGCTGAAATGCGAAAAATAGGTAATGTAGATGGGTGGGCTGGAGTGTTCTTTTTGACTAAGTTCGCTGAAAACGCAGTGATATCGATTCTCCTGACTCTAATTCCATCACTTTCGCAGGTTCACTGGAGTCGAGCGCACAACTCATGAAAATATTCTATGCGCCGTGGCTCCTTAGAATTGCTGCAATTACTGGACACCTCTCGTAATGTTGCCGTCTTTGTCGTAGAGTGTCAACATAAAACAAAGGATAGAAAAAATTATTTGGTAACTAAAGCTATAGTTGCTACGTTCTAAAACAGATAGACAATGAAATCTCGGGAACTACCGCCCGTCGAACCCCTCGGGCCGCTAGTATCGCCCTCGCTACGCTCGGGACGGTACAGCCCGCAGCCCTCGGGTTCTGTGGGCGGTAGATCCCTGGATTTCGTTGTCTATCTACTAGTGATGTGCTTGAGCACAAATAGCAGCGAGCCTAAAGACTATACTATTTTTATATGAATGATTTTAACTTCTAACACTGAAGCTACTGAAAATAAGGTCTAGTTTTTAAATTTCGCATACACGGGAAAGGGATTTCTGTGCCATAGTAACAACTCTCTGCAACTGCTTGAATTGAAGGGGAAAAAACAACAACAAAACAATACACTTTATTTAAAAGTTTTCTTTGTGATATTCTTTAGCTAAGTAGTGGTTGTAACACACAATGCTTTGACACAACTGGACATGCACCTACACAGACTTACCTTCGCAGTAGTATAATGGACAATGTATTTTCAAGTAAATATTGTTGCGCACGGCTTATAAGCATGACAAAGAGCGCATTGACTTACCACCGCCACTAACTCGAATAGAAATGGAAGTCCCTTAAGTTTTCACGTTTTAACTGCACCAGTAAAAGAATTCAAAAAGGTAAACAATTCAATTTCTAGGGTGATACGGGTACTGATCGATAAACAGAGGATTCCGTTTAGTGAAGTTTGGGACGGGGTCGACAACCAAACTAACACAAAAACGCGAGGGTCAAAATACAATAATGCCTTACGTACGTCCATACATAATTGGCGAGCGAGCGTAGCGAGCGAGACACTTACAGGGGTAACACAATCGAAAATCGGGGATGTTTGTTTATTGGCGAGCGAGCGTAGCGAGCGAGACAGTATTAGGGGTGGATAATGCAAAATCGGGTATATGTTATATATATATTTATTGCAGCTTTGATATTTTTACTTGAATATTTCCGCATCACGCGAGCGTTCTGTATTCTCCCATATTGTACGGTTTATATTGTACGCTCCTTGTAGCGCGCGCGTAGCGAGTAAAATCAATGAAAATTGTATTGTAACCGGTTGAGAAAAATTTCAAAGAAGCAATAAATCACTTATCACACTCGTCGTACAATATGGGAATGATATTTTACTCTCACGCCACATTTTCACTCGCCTTTGGCTCGTGAAAATATTTTGCGTGCTCGTAAAATATTTTCCCATATTGTACTCTGACTCGTGCTATAAGTATTATGTATATATATATGTATGTATGTATGGATTGTACGTATGCCCTTTAAACGCGCGCGCGGGGAATGTTTTTTCTTCAAAAAAACACGGCTTTTTAGGCTTGACCCCAGTTTATTCTGAAACTACAGCATTAAGCAAGCCTTACTTTATACTTAAGCTCCAAAGTGTGAGAAATTTCCTGCGAAAACGCTTGCTTTTCAAGAAACAAAAAGTTGATTCGATCGGTTACTGTGACATTGAAGACCCTTTACCAGATTTAAATTCAAAACTTCGCCTTTTTTCCGGCTAAGTGCGGCTTGTTACTAGTTGTCAAGAGCCACCTGTAGTCAGTACTAAGAGAGCTATCATTACTTCTGAAAAGCGTATGTAAGCACATAAAGTATTAATGCTAAGGAAGCTACTACTACTCGAGGGATGCACGCAATTCCATATTTGTTAGCTAAATATGCAAAATAACTCTGGCCTTTCTTTTTTATAGCTAAGAGCTTGTTGTCAACAGTGACTGGTAAATTCAAATAGTCAGAAGGACTCAAATTTGGTACTACAAAAGTTACCACTGCTCAAGAAAATGAGGTAAGAAAGTAATTTGTAATTGTGTGCTAAAATTGATTGTCTTTGTTTTTGTAGGTGAGGAGCTTGTTGTCAAGAATTCAAGGTAATTCAGATGGCCAAAGTAACTTCAATGATACTACAGAAGGTATCAATACTCAAGAATGAGGTAAGTAGTAATTCCATATTTGTTGGCTAAAAAATTACAAATAATAACACTGGTTTATTTTTTATCGTAGCTGAAAGCTTGTGCAAGAGATACTGGTGATTGAGATTATCAGAATGGCAGATGTTTGATACTACAAAAGTTATCATTAATCAGGTAAGAGAGTTATTTTTTACTTGTTTGCTGAAATAAAAGGTCATAACTGCTATTATAGTGTTTGCATGAACTAAGCTAAAACATAGTAACAATACTTTTATGTTACCTAACTATCAGGCTCGCTCGCCATTTGTGCAAGCACACCACTAGTTTATTTATTTATTTATATATATGGACGTACGTATGTTATAGCGTTTTTGTGTTAGTTATGTGGTCGACCCCTTTCCAAATTGCACTAAACAGAATCCTCTGGTTTATCGATCAGTACCCGTATCACCCTAGAAATTGAATTGTTTACCGTTTGAATTCTTTTGCGGGTGCAATTTTTCTATTAGAGTTAGTGGCGGTGGTAAGTCAATGCGCTCTTTGTCATGGTTATAAGCCGTGCGCAACAGTATTTACTTGAAAATACATTGTCCACTAGAATACTGCGAAGGTAAGTCTGTGTAGGTGCATGTCCAGTGTGTCAAAGCATTGTGTGTTACAACCACTACTTAGCTAAAGAATATCACAAAGAAAACTTTTAAATAACGTGTTAGGTTTTGTTGTTGTTTTTTTCCTTCAATTCAAGCAGTTGCAGAGAATTGTTACTATGGCACTGAAATCCCTTTACCCTGTATGCTAAATTTATAAACTGGACCTTATTTTCAGTAGCTTCAGTGTTAGAAGTCTAAATCATTCATATAAAAATAGTATAGTCTTTAGGCTCGCTCGCCATTTGTGCTCAAGCACACCACTAGTATACAAATAAATAAATAAACAAACATCCGATTTTTTCGTTTTTACCCCTGTAAGTGTCTCGCTCGCTACGCTCGCTCGCCAATTATTTATATCCCGTTACCCGAGCGACCGCGCTTGTCGTTAAGAACTATAAATCGGATACAGTCTGGTATGCTCGTAAGAAAATGTATTAGCGGGGAAAAGTCTGATATAGTTCTTAGCAACCATAATTATGGTGGAAGGCAGATCAAAGCAAAATGGAATAATGAAGAGTTTGGGTACTTTAATACAATTACTAAGATAGCTAACGCTATACTTTGCTCGTTGTTTATGTTTGGGCTATAAAATAGTTATAAACCAAAATCATTAGGTTTGTATTTCGATTTATAAATCGCATACAAACCTCAATTTTGGTTTATAACTATAACATAGAGCATTGCCCTTTTATTTTTTTAACTCGATGCTGGCTGGGAAAACCCCATAGCAACCATATATCACTAAATAGACCAAAGTTTGGGATTCCACTTTTCCCATCAATAATAAAAAATAAAAAAAAGAAATAATATTGTTTGATGTATTGTATACCAATATTATATTAGTTCAACAATAAAATATGTTGTTTGTTGTGTTTGGTGCTAATTGTGATCATGTAGGAGACATCTATGAGTGTCCACAAGGAACATATGCCATCGGACGTCGAGCTCCACTACAAAACAATTTCATATACACAAAAACACAAACAACAAAGATATTTGTAATACAAACAACAAATTATTCATGATCCTATATAATTGCAACTTTATGATGTATTGTATGCGGTTTCATACAGGATTTTTGTTTGGGTGGGGCTCCGAGTGTACTTCGCCACACCCATTTTTTGGAACCTACACTACTTTGATGCACATCTTTGCATACGAGTCTATACTTCACACTGATGATCAGTGGTCGGTCCTATGCACTAAATGGCTCAGTTATGATAGGAACATAATGGGATACAATATCAGACTAAAAATAAATGCTTCCAAAATGTTCATTTCTATTCAACTCCCAAAATTCTAGGGGGGAACCCAGGGCTAGCCTCCCACTGTATGAACCCCTGGTATGTATACTCCACACTGTCCATGAGATAAACAATCGTTGTATTGAGAAAGTGTAATTTGAAAATGAAAAGCAGTACAAGCACACACGTGGAATTCAACTTACCCGGCATGGATGGTGTCACAGACTGAACGATCCCTCCCATAGGATCCGGAACCTCCATACAATACCAAAAAACACACAAGACAACAATGATATTTGTAACATAACAGCTGGCCTCGCTGAATTGCCCCCCCCCTCCCCCGTCATTACTTTTCACTGACATTCTTGTACCATAACCCCCCCTCCCCCGTCATTACTTTTCACTGACATTCTTGTACCATAACCCCCCCTCCCCCGTCATTACTTTTCACTGACATTCTTGTACCATAACCCCCCCAGCCCTAGCTGGACACCCAAATATCAGTAAGTTGAAATGAAATTCAACTTACCCGGCATGGATGATGTCACAGACCGAAAAAGACCACTGAGTTCGTTCTCTCTCAGGTTGGATCCGGAAGTGCCACATACTGTTTGTTCATGGTTGCTCTCTCTCTCTCTTTCCACAAATGCACGCACACACATACACACACACACACACACACACAAGAAAGAAGAAGCTACAGGTGAATACAGATCATAAAAATAAATGTATAATTTATTATACATAAATTGACTGGTGTACACACACACACACACACATGAAATTCAACTTACATGGGCATAGTAGTCACGATCCAAAAAGATCCAGAGTTCCCTCCCAGGTTGTATACGGAAGCGCCACATACTGTTTGTCCACGGTTGCTCTCTCTCATTCCACAAATGCACGCACACACATACACACACACACACTAGAAAAAAGAAGCTACAGGTGAATACAGATCATAAAAATAAATGTATAATTTATTATACATAAATTGACTGGTGTACACACACACACACACACATGAAATTCAACTTACATGGGCATAGTAGTCACGATCCAAAAAGATCCAGAGTTCCCTCCCAGGTTGCATACGGAAGTGCCACATACTGTTTGTCCACGGTTGCTCTCTCTCATTCCACAAATGCACACACACACACACTAGAAATAAGAAGATACAGGTGAATACAGATCATAAAAATAAATGTATAATATAAATTGACTGGTGTACACACACACACATACATGAAATTCAACTTACATGGGCATAGTAGCCCCGATTGGAAAAGACCCCCCTCCCCCCCGAGTTCGTTCCCTCCCCGGTTAGATCTGGAAGCGCCAGAATAACATTTCAACTCCACGCACACACATATACATCGAGTGTGAAGCTCCACTACAACACCACAAAAACACAGACAACGACAACGACAATAACAATACATATTACAACTTTTGGGATGTTCAGGGAGGGGGAGGGGGGGGGGGGAGCAGCCACAAATATCAAAGTCTGTGGTCCTTCACACAAAAGATTAGGGAATATCAATGGGTGTGTTGTCATCTTTCTTCCACTCTCCCCCTACCTCATCCACCCGACTCTTGTTCTTCGATTCCCGCCTTCTCCGACCGCGAGGACGTCCAGAACTCTAAGCAGGAGGAGCCACTTCCTCTTCTTCATCACTGGAACCTGCTGCCTATTCGTGTTTCATCATTGGAAGACTCAGGTCCGGTATCCTCTCCTTCATCACTGGAAGACTCTGCTCCTGTCGCCTCATCTGCGTAATTGGGGTCAGTGACTGCATTCACATCTGGTCCTAGTAGTACATGTGGTAAAAACTTTTTTTTATTTTTTTGAAAATTTGAATTTGTTCAAAAAAAAGTTGACGGGGTCTGGTCCACCAACCCTGATACAGGGCCTCCTATAGCCCTAGATGTCGTCTCCATTCTCTCCGTTTGATCCTGAGTCGCTAGAGTCAGCATCAAGCAAGTCTAAAACTTCCACCGCATTGTAACTTCTAGACACCATCTTCCAAAAAATGACTTTGAAAAAATTTTTTTTTTGCATAGTTACCGGGGTCACACAATACGCTCACTTCTTTCCTATGATGTAATAAGCATTACCTAAGACTGTACGTAATAGGGAGGTCCCCAGTTGAACTGGCGATTTTATAAAAAATGGAGAAGACAGTAAGTCAAACCGCAAAGTCTTGGTCGGCAAAGAAGCGGTTGTTTCAATGTGTTATGGAATGCTACTGAGCTCAAGCAATTTTTTGCTGCTTCTACAAAGCTCTGGAGATGACTGGATCCATAAATGAAGCTGCTGTGAAGAAGGTAACTTTTTTAAAAATTCGACGGAGAACCGATGTTGTTGTTTTTTGCCGAGGAAGATATAAACGCAACTGCTGTGAGGTACTGTCGAAGCAGTCCCGGCTGAAAGCTATTTTAGATGCTTCTCCAATGAATTGGGCACCTGTGTATGCAATCTGAAGGTTCTAGCTATAAAGTAACTATTTTTAAAAATTTGGAGAAGTCAATCAGTGTTCAAATTCCCGAGCTCGTGGGTGTGGCTTCCTTTCAAAGTTCGAAGGACCAGTTCAATGAGACCCTGATGGCGGAGTGGAATAGTAAGGCGCGCAGCCGCTGTCACCTATGGCAATTGCAGCCTTGCACCAAACCCCAAAAGCTCCCGCTCCCCAAGCTGTATTATGAAGTTCAGGTTTTAAACTCATTGACCAAGACGACGCAATTGGACAACAACATTATAAGTAAATGGAATGACACAAAACTCAGTGGTTTACGTGTGCATGAATATTGTTATATGATTAATGAGGGTGACGACCATTGGTAATGTTCGTAAGCTAAAGTGCTTGTTGTTGTTGTAGTCCCGCATGTAGGATCTTGCTTGCTTGAGCTGTGACCTTGTTCAGTCCTCCTGACAGACCTGAACATACTGGGGGGGGGGGAGGGGTAGAGCCCTGCTCGTTGGTAGAGTCTTCTGAACTTTTCTCATCCTCGACGAAGGGTATGAGATGGATGGTGCTCCGACGAGATGTCTTGCCTTGACACAGTACATCCACCACTCTGGTGACGCCATCGGTCCCTGGGTAGACTGCAGATATTCTTGCTAAGGGCCACTGTCGATAAGCCAGAGTCTCATCCCGTAGAAAGACGACGTCTCCAACCTTGAAGTCATGGTTTCTTCTTTTGTTGCTGTGGGCCCTCTGTATTGACTGAAGATATTGCTTCTTCCAATCATGCCAGAAGTTCTGTGTTAGGCGTTGAGTCAGCTGCCAACGTCTCAGTGTCGAGATCCTGTGCGGAGTGACGGAAGTAGGAGGAGGAGCAACCAGAGGCCGACCAATGAGGAAATGTCCCGGGGTCAATGCTGTGGCATCTGGATCTGTAGACTCGATGGGATTCAGAGGTCTCGAGTTGAGGATGGCCTCAATTTCTACAAGTATGGAGGAGAGCTCGTCCGTTCTGAGCAATTGAGCTTGGAGGTGCTTCCTCATGAGTAGCTTCATCTGCTTCACGGCCGCTTCCCAAAGACCCCCCATATGTGGAGTCCTGGGAGGGATGAAGCTCCACTGGATGTGGTTCTGGCAGGTGAAGTGGGAGATGGCATCTTGAGATGACTGGAGCATCTGTCTGATCTTGTGAAACTCGTTCCGGGCGCCGACGAAGTTAGTCCCATTGTCCGAATGAATCTTGCTGGGAGTCCCTCGTCTGGCACAAAATCTCCGAAGGGCTGCCATGAACTCCTCTGTGGAGAGATCATGACAGAGCTCGATGTGGATTGCCTTGGTGGTAAGGCAAATGAAGAGGCATGCATAGGCTTTGACTAGTACTGGTTTGCGGGTATGACCCTTTCTGGTGATGAACGGTCCCGCATAGTCAACTCCAGTTAGTGAGAAGGGTGGAGCTGGCGTTGTTCTGGAGGATGGGAGAAGTCCCGGTGACTGCTGTACTCCTCTGTCGTAAGCTTGCTGACACCGACGACATCTCCTGCTCAGACCTTTGAGGAAGTTCTTCACTCCAGGTATTTAGTAGTTGTGATTGACGATGGAGAGAAGGTTGTTCGTTCCTGGATGCAGATAGCAAATGTGGAGAGTCTGGAGCAACAGTCTTGTGAGAGATGAACGAATGGACAATGGGATGAGCTTCCTCGGCTGTGTGCAATCCCTGAAGTCCCTGACTCTAGTTGAGAGCAGTAGTGGTCCATCTTTATCCTTGAAGACTTTGTACTTCTGGAGAGCATGTCCTTTTGGGAGAGGCTTGTCTCGAGCTGCTGCTTTGACTGCATCTGGAAAGAACTCTTGTTGAGACAGAAGGATGAGGTGGTTCCTTGTCTTGTGACATTCTCCTGCTTGAAGGTGTGGTGATTTGCATCTTGCTTCTGGTGAACGTCGGAGGTTGTGGAGATAGCGACGACACCAGGAGAGAATCCGGATCATGTGGTTGAAGTTGGAGAAACGGTCCCATATTTTCTCCTCTGTTGTGGTAGGAGCTGCAAGGATTACTGATTTGACTTCAGGTAAGTCCTTGGGAGCACTGAATTGTGGCGTCGGCCACTGTTGAGGTGGAAGGTTGATCCAAGGTGGACCTTTCCACCATAAGTCTGAGCTGATCAGATCCGTGGCTGTAAGTCCTCTGCTCAACATGTCCGCAGGGTTGAATGCCGAAGACACATGACGCCATTGAGCTTGAGGGATCAGCTGATGGGTGTTTCGAACCCTGTTGGCGACGAATGAATTGAGGGATGTCGGGGATTTCCTTAGCCAACAGAGCACGATTGAAGAATCGCTCCATGCTGTGAGAGCTTGTATGTTGAGAATGGATGAACAGTAGTTCATGAGTTTTGCCAAAGTGAAGGCAGCTGAGAGCTCTGCCCGAGGAATGGTCAATCCTTTGAGTGGGAGAACCCTGGCTTTTGCTATGACGATAGCTGTTGATGATGAGCCATCGTCATGAGTTTGTTGGATGTAAACCACGGCTCCGTATGCTTCTTGAGAGGCATCGGCGAAACCGTGTAGAGTTTGAGACACGACTTTGTTGGAGTTGGAATACCTTCTGCTCACTTGGTGGGAGCCGATGACAGGGAGTTGTTCCTTCCATCTGCTCCACAGCTGAATGATCTCATCTGGTGGTTCTGCATCCCATCCATACTGAAGTGACCATAGCTTCCTCAGAAGAATTTTGCCTGTGACTGTGAAGGGTGAGTAGAAACCCAAGATGTCGAAAACCTTGCCAAGGTTTGAGGCAATAGTTCTCTTGGTCACTTTCTGCGTAGCTGGGATGTCAGGGATGGCAATGGACAAGGCATCTTCTTGGACATTCCAGTGGAGTCCGAGGGCCTTGAGTGGTCGTTCTCCAGGAGAAATTTGAAGGTCTGCTGTTTCCAGAATATCGGGAGGAATGGTGTCCTTGAAAGCACTGTCACTCGTTCTCCATTTACGGAGGTTCATGCCAGCGTGTTTGAGAAGATCACAGAGCTGAGTCCGAATGTGGATAGCTTCTTCAACCGTGGGCGCTCCTGACAGATAGTCATCCACATAGAAGGAGTCTATGATTGCCTGGCTGGCCTTGGGATGAGAAGTGAGATGGGTTTGAGCGAGATGTCTGATGACTTGAGTTGCAATAAATGGGGATGAACGAACACCGAACGTTAGACGGTTCATTCTGAGGTCTTTGATGTGGCCTTGTTTGTTCTTCCAGAGAAAGCGATGAAAGTCCTTTTCTTCTGTGTGCAACTTCACCTCTCGGAACATCTTGCTGATGTCAGCAGAGAACCCAATTACGTGAGTCCTAAACCTCAGCAAGACGTCCGAGTTAAGGGGTAGAGGTTCGGTCCCTGAAGAAGAGTGTCATTCAACGATATTCCATTGCTGCTTGAGGCGGAGGCGTCGAACACAGGCCGAACTTTCGTCGTGGTAGATGACGACTTGAAAACCCCATGTACGGGTAGATAATAGTGGGGTGAGGACATATCCTGAGCTGGGACTTCTTCGGCGTGGTCGAGGTGAACATACTCGGAGAGGGCAGTGTTGAATTCTGCTGCCCTTCCTTTCCTGTTCAGAGATTGATCATTCTGGAGATACCGTCGCATTGCTAAGTTCCTCGATGAGCCCAGTGCTGGAGGATTGTTCACCCTTGGTAGCTTTACAATGTAGCGACCATCAGTATCTATGGAATGGGTGTCCAAGAAGTGTTGTGTCACTTCTTTGTCTGCTGGACACATGTGGGAATGCTCTGGAGTGCGATCGAGTTCCCACAGGAGTGATAGGTCTTGGTGGAGGTCATCCTTGGTGGCCTGGATCTGGAAGACTGACGAGCTGTTTGGAGTGGCATGATCCAATGGTCCAGTAACCGTCCAGCCAAAGATGGTTGGTTGGGTTGCTACCTTGGAGTAAATTCCTTTGGTAAGAGACCCAACAATGCAGTCCAAGTGATGTGTTCCTCCTAGCAGAATGTCTATGTGTCCGCCAAAGGAGGGGTCAGCCAGTTGAAGGCCTTGCAAGTGAGGTTCTGCCTTGATGGCTGATATGTTGGTTGGTGCTTGAAGTGTGGGCAGAGACTTGACTACATTGCCTTTGATGACAATGGTCTTTGTTGGATCAGTTGTAGATTGGAGTTGAAGTTTGACAAAGTATTTGCTGACTTCTTCTCCCACTGCACTCGAGATCATTTGTCGCCTTGAGTACCTTTTGAGGTGGAGGCTTGATGCTAAATTCTCGGTGATGAGAGAAGCGGAGGCTCCAGTGTCGAGAGCTAGCCTGACTGTGCTTTCTCTGTCCCCATGAATCGCCTTGGCAATGGCAGTGTGGAGGAAGACTCCTCTGGGAGGCTCCTCTGTATCCTCTATGGAGGAGTTGCTGGATTGCTGATTTATAACCATGAGGTTAGCTGTATCGGATGCAGGAGTTGCATTTGAGCTGGATGATGAGTTGGATGCTCTGTGCAAGAGAGTGTTATGTCTCCCATTGCAGTCCTTACAATTGAAGCTTGAAGGACAATCTGCTGTCCCATGATTGAAGGATAGACAGTTAGTGCAGCCCCGCTTGTCCTTCACATACTTCGTTCTCTTGGCAATGTCATAGCCGAGGAAGACTGGGCATCGAAAGAGCTTGTGTTGCTCCTTGCAGAGTGCACATTCGGATGGACTATGCTTGGAACTGGCTTGGCTGGTTTGTCTCCTGGATGGCGTGTTGTGAGAGGAAAGTCGGCCACTGGATGGCGTGTTGTGGTAGGAAGGTCGGCCACCCAGGGACAGTGACTGAAGATTACTCTCCAGTGGTTCCAAGAACTTCTCGATATCTTCGAGTGTTGGAACTTCTGTGTCTGTCTTGAAATGTTTGGTCCACTCCTCTCTGAGGTTTGAGTCGAAGTGGCTGAGAGCTAATGCTGCCGCCAATTGTGAAGCGTCGACGCACTTGAGTTCTCTCATGGCTTGTAGAGGTAGGGTGTAATGCTCCCTGAACTTGGCAAAACCGGACTGATCAAAGGTGATCGTCTCCTTGCTTGTCATCTTCTGGACCAAATGTGGGAAGACCATCTTGGCAGATCCGTACCTTTGCTTGAGGGCTTGGAGTGCCTTGGTGTATCCTGACTCAGCTGTAGCATGAGACTTTACAATTTGTTCTGCCTCACTCCCCTGCATGGCTTTAAGGAGGAAGCATGCCTTTTCCCTTTCTGAGAACTCCTCCAGCCCTGTCGAGAGCTGAAGTGAAGAGCTCACAGAAGTGATGCCATTCGAGTGGATGACCAGAAAATGTTGGCAGATCTAGTCTCAGCTTGCTGCCCCATGATGGCTTTGGTCTTTCTGTGATTGATGCATCCATGTCCACCTTGCGTTCTCGTCTCTTCGATCGACCTTCTTTGAGCTTGACTGTGATGTCAACTAGGTAATTCTCGAATAGGCGACGAGAGTCTGCAACGGTTGGAGCATGGAATGAAGCTGTCTGTTGAAGAAAAGTCGAGATTTTCCTTTGTATCCTGGAACAGTCTTTCTCAAACTCTCCGGCTGAGGGATCTGAGTGATTCATGAGGGTGTCAACCTCTTGTTGAATAAGTTCAGCATCCAAGTAATAGTTGAGGGTTTGTTTGAGTGTGTCGGCTCTGAGGACTATCTCTGAGTGTGCCTCACCGACCATGATACATCCGTCGATTTCCTTTGTGAGATCATCTTCTGTGATACCTTGCTTTGCTTCGAGTAGCTGCTCTACCTTGGTTTGAAGGGCATTGTAAAGCTTGGTCTCCTTGACCAGGTCGTCTCGGAGACGTGCCAAGAGTGTGGCTTGGAGCTCATTCAACGGCGCAGCTTCGAAGTCTGTTAGCTTGTTGCTAAGCCTTGTCAGTCTACCCTTGCGAGCGGATCGTCTGACCTTGGCTGTTTCAAGGGATGTGATGTCCCTGATGGTATGTAGATCGTCCATTTCCTGCTGTGACTTTTCTCCTGGCACTTTTGATGTGTTGATTATTGATGATGAACTGTTGGTTCCTTTCTGAAGGATCGCTGGCTAACTCACAAACAAGGTGGGTGCAAAGCTTGCAAGAGAGCCTCGTCGAATTCGAAACGCTGGTTCACCTCGACAAGTGGTATTGCCTGAGAGAGAACCTCGTCGTCGCGAAGTGAAGATGCTGCGTGGCGATCGGGTTGGCGATGGAGTCTGGCTTCTGTGACTTTGCTACTCACAGATGTTCTTCGACAGTCCCAACAGAGCTAGAGTCATCGGTCTTCTCACTGTTCTGAGATCGAACCAATCAAACGTATCCGGCTCGAAGGACCAATGTTCGGGAGGCGTAAATTCCCGAGCTCGTGGGTGTGGCTTCCTTTCAAAGTTCGAAGGACCAGTTCAATGAGACCCTGATGGCGGAGTGGAATAGTAAGGCGCGCAGCCGCTGTCACCTATGGCAATTGCAGCCTTGCACCAAACCCCAAAAGCTCCCGCTCCCCAAGCTGTATTATGAAGTTCAGGTTTTAAACTCATTGACCAAGACGACGCAATTGGACAACAACATTATAAGTAAATGGAATGACACAAAACTCAGTGGTTTACGTGTGCATGAATATTGTTATATGATTAATGAGGGTGACGACCATTGGTAATGTTCGTAAGCTAAAGTGCTTGTTGTTGTTGTAGTCCCGCATGTAGGATCTTGCTTGCTTGAGCTGTGACGTTGTTCAGTCCTCCTGACGGACCTGAACAACTATAGTATCCACCTATATTTAGAACATAATAATTGTAGTTATTATCAGAAAATGTCCATATTTGGACCTGTTTTAATGGTGTAACTAGCTGTCTGTGAAGAATAATTAAATTATAAAGATGTTAGGGTAGTCACAATTCGGCGTAGATAAAGATATCTGGCTTTTTATAAGAAATATAGGTAGTTACCTGAAAGTAATTGGCGAGCGAGCGAAGCAAGTGAGACAGTATTAGGGGTGGATAATGCAAAATCAGGTATTATGTTATATATAATATGTGTGTATGGATGGTACTATGCCCTTTAAACGCACGCTGGGAACTATTTTTCTCCTAAATACACTCCTTTTTAAGGCTTGACCCCATATTCTGAAATAACAGCATTAAGCAAGCCTTACTTTAAACATAACTGTGTGTGTAAATCTGGTTACACTGGATCTAACTGTATCACTAACATAAACGAGTGTTGAAGACCTTTGCTTTTTTTTTTTTTTCTTATCGTTACCGTTTGTGTAGCGCGTACCGCTCATTCTTTGTTTACAAGTACGTACAGGTTATTATAGTTCAAAATAAAGCACACAGGAAGAGCTAATAACCACGTAAACTGCACACCAATTGGAATAAGTGGAGGCGACTGCGCACGCCGCGTGTTCTTTCTTCGATCGAACCTTTGCTGCTGTTTCTTATTTTGTTCGAGTTTATAGTTTCTTCCGCAACTCGCGTTATGGGGAACAAGCGTTGTGCTAAGAAGCGTCCCAGAGTCTTCCAAGGCACCCAGATACAATTGATGGCTCCAGTAGATTCTCCACAGGTGGACACGGAGGCTATCCCACCTTCAGTAAGTTAACAAAAACTTAGTGGCAGTTCAGCTAGGTTTATTTCTGGGGCTCTACTACTGTATTGCTGGCCTATGTTACTGTGGAACTCTTGTGGAGTGACCCATGTTCACAAGGTAACATAGTAAACACTTATTTTCCATTGGAAACTCCATTGTATGCCTTTCTTCTATTACAGGCGGCATTATCAGCTGGAATAACTTGTGTTGTGGTTAACCTCAATTTTCTCAAAAGTGGAACTGTCAATTTTCTAAAAATCATAACTTGCTCTCACTATTTTTTTACAGTGTTGCTTTTTTATCATCTGAAAGCTCTTTTTTTACTCTAGTGCAAGAGTTGGGCTTTTTTTTTTTTAGTTTTTTTTGAAGTTATACTAATTTCTTTCACATTTTTATAAAAAACTACTGTTTTTTTACAAAAATTTTTATATAAAATCAACAATGAATATTTAGAAAAATCCTTCAACTTGCGCACTAGATAATGTATCAAGGAATGTGTGTGTGAAGTTTGAAGTCTTAATGTAGAAGTAGGAGGAGTTTAGTCATCCTAAAGTGGGTAAGGGTTTTCTTGACGTTGACATCGTAGGATGTTGGAGGGTGTGGTTTTCCTCATATTTTTTTAGCTCATTTTGAAGAGCTTCAGATGGGCAATCTTTTGAGCCCAAAAGTAAAAAAATTTATTGATGTATACTTAAGTTATGACCAAAAGAGTAAACCCATTTTTTAATGGATCAATCCCCCTAAGTTTTATTTTTTGTTAGCATGAACTGATTGACTTTTTAGTTTTAGTTCTAGTTATTGGTACATTTTGTGAGATTCAGTTAGATAACTAAAGCATTTTTCATGTAGCTATCTAGTAAACTAAAGCTAACTTTAGATTTAGTTTGAATTTGCAGAAGGAACACTATTTATTTCAAAAAGATTATGAATGATTTATTGTTGTTTTCCTTAGTCTCAAAAATAAAACAATTTTCCCACAAACAATTAATGTTAGATTTATGAAATTTAAAGCCTAATTATCATGTTCCATATAAAGCTAAGAAGATCTCCATGTTGTCAGTGAAACCCCAAGGTCACTAGAAATAATTAGAACATAGCTAACCCCTTTTTTGTATTGTGAAGTAGGCATTCTACCCAGCATAGTGTTGTTCAAGTGAGTGCACAGGGATACTAAATGCCAGAAGGGAGGATACTAAATGCCAGAAGGGAGGATACTAAATGCCAGAAGGGAGGATACTAAATGCCAGAAGGGAGGATACTACTGATAGTATCCTCCCTTCTGGCTAATAGTATCCTCCCTTCTAGCACTCCCTTCTAGCATTTTATTAGTTGTTGTTTTTTTATCGTGCAAGCATTAATTAAAGAATTTTTATTTTATCTATGGTGCAAGAATGTTGTTTGCACGGTTTTCCTGTCAGATGGAAAGATAAGATGGATTCACCGCATGCCTTGCACACTAACAATAACTAATACAATCATCACCAAAATGAGAAATTGAGAAAGAAACCAATAACATAATGAACAAAAAAAATGTGTTATATATGTTGCATATGTTATTTTAAAACTTTTAGTACTATTCTTGTGGATGTTTATATCACTACAGTTATGAAAATTAAAGGCACCCCCTTCTAGTATATTGTTTGCAATGTAAAAGCACTACATTCATGGTATTTTCGTTGTATTTTGCTTATGTAATCAAAATCCTTTCTTATTCATCGCAAGCTGTTCATCAATGTCAGATACTGTAAATACAAACTTTTTGCATGGCCTTACATCTTTCAAAATTTCATCATCATGTAAAGGTTGACCAAATCTTGATTCAAAAGCTAAGCTAGACTGGAGATTGACTGTAAAGAGCAAAGCTAGAGTACTGATTGTGAGGGGCTTGACTTGAAAGTTGACGGTGAAGAGCTAGACTGGAGAGCTGACTGTGAGGAGCTAAATAAAGGAGAGATGATTGAGTTGAAGAAGGTGGAAGAGTAGCTGGTTGAAAGAAGATTTAGGCCGTTTTGTAAATTTTATCTCACCAATTGAGCTGAAATGCGAAAAATAGGTAATGTAGATGGGTGGGCTGGAGTGTTCTTTTTGACTAAGTTCGCTGAAAACGCAGAGATATCGATTCTCCTGACTCTAATTCCATCACTTTCGCCGGTTCACTGGAGTCGAGCGCACAACACATGAAAATATTCTATGCGCCGTGGCTGTCGAGTGTCAACATAAAACAAAGGATAGAAAAAATTATTTGGTAACTAAGGCTATAGTTGCTACGTTCTAAAACAGATAGACAACGAAATCTCGGGAACTACCGCCCGTCGAACCCCTCGGGCCGCTAGTATCGCCCTCGCTACGCTCGGGACGGTACAGCCCACGGCCCTCGGGGTTCTGTGTGCGGTAGATCCCTCGATTTCGTTGTCTATCTATTATACAGCGTGACTAGCAATGTATGCAGGAGTTGTACTCCTTTTTCAATGATGTAAATGTTTCAGTGTGGGAGAAAGGGGGAGGGGGAGCAGGGGCGGATCCAGCGCTAGTGACAGGGAGGGGCCCAATATATTTTGGTCAAAACTTACAAAATTTGCTAATATACATATATATATATATTTTATTTTATTTTATTATTTTTTGTATATGATTTGAATATTGATTTATGAGCTTGAAGAGTATAAGTTAGCATGCAGTTGTCCTAGAAACTGCAAAATTCCTTATTGGTACATTCATCCTCATAATTTTTCCAAATCTTTGTTGGGAGGAGGGGGGGGGGGGACTGGCACCCTCGCCCCCCACCCCCCTCCCTGGATCCTCCACTAGGGAGGGGGAAGGGAGCTCTAAGTCTGTGTGTTTGTGATATAAAGGTGTTCAAAAATCATCTTTTTAAATTGTGCCCCTAAAATCATTGTGAGCTCTAGACCCCGTCCCCCCCAATAAATGTTATAAATTCAAATTTGCAAGTACCAAGAACAAATACCAACATCTATGGTATTGTTTTATGAGACTGTTGACAGCATCTTTACTTTGTAATTTATTGGTCAAAGCTAATGAATAGCTAACTTATCATAAAGTAAAATCAAATTGTGAAACGTATACTACTATAACCCTCTCGCACATGTGCACTGAGGGTTAATCATGGTAAAAGGCAACCAGCAGAAACATAGACAGCAGAAACATGGTAAAGGAAAACCAGCAGAAACATGGTAACGGAAAACCAGCAGAAACATGGTAAAGGGAAACCAGCAGAAGCATGGTAAAGTTTGATCAGATAACAAGCAGGAAAAAGTTAAAGTAAAATCTTAAGCTTATACATTGACCCGGATGTGGTTCCCTCAAACCAATCATTTACGTACCGTTGCTACTGCCACTTCCAATAAGGATATTTCATTGATGAGATTTCTTCACCACTCCTTCTGCCTCTGATGTCATATGAACATCTCCAGCAGTTTAGATTTAAGCCATCTCACTCCACTAGTCATTGCAGCCTATGCAAACAATAGGATAATAGTATAAATAGTGCACTCATACAATTGCCATTATGCTAGCTGCTATTTCAGCACAACTTAAGTTATAACATACTGAGGGGGTTAAACCTAAGATCTCCAATCCCCCCTCGAATTTTGGGGAAAATATAGCATAGCTAATGTTTAATTCTACAAATGTTACGATCATAAAATCATGCATGAAACATTGATAAATGCATATATGCAGTCTCATACAAGCATGTACATCACAGTAGAATGTTTAGAAAAAGGTTGTGGCTAAGTAAACACACAGCACGCATCTCTTACCCAAAATAATTCTGTATAATATAACACACATCAATGATACAATCAGCTTCAAAATGTCAGCTCAAAGTTACAATCAACTATTTGTTACACATTCTTTCAGCCTATTACAAGATTTAATATGTAACAACAGACAGACACCCTCAGCAATGTTGTTAAAATAGCATAATACTTCACAAAATATGGCAACAAGAGAACTTCCCCAAAAAACCTCTGATCAGACTGGTTCATTAAAATTTTGAAAAATTTACTAATATCTATATAATAATAGGGGTTCATTTAGGGGGGTTAGGGGAGCCGCTTGCCCCCCTTGAAGCCAATTTTCCCCCTTGAAATATTCTTAAAATTTTGTGAGCAAAATGCGAAGTTAAAAATTGATTATTTAAAGTGAAGGGAAATGCTTAAATCATGCATGTATCCTTTGTTGGGCCACAAGAATGACTTTCCCTTATCCTCGTAGTCCAACTGGTAGTGCCGCCACCAGGGATAATGTTTGTTGAAATGATGTAGGTGTATAAATTGTTTTTTAAAAACACAGATACACACTGTACACTATTATTATAACAAAATCCAACGACTTGACAACGCTGGCTCCTTTTTATAGGTAGCCAGCACTGCTGGCAAACATTTAACAAACCAATGAAAATAAAGATATTAATGATACATAATCTAAAGTTCGTGAGTTTATATTCGATACTGAAGTTTGTCGTGAGGGAGGAATTTATGCCCCACCCATGTTTCCTCAACACTGCACAAAGGGTTATAATATAACACTATGAGAGGTGTTTGGAAAACATCTTTAGTAGAGTTGTATTTAACACCTTCTGCAAGCTTATTACAACACTAAGTAACATGTTTCAATGGCACTGCTAATAAATATTGACCACACCTCATTCACATAAGCTCACAATTTTTAGATAAATAAATGATTGACAATGAAAATATAAAAATAGTTTGAATAAAGTAGCTATAAACAGTTTTAAAGCTGTCCTTTCAACAGGAGTATAAAGATCATGATATGCACTCCATTTATGATCCATCATGTTCAAGATAAATATACCTGCATTGACACATAAAAATATAACATAAATCAATAAGCAATATACAAACACATTCACAAATGCAAGTAAACACGCTCTATTCTAAACACACACAAACACAGCTAAACACTCAATTCTAAACACGCTCACAAATGCAACTAAACACACTATCCAAAATATACACACTAACACAACTAAACACACTAATCTAAACACACAAAAATATATAGAAATAGAAAATGAAGCAAAACAAATGTATTTTTCTATGAATACATTTTTACCATTATCACTCTATATAGCATGATAATGCTTTTGAATAGTCTGGACAGCATGAGAACGCAAACTGAAGTGTTTAAAGTTATCATTATTGACAATGAAAAAAGTCATGTGAATATAATTATGCTCATAATGGTAAACGCATTACACTTCATAGCAAAAACGTAACAGGAACTAAGCTTGTGGCATATTTAATTTGGGGGAAATATTTGGGAAAAGAAGAAAAAAGAGCGAACTGAGAGTAAGGGAATGGTTTATAAACAACTGCTGGAGTAACAATTGTAATAATTTTGTGTAACCTGTGTATTCTTACGTTGTTAGTCTCCAAAAGCATCTCTAGAGTTTCACAGCAGCACTTTTTTGTAGCCTAAAATTATATATGAAAAAAATAAAATAAAAAGAGTGCAGTAAATAATTTTTGAGATAACTCTCAGATATAGTCGGAAAAAGTACTAAACTACCTGCTAAATTCATTAATCATAAAGAAGAAATTACCTCTTCGTGCTCAAACTCAACTTAAAGGGCTAACTCTATTCAAATGCGTCACTTACATTAGCCAAAACACTCTATTGTTTCCAATAATAAACACATATTTTAACTTACCAGTTTCTCATAAAGATCCAAGGCACGATCAGCACTTGAAAACACCGTAAAACTCTTCTGCAGGGGGGTCCTGGAATATTCTAATAAACGCTCTCGGGTCAAAAGCGGGTGCTTGTGCGCATCGCAATAAAAACCATACCGCGCATTCGGTAAGCACTCACTTAATAGTAAACAAACTCTCAGAAAAGTTTAGCCAAAGTTTGTACAGCAAGACGGTCTTCTGCAGCGATTTAAACAATGCATTAAATTAGGCATTGCATGGAGCAATGGCTAGATTTCTTCTATTTCCTACCCTAGCTTATCTATACAAGTAGCCAACAAAGTTACTGTATATTGTAGAATTTAGATAGCTAGCTATTGCAGCTAAGTTCCCTTACTAAACTTCAGTATTATTAGCTAAAATAAAATAAAATTACAGTATGAAATATTTAGCTCATTGTACAATTTAACTTGATTTTAATAAAGTACAACCAGTTAATGATAATGGCTTGAATGTTATCGGGTAAATAAATGCTAAAGAAACAAAAAATGTGGTCATTTACATCAATTTTCACAATTGCACTTATTTCAGTGTTACTGGAACGCTGCAGTGTTTACACTTAGAATTAACACTGATAAACTAGTGATGTGCTCAGTGTTACTATAACACTGCAAGATTTTACACTCTTGATTTACACTTCAAAAGTGTTATTATACTTCATTTTTAACAGTGTACCTTAGTGGTTGTCTAGTGGACAATGAATTTTTAAGTAAATATATTGTTGTGTAGGGCTTATAACTGTGACAAATAGCGTATTAACTCACCACCGCCACTAACTCGAATAGAAATGAAGCTCCCATAGTTTTAACTGCACCCGCAAAACAATTCAAAGTGGTAAACAATTCAATTTCTAAGTTGATACGGGTAATGGTCACTAAACCTGGGGAATTCTGTTTAGTGAAGTTTGGGACGGGGTCAAACAAGGAGCAAACACAAAAATACGCGAGGGTCAAAGTACAAAATGACATACGTACGTCCACACATATATATAAACTAGTGATGTGCTTGAGCACAAATGGCGAGCGAGCCTAAAGGCTATACTATTTGTATATGAATGATTTTGACTTCTAACACTGAAGCTACTGAAAATAAGGTCCATTTTAAATTTAGCATACAGGGTAAAGGGATTTCAGTGCCATAGTAACAACTCTCTGCAACTGGTTGGAAGGAAAACAACAACAACAAAACAATACACGTTATTTAAAAGTTTTCTTTGTGATATTCTTTAGCTAAGTAGCGGTTGCTTTGACACAACTGGACATGCACCTACACAGACTTACCTTCGCAGTAGTCTAGTGGACAATGTATTTTCAAGTAAATACTGTTGCGCACGGCTTACAACCATTACAAAGAGCGCATTGACTTGCCACCGCCACTAAGGATTCTCAGAGCTCGTTAATTGAAAAATACTGGAACTGTGAACGCTTTACCTAACTTACGTAATTAGAAGCGCGGGCGAAAACAGAGGTCTCACGTACCCCATAAACAGATAAACTAGTGATGAGCTTGAGCACAAATGGCGAGCGAGCCTAAAGACTATACTATTTTTATATGAATGATTTTGACTTCTAACACTGAAGCTACTGAAAATAAGGTCCAGTTAAATTTCGCATACACGGTAAAGGGATTTCAGTGCCATAGTAACAACTCTCTGCAACTGCTTGAATTGAAGGGAAAAAAACAACAACAAAACAATACACTTTATTTAAAAGTTTTCTTTGTGATATTCTTTAGCTAAGTAGTGGTTGTAACACACAATGCTTTGACACAACTGGACATGCACCTACACAGACTTACCTTCTCAGTAGTCTAGTGGACAATGTATTTTCAAGTAAATACTGTTGCGCACAGCTTATAACCATGACAAAGAGCGCATTGACTTACCACCGCCACTAACTCGAATAGAAATGGAAGTCCCTTAAGTTTTCAAGTTTTAACTGCACCCGCAAAGGAATTCAAAAAGGTAAACAATTCAATTTCTAGTATGATATGGGTACTGATCGATAAACCAGAGGATTCTGTTTAGTGTAATTTGGGACGGGGTCGACCACATAATAAAACACAAAAACGCGAGAGTCAAAGTACAAAATGACATACGTATGTCCAAACATATATACAAATAAACATCCCGATTTTCGATTGTGTTACCCCTGTAAGTGTCTCGCTCGCAACGCTCGCTCGCCAATAAATAAATAAATATAGCCTAATCTCGATTGGGTTACCCCTGAGAGTGTCTCGCTCGCTTCGCTCGCCCGCCAACAAACAAATATCCCCAATTTTAAATTGTGTTACCCCTGACAGTGTCTCGCTCAATCCGCCCGCTCACCAATAATTATATACACATTGTAGTTAAGGCGAAGCACCTCTCATAGCAAAAAAATTGAAGGAACTATCTAAATATGATACTCTAGTAAAAAGCTTGCACAACATTCGAATCCAGCACCTATCACAGTTCAATAGTATCTGTGTGCAGTATAGTAGTAAAATATTATTTGTGACACAATCTGGGCATTGTGTAGAGGAGGCTATAGGGTCAAAGGATTCTCCGCGCTCGTTAATTGAAAAAAACTGGAACTGTGAACGCTTTACCTAACGTACGTAATTAGAAGCGCGGGCGAAAAGAGAAGTCTCACATACCCCATAAACAGATAAATAAACTGATGGTGCGCTCGAATAGCGCAAATGCATGGCAAGCGAGTAAATATACTAGTGATGTGCTTGAGCACAAACGGCGAGCGAGACTAAAGACTATACTATTTTTATATGAATGATTTTGACTTCTAACACTGAAGCTACTGAAAATAAGGTCCAGTTTTTTTATTTAGCATACAGGGTAAAGGGATTTCAGTGCCATAGTAACAACTCTCTGCAACTGCTTGGAAGGAAAAACAACAACAACAAAATAATACACGTTATTTAAAAGTTTTCTTTGTAATATTCTTTAGCTAAGTAGTGGTTGTAACACACAATGCTTTGACACAACTGGACATGCACCTACACAGACTTACCTTCGCAGTATGCAGTCTAGTGGGCAATGTATTTTCAGTAAATACTGTGCGCACAGCTTATAACCATGACAAAGAGCGCATTGACTTACCACCGCCTCTAACTCGAATAGAAATGGAAGTCCCTTAAGTTTTCAAGTTTGAACTGCACCCGCAAAAGAATAAACTATTCAATCTCTAGGGTGATACGGGTACTGGTCGATAAACCAGAGGATTCTGTTTAGTGCAATTTGGGACGGGGTCGACAACCGAACTAACACAAAAACGCGAGGGTCAAAGTACAAAAATGCCTTACGTACGTACATACATATATACAAATAAATAAATAAACTAGTGGTGTGCTTGAGCACAAATGGCGAGCGAGCCTGATAGTCAGGTAACATAAAATGTTACTATGTTTTAGCTTACTTCATGCAAACACCATAGCAGCAGTTATGACATTTTATTTCAGCAAACAAATACAAAATCACTCTCTTACCTTATTAATGGTAACTTTTGTAGTATCAAACATCAACCATTCTGATAATCTCAATCACCAGTAACTCTTGAACAAGCTCTCAGCTACGATAAAAAATAAACCAGTGTTATTATTTGTAATTTTAGCCAAAAAATATGGAATTACTACTTACATCATTCTTGAGTATTGATAACTTCTGTAGTATCAAATTGAAGTTACTTTGACCATCTGAATTACCTTGAATTCTTGACAACAAGCTCTCACCTACAAAAACAAAAGACAATCAATTTTAGCACACAAATACACAATTACTTTTTTACCTCATTTTCTTGAGCAGTGGTAACTTTTGTAGTACCAAATTTGAGCCAATCTGACTATTTGAATTTACCAGTCACTGTCAACTAGCTATTAGCTACAAAAAAGAAAGGCCAGAGTTAATTTTGCATATTTAGCTAACAAATATGGAATTGCGTACTTATCTCAGCTTCCCTCGAGAAGTAGTAGCTTCCATAGCATTAATACTACGGCATTCCGACTACCAACGGCTCTTGACAACCAACAACCGGCACTCCGTATCCCCCAATAAAACGGCAAAGTTTTGAAATTAAGTCTGGAAAAGGGTCTTCAATGCCATGGTAACCGGTCGAATCAACTTTTTGTGTCTTGAAAACAAGCGTTTTAGCAGGAATTTTCTCATACTTTGGAGCTTAAGTATAAAGTAAGGTTTGCTTGATGCTGTAGTTTCAGAATAAACTGGAGTCAAGCCAAAATAGCCGTGTTTTTAGGAGAAAAAAGTTCCCCCCGCGCGCGTTTAAAGAGCATACGTACCATCCATACATACATACATATATATATATAACATATACCCGATTTTGCATTATCCACCCCTAATACTGTCTAGCTCGCTACGCTCGCTCGCCAATAAACATCCCCGATTTTCGATTGTGTTACCCCTGTAAGTGTCTCGCTCGCTACGCTCGTTCGCCAATGAGTATAGGTAATGATAATTTGTGAAGGAAATCGCTAATATAATAGCAATGATTAGGCATGAAGAGTCAACAATAACAGAATTACCTGAATTAACTTCGAAACCAGTGGCAAAGAAGCCAGCTTGAAAAAGACCTCACAATTGTTTCAAGAAGAGATTAGCTATAAACTTTTTGGTTGAAACAAAGTTGCGTAAGGCAGTCCAGCAGGATTCTCCTGCTCGTTAACTGAAAAATATTGGAACTGTGAACGCTTTACCTAACTTACGTAATTAGAAGCGCGGGCGAATTTTTTTGACGTACGCATACATACCTATATAATTGGCGAGCGAGCGTATCGAGCGAGACACTTTCTGGGGTAAAAATGAAAAAAATCGGGGATGTTTGTTTATTTATTTGTATACTAGTGGTGCGCTCGAATAGCGCAAATGCATGGCGAGCGAGAAAATAAATGAGTGTAGGTAAAGATGATTTGTGAAGGAAATCGCTAAATAATAGCAATGATTAGGCATTAAGAGTTAACAATAACAGAATTACCTGAATAAACTTCGAAAGCAGTGGCAAAAAAGCGCAGCTTGACAAAGACTTCACAATTGTTTCAAGAAGAGAGTAGCTATGAACTTTTTGGTTGAAACAAAGTTGCGTAAGGCAGTGCAGCAGGGTTCTCCGTGCTCGTTAATTGAAAAAATTACTGGAACTGTGAACGCTTTACCTAACTTACGTAATTTGAATCGCGGGCGAAATTTTTTGACGTACGCATACATACCTATATATATATATCTGAATCTCAATTGAACACGACTGAGAGTCAGCTTCACTCGCTCGCTGAATTAGGTTTGGACGTACGTATGTCATTTTGTACTTTGACCCTACGTTTTTGTGTTATTTATGTGGTCGACCCCGTCCCAAATTGCACTAAACAGAATCCTCTGGTTTATCGATCAGTACCCGTATCACCCTAGAAATTGAATTGTTTACCGTTTTGAATTCTTTTGGGGGTGCAGTTAAAACTCAAAAACTTATGGGAGCTCCATTTCTATTCGAGTTAGTGACGGTGGTAAGTCAATGCGCTCTTTGTCGTGGTTATAAGCTGTGGCAACAGTATTTACTTGAAAATACATTGTCCACTAGACTACCGCGAAGGTAAGTCTGTGTAGGTGCATTTCCAGTTGTGTCAAAGCATTGTGTGTTACAACCACTGCTTAGCTAAAGAACATCACAAAGAAACCTTTTAAATAACGTGTATTGTTTTGTTGTTGTTTTTTCCTTAACTTCAAGCAGTTGCAGAGAGTTATTACTATGGCACTGAAATCCCTTTACCGTGTATGCGAAATTTAAAAACTGGACCTTATTTTCAGTAGCTCCAGTGTTAGAAGTCAAAATCATTCATATAAAAATAGTATAGTCTTTAGGCTCGCTCGCCATTTGTGCTCAAGCACATCACTAGTATATATATAATATATCTGAAATCTCAATTGAACATGACTGAGAGTCAGCTTAGCTCGCTTTGCTCGCTCGCTGAATAAATAAATATAGCGAAATCTCGATTGCGTTACCCTGAGAGTGTCTCGCTCGCTTCGCTCGCCCGCCAACAAACAAATATCCCCAATTTTCAATTGTGTTACCCCTGACAGTGTCTCGCTCAATCCGCTCGCTCACCAATAATTATATACACATTGTAATTAAGGCCAAGCACCTCTCATAGCAAAAAAATTGAAGGAACTATCTAAATATGATACTCTAGTAAAAAGCTTGCACAACATTCGAATCCAGCACCTATCACAGTTCAATAGTATCTGTGTGCAGTATAGTAGTAAAAATATTATTTGTGACACAATCTGGTCATTGTGTAGAGGAGGCTATAGGGTCAAAGCCACCGTGATTGATATCAGCAGTGACATAAAAAGGGGGAGGGGCTTCTGGCCACCAAAATTGTGGGCATAATCTAACAAGGAAGGGGGAGGGGCTTTGGGTCACCAAAATTGTGGGGCATAATTTATCAAGAAGGGGGGAGGGGCTTAGGGCCACCAAAATTGTGTGGCATAATCTAACAAGGAAGGGGGAGGGGATTGGGCCACCAAAATTGTGAGGCATAATCTAACAGGGCAACACATGAACTGATGCATATCACTCATGTCCCATCTCCTCCACCTGTACTTTTATTGAAACTAGCCCCCTATCACTTCCCATTCAAAGGTCATATCCTGTCCATTCTCTCCCCTCCCCCACCCTGCAAGCCACAATATATCACCTAAATCAGGTATGCACTGGGCATCATCCCCCCCTTCACCCGAAAAATCATGCCCTTGGAGCCCCCTTTATTAAACATCTTCCAACACTGCTGATTAGTCATGAGACTACTACAAATACCAATGGCTAGAACAAGTATTCAACAATAGGCTTCAATTGTATATTCCAAAGAATATTTGTAAGGTTACTCTGGAATATTGACTGCCTTAATGTACAACACTTGATTTTAACTTAACTATAAAACAATTAGTTTAGACCTACAAGACTAACACTTGTACAACTCATTCAAAGTAGGGTATAAGTTATAGTTTTTTTTTGTTTTTTTTCTTCCAATTATGTAATAATATTAAAACCATTTTTAGAGTAATACAACAATCAACAGGAAACCGATTATAATGCAAAAATAATAATAATTATTATTATAATAATAGCTAGTAATAATAATAATAATTATAATGATGATGATGCTAATTAATAATTGTAACTTATTATAATGAAACTTTTAAATAAAATAAAAATAAAATAAAATAATAATAAAGAAATAAAATGAAGTCAGATTGTGATGCCTCCGTATACTGATACGGAGTTCCCTTGCTGAACCGCAATCGAGAGACGCTGCAGGAGATAGTCAGTTGAACGAGGTTCCCCTGTCTCCAGCCTGATTCGTCTACCCAGATCCCTTACCAAGGCCATCGACTTGGGGCCCAGCACCATTTCACATTAACCCCACCCCACACCACCGCCGCATTAAGTCATGCAGTATCTAACGCCAGAGCCTACCTAACCAATATGACAGACCTCTGTAGCTCCACAAGCCTCTTCTCCCACCATATTTCTTTCCACATGCGCTGCGTGCGCACTGAATCTGAACAAATGACGACCGTTGTTTTACCTAATCTTGCTGGGCGGTACCTTTCCGTTGCTATAGTTACATGAGAAGTAAAAACTATGACAAATTCATCTTTGTGCGAATTGGCAAATTTTAAAGAGTACAATGAAAGCTACGACGGCTTTTTCCAATAAAGAAGGATCGATCCATCACTAAATTGAGGAGTGTCGGGCCTGCAGGCATCTTCTGACTAGTAATGCATCATACATCACGCCAAATAGCTATCTGGCCTCCAGTAGGAATAGCTACTACATTATTTTGCAAAATGCATTGCTTCTATTAAGCAATTATACACAATAAGTATATATTGCTGTTTCTGCTGATGATATACACTATCAGTATACTTCAAATGGCATAATGGACAAAACTATTTTCGTCAGAATGGTTTGGCTATACCAGTGAATCTAGAACTTTATAGCTACATAGCTACTATAGTTTTCCAGTTACTCAACAGAGAAGATACTTTTTGGGTTATTATTCAATATAGCTGTAGTCTTTATTTGATGTAGCTAGTGTCTTTGAAGTATGACATGTGCATGTGATCGCCACTTGGATTTATCAACTAAGTCTTAAGTGTACAATTAGATATATGTATTAGCAGTACAAATAAAGACCACCATGTGCTTCACAAGTCAGGAAAATTTGAAAATGCCCACTCCAAGACAATCCTTCTACATTTCCTTGCTGTAATTGTAACAGCAACACAACAATAATAGTTGCTTTTCTCTGATGGCTAAAAATATTGATGGACTATAACTGTGCCCGACATTTCTATAACTGTTAGTTAAAAAAAAATGGAGCTATACTTTGCACACTTCTTCATCACTTGACTGCCACTTGACTGGCTTTCTTAGCATGTTCTTTTTTTATACCAGATATGAAAGTATCAGCGGAAATTTTATCCCATTCTGATGTCTACCACTGTTCCATAAAACCAAGGTCATAACGTCTGGCCTTTGCCATCAGACCTTGACAGACCACAAGAATTCTGTACATGAAGCTTATGACACAAGTCCAATACTTTTGATGCTGCTTTCTTATTCAACACTTTAGAAGAAATACTCACTTCAATAGCTAGCATTTAATAATAAAGTCTCAAATTTTAAGAAAGTAAAACAAAAATGAATACATAAACTATATATGAAATGATGAATACGCCATGAAATAATTCAGGAATTTAAAGGAGCAGGTGAGTGTACAATGTAAGAACATGATGAATGTGTAAATTAATATTCACACAAAGCAACTAAAAATAGTTTTCTCCAGCATCATGATCAGACATTCTGCTATCCGTCATCAAAGTTAGAAATGCTGTGTTCTCAGACCAGAAAGAAGACATTCGTAGGTGTAGCTTTGCACAGCTGAACAGGCTGTAGATTTCATAATGAATGACCTTATCATGCCATCTTCTCCTAGTGAAACTTCACTTGACCTCCTCTAATTCTAAAATAACAAACAAAAACAAAAATAAAAAATACACTAACAAAATAATCATGTGTTTATAGTTGTCTGGGTTTCATATAGAGTAAAAGAAACTTAACCCCCCCCCCCCCCCCCCCCCCCCCAACCTGGAATCTCCCTTCCTCAGTTTGAAAGTTAATAATTATAGTATTTATATATTTAAGTGAATTGTAAAACATGCATGTGATTGATTAAACACTGATCAGTATAAATACTCTCATATAGCAGAGTTTGATACAGAAGGGTGGATGGGGAAACTGAAATTTCACTATCAAATTGAGTTCTTCCCCCCCCCCCCCCCACCCCCCACCCCCCTTCCCCCCTTCAATTACAGTCATCCTTCTTTATGTATTCAGTGTTGGACACAGGAACATGAATCGGGCAAGGGAAAGGAGGGGTGCCTGTGTTTGAGGGTGGTGCTACACAGATAATGATGTGTACACATGCTGTAAATTACAAACGGATTAACAAAAAACATCATATCAAATTGACTAATAAATCATAGATCTTATTTTCTCTTTGTGGAGTGTGTGTGTATGTGTGTGGGGTGGGGGAGGGGGAGGGGGGTTGAAGGGGGGGAGAGGGAAGACATGTGCATCAAAGTAATACTTAATGAACTCCTGGGTAAGGGGATGAGAGGGGGAGGACAAAAGTTTAACCAACAAACACACCCATCTCTATATGGTCATGGTAGCCAGTAGCAATCATTATGAACAGCTAAAGTCAACTACTATGCAGCTGTATGAATAGGCAGCTGTAAGGATACCCAGCCCACTATGGTTGGAACAACCAACCTCTCTGTACCATTCTAATGTGTTTATATACAATTACAATATACATATTTGAGTTCAATCAATTACTGTGTAGATTGTGTAATGAAGTGCTTTAATTAGAGAAAATATCCATCACAAAATTGTCAGTTCACAGTCACACATATCTAAATTCTGTGAGATAGCTACTCCATGCTGAATATTTTTCATTCTTATTCCTTTAATCTATTAGAGTTAGCTCATTGAACCTTTTTACCAATTACTATAATCCTTTTACACACACGTGGTAAGGGCTTATAATGAATAATCATTCCACTAATTCCAGATTCCAGGACTTCACCTTTCATTCATAAGAATACACTTCCTCTAGAATTAGTTACATGATAATTAGGCTTTAAATTTCATAAATCTAACATGAATTGTTTGTGGGAAATTTGTTGGTTTATTGAGGCTAAAGAAAACAACAATAAACATACATAATATTTTTTGAAATAAATAGTGTTATTTCTGTTCATTAAAACTAAATCTAAAATTAGTTTTAGTTTGCTAGATAGCTACATAAAAAATGTTTTAATTATCTAACTAAATTTCACATGTATCAATAACTAAAACTAAAAAGTCAATCAGTTCATGCTAACAAAAAATAAAACTTAAACATTCTGAAAAAAAAACACACACAAAAACACAATATTGTTGTAGCTAATCACTATATCTTGCTTACCTTGATGAGATTAAAAAAGTAAAGCCAAAATACATCATATATCATACTCACAATTGAAGAAAGACTTAATTAATTACTTATATCCAAATAACTTAATTAAAACTAAATTGTCATGTGTTATTTAAAACCAAAACTAAAATTAAGAATGTAATTTACAATAACCATCACTAAAAATCTGGTTGTTAAGAAATGAACAGAATGAAAAATGGACTGAACCTGATGTTTTGCTTGTCACAATAATTTTGGACATTATAAGGCTTGCAATCACATTGCAACAGTTAAAAAGACATTGTGTATAATCTCGTGAGTATTAACAAGAAATATTAGCTATTTGTATATACATTTTATAATCTACTAATCTATAAAATGAATTATTAGAAATCCATTAAAAAATTTTATTTTTGTCTTCATCCGTGTGCTCTTCCAATTGGTAGTCGAAGTAGAACTCTCCGTTACCAGGTCCCACCGAGAGAGTTGCATAATGAAGTCGCCCACGTACTTGATAACATGCAATTGAGAACTCAACTTGCTTTCAACAGTTTGAATCATCTGCACAAGCATTATTATGAAGAAAAATTTTTTTTTTATATCCCAATTGTACTATTCATACATACTGGTTAAATAAAAAATCTAGCATTTGAAAAGCCATAACCTCGTAATCTTTATGATCTGCCTCAACCTCTCGAAGATGGATCAAATTAGAGTAAAGTTCATTTTCTTTAGACTGGGCCAACTCCATGATCTGTGTATTGACGGCATCTGCACAGCTCGGATGGAAAGAAGGGATGGAGTACGTAATTGTAGCCACCATTGTCTTGACCTCTGTATTGTCTTCATGAAATGATTTGTAAGCACAAGCTGGAAAACAGATTTTAGTTATGCAAATCAACTCAATTCTAACTATTGCTGGAATTTATGGTTTTTATAACTCCTATAACACGTCGTCAATGGGTGTCCAATGGTTATGGCCAATCGTCAAATCTGATGTGCCAATGATAATGGTTTAGGCTAGCTTCTGTTACTCTGAAAGACATTGTTACAGGAAGTTTATGACAGACAATCGTGCAGGAGACAGTGATTGGTCACAGAAAGTTAACTACATAGAGCAGCCATGATATAGCTTAGTTCTTAGCCACTTAATAATGATATATTAACAATAACCCGGAAATATATTCATAACATTCTATAACCCATAATAATCTTTGAACATTAGTCAAGCAACTATTTAATGATTGCAAACTGTCCCAAAGCTCCTGAACAGTCCCAGATTTATCACTTAGCTACAGTCGCACAATGGAACCTTATTAAATTATTATACAGTTTGTTTAGAAGTGTATCATTATGTATGCATTCCATGTTTTAGCCTACAATTGCTAGAGTTCTAATGATATAATTAAGCAAAGTCTATCTACATCTTTCATAATTGCTTATTCTCCAGTTAGCTAATACAAATCAGTGATAAGTGTTATTTTTCCTTCCAACTTCTTAATTATACAAATTGTACATTGTCTACTGCTATAAAAATACACACTAAATGTAAGAACAGTATTGCTATCAGTTTTAATAACTGAAGATCACTTGATACTATCATAGAGATTATCTTCTCTTCCTTCTTTGTTGGTTGAATTAGCTACGTCAGAGATAAAATCGAAGCCAGAGTTAGGATCTTGTGTACCAAGATTACAAGAAGGATTTGTGTCACATTGAATATTAGAATTGTAGGAAGGATTTGTGTCACACTGAAGATTAGGATTGTCGGAAGGATTGATGCCACATTGAATATCAGGATTGTAGGAAGGATTAGTGTCACATTCCACACTTGATGTTACTGGATTGTTGTACGAAGGATTTGTGCTACATGGGAAATTTCCAGTTGAAAAATTCTAAAAAAAAACAATTATTCATATATATTTATTATCAATTAACAATACTTTGAAGTAGCTAGTTGCGTACATTCTTTTGGTAAATGAACTGGCAGAAGGCAATCAATAAATATTTGGAATATTCTGTTCTTATCATTTTTACCAGCCAGAATAACCACACAGCTATCAAATTATAATGTATCCATGTTGAGATGTAACTATTTGTAAAGAGCTAAACACATGAATGTATAGTTGATGTATTTTTTGTATTGTGACAGAGAGACTTAAGTCCATTAGATCATGGAGGGACATTAAGTGATCCAACACTATATATATATATAATATATATATATAATATTATATAATTATATATAATATAAAATTATATATAATATATAATTATATATAATATATAATTATATATAATATATAATTATATATAATATATATATATAATATATATTATTATATATATATAATATAGTACTTATCACATGAGTGAGAGTGTGATATGGTGAAATATTTCACGAGCAGGCCATTTTTTACTTCCAAGATTAGATATTGCATATAATAGCATCTATTTGGGCATAAAAGAGCAGAAGTAATTATAGTCATATTATTGTAATACGAATGTTATACTTGAATCAACTCACGTTATTACTTCGCCTTGATGATCTAGCTATACCACCTCTGTTAGGATTATTGGTAACTTCCATCTCCAACGACATATCATTTCTTCTTCTTCTTGCATTTACGATAGTATACACAGAACACGGCAATGAACACCAGCATAAAAAGCTCTAAAGATGCGACCACAGAAAGTACTGCTGCCACTGCTGATAGTGTTGAATTGGATGCTGATGAAACATCAGGTGGCAGAGTTGTTTCTCCAGTCACCACATCAAAGTTCTTCAGTTCACAATCCTCAACAAACTCTAAACAGCTGATGTTCAATGAAACGCTGATGGTCGCTAAGCCAAATATTCCAGAATATTCTTTAATAGAAGTTACATTTGTAATAGGAATCATAAATCTATCCACCAGTTTGTTGTTTTCATCTCCTAGTTGGGTAATGTCATCATCAATTAACTCAATGTAGAATTCCATTCTGTTTGTGGCTACAGTTAAAAAATTAGAATACATTATTCATATTTGTCCGAGATGATATGTTATATTCAACTAAATACAAAGTATTTCAAAACCTTACAGAAAATATTGTTGTGTACTTGATAGGATTTTTCGTTCCATATATGTTGAAAAAAAACTTATCTCTCTCTGCAATATAATGAGAATTAGCCTCGTTGAAATTGCAGCTGCCTCTGTTCTCTGACCTAAAATAGCTGATGGCAGATCCTAGTGGCCTCAAGCAATACAAAAACATGTAGTTACAATGAATATCACGACAGTCTCTGAAGTCACAGCACCCCGTGACATTAGCACAAGTTCCACTCAAATCCGCACATTTACCACCGGGATTATCGAAAGAGTGAACCGTGACATCAACAAAGTATCTTGGCATTCTTGTCTCACAGAATTCCCCAATAAATCCATCAAAACATTCACAATGAATAGAACCAATAGTATTTACACATTCTCCATGAAAGGAACAGAGGTCTTCTATTGAACACTCCATTATGTCCGCCTGACAATCAGATCCAGTGAAGCCAGGTAGGCATACACAGTCATTATCTAAAAGTTTATTTACACACTTCGTGTTGGAGTTGTTACATGAAGTCTCTCCACATGAGGAGATGAGGTTGGAGCAATATATTCCAGTGTACCCCGGATCACAAAAACTACAGTTTGTTTTTCTCTCGCAAAGCAGTCCGCAATGATTCCTGTTGCATTCCAATGAAACTGATATATTCATTCTGGCATATCCAAATATTCCATCAAGATAAAAAGGTGTCAACTGATATCCTGGAATAGCTGGAACATCCAGGAGAAATCTGTCGATCAATACCGTATTATTGTGTCTAAGTTCAAAGTGAATTTGAACTACTTCATGCATCTACAGACAGAGAAAGCATGTCGTGTAATTATTTTTACTTAAAAGATTAGCTAGTACAGAAAACTCAAAAAATTAAGGTGGTTAGAATCTAGAGGGTTCAAATAGTTAGAAACAGCTAGATGATTATGGAACAATCTTCAAACTATAACTCGTATACATTTATATATTGTGAGATTCAGGAAAACCGAGCACACACACATTTTGGAAATTTGAAGCTATCAAGGAAATGTATGTCTTATGTTCTTATTTAGCGAAGTACTACCATGTTATTATAGTACTACAGTTTAAGGAAGTAAATGTCATTTATTTATATTCATTTGCAACCTAAAGCAAATAACCATGATCACTAGTAGGTAACATGTACAAATGTATCCATACAGCTACATAGCTAGAACTGAGCAACTTACTAATGCATGTATATTAAAATATGCTAATTTTAATGTGCATATACTTACAGCAGTAAATGAAATGAGTAAGTAAAAAGTATCACTGGCAATCTTTACCTGTGATTCAAACTCACTAAAAATGATTGTCCAAACCGAATCGGATTTTCTGTTCCAAAATTAGTTTGATTTCTTTCAAATCTAGAAATAGGCTCAGAAAACCGTCTCTCATCTTGTGCACAGGCAGCCAGATCAACAGAACGTTCAACACTCAGGGACCTTGGAGGAAATTGTGAAGGTTTTAGTCCAATCCTTCTTTAAAAGTAAATCCTGTAATACTTAATTAATTGTCTCTAATTCTTCAACAGATAGTTTAGTTAAATATCAATAAGAATAATACATTTAATGACATCAAGATAACATAGAACCACAAATGATACAATAACTAACCACAAAGTTATTAAGTTTACACAAAATAGTTGCTAAGGTGTATATCTAAACAATCTCTAAGGCAGCTGCTATTTATACCCTGAGGTAGCTGCCATGGAGCAATTTCCAAATGACCAATAGGAATGTTCCACAACTGCCAGCTAGTAGCACAGTGCAAATTAAGAATAAGTTTCTCATGGATTAAAAATAGTTTTATGTGTGGGACTGATCCCCACATTCCCCCACACTGACATCTCTGCTGCCCTCAGCAGAACAAGTGACATCCTCGTTGGATTCCCAAGCTTGTCTTGACAAGGCATCTGCTACTTTATTTTCCACTCCAGGTTGATGAATTACAGAAAATGAAAATTCTTGTAGTCTCAGCACCCAATTGTAGAGTCTTCTGTTGAGGACTTTCGACTTGAGCATAGAAACAAGAGCCTTGTAATCTGTCTTGACAATGAAATGACGTCCATATAGTAGTGGAGCAAAATGCTGAATTGATAGGTAGATTGCGAGACACTCCAACTCAGTTGCTGAATATCTTCTCTGCGATCCTTGCAGTTGTCTGCTGTAAAATGCAACTGGTAGTTCAGCTTCATTTCTGTAAACATATAGAGCAGACCCTACCCCTACTCCAGATGCATCAGTGTATAAAACAAATGAATCATGTGACACAGGAATATACAAATCAACACTGCTACTAACCTTAACTTTGAGTGAGTGAAAAGCATCCAGCATTTCCTCTGACCACTGAACCACCCCAGGTGCTGTCTTAGCAGTTGCTGGTGAGAGTATAGCAGAATAATTAGCAAAATTCTCAACAAATCTTCTGAAGTATGACATAGCCCCAAGAAACGATCTAAGTTCTTTCTTTGTTCGTGGTTGCTTATATGAAGTGATTGCCTCTGTCCTATGAGCTGGAATAGCTAGTTTTCCATCACCAATAATGTGTCCTAAATACTTCACATATTTCATACCAAACCTACATTTACTTTCCTTTACTGTCAATCCTTTTTCCTGCAAAGCTCTCAAAACCTCTCTCAGATCTTTTAAATGCTCATTCCAGCTTTTTGAAAAAACAATAATGTCATCAATATATGGTACTGCATGATCAATTGTATCCAAGGTTTCCTCCATAGCTCTCTGGAAAACTGAAGGAGCGTTTTTTAGACCAAAGGGCATTCTGGTGAAAGAAAATTTTCCAAAAGGGGTCAAAAAAGCTGTCTTGTCTCTTGATTCAGGCTTAATTGGTATTTGGTAAAACCCCTTTGCTAAATCAATTGTGGACAATACTGTGCTATTCCCTACTTTATCTACTATTTCCTCCAGAGTTATCATATAGTAAGGATCACTAACTGTGATGCTATTCAATTGTCTGTAATCCACACATATTCTTACAGTACCATCAGGTTTCACTACAGGTACAATAGGTGATACCCATGGGCTCTTACTTGGTTTAATAATTCCCAGCTCTTGTAAATTTTTAATCTCTTCTTTAACCCCATTCTTCAATGTGTCTGGCAAACTATGTGGATGATATTTAAATGGCTTGGCACCATCCTCCAATTCGATCTGAAACTCTTCAACAACTGCTTTTCCTGGTACATCACTAAAAACATTCTCGTACTCTTTTCTTAACCGCACAATATCCTCTTCTACATAGAGCTCACTTTTCTCTTCCATTCTTCCCTCATTTTTCTCTTCTTCTTCTGCCTCACTCACCACTACTAGTCTCATAATTTCTGCTTCTCTTGGTACAAACTTCTTCAACATGTTAATATGAACAACTTTTGTTCTACCTCTTCCAAGTGCAATTTTATAATTCACTCTGTTGACCCTTTCTACAACCTCATGTGGTCCCTGCCATGCTTCTTCTAATTTTCCATTCATTCCTGGTGTTCTACTCAGCACAAAATCTCCTCTCTTGAACTCCCTCTCAACTGCTTTTTTGTCATAATGTTTCTTTCTCTCCTTACTGGCTATTGTCATTCTTTCTCTTAAAACTTCATGCATTGTTTCCAAGCGATCTCTTAGTAACTCAACCCACTCTTCAACGTCCAATTCTGAAAAATCGTGTTCAAGCCAACCATGATGTAACACATCCAAAGGTGTTCTGGCTGCATGACCAAATACAAGCTCAAATGGAGACAAACCAGAGTCTCTGTTGGGAATAGATCTGAGAGCAAACAAACAGAATGGCAATTGCTCTGCCCAATCTTTTCCTGTGGAAACTACTTTCCTTAACATAGATCCAAGTGTCCCATGCATTCTTTCAAGAATACCATTTGTCTGAGGGTGATATGGAGATGTCTTTATTTTGTTAATGCCCAAATTCTCATGTAATTGCTTACTCAAGCTACCCACAAACTGAGACCCTTGATCTGTTAATACCTCCAATGGAATCCCTGTTCTGGAAAAAACTTCTAACATGCCTTTGGCTACAACTTTTGCTGTGACTGACTTAATAGGAATAGCTTCGGGCCATCTGGATGCTTGGCATATTGCAGTTAAAATGAAACGAAAACCACCCTTCGCTGTGGGTAAAGGTCCAACCAAGTCAAATGCCATGACTTCAAATGGTTCTGTCATCACTTGCCTCTCAACCATAGGAGCTTTCCTTGCATTATGTTTATTGCATCTTTGGCAAATCTCGCAACTGGTGCAAAAGTTTATCACATCTGCACCAACTCCCGGCCATGTAAAGTTTCTTTTGATAATAACTCGCACTTTCTTGCTACCAACATGACCCAACCCTTCATGTGCTAATTTCAATACTCGGTTCCTAAAAGACTTGGGAAGAACAATCAGAAGTTTTTCATCTAAGTTTTGCGATATTATAGCTTGAACCAGTAAACCATTCTCCCATCTGTACCCTTTGTCTTTATTGTCAGCAAATGTTCGTATAGTTTCAAGAGTGGAATCCTCTTTAGTCTCCCTTACAAGCTTCTTCCTGTCTTTCCCTGTTCCAACAACTGGTATAACAATATCTCTTCCTTTCTCCTCAATGTCATTACAAAACTCAAAATGAACTTCAGCTCTCACTCCACCATCTTTCTCCGTTCCTAAGCCATCTGTTTCATCTTCTTCAGCACTTTCTTCCTCACAGCTCTCTAAACTTAAATGTTCACCTTTTATCTCAACTTTGTTAGGTTCACAAACTTTAGGGTTTTCCTCAACAACCTTCTTCTCATCTTCTGCTAAATCATTTTTTTCCTCTTCTATCATCCTCCTAGTCTGCACTTGATTTACATTTTTCTCTTCCCTTTGATCGACTAAGCTCAACAACTGCCTATCTCTCTCCTCCTTAACATTTAAAGAATACAACACTTTCTCTCCTCCTTCTGGATCTCTTGGCGCAACTACAACTTTCTCGTCCCACTCATGCTCTCCAATTTTGAAAGTTAATGTAGCTGTAGGCCAAATAAATGGTACAGGACTCTGAAATGGTCTCACTGCCATTTTCTCCTTATAATTTATTTCCTCTGGTCTGACTATGGACTGAGGCACCACAGTTATTCTGGCTCCTGTGTCCAGTAATATGGGTATTTCTACACCACTCACTGAGCCCTTCACAATAGGGTCATCTCCTTCCCTATTCCACACTCTTCTCAAAGGTTTAGGCTGTACTCCTTTGTCTGTACCACGATTTTGTAAATTCTGTGTTTCTTGTTGTGATTTGCTCGGGCATTGAGGTACTTTATGGCCACTCTCTCCACAGTTATAGCAAACTATTTGTTGTCTAGGTTCATATTCCCTGTGATGGTTTGATTGGCTACCTGAAAGAGGCCTGCTGTAAGTACGGGAATAACAATCTACTGCCTTGTGCCCTACTTTGCCACACTTAAAACAACTTATAATTTCTTTCTTATCCAGTTTAGGTTGGAATGATGCCTTTTCACCACCTTTCAAAGAGCCTTCTATTGTTACATAATCTCTCAGAGTACTAGCTAACTCTTCTAAATTATTAATAGATCTGGCATCCACATAAGACCTAGCCTTGTGAGTCAATACATTGTATACCCAAGCCTTAACATGATGACATATTGTAACTGAGTCTGGAATATGTTCTCCACATGTTCTCTTAAAGAGTGCCTTGCCCTTAGCAATTAAGCTGTCTGGGTCTAATTTTCTTAGTGTCTCTTTACACACATCATAGTATTCAATACCAGCTCTCTTGGCTGTGTACCCCATACATGTAAGTAATCTACTGCGAGCTTCATCATAATCATTAGTAGTGCCACTAATCTCACTAAAAAATTCAAGAGCTTTACCTACCAACTTAGCTCTAAGATTAAACATCCACTCACACTTTGCCAAACCTGCCTTTATGTAAGAATCTTCAACCACTCGCAAATATCCTTCCAAATCATCCCCTTCCTTATACAAAGCTATACCTGACAACACTTGCTCTCTTATTCTCCTTTCTTCTGACTGTTGATTCTTTTTCTCATCCCTAAGAACTTGTGCTTCCAATTCCATTGCCCGTGCTTGCGTTTCAGCCTTCCTTCTTGCCTCATCAACCTGCAATTGTCCCTGCATCATTTTTTCCATCAATTTTTCAACCATTAAAAGTAGTACTGGAGCGTTCAACTGTTCTGCTCCAGACATTTCACCAACTAAATTATCAGACATAGAATTATCTGCCTGCTTCTTTCTTTGACTGCTTCGAGACATCCAAGGTGGTCAGTGGCTTTGGAAAGCTGAATACCTGAACACACACACCAAGTTAAAAAAAAATTAACAAAAAGGCAATAACAATGACAATGAACAATTTTATAAGCAAAAGGTGAAACAATAATAATAACAATCACACAATTAGAAAACAACAACAACAACAATGTAATAGTACGAAGATTGAGTTTACTGTCCAAATTGAATAAAGCGAAGTATCTATCCCGACGCTGCCACCAAATGTGAAGGTTTTAGTCCAATCCTTCTTTAAAAGTAAATCCTGTAATACTTAATTAATTGTCTCTAATTCTTCAACAGATAGTTTAGTTAAATATCAATAAGAATAATACATTTAATGACATCAAGATAACATAGAACCACAAATGATACAATAACTAACCACAAAGTTATTAAGTTTACACAAAATAGTTGCTAAGGTGTATATCTAAACAATCTCTAAGGCAGCTGCTATTTATACCCTGAGGTAGCTGCCATGGAGCAATTTCCAAATGACCAATAGGAATGTTCCACAACTGCCAGCTAGTAGCACAGTGCAAATTAAGAATAAGTTTCTCATGGATTAAAAATAGTTTTATGTGTGGGACTGATCCCCACAGAAATCTCTGGCAGTATTCCAAGACATAAACACATGCAGTAGGTGGCACACGTGCTACTCTCACAGCATCCATCTCCTCCATTACAAAACTGATCATCTGCACAGCGACCTCCTCGGTTCCAGTGAGTGAATAGTGACAAAGAAGTTGTATGTCCCCAGACTGTGATCCTATTGAAATAACATATTTATTAGAATAGTACCAAAAATGTATTTTAGTTCAACTACAAGACAGGAATAGTTCACATTATTATAACACTAGCTAGCACACCAGCTATATTTTGCAGTGTCAACTATAGTCAAATGATTTTCAGAAGTTAGATTTACTACAACCTGGTAATTATAATCTAAAGTATGCTTCATTAAAATAATTAAATGGCATACACCTATTTCATTCTTTCTTCAATGTCTAAATGACTACTGCCTCTCTGAACTTAGATGCCTACCCAATGTGTCTCGTGGTATGTAGCTAAGTATAGCATATACACTTATATCCTTAATATCAGTTTCTATGTAATAATACTTTTCTAAATGACCAATCTTGTGATATAGCTAGTAGTTAGGAAGATTGATCTCAGTATTTCAAACTGCTCTCTGGTGCATCTGTATTAGCTGCATCAGAAGCAATGTAATAGCAGATCACCCAGTGTGTCTCACACTAAGTAATTAGTAAAAGCTGAGACTTTAGTCTTCTCTACAGTTTCAACTCAATAGCTAAGGTTTTCTCACCACACTCTTTGATACAATGATATGTAAATTCATACTATTGTTTTCTCTCAAAAAACTCATACAGTCATGAAGATGCAGACCATTGTAGATTTAATTAGCTACGCTAACCTACAACTGATTCACAACAGATGGTGACTAGTACAGGTATATCATTAAGCCATACTGAATACTTACCGGTATTAGCATCAACAAGAGTACGATCATCAAATACTTCACTTCAGTCTTCATTTTTCTGATAATGAAATAAATACTTCAAGAAAATACTGTGGGACCGAACATCGACAGCAGCGGCGGGAATATAGACAGCAGAGTGGAAAAGTGACAGTACTAGAACTTTCTTGTATTGAGTTGTGCTGAGTGTATATCATGCGTATGTAGTTGTTAATTACTTGTTTGTGCGGAGCGTGTGCCACGTGTTTGTGTGTCGTGTGCATAGTGCCGTGTGCAATATGGGTGAATATAATGTGTCGTATCAGTGTAGTATTTTAGTTAGTTCTGTTCTTCATTTATCATTTGTGTCTGCGCATCTGTTTACGGAATTAAATTAACACTTAACCTCCGACCACGGGTGCTGGATCGCGTAAAGGGTAGCTACTTAATACTTCTACTCTTACCTACGGAACAACTTGGTGGCAGCTCTACTCATCAGGGGCACTAGGCTTGAGATTAAAACCCCAAGCATTCTCGTGAACCCCCACAACTGGCGGCAGCGGTGGTCTTTAATTGGAAGATACACCAGGATCTGCGAACATCAACGCTATTTACTCTACCAACGTCTGAATCTCTGCTTTATCGCTGGACGAAAGACACCCCCGAACTGTTGTTTGTTGTATTGTTACTGTGTTGTGACAGTGCTTTATTGTATTTTTCTTTTGCCTGTAGGTCTCCAAATTCTTGGTACTCTGATGTGATTTGTGGGGATGTCTGGAAGGAAAGGGCAGGCAAAGAGCAAGAAAGGAGGCAAGGACTCAGGAAAGGAGTCAGCAGAGGCTAGTGAGTATAGTCTAAGGTCCCATGACGAAGTCTTGGGAGAGGGAGGGGCATCCAAGCGAGTGGATGTAGAGCCCGCTAGTGAGGTCTCAGAGGAGACAGAGGATACCCTTAGATCACTTAGTGTGACCAGGAGAGGAGAGGGTAGGAGAAGGTCTGGTAGTAGAGAGTCCAGACATAGCAGTAGGCCAGTTAGTGCAGCAACTGGACCTAGGAGGGAGGAAAGGTCAGTGAGCAGAGTGAGCTCTAGACATAGTGTATTGAGTGAGGAAGCTGGGTCTGAGGAGTCAGATGAGGAGTATGAGGAAGATGAGGATGCTGCTAGAAGTGTCTTTAATTTGCTTAGTAGCATGCTGAAGAAAGGAAGAAAAAGTGGAAAGTTTAAGCCTAGTATTGACAAGCTAGTTGGGGACATTCCTTGTTACAAAGAGGGAGTGGACATTGCTAAATATGTGAGAACCCTAGAGGCAGAATTTAAAGAGTTGGATGTTGAAAGAAAATATTGGAAAAGCTTACTCTTGAGCAAGTTACCAGCCAAGATTAAAGAGCACATTGTTGAGATCATAGAAGGTGAACATTGCACCTATGATAAGTTGAAGAAAGCTCTATTAGCACGGGTAGGCTTAAGCAAACGAGAGTTGGAGGTCAAGCTCTTTTTAGAGCTGGACCGTGACACAAGGAGTATGGATAGGGTTAGTAGACTGAAACATATAGTCAATCTAGTGGAACGGGTATGCATGATGTGTGAGCGGAAGGAAGACCTTAAACTGTTTTTAATTAAGGGGCTGTATGAGAAGGACCTAGGCATAGATGAGATGGGCGTGGTGAATGCGGCTAAGGTAACTAGTGTGCCAGAGCTAATGGAAGTGGCGATCACATTGAAAGATGGCCAGGTGAAAGGTGGGAGAACAGCTAAGTGCTATAAGTGTGGTCTGTATGGTCATAAAAGCTTTGACTGCAAGGCTGGGGAGAGCAAACACGCAAGGCCTTTGCCCATTTGCTATAAGTGCAATGAAACCGGGCACAAGGCTTGGGAGTGCACCAGCAAAGCACTGCACAGGAAAGAGGCCGATCCTGCTAAGCATGCTGGAGTCAAGGCAGGGAAACCAGTGAAGTCAGTGAACTGGGTAGCCATACAGGGTGATGAGAACAACCTAAGTGGAAAGATTAATGGTGAGAGTTGTACTATTGCACCTGACACGGGAGCCGAGATCACCATAGTACCGGGTCACTTAGTGTTTGAATCACAACTAATTGATGAGTTTGAGAGGATCAGAGGCGTTACTGGGGAGCCTACTCTAGTTCAGTGTGCTAGAGTACCCATTGAGTTTGAGGGCCATACTTTTGATAAGGTAGTGGCAGTGGCCAACAAAGAGATGGTCAGTGATAAAGTTTTGTTTGCAGTACCCTTAGATAAGGGAAGAGCCAGGGATCTCCTTCTGGGTGCCGTGCCAGGACCTACACCAATGGGCACGGGGCACTCCGGCGTTATCCCGGACACCCAGACGCCAGAGAAATCTGGTGCCACAGAAACCGAAACCTCAGGAGGAGGCAGAGGCGGAGTGGAGGAGGATGCCTGTAAGAGTGAAAAAGTACTGAAAGAAGTAAATATAGTTACTAGAGCGGGTGCCAAGAGAGAGGCAGCTAAAGAAAAGAGAGATGTACAGAAAGGGGAAAGAGGAGCTAAACCTGTGTCACCTAAAGAGGTCAAGGAACTTTCATTGTTGGAAGACGGAAGTGAGAGTGACAATGAGGACTACCAGTTAGGGTGTCCCGAGTTGAAAGAGATAGCAGATGTTGAGGAATTGAGTAAGGAAGTAGAGAAGGATGCTTCGCTGAAGGTGTGTCGGGAGCTGGCAGAAAAGAACCTTAGAGGTTATCGGTATATGAGTAGTGTGCTTATGCATACGGTAGTGGACGATGATGATGAGGTAGTAAATAGGGTGGTCTTGCCCAAAGGTAGAAGGAGAATGGTATTGGAATTAGCCCATGACAAGTGTAGTCATGTGGGTGTCAGAAAGACAAGAGAGGTAATCAACAAGTTGTTTACATGGCCAGGTATGGGAAGTGAGATCTGTGAGTATATTAAGGGATGTGAAGTGTGCAGTAAAATGAACAAGCAGGGGAATAGAGGAGTGTGTATGCAGGGTAGGCCAGTTGTCACACAGCCGTTTAGTACGGTGGCCTTAGATCTGGTAGGACCCTTGCCCAAGGCTAGGCATGGTGTGCAGTACCTCCTTACATACTGCTGCATGGCTACTAGGTGGCCTGAGGCAGTCCCCCTTAGAACAGTTACAGCCACAGAAGTAGCTGAAGGGATAGTCTCTATAGTCAGTCGGACTGGAATACCACAGAGGATCCTGACAGATCAGGGTTCGGTGTTCACCAGTAGGCTGATGAAGGAGCTATGTGAAGTCCTAGGGTGCGATGCTATCACTACATCCCCCTATAGACCCCAAGGTAATGGGGTAGTTGAGAGACTTCATGGCACCCTGAAGCCAATGTTGGCAAAGGCCAGAGAAGAGGGTGTTGATTGGGCACAGTTTCTGCCAATGGCTCTGTTTGCCATCCGGCAGGTGCCAAACCGAGATACAGGCTACAGTCCCCATGAACTAGTGTTTGGGACTAAGATGAGGGGCCCGTTGGACTTGGTGTATGCGGGTTGGTTAGAAGATAGCTACCAGTGCATGGATGTGCATGGATGGGTGGCAAAGTTGCAAGACAGACTCAAAGTTATTCACGACAGAGCCATGGTCAACGGAGTGGAGGTGGCTAGAAAGAGGTTGCAGAAGGCAAATGTTAACAGAAGTGAGAGGGAGTTGAGTGAGGGAAGTTTGGTGCTCTTGAGAGTGCCAGGCCTAGTGAGTAACCTCGAGGCTTCCTGGGAGGGACCCTATGAGGTAGTGAAAAGACTAAACAAGGTGAATTACAGAGTGAGGAAGAAAGGTAGTAGTAGAGAAGGTAAAGTGGTGCATATAAGTAACACTAAGGTGTTCACTGAGAGAGAAAAAGAAGTCTGCCATGTTACAGTGGCTGAGGAGGACAATGAAATGAGAAGAGTCTATGGGAAGAGTGATAGACTATCTGAGGAGAAGTGCGAGGGATATGATGAGAAGGAATTAGAGGCATTAGTGGAGAGGAATAAGCCGTTCTTTTCAGAACGACCAGGGCTTTGCAAGGTTGGAGAGTGTAAGATTGAGGTGGAGGAAGGTAGCAAGGTGGTGAATTTGCCAGTACGTAAGGTTCCTTACAAACTGAGGGAAAAGGTAGAGGAGGAGATAGGAAGAATGCTAGAGAGTGGAGTGATTGTTGAGTCTGACAGTGAGTGGTGCAGTCCCATTGTACCTGTTAGTAAGCCGGACGGTAGTGTCCGCATCTGTATAGACTATAGACAGTTGAATAACATCACTCCTCAAAGGAGATATTACCTACCCTCCCTTGCAGATATCATGGATAAGGCTGGCAATTGTGCTGTTATGTCTACCCTAGACCTAACAGCAGGGTTTCATCAAATTAGGATGAGCCCAGAGTGTGAGGAGATGACAACCTTTGGTTGTCCAGCAGGCAAATTTAAGTTTAAGCGTATGCCTTTTGGGCTAAAAAACGCCCCTGCTATCTTCCAGGCGGTGGTGGAGGAGGTGCTTAGGCCTGTTTCAGATGTTAGTGTTAACTATGTGGATGATGTCCTGGTTTTTACTAAGACATGGGAGCAGCATTTGGTAGCTGTGGAGCGTGTGCTGAGGTGTTTAGGAGAGGCAGGATTAACGGTGAAACTCAGGAAATGTGTGTGGGGCAGGAAGCAAGTAAGGTATTTGGGTCATCTAGTGGGCTGTGGGCAGGTTGTGGTTCCAGAAGCAAGGTGTGAGGCCATGAGGCAGTATGGCAAGCCACTTACAAAGAAAGGCTTGAAAACCTTTCTAGGAGCCCTAGGGTTCTACAGGAAGTTTGTCCCCAAGTTTGCTCAGTTTTCATCAGCACTGACGCCTGCCACTTACCTGAAAGCTCCCCACAAGGTCCGTTGGAGTGCTGAGATGGAGGAGGCCTTTAGGTTTCTATGTGAGTGTCTGTGTAATTATATTGTGTTAACTGTACCTGTGGTGGAAGATGTGTTTGTGTTGTACACCGATGCCAGTGGTGTGGGCATCGGTGGCTGTTTACATGTATCCAGAGACGGGGTGGAGTTGCCAGTGGCATTTTTCAGTCGGCAGCTCAGAGGAGCTGAACGAAATTACTCGGTCAGCGAATTGGAGGCTCTAGCAGTTGTCGCAGCAGTATACCACTTCGAAGTGTACCTATGGGGGTCAGATGTCACCATTGTAACTGACCACGAACCCAACCTAGCGTTGTTGGGAGGGACCAGTAAACTAAATGGGCGGCTGCATCGGTTCAGTCAAAAGCTGGCGGGACGCGTGTCCCGGATCGTGTGGAAGCAGGGGAGGGACATTCCCCATGCAGATGGACTGTCCAGAAGGAATTGGGAAGATCATGAGAACATGCAAGATCAAGAACGTGTGAAGGATGTTCACTCCCAGTCATTGTTGACAACAGGCGAGGCTGTAGTCACAGGAGGGGGAGATGTGGGACCGAACATCGACAGCAGCGGCGGGAATATAGACAGCAGAGTGGAAAAGTGACAGTACTAGAACTTTCTTGTATTGAGTTGTGCTGAGTGTATATCATGCGTATGTAGTTGTTAATTACTTGTTTGTGCGGAGCGTGTGCCACGTGTTTGTGTGTCGTGTGCATAGTGCCGTGTGCAATATGGGTGAATATAATGTGTCGTATCAGTGTAGTATTTTAGTTAGTTCTGTTCTTCATTTATCATTTGTGTCTGCGCATCTGTTTACGGAATTAAATTAACACTTAACCTCCGACCACGGGTGCTGGATCGCGTAAAGGGTAGCTACTTAATACTTCTACTCTTACCTACGGAACAACTTGGTGGCAGCTCTACTCATCAGGGGCACTAGGCTTGAGATTAAAACCCCAAGCATTCTCGTGAACCCCCACAAATACTGAGCAGATATTATCAATTATATGACTGGAGTGATGCTTACCAAACACGGACTGGTACTAGAGTACTCCTTCACTCTTATGGAATGTTCCATCAGCACATCTCTATTTGTGGCAGTAAATGGCAGCATATGAATATGATGGTGTTAAAATACTACCTGACCTGAACACCAGGAAGTGTATCACACGAGCTAAAATATCACAGGGAAATTTATCATGTTTCCAATGTGTTTCATTTCAGGTAACTTTCCAGGAATTTCAATTTTACAATTCCTAACAATTTCCTCTTATGTTTCCTTAAATTAAAGTTCAAGTTTCCTTGATAGTTTCCTAATATGTTTCTTATTCCAATTTCATTGCAGGAATGTTTTAATTTCTAATGGTTTTGTACGAAATTTCCAAAAAATTATTAGTTGTTAACTTTCTTATTATTTTTCCTAGATATTTTAAAAACCCTACATTATTGAAAACTGTCATTGTAAAAATGTAAACATTTTTGCTGTATTGCTAAACAAAGCGGCTGCAATAGTTACACAATTGTAGCTATTATAGCTAGTAATCATAATATTATATACAGATATTTATTTACTATTATATATATATATAATATATTATATTATATTACACCATTAAAACGATTAGGACACTAACAGTTGGCTAGCTACCTGCCAAAATTACAAAAATCTCTAATGTCAGATCAGTAGTATGCACTTCCACTTAGGTCAAACTGTTTTTATAGGACTAAGGGTCTGGTATGTTTAGACTCCCCCATGCACTCCAATCAATATTTTGAATCTATTTTGTGTGTTTATTGTAAAAATCACTTATTATGTTATGTCTTTATATATATACCTATGGGAAGGACCTAATTTACTGCAGACGTAGCCATGGAAGTATGATGAAGACTCAACTTGACAAAGAAATAACAAGAAACCACTAAAATAGGATTTGAAAGCACTCAAAAAAAGTGACTCTAAAATTGAGCTAGAAATTATGTGACAGATAGTGTGGTGGGTGTAGCTATGTGTGTAGAATATAAGTGATGATTTCATAAAATTCTGCACTATCTTAGCTGCTATATATATCACCAAATTTATTGTCATAATTACTGCTGTTCTTTGGAAGATTTAATATTTTTTTCTCTTGGAAGCTATGCAAAATAAATATTAAATAATATTAATAATACAAGCTGAGTATAATACACTTTAAATTTTTCACTCCTGTGGATTTGGAGCTACACTATTAATTAATTTAGCTATTACATGTAGTTCATACATATGTATATATATTGAAATTGTGATCTAGAGATGTATATTGCATGCTGTTTATTATATAATGAGTATTTCAATACTTGGCAGCCAATTTTAAAAGCTGCCACACAATATGCTTCTCTGGTGGCATGTCTTCATGTTGACATTTGGTGTGAAATGCCACCAGTTCAGACACCAGAGAAGCATATTGTGTGGCAGCTTTTGCAGAAGACAGGAAATCTGGGAAACAATTGCATTTATCCCCTAACTACCATTTCCAACTGGTGGCAGTCGAGTCTACAGGAGCTATAAGCCCATCAGCTTTGCCTTTCTTAAGGCGCTGGGCAGACGCATGTCTCTAACAACTAGTGAACCACATGCTACTAGCTACCTATTCCAGAAGCTGTCAGTGGCAGTTCAGCGAGAAAAAAGCTGCAGCCATTTTTGGTTGTGCCAATCCCCCCACCCATTGACTTTTCATAATTTAAATTTGTTACTATCATCATCATCATCTCATCATCATCATCATTGTGTTACATAATTATAGACTGATTGTTCACTATGTTAATACTATTTATTATTATTTTAACAAAAAAATACAGAAGTAATTATTATAATTAGAGACTGATACTAAATCAGATTTGAAATAATATGGATACAGAGTTGTCTTAGAGGATATTGAACATTAATGATGGGTACGTGTAGTGTGTTGCAGTATAGATTCAGTGATTAGGTGAAATTTTAATCTCCCTATCTTTGTGTAAATATAGTGAAAGAAGTGTTAATTATGTTAGTGCAAACTATATCCACTACTATATAAGACAGTTCAACTATATGAAATTATTCTTTTGGTTAGCAGACAAAAAATTTAATCTTTTTCGATAGCTAGTCCAGAAGTACAATGCTATGCCATGATAACCACCATTTTTATAAAGAATACTTTTAAGGTGACATCATGACAAGTGCAACCTAGCAAATCATTCAAATACATTACAATGCATGAGACCAAATTAGTAGATAATTACAATCTACTAATTTGGTCTCATGCATTGTAATGTATTTGAATGATCTGCTAGGTTGCATAACTTGTCATGATGTCACCTTAAAAGTGTAAATTTCATTGTGAATAAGACCACACCTCAGAAGTCAGAGTTTGTTTGCTTTTAGAGATGATACAATACATTGTTGTATTGGAGGGGGGATTAAGTGGAAAGTTTGCTAAGTAGAAGTGATTTGCTTGTTGGAGAGTTCATATTCAGAGGTTTCACTGCATGTCACATTACCTTATGTCAAGAATTTCTGCACAGCTTCTTGCTCATGTAGCTTCTTTTTCTCCAACAGAAGTTATGCATTTCTCCATCGCAGTACTGTATCAACCCTGTCCTGCTAACTTGCTGAGCTGTGCAATTCAACCTGCTTAAAATACTTTGGTGATTTACACCCACACTAATTAAACCACAGATAATGACATGCTGCTAAGAGAGAACAACCTGCTCTTGTTAATTAACAGACTCTTTTGCCTGTGTAGAGATTGGACAAAGAGGCATGGCTAATGTTCATAGCAGGAACATAATCAGTATTATCAAGACTGAGTTTACCAAAAGTTGTCTTCGATGGTTTTTGTAGACATGGTTTTAAGAAAGTACAAGCAAGTTATACTTCTAATCATCATCAATCATATCTCCAACTTTGCAAGATGTGATTACTATTCATGTTTTGATAATAGCTATGTCCTCTCAAGGCATACAATCCTTTATAGTTACAAAATCATCTCAACTTCCCTATCTTCATCTTCATCTTCAGTTTCTTACACTTCACTGTACACAATAACTTAACATACATGTAATAGTCAATATCATAAAGTGTAAGCACTCTAGAGAAACAGATGAAGAAACACGCAGTAAACAAATACAAGATAACAAGACAATGATGAAGAGGGAAATATAGATGAGGAAAAGGAATTAAGATTATAATAATGGATTTAATAAAATGGATAATCGGTCAGAATCAACTTGACGCCTGTAGTATTTTATGATGCAATACATTTTAAAAATTTGTGTAGATGCTTGTGGTGACTTGTTGAACAGATCCACTATTTCCAATTTGTTGTTTTGTGGTCTAATATTTGTGCCCATACTAAGCTGCATAAAGAGTTGGTGGTCAGAACTTAGTCTCGCGGGGCCAGAGTCCACGACAGTTGCAGCTTGAGTGCTAATTTGTGTGAACATTAATAACAATCAACCCTAATTAGCACCCCAGGTTTTGTTAGTTCACACCTCCAACTTGCCCCTGCTCTCTTCACACTGTGATGTGTACTATCACCTCAGTGGAGAGTTGGATTCTTCAAGTTTCAGTTGCTGCTATGTGAGGGACTAGGGTGGGAGTGAAGTTAAGCTTCAGACTTTCACTGTGTAGCTCAAGCTATTGCTATCCACCTTGCGTTGTACTGTTCATGAGCTTCCCCTGTAGGAGGCCCCCTCTTCTGCTACACTGGCCCCTATCTCCGCCCATTTTGCTTGTACTCTTGGCTCTTCTGTTAACCTGACCAGACTGTGGTGAACCCACCACATCGACAGGACATGACACAACATCTTAGCTAATGGCACACACTAGTAATGTATTGTCACAAACACTAAACATCTCATTCAGAATATCATTCCATTCTCGCCATAGTTAAATGGAGCCAGTTATACACCGAGACTGTGGAGAGCTGAGCAATAAGCGTGACGCATCTAATTCGCGTTTTGTGGTAATTTGGTGGTGGGTCCTGTACAGCGCACTTCCCCTCAATTGACCAGACTTTTTCCTCGCTTTGTGTTTGGTAAAGGGTCTGGCCCCGCCAGACTAGTCAGAACTAGAGATGCGTATCTGAATGCATTTATAATGGAATTAAATTGATAAATACTCAAAGAAGAATAATAGATGAGAAAGAACGGTTGTCAATGTTTTACTATTCACTAATGTTTTAGGTGAATTATTAAAGCCAGTGAACATGGTCACCAAATACAATATCAGGAGCCCCACATTAACTTTGCGCTTGTACATTGACTTAAAGTATTGCCTACATATACACTATATTTTAGCTCGTGTGATACACTTCGTGATGTTCAGGTCAGGTAGTATTTTAACACCATCATATTCATATGCTGCCATTCACTGCCACAAATAGAGATGTGCTGATGGAACATTCCATAAGAGTGAAGGAGTACTCTAGTACCAGTCCGTGTTTGGTAAGCATCACTCCAGTCATATAATTGGTGATATCTGCTCAGTATTTTCTTGAAGTATTTATTTCATTATCAGCAGAAAAATGAAGACTGAAGTGAAGTATTTGATGATCGTACTATTGTTGATGCTAATACCGGTAAGTATTCAGTATGGCTTAATGATATACCTGTACTAGTCACCATCTGTTGTGAATCAGTTGTAGGTTAGCGTAGCTAATTAAATCTACAATGGTCTGCATCTTTCTTGACTGTATGAGTTTTTTGAGAGAAAACAATAGTATGAATTTACATATCATTGTATCAAAGAGTGTGGTGAGAAGACCTTAGCTATTGAGTTGAAACTGTAGAGAAGACTAAAGTCTCAGCTTTTACTACTTACTGTGAGACACACTGGGTGATCTGCTATTGCATTGCTTCTGATGCAGCTAATACAGTTGCACTAGAGAGCAGTTTGAAATACTGAGATGAATCTTCCTAACAACTAGCTCTATCACAAGATTGGTCAATTAGAAAAGTATTATTACATAGAAACTGATATTAAGGATATAAGTGTGTATGCTGCACTTAGCTACATAGCTACTCACCACGAGACACATTGGGTAGGCATCTAAGTTCAAAGAGGCAGTAGTAATTTAGACATTGAAGAAAGAATGAAATAGGTGTATGCCATTTAATTATTTTAATGAAGCATACTTTAGATTATAATTACCAGGTTGTAGTAAATCTAACTTCTGAAAGTCATTTGACTATAGTTGACACTGCAAAATATAGCTGGTGTGCTAGCTAGTGTTATAATATGTGAACTATTCCTGTCTTGTAGTTGAACTAAAATACATTTTTGGTACTATTCTAATAAATATGTTATTTCAATAGGATCACAGTCTGGGGACATACAACTTCTTTGTCACTATTCACTCACTGGAGAACCGAGGAGGTCGCTGTGCAGATGATCAGTTTTGTAATGGAGGAGATGGATGCTGTGAGAGTAGCACGTGTGCCACTACTGCATGTGTTTATGTCTTGGAATACTGCCAGAGATTTCCTCCAAGGTCCTTGAGTGTTGAACGTTCTGTTGATCTGGCTGCCTGTGAGCATGATGAGAGACGGTTTTCTGAGCCTATTTCTAGATTTGAAAGAAATCAAACTAATTTTGGAACAGAAAATCCGATTCGGTTTGGAAAACCATATTTAGTGAGTTTGAATCACTGGTAAAGATTGCCAGTGATACTTTTTACTTACTCATTTCATTTACTGCTTTAAGTATATGCACATTAAAATTAGCATATTTTAATATACATGCATTAGTAAGTTGATCAGTTCTAGCTATGTAGCTGTATTGATCCATATTTGTACATGTTACTACTAGTAATCATAGCTATTTGCTTTAGGTTGCAAATGAATATAATTAAATGACATTTACTTCCTTAAACTGTAGTACTATAATAACATAGTAGTACTTCGCCAAATAAGAACATAAAACATACATTTCCTTGATAGCTTCAAATTTCCAAAATGTGTGTGTGCTCGGTTTTCCTGAATCTCACATTATATAAATGTATACGCGTTATAGTTTGAAGATTGTTCTATAATCATCTAGCTGTTTCTAACTATTTGAACCCTCTAGTTTCTAACCACCTTAATTTTTTGAGTTTTCTGTACTAGCTAATCTTTAAAAAAAAAAATACACGACATGCTTTCTCTGTCTGTAGATGCATGAAGTAGTTCAAATTCACTTTGAACTTAGACACAACAATACTGTATTGATCGACAGATTTCTCCTGGATGTTCCAGCTATTCCAGGATATCGGTTGACACCTTTTTATCTTGATGGAATATTTGGATATGCCAGAATGAATATATCAGTTTCATTGGAATGCAACAGGAATCATTGCGGACTGCTTTGCGAGAGAACAACAAACTGTAGTTTTTGTGATCCGGGGTACACTGGAATATATTGCTCCAACCTCATCTCCTCATGTGGAGAGACTTCATGTAACAACTCCAACATGAAGTGTGTAAATAAACTTTTAGATAATGACTGTGTATGCCTACCTGGCTTCACTGGATCTGATTGTCAGGCGGACATAATGGAGTGTTCAATAGAAGACCTCTGTTCCTTTCATGGAGAATGTGTAAATACTATTGGTTCTTTTCATTGTGAATGTTTTGATGGATTTACTGGGGAATTCTGTGAGACAAGAATGCCAAGATACTCTGTTGATGTCACGATTCACTCTTTCGATAATCCCGGTGGTAAATGTGCGGATTTGAGTGGAACTTGTGCTAATGGCACGGGGTGCTGTGACTTCAGAGACTGTCGTGATATTCATTGTAACTACATGTTTTTGTATTGCTTGAGGCCACTAGGATCTGCCATCAGCTATTTCAGGTCCGAGAACAGAGGCAGCTGCAATTTCAACGAGACTAATTCTCATTATATTGCAGAGAGAGACAAGTTTTTTTTCAATATATATGGAACAAAAAATCCTATCAAGTACACAACAATATTTTCTGTAAGTTTTTGAAATACTTTGTATTTAGTTAAAAATAACATCATCTCAGACAAATATGAATATTCTAATTTTTTAACTGTAGCCACTAAACAGAATGGAATTCTACATTGAGTTAATTGATGATGACATTACCCAACTAGGAGATGAAAACAATGAACTGGTGGATAGATTTGTGATTCCTATTACAAATGTAACTTCTATTAAAGAATATTCTGGAATATTTGGCTTAGCGACCATCAGCGTTTCATTAAACATCAGCTGTTTAGAGTTTGTTGAGGATTGTGAACTGAAGAACTTTGATGTGGTGACTGAAGAAACAACTCTGCCACCTGATGTTTCATCAGCATCCACTTCAACACTATCAGCAGTGGCAGCAGTACTTTCTGTGGTCGCATCTTTAGTGCTTTTTATGCTGGTGTTCATTGCCGTGTACTGTGTATACTATCGTCAATGCAAGAAGAAGAAGAAATCCAATGATATATTGTTTGAGATGGAAGTTACCAATAATCCTAACAGAGGTGGTATAGCTAGATCATCAAGGCGAAGCAATAATGTGAGTTGATTCAAGTATAACATTCGTATTACAATTATGAGTATAATTACTTCTGCTCTTTTATGCCCAAATAGATGCTATTATATGCAATATCTAATCCTGGAAGTAAAAAATTGTAGTTTTGTTTACTATGATAGTCTTTGTGATAACTCCTGCTTCCTCAATTCATCTATAATTGCAAATTTAAAAGAATTAAGGCATATTGTACTGTATATGATATAATATCAGGTGACTTAGTATATTAACCCTTTACAGAAATTAATTATATTTCATCAAAGCTAGCTAGCTCAATTGAATGATTAGAAATGTACTTATAAATGTATCGTTGTTTGTCTATATTTTAGTCACTTGGTATTCAAAGCATTCGTGAGAGATTGGTAAGTCATGAATATGTTTATTAAGTATTTAATACCTTACATAATGTCAGCTATCACAACTTCAGTCAACCAAACACGTTAGTTAACCCGAAATTTAAAAGTGCAGGCATAAAATAAATTGGATACTACATACATTATTTCATAGAGTACATTGTTATTGTGTTTGGTTATACCAACATTTTAGTTATGTAGCCATTGGTCCTAATTCATTCAGGCAATTGACATACTTCTACCTTTGCATGTGCTTATTTGTTGTTGTTGTGTTGTTGTTGTTTGCATGCAGGAATCTCTGCCCAACACATACAATCAAATAAAGAACTATGCCAGACGAAATGAAGTCAGGAAGGAGGAACCAAGTGTGTGTGTTGCTTCACCTCTTACTGACGAGACAAATTTCACCTCTAACTACGAAGAAATTGATGCTACTCAAGGCTATAGTGTGATCACTGAAGTGACAGATGAAACTCAAAGTGTTGCTGCACAATCATCAACGGGCCAGGTGTATTCTTACATATGTAAGAATGAAGACCATTTGGATGATGATTCATATGATTACGATGCACCATACTGGAACCCATCCAATGAAGAGCAAGAATTACTGACTCAATTGGAGATGCTCAAAATACCTAGTGCCAAATCAGAAGAGATCAAGTAAGTATAGAGGGATTACAACTTGCATTATACTCTCTGCACATCTATATTGATATCTCATTGATCGGAGAAATGATTTGTAATATCTAGCTATTACAGTGTATAGTAGTGCTGATGGTTCACACATTTTGTTACTCATATTTGGAAATTCTAGCACAATTATCTGTTTAGTTCGTTTGTTTTTTTTGTTGTTGTTGTTGTTTTTTGCTGGAAAGCAGCCTAGTCTGGGCCAATAAACATATGTAATGAAATAATTGTGTCATGAGATCTTAATGTGTATAGGGAGCATGAAATCATTGGATCCGGTGCTTTTGGAACAGTAACTAAAGCCACTTGGTATCATGAACAGGGCTCAAAAATGTGTGAAGAAATTGTCGCAGTGAAGAAAATTGAAGGTGGTGTTAGTGAAGAGGAAAGAATATTATTTTTGAAGGAAGCAGTGATTATGGGTCAGTTTGGTCATCCTAACATTGTTAAAATTCTTGCTATTGTAGCAAATGGAACAGAGGTAAGGTCAACTAGTGAGCAAATTACACTTTTAATTTACATTATGTCGTGTTTAGGAACAATATCAAATTATTATGGAATATATGTCACAAGGGAATTTGAGACAATATCTTCATACATTGGATAAAAGGTAATTGAGCATGTATTTGATTCAGTATATAACATACTATTTTTTATGCTTTCAATGTTCAGCCATTTTGAAAAACTTGTAAATGGCAGTTATTTTTTTTGTACTTACTCTGAATTTTTTTTAATCTTATGCAGCACTGATGTGCTATCTTCTCAACTGCTGGCATTATCCCGCCAAATAGCCAGTGCTATGAGCTACCTGTCCATGAAAGGTTACGTCCATCGAGACTTGGCGGCAAGAAACATCCTCATCTGTGACAACAGCACCTGCAAGGTAGGGATATATAACTATAATACAACCAGTGATGTGCTTGAGCACAAAGGGTGAGCAGGCCAGTGCACAAATGAAACACTTCAAAAGAATCTATCAGTCCATTTCTGAAAGTATAGCTAGCTAAGTAAGTAGTCGTTGTGACCAATATATACTTTAGCTAACAAACACATTACCACTTTCTTACCTCAATTTCCTGCGTACTGGTATTTTGTGTAGTCATTAATATATGTCATTCTGACTATCTGAATTACCAGTATCTTTTTACAACAAGTACTCATAGCTACTAAAAAAGGCCGAGATTTTTAAAATTATGTCTGGTAAAGGGTTTCAATACCATGGTAATTATTCGCCATAACATTTTGTAACTTAACAACAAGAAGTTCTAAGGAATTACTGCACAGTATTGAGTAAAACAGTAAGTGTAAGTGTGTCTTGTGGCATTCAGAAAAAACTTAATACGAAGTGATAAATAATTTCCTTGAATGATACGGGATTGCTAAACGAAAAGATTCTGTTTAGTGGAGGTATGGAAAAGGGTAGACTACAACGAAATACAAAAATGCGAGGGTCAAAGTACAAAATGACATATGTACGTCCACACATATATAAAATAAACAGATGTCCACAATTTTCAAATGTGTTAACCCTGAGAGTGTCTCGTGAGCTTCGCTCGCTCGCCAATAATAATGTTTGCTTACCACCTAAGATCTAAATTACAAGCAACATTGATTTACCAGTTATGTCTTACCTACATTTATACTATACTATAAAGTCATGAATTTCTGTTATGATGCATTATAAATGCTAACATTTAGATATCAGATTTTGGTCTCTCAAGGGACATGTGTACTGAAAGTTTCTATCTTGCTCGTGGTGGAAAAATTCCTATAAAGTGGGCGGCTCCAGAGTCCATCAACTATCGACTTTGGTCCACCGCCAGTGATGTTTGGAGCTATGGGTGTGTCTTGTATGAGATATGGTCGCTGGGATACAAACCCTTCCATAATTGTAACAATGGAGAGGTAAGGAATTCGACAAAAAAATAATAAACTTAAACTAGGGTAGCTTTAAGTGAGCCTGTCGATATGACTAGCTAGTTAAGCCAATTGTAGTAACAGAACAAATTAGCATGCTCCTTTGCTATGCTACTAACTTGGACTCGAGAGTCAATTGAAGTCAGTAGGGAAAAAAATTAATGAATCTACACAATAGGTGAAGAAATTCCCATTAATGGTTAGCTTATTAGCATAAGGCATGTGTTTAAAAAACACAAGAAAAATAGAAATTCAGCCCAATTAGCATACATTACCTTAGACTCGGGTTGTTCAGTGCCCCTTCTTTGTTAAGCGCAGTTTTTTTGTTAAGCACCCATTTTCTTTTCATTTTTTTACACTTTTTATAGCGCTCCAGGCGTCTCGTCTACTACTGATTGGAGTTGCTTAACAACGTGACTCTACGGTATTTTATACCAATCTAACTGCCCTACTACAATATATATATATATATATATAATATACATACATACTTATATACATACATACATTTTTGTTTGGATATGGAAAGTTTACCTTGTTTGCAAATTAACATTCAATTCAAAATTTTGGAATATAAAGTATGTATATAGCTAACGTACTTTGACAGCATTATCTTGTGTTGGTCAAATTCATACAAAGAATATTTTAATAATTAATAGGTACTAAGTAAAGTGTCCAGTGGGTATCGATTGCCACCTCCAGCTGGCTGCCCCAGGGCTATTTATCATCTCATGATCAATTGCTGGTAAGGTGTAATTGGAAAGATAGTTCAGTCAAATTGTTGGTATAATAATTTATCAACTGGTTGTTGGTAAGGTAATTCAATCAGTTAGCTCCCACATTATGGCACACACACTATCATAGCATTTGTGAGCACCATACATTTTTGCTTTTGTTTTTAGGAATTGTGATTCTGAATCAAGGCCCTCTTTCTGCCAAATACTGTCTTGCCTAAATGAGCCAGAGTACAAAATAGTGGGATGGTCACAGGATGATAAAGTTCAATTTAATGAGGAGTCCAGAAAAATTGGTGGAAATTTGGAAGACGGGTCTAGGATGTATGAGGAGCTGCAGAATTTTTACAAGAAAGTTTAATAGTATTTGTACATGTGCATTTTTGTTGTGACTTTGTGCTCATTTTCAGAAACAGATAAATTTGATTGATTGAGTCTCAGTATACATCATGGTAAAGCTACTTTTAATAATTTATGTATATTTTTCCCTTTTGCCTCATCACATATACTCACTCCAATTTTACTCACCTGTCTGTCAATTTAGAGTTAATGTTTATTGTTACTGTAATCTGTGTGGGCTGGTTTGGGAAACGGTCGAAACACTATTCCAATAGCTCGCACCTGGAGACAGCAAAGGTATGCTGCCACCAGAATCTCTCCCTGGCTAACCAAGTAACCACCCACAGGTTGGATAATGAGGATAGATTAAATTACTTTAATTAAGAGACTGCACACACAACGAATTGAATGATACAACTGAAACTGAAGCACATGGCACAAAACTCAACTATATATACAACACAATGACTCCACCTACTTAGCACATAATAATGCACACTTCCTGCTCTGATACAAATGTAACACACACATACATACAACTGCTTTACAGTACTAACCACACATACACACTAATTTGTTCAGTACACACAAAAGACAATGACAATGACACAACTCATGCACACATAATGAGGTCTCTCTCTTCTTCTTTATCTTCCTCTCCTTCGTCTCTTTCTCCATTTCATGTGGGCTGGCCCACAATCTGCCACATGATTTTTTTTGTACTATTGGCGTTGTTTGACTATACAGAATAACTGTCTATCTGCTGTGCAATTATCATCCAATTAACATTTTATCATTCTTAATTATTGTATTACTGTGAAATGAACTTTAAATATGTGATTTATTATAATCTATTAAAATGTTAGACAAAAGCGTCTACAGTAATGTATATTCATTGAATAAGGTAGTGCATGTTGACAGATAACGAGAAGCACTCATCAAGAAACTAGCAACAGTGGCACGATTGAATATTATGCATTACATCATTATGTTATGCATTATATCGTACGTCATTATTACTTTTTGTACGCAAGTGATTGTTTTCTATTATCACTTGAAGTGAAGTCCAGTCAAGTTATCTCCCTCCTCTCTAGCGCTAGTCAGGCATAACTCCGCCAATAATATGCTCAAAAATTTAAATTTGAAGTGATTTTTTTTATCTGTTTCCTATAATTTATAATGCTGTTAGTTTCACATTATAAGTTATATCATTTTATCTTACCCTGTCTTGACATGTAATATATATTATAAGACTGTACATGAGGCAAATCTCAATAATTATAAATAATATTATATATTATTAAATTTATAATTCTAAAAATATTATTATTATTAGCTATTACTATTACAATTATTATTATTATTATTACTACTCCTACTACTAGTACTACAATTATTATTGTTATTATTTATTATTATTATTATTATTACTATTACTTGCTATTTATAAATTGAATAAAATTCCAGAATTACCAAGTTTTGGAGTGTTTTTGTAATGATAAATGTTAGCACTAAGGATTGCTCATCTAATTACTGAGTAAGCCTAACTATACTATCTCTGATATGTTTATTTGATGATTCTATCATCATTCTTGGCTAAAATAATCATAACAATAGCACTTTTTCTCTTTTGAACCAAAATGACCACTGAGGAGGACTTTGACCACAAGTAGAAATGTTTGGCTAAGTTTTATTATTTTCTGTGAAAACTGAGAAATTTTTTCTATTTTGTATTGAGAGTAAGACTCATCATATTATAGTATACTTAGCTATTTGAAACCTAAGAATTATGTTTTCTATTTATTATTTTGAATAAATGGAGTACAAAAAGTGTTTATTTTATAAGCTAATATATGTACTTCATAAGATAACGCTTTAGAGTTGTTTTATTTATTCTCTTTGCTTCTTTTTTGATTAAATTCGCAGACAAATTTCTGAACAAATTTCTCTGTCTACTTTTTATACTAAATTTGTGGCCTTTACCTAATACCTTACCTGAATTCTACTACTCCATTATTATTGCCTTATTTAATATTAGTGTAAAATACCTATGTGTGTGATCAAAATCATTACCATCTTTGGTACAATAGTTACTACTAAAGTCCATTTGAGGATGCATTTACTACTAAGCTAGTCATTGGCATGCAGTAATATTAGCAGTAAGGTCTAACCCAAGCAATTGTAAGTCGTTGCAAGTGAAAATGAATAGTAGCCTAGCAGTAGCGCTGTTAGTCCTGTCCTATAGTATGTTTGTATGTTTATCTTCTTGATTTAGTTAATTCGATTTCTTATTCATTCATTTACAGTCAGTCAGCTATTACAGTGTACAATTTTTTTTAATAGACTCACGAGTATGTATAGCTGCTGTGAATTTTATTATACCTCATGCTGTGGCTGCAATTGCCAAATTTATATATCTCATTAAAGTAAGGTTTTGACAATAATTGATTTCCTGTTAGAGTACTACACATTTAGTAGTCATTGGCAAGCACAAGCTGACATATCACATGGACTTTATGTGGTAGCTTTTCAAAAAATGTTGAGTACTAAACAAAGCGGACCATTGACTAAAGGAAAACCATATGAAGAAGAGAGTAGAATAAAACATTTAGTAAAACATAATAGCAGAGCAAGTAGAGCAGATACTATATTATTAAGAGGTTGTTCAGGCAGTAACTGGGCAAGAATTTGATACAAAACGAAAAAAATTAAAATAGTTTGACTTATTCAAACAGCCGATTTTAGTATTATTTAAAGTCAATTTTCAGTTATAGAAAAGGTATACAGATAGCTTAAAATCTGTATGCTTAAATCCAGCATGTTTATAATGCAGTTCACCAATAAAACTTGAGTCTTTCTCTATTTAAGTAGTTATGCTCAACTATACATTAGCACTCCTATATTTTTTAATAATGTGCTTCAGGGAGTAGTTTGGGGACACTACAGAATTACTGTGTGGCTACACTCCATAGAAAACCGAGGTGGTCGATGTGCAGATGAACGCTTTTACAATGGGGGAGATGGTTGTTGTGAGAGTAGCACGTGTGCCACAACCTTATGTCTATATGAATTAAGTTATTGCCAGATATTATCTCCTCTTCCAACAAGACGTTCAGCTAATTTAATAAGATGTGGCTCGAGGCCTTTGTCAATTGGAAGGTTTGAAAATAGGAAGAAAAAACCTAGCAGATAAATTATTAATAGTGCTAATTTGGTGAGTCATTTTACAATTCGAGTCGTTATTTATCCTCAGACTATAGTTTGTGTATAGTTGTCTAGAAAAACCCTTGAAAAGTGTCACATTGCTATACCCAGTAATTATCACAAAGGAATTCATTTTTGTAATAATGTAGTGAGTTGAACTGGTTCGTGTAATAATTAGGGAGTCAGGCATAATAAATTACTAAACTGCAACTGATGGCAGACAGCAGTAGTAAGAACCATTAACAAACCGTGTATGGCCTACAACTTGAATTTAATCCCATTTAGCTTACTATTGCTATTTAGTTTAGTTTGGTCTGTACATTCCATATATAGATACAATTTTTCGTCCCAATAGCAAAATAATCATTTAGTATGAACCAATATTAAATATTCTTTTGTTAATTTTATAGTAACTATTCAGTATTCTTTTGTTTAATTTTTCAGATGTACCCTGATATTCAGATTTATTTTGAATTTACGCATAATAACAGTGTATTAATTGATCGATTCATTCTGGATGCTCCAAGCATTCCTGATAGCCAATTACCACCATTTTATCTAAATGGAGTCCTTTTGGCTATGCTAGAATGAATGTATCAACTTCATTAGATAGTGTTTACATGATTACTGTGCTGTATCACTGACATAAACGAGTGTGTCATTAATGAAGACCTTTGTTTTTTCAATGGAGAATGTGTTAACACGATAGGGTCATTTTATTTCGATGGATATACAGGAGAATTCTGTGAGACAATAATACCAAGATACTCTGTTGATATAACATTTCATTCCTTCACTAATCCTGGTGGTAGATGTGCAGATTTGAGTGGAACTTTGCTAATGGCACGGGGTGCTGTGACTTCAGAGACTGTCGTGATACTCATTATAACTACATGTTTTTGTATTGCTTGAGACCCTTAGGCACTTCAATTAGTTACTTGAGATCAGAAAACAAAGGATATTGTGCTTTTAATGAGACAAGGTCAAAGAAGATTGCTGTGGAAGATGACTTCTTTTCCAGTATATATGGGAAATCCAATCCTATAAAGTATACATCAAATCAGTCGGTAATATATAGCTATATTTCCATGCTAGATATCTTCACATTATAATATTTTTAGGTTCATGACCCATGAGATATTTCACAATATCACATGGGGTGTTAGCATACCCTGCAAGCTCATTACCCTCAAATTCCCTGGCACCACTTACCCGCTTCCCATCCACTTCTCTCTCTAAGGTCACTACACAACCAGATCAAAGAAGCTGCTAAATACAAGCTGAAAGTGTGGTATAGACTCACTGAACTAACATAGCCAATTTTACAAGCCATCATTCCTAGTACAAATTCTGCAGTAAAGATATCAAGCGTAGAATAAATCACCTCTTACACTCATCAGAGGTGATATAGCAAGATATTTCACTCTCATCAGGCTGTATATTTTTCTAACATAAATACATACACACATACAAACATATATACATACATACATACAAACATATATACAAACATATATATATACATACATACATACATATATACATACATACATACATACATACATGCATACATACATTGTTTGTTCAAGTGTGTCACTCCATCAATTTGGTACAATACTGATTACATTAGTTTACTACTTACTAGTATTATTACTATTATTATTATTGTTGTTGTTGTGACGATTGTATTACTACTATTATTAGCCACTAAACAAAATGGAATTCTACATTGAGTTAATTGATGATGATAGCAGCCAGCCAGGAGAGGGGAATAATGAACTGGTAGACAGATTTGTAATTCCTATCAATGACAAAATGTCAGACGGCACTTACTCTGGAATTTTTGGTTTAGCAAGTATTCACCTTTCAGTCAATGTTCAATACTCCGAGTTCTACTTTGGTGATAATTGTGATCAATTGAAACCAGTCACTGCCATGAATTCAAATCCGACTTCTTCACCTTCTGGTGTTCTTTCTGAATCTGATGCAGTAACACCATTGTTGGTGGCATTAATCTTTGTGATCCTATTTTATTGTCATAGCTGGAACAATAGTCTTTGTGGTCATGTGTGGATATTTCAAGAAAAAAATAACGCTACTCAAAACTGAGTCCCATAATTTGAATAGCATAATTCCAATGAGTGAAGTCCAAGCAGTAACAGTATCCTCTTTACAAGACCATGGCATAAGTTTGCTGTAATGTTTTCTTGAATTGATTTCTTTCTTTATACGTTTTTTTACCATGGTAAACAATATAATGATGAAAAATAATTAGATTCAAATATACCTACTTGTGGTCTTAGGAATTGGAAAAAGTTAACTACTATTTTCATGACTAAAGCAATGATATTGAATACATTACTTAGTATATGGGAATTTTTACAAATTTTAAGCTTTTTTTTTTGTTATTGTTGCTGCCTTTTTTTCCATCTATAATGTAATAAAGATTAAGGTTGTAATACAATATGCCACCATAAAATTACAACTAATAGTTGACCCTAATTCATTGGCTATGTAACAGAGAAAGATGCTATTATTTTTATTATAATTTCAGTCTAAACACCAATAGTATATCTATTACATTCAAGTAGCTACAATGTGTTTTATTAAGAATACTACCATTATTGCGTATTTCACAGAGCATGTACAATATACAGGTTCGATTCTGCCTCCAAAAAAACTACCATTTTAGACACCACTAAATGCTTGAGGGACTATAAACACAATTAATTCATGATGACTACACAGCGCCTATGAACTATGCAAACTTTCTTAACAGTTCAATTGAAGCTCATCGCTTGATGAATTTAGAGTGTCCTAATGATGCAATTAGAGAAACTACATGACTTTGAGGCAGGAACACTATATATATATAAGGTTAGAGCAGCTGCTATAATATCAGCTGGGGTTGTGGGGAGCCCCTAGTGAGTTTTCGCCAACTTTACACTGTGAGCTACCAAAAAACTACTCCAGTGAAGATATCTAGTGTGGAATACACCACTTATTACACTCATCAGAGTAATATGGCTAGATATTTCACTCTCAGGCTTTATTTTCACTCGCCTTTGGCTCTTGAAAATCAATTAGCCTGCTCTTGAAATATTTCACCATATCACACTCTGACTCATGTAATAAGTACTATATATATATAATAGTGTTGAATCACTTAGTGTCCCTCCATGATCTAATGGACTTAAGTCCCTCTGTCACAATACAAAAAATACATCAACTATATATTCATGTGTTTAGCTCTATACAAATAATTACATCTCAACATGGATACATTTATAATTCGATAGCTGTGTGGTTATTCTGGCTGGTAAAAATGATAAGAACACAATATTCCAAATATTTATTGATTCTTAATGAAACATTTGCTCTATATGAGATAATCAATCCTTTGTGTGCATTAATATTATCTTTTAATTGCCTTCTTCCAGTTCATTTACCAAAAGAAAGTACGCAACTAGCTACTTCAAAGTAGTGTTAATTGATAATATATATATGAATAATTGTTTTTGTTTTAGAATTTTTCAACTGGAAATTTCCCATGTAGCACAAATCCTTTGTACAACAATCGAGTAACATCAACTGTGGAATGTGACACTAACCCTTCTGATATTCAGTGTGGCATCAATCCTTCCTACAATCCTAATCTTCAGTGTGACACAAATCCTTCTTATAATCCTGGTACACAAGATCCTAACTCTGGCTCCGATTTTATCTCTGACGTAGCTAATTCAACCAACGAAGAAGGAAAAGAAGATAGTCTCTATGATAGTATCAAGTGATCTTCAGTTATTAAAACTGATAACAATACTGTTCTTACATTTAGTGTGTATTTTTATAGCAGTAGACAATGTACAATTTGTATAATATAAGAAGTTGGAAGGAAAAACAACACTTATCACTGATTTGTATTAGTTAACTGGAGAATAAGCAATTATGAAAGATGTAGATAGACTTTGCTTAATTATATCATTAGAACTCTAGCAATTGTAGGCTAAAATATGAGAATGCATACATAATGATGCACTTCTAAACAAACTGTAAAGTAATTTAATAAGGTTCAGTTGTGCGACTGTGGCTAAGTGATAAATCTGGGACTGTCCAGGAGCTTTGGGACAGTTTGCAAACCATTAAATAGTTGCTTGACTAATGTTCAAAGATTAGTATGAGTTATAAAATGTTATGAAATATATTTCCGGGTGATTGTTAATATATATATCATTATTAAGTGGCTAAGAACTAAGCTATATCATGGCTGCTCTATTAACTTTCTGTGGCCAATCACTGTCTCCTGCACAATTGTCTGTCATAAACTTCCTGTAACAATGTCTTTCAGAGTAACAGAAGCTAGCCCAAACCATTATCATTGGCACATCAGAATTGACGATTGGCCATAACCGTTGGACACCCATTGACCACGTGTGTTAAAAGCTATAAAAACCATAAATTCCAGCAATAGTTAGAATTGAGTTGATTTAAGGAGATCAGCGTAACTAAAATCTTACAGAGGTCAAGACAATGGCGGCTACAATTACGTACTCCATCCCTTCTTTCCATCCTAGCTGTGCAGATGCCGTCAATACACAGATCAAGGCGTCCATGACTACGATGTACTTCTATACCGCTATGGTAAAACGTGGTAGGATTTTTTGGTTCAAGTTCGCTCAATGTTGTGCGTGTTTATAGGCTATTCATTTCCAGAATTTTTCAGTAGCTCTCCCTGGAATGTACTCGTTCAGCGAGAACGCAGCCAGTCGCCATTTACAGGGTGTGAAGTTCTTTATCAAGTATCAGAATAAGCGTGGAGGTGGCAAGGCAGTTCTACCTGACTTATCCACTCCCAAGTATTCCTTTGGCACTGCATTAAATGCCATGGAGTTGGCCCAGTCTAAAGAAAATGAACTTTACTCTAATTTGATCCATCTTCGAGAGGTTGGGGCAGATCACAAAGATTACGAGGTTATGGCTTTTCAAATGCTAGATTTTTTATTTAACCAGTATGTATAAATAGTACAATTGTGATATAATTTTTTTTCCCTTCATAATATTATGATTGTGCAGATGATTCAAACTGTTGAAAACAAGTTGAGTTCTCAGTTGCATGTTATCAAGTACGTGGGCGACTTCATTACGCAACTCTCTCGCGTGGGACCTGGGAACGGAGAGTTCTACTTCGACTACCAATTGGAAGAGCAAGCTGATGAAGACAAAAATAAAGAATTTTAATGGATTTCTAATAATTCATTTTATAGATTAGTAGATTGATGATGATAAAATTTATATACACATAGCTAATATTTCTTATATGTTAATACATACTGTGACATACATTGATACTATATACTTAAAATCTTAATAATAGCCACTTTTGTTTTAAGCTTGCATATATTATATTAATATTTATGAGCCTTTAACTTATAATGCTAAAATATTGATATATAACAATTTATGGCAAAAACAATTACAAGTATATTTTATAAGTGTTTTAATATAAAATGATTGAAAAAAAGCAGATTATATTTTTAAAAATCATTATAAGTATGAGAAGAGAACAAGAAAATAGCTATGTAACTAAATAAATATTTTAATAGGCAGAAAGAGGACTGAAAAAATTATAAGAAAGTGCAGCATAACATGAAATAAGTCTACTCATACACTGTTTATTTCATTTTATATCGATGCACTTAGTAAAGTGAAGGTAAACGAAATGCATAGCATTATAAGGGCAATCGAGATTATACACAATGTCTTTTTAACTGTTGCAATGTGATTGCAAGCCTTATTGAACCAATGTCCAAATTATTGTGACAAGCAAAACATCAGGTTCAGTCCAATGGGAGCATAGCTAATAGCTAGGAGAAGTACACCCATTACTTCATTTTATGTATGTTTGTTTTAGTTTAAGTTACACATTTTAGTTTTAGTTATAGTTTTTTCTACCAAAAATTTGTACTTTTAATTTTCATTCTGTTCATTTCTTAACAACCAGATTTAAATTTTAGTTTTAGTTATGGTTATTCTAAATTACATGTCTTAGCTAATTTTAGTTTTGGTTTTAAATCACACATGACAATTTAGTTTTAATTCGGTTATTATAATAATTTGGATATAAGTAATTAAGTCTTTCTTCAATTGCTATGAGTATGATATTATTATATGATGTATTTTGGGTTTACTGTTTTAATCTCATCAAAGTAAGCAAGATATAGTGATTAGCTATGTATATTTTGTGTTGTTGTTTTTTTTAGAATATTTAAGTTTTATTTTTTGTTAGCATGAACTGATTGACTTTTTAGTTTTAGTTATTGATACATGGGAGATTCAGTTAGATAATTAAAGCATTTTTTATGTAGCTATCTAGCAAACTAAAACTAATTTTAGATTTAGTTTTAATGAACAGAAAGAACACTATTTATTTCAAAAATATTATGAATGTTTATTGTTGTTTTCTTTAGCCTCAATAAACCAACAAATTTCCCACAAACAATTCATGTTAGATTTATGAAATTTAAAGCCTAATTATCATGTAACTAATTCTAGAGGAAGTGTATTCTTATGAATGAAAGGTGAAGTCCTGGAATCTGAAATTAGTGGAATGATTATTGTGCTGCCATCACTGTCATTGCTGAAACAATAGCTATTGATCTATTGTTATGAGCTCAACTTGTTGGGGTTTCCTATTATGTCCTTTCATTGTATCTAGAGCAGTTTTTGTGGAGTATGGGTAGGTAATTGTTTTAAGTTATTGGACAAGACTATAGTTTCCACCTATATTTAGAACATAATATTTGTAGCTATTATCAGAAAATGTCCATTTTTGGACCTGTTTTAATGTAGCTAGCTGCCTGAAGAATTAAAAAATACATATACATATATAGTGCAAGGTTAAAGATGTTAGGGTAGTCACAATTAGGCATAGAGATAAAGATATCTGGCCTTTTTATGAGAAATATAGTTAGCTACCTGAAAGCAATGAAATATTTACTAGAAATAATATAAGGCATTTTTTAAAGCAATCTGATTATGTGAGTATGTTAGTTGTTGCACAATAAACAGACCAGGAGTAACAATTGACCACTGATTGCATCAATTTTGGCTGGCTAAAATGAGTCATAAGCCTTGTAACGACTACGCACGAATGAGGCTAGGAAAAAAGCTTTGCTTTCTATCTAGTTGGGTTTTTTTCAATGCTCCAAAATTTACCCTATAGCTAAGTCTTCTAAGAATTATACCAAAATTGATATAGCTAATCAGTAATTGATCAGTACTCAGTACTATTCACCATGCAATAGCAATATTTGTTACATTTTATTCACTGCTTATTTTACTTAATAGTAATAAACGAAAGTTGTTTAGTGTCACAGGTAACAATAATGAAGATTCATGTCAAAGTAAATAATTAGTATGTACTTTTGTTTTGAATAAATTGTTTGTGCGAGTGAAAGGAAAAAGAAATTGTAAGAAGATTTCTATGCATGTTCTTTATCATCATAATGATCATCATAGTCATCTTCATCTTCACCAGTGCCTTCTTAATCAAAATTTATCCTCGTCTTCATCTACCTGATTTTGTAGTTGGTAATCGAAATAGAACTCTCCATAGCCTTGCCCCACGCGACTGAGTTGAGTGATGAAGTCTCCAACATACTTTATGACACGCAATTGAGTCGACAACTTTTTCTCTGTAAATTCTCTCATCTATTTGCAAGAAAAAAAATCTGATAATTCTATTCGACTATTTATTTTTACCTTTATGTAAAAACAAACCTCTAAGTCAGTGTAAACATATAGGCTCAATGGTATGTAGAATAGGTTAGGCTATCAGCTTATTACAGAACAAATTTTCTTCTTCAGTCAGTAATACTGAGGAATGTCTTTGACCGAAATTTTTTCTTTTTAAGAACACTTATATACTAAGCCAAGCTAAACAACCTCCTAACTAAGTCTCTAAGGCAGAGTTTGTACCTGGTAATCACTGTAGGCATCCGCAACTTCATGGACCTTTAATAGCTCAGTGTAGATTGCATTCTCATAGCACTGGGCTATCTCCATGCCTTTTAAAGCATTTCCAAACTCAGTGCTTGATGGACTTGCTAAGGTAGGTAAGACAGCCTCTCCCCCACGTTTGTTTTGGTATTTAACGAAAGACCTGACTTCTCCCAGATGTCTGTTGGCAGCGCTTGCACTGAATTTATACATTCCAGGCAAGGATACGGAAAAGTTTTGATAGTGCGCAGCCTAATTAAAACACACAGAACAGTGTTAAATAGTGCTTCCTAGTATAGCAGCTTAACTAGCGAGAGCATACCATAGCCAAGTAGTAATACATCACTGTCATCGATGTATGAACCTGATCGTTGACGGCATTGGCACATTTCGGATTGAAATCTGGAATAGAGTAAGCGGCCATCCTCGAATCTTTTTCCCCTGGTTCCACAAGAAAACTATAGCAAACCCGTAAATGGGCTTGCGCTTATGTACTGGAAGCTACAGATTAGCGAAATTGTATTGAAGCACCGAAAAGATTGTAGCACCGAAAAGATTGTAGCTTATGTAGCGATACTTTACCGTTTTGCGTTCCGCTTGCGTTGGCGCCTCCGCTTGAGTTGGCGCCTCAGCCTGCGAAAAAAATTAGTTAGCAAAGAGGCACTATTAATGAATGGTCCTTTATATGTACAGCATTGGACATTTCAAAATAATTCTTCTAATCATATTTTTATTTACACAATACTTAATGTATGAATCTAGCTTGAAGTTTTGAAAATAGAACCAGGTAAAATCCTTACTTATAAGTTGTTAATTGCAACATCAGGCAGAGGTAGACTTAATGGATGTTATTGTGTATATTATGTATACATATTGGCAATTGAATTTTGTCTTTAGCTGCACATATGAATTCATAATCCTTGTTTACAAGTATAAGCAGCAAACAATATACAACTTTTACAGCAGATATCGAGCTAAGAAGACGTAATCTCCATGTTGTCAATGAAACTGCAAGGTCACTAGAAATAAACAGTGTGACTAGCAATGTATGCAGGAGTAAGTGTACGCTTCTTTCAATGATGTAAATGTTTCAGTGTGTGAGGAAGGGGGAGGGGGAGCAGGGGCGGATCCAGCACTAGTGACATGGAGGGGCCCAAATATAATATTTAGGTCAAAACTTACAAAATTTTCTAATATATATATTTTTTTTTTGTATATGATTTTAATATTAATTTGAGTGAAGAGTATAAGTTAGCATGCAGTTGTCCTGAAAACTGCATAATTCCTTATTGGTACAATCATCCTCATAATTTTTCCAAAACTTTGTTGGGAGGAGGGGGGAGGGACTGGCACCCTCGCCCCCCACCCCCCTCCCTGGATCCTCCACTGGGGAGGGGGAAGGGAGCTCTAAGTCTGTGTGTTTGTGATATAAAGGTGTTCATATAATCATCTTTTTAAACTGTGCCCCCAAAATCATTGCGACTCCTAGACCCCCTCCCCCCCCTAATAAATGTTATAAATTCAAATTTGCAAGTACCAAGAGCAAATACCAACATTTGTGGTATTGTTTTAGACAGTATCTTTACTTTGTAATTTATTGGTCAAAGCTAATGAATAGCGAACTATCATTAAGTAAAATCAAATTGTGAAACGTTGATTAATTTTTGTCAGTCTTCTTTTAAACAGACATTGTGTACAATGACAATAGCATATCCACTCACTTAATCCACTGAAAGTTTCTTTGAAAATGACCCATGAATCAAGTGTTTTGTGTCACATTGGAAGCTGTGGTGCATGAATAGCATGTGACAATAGGAAACCTACCCACTTATATAGAAAAGCTTTTATTGTGAAGGAAGTGCAAAGTCAAACAAAAGACAGTGCGGCAGCTGGCTGGTAAGTTGACTTCAAAGAAGAATAATAATGAATGAAATTATTTGGTAATAGTTAAAATATTATATATATCCAATTATTGATTTGAATCTACTGGGACTAAAAATATACAATCATTTAGTACTTGACATTCTTTGGAACTGAAGCAAGTATGAAGTACTCATTGACATAAAATAAAATATTAAGACATGAAATCATATGCATTAACTCTTACAATTGTCACTGTAGAATGATTGTTTAAATATCTAAACTGTCAGAATGATGTGAATAAGATAGATAATACACAATATTATAGCTAAGTAAGCAACATTCAATCATTGAAATTCTTTTTAAGTTTTTTTTATTTACTCTTCAAAAAGGAAAACCTCTTCCAAAACGAGCTACTCTAGTAATGACATCTCCAAATTCTTTAATGATTTCCATTTGAAAATTCATTTTTTTCTCCACTGCATTAATCATCTAATATTAATAATTGGTAACAACAGAATCACAACATGTGCTTTTAAAAACTTACCTCACCATCGCCATATTTACTAGCCACATCATGAAGACTCACCAGCTTCGTGTAGACCTCAGTCTCTTTATACTGGGCCAACTCCATAGCATCCACTACTCTATCAAATGAATAAGATGGAGAAGACAAACTTGGTAAAAGAGCTTTATATCTTCCTCGCCTGTTCTGATATTTCAAGAAAAATTTCATTTCTTCTAAATGTCCAATAGTAGATGCTTCACAAAATTTAGCCATTGTTGGAAGACCAACTGTAAAATTCTGGTAGTGAGCAGCCTAAAACGATAAAATTGTTCACACATGATATAAAGTTAAAAGAGAAATAAATAAAATAAAGACCCAAAGTATATATACCATAGCCATATAAAAATATGCCACTGTCATTGATATCTCAATTTGACTATTAAGAGCTTCTCCACATTTAGGGTGAAATTCTGGAATGGAGTACTGTGACATCGCTCTCATATATTTCCCCCCTCAATCGAAACTGTTATATTTTGACTGTTGCAGCTGGCTGCCTTCCCTATATCCTTGTCCTTGTTTGTTATTGTTACCGTCTACTGCTTATGAGGAAATTAATCGTGCTCTATAATGGATATAGGTCGCTTTGTTCCTGCCGCGGTTAGCTAACTCTTCATGCAAGCGCAGTGTACAAAACCCTCGCACGTGCAGCTCTAAAGCTTAGGTACGTGACAAAATTGCGTGTGTTGTTACCCAAAGAGTGAACTCCAATAATAAACCAGCCCAATCTGTATTCACTTTTCTTTCTTCCTGTTTCTTTTCTTTTCTTTTCTTTTTTTTTTTTTTTTTTTTTCCCTAGCAACTAGCTATCGAGTTCGTCCCAATCGCTACTCAATCTCGTCGGTTATTGTAGAGCTTGGTGGTAGGAGTACAACTCAGAGGTATTGTCCCCAAGCCTGCTTTTTTAACTAAGAACAAATAACACAACATAGTCCAAGTTGTCTTGCAGGGCCATCATAATTTTGAAGCATCTAACTTCTAGCTATCTATTATGGCAATCCACACTGTGGTGGAGGCACATCGACAAACAACATGATCTCCCTTTAGGATTTTTTCTTACAAATCTATGATACACCATTAAATAATTCAATACTCCCATATTATATTTTCAAAGCCAATGAAATAGATACCACCAACACATATCCAGGCTAATAGCTACTTCCGGTATGACATATCACTGCGCTACTAAAGCGCCATCTACTGTACGATAATTGCTTTAGCGAGCACTAGCAAACTCTTTCGGTATAGCCATAGATATACAACGCGAAAGTGGGATTGGAAACGAAATAATTTTACGAATGATTTTGTATTACGTCAATGAGAGGCCATCCGCGTTATTCGCAAACATTTTTTGTCAGGTTTTGAGCGGGAAGAAGCCGTAGTATTGGTCCAGCTTTACTAAGAGTGTTTCACTGAGGTAGACTAGTTTTTGCGGTGAAGCTCCATCTGGACTGTGACTTTATTTGCGAGGTAGGTTTGTTCTGATGGTAGTTTTAGCTATTGTCTGAACATACTAGGTGTTAGGGAAGGATTCACCATTTTGTAGGGTTCTAGAAACCGGCACGTTGAGAACTATGCCTTTTGATAATGATTTTTGGAAATAACATAGTTTTTAGTTACATATAGGCCTTTCAAAAAAAATTTGCAGGCCAATGCGTGCTTGTGACATGCTTATGAAGGTGTTTTTGGGGCCAAGAAAGATGCAAGTTTGTGTACCCCTGTAGGATCACAATGGTTGAACAAATTTATTCAACTGATAAATAAATTTCACTTACTATGATGTGGGTCACATATTATCAGTAGATTTAGTTAATTATAAATACATTTCATCTGCAGTATGCCTAGAAAGTTCAGGCTCTCCATACCCATCAAGAATGGCCCTAGAAAGAGACGTGGACGTTCAGTGGCAGTTAGTCATGTCCCTTTGTCACTTGACACCCTTGAGTGGACGAGACCAAGCTTTTCCATCTCTCTTCCCATAAATTTATTATGGGAGTTGCGGGCAAGTACTTTTGCTGTTCTACAGAAGAGATTGAAAGAACTCTCTGTGCTTCAATTTGGTATGTGCTTCATTGTACTATATAAATGATTATAAATAATTATGTTATCATAGGATGGGTAGTCGCTAGTAGTGACTCCAGCCAGTTGTTTCTTACCAAAGTAGAGGTCAAGGATGGCGTTGTCTTGGTAAAACATTCAACACAACAAAAGAATAGTGTAGTGATAATAGCTGGTTATATATTGTAATAGGTAAATTACACTATTGTGATTGGAGAGACATTTCACTGGTATCTACTGATTTCTGGTGATCATCTTGATTCAAACAGTTCACTTCTTAATCATTTACCACAAGTTCTTGATACAGCCAGGAAAGTGAACATTGCCATTGAGGGTGTCCAGGTGTTACCAACTACTTTAATGTGCAACTTGCCTGTGGTCAATGTCACCAAGTTAACGAAAAGAATGAAAGCACTGTCAGTACTTCCTCAAGGTAATTTGTAAACCATCTTGTTGGCGAGCGAGCGAGACACTCTCGGGTCTAACTGAATAAATAAATCGGTATATGTTTATACATATGGTACTTGCATATTCACTAAATATTAATTAAGAATTAATACCTCTGGGGTCTTTGATGTATATAATTTTTATTTAGGGTGGGTGAATACCAGCCCAAATGATATGGAGCTACTGGTATTGAGCAAGATCACTGATCATCAAGTAAGAACTCCACACAAATTGCATTTTATTTGCACAGTTTATTCCTTCCCTTGGACTTGTGTTGCGCCCCCCCCCTCCGGCTTTTTAGGATTTGATTACAATATTGATCTTCACATTCTGGGCACCCTTCTTGTCCAAATACTTTCATATCCAAAGAATATTGTAGTTTTTCTTAAAAGATATATAATTGCCCCCCCCCCCCCACCCCCCCCCCCCCCCCCCTGGGAAAACAACTGAAATAAATCCTGATTTGAATTACACACATGTAGGTATTATTTTTCCTTGAAATATCTGAAGACCTTTCTTGGAAATTAGTGGTAGCAGGACGTCAATTGTCATCAGATGCTGAACTCCTAGCTTCTCTTCCACAGAAACTGGACACAGTCGGTGAACTGAAGACATTACTTACTGGCCTGCATGTTCTCAAGCTATGTATCGGAAATGATGATGAACGGTATTTTGACATTCAGGCTGTGAGGAAAGGTATATTCAGGGATTCAACTGGTCAGTATATTATTTAGTGCTGTATTCAACTCTTAATAAAGCAATTTAATTTTAGGTGATTCAGTGGTTGCCGGTTATGTCAAGGATTTTTTAGATCATCACACGATTCGTAACACATCTTGTCATATTTTGGTCTCATCTGCCTCCTCTTCTCGTTGCAACTCCTGTAATGCTTATTGAAAAGTATTGAATTCTATGGTGTCTCGACAGCTCAAGGAGAAAGTAGAGGATGGCACTCAGACTAATAGCCACACAAATTTTCGCTATCTCAACACTCCAGACAAGTATTATGTTTGCAACAGTAATCACCACTAGACTAAATATCTCATTTATTGTGCAGGATACTACGGTTACAGAATTTGCGTGATAGGACCAAGACATGCCAGCGCCGTGAAAAGCGTCTCAGGGAGAGGCTTGAAGCTGAAATTGAAAGGAGAGGGGTACAGGTAATCAATATGTTTGTATCGTCTTCTATGAAAATATTTTGGCATGATATTAGGTGGATGAACACTTGCATGAAGACCTGTCATCAGTAATGGAAGAGAACCATCAGATGATACTTGACAAGTATCCTGAAGATTCTTTTATGGCAATATTCTGGAAGCAGCAGAAGCATGCAGCAAGTCTTAAAAATGCTAAGTCAATGAAATGGGAGGCAGCTATGATCAGGTACAAGCTAGAGTTATGTGGGGAAAACAAAGGGCAGAACCTTTATGAGTTATTTGAGTCACTTTTTATTATGAGCATTAGTGAAGGGGATCCTCAGAACTTTTACCAGTTTGAGGGACTGGCAGCTTCTAATCATTACAGAGGGAGGAATCTTACTTGTTGTTTGAAGTTGAGGGCTTCAAATTAATGCATGTGTAAAATGCTAATTATATTTAGATGATCCAAGACTTTGTCTTGATCATGATTCTTGTTGTATATGTGTGGACATAAAAAAAATTAGGTGGTGCCTCTATCTACGCCACCTCTCTGGATCAGCATATGACTTGCTTCGCAACAGTGGTGTATTGAAGCTACCATCTGAAAGAACACTTAGAGACTACACCTACTATACCCAAGCAACAACAGGTTTCTCTGTGAGTGTTGATCAACAGATGATGGATGCAGCCAACATTCTCAATTGCCCAGAAAGAGAAAAGAATGTGGTTATAATATTTCATGTTAGAGAAGACCTTGTGTATGACAAACATTCAGGTAAATATATATAGTAACTCTTATCGAAATTCTTAATTCTTTATAATGATTAATATTTTATAGGCCAGATCATTGGCTTCACTAATATTGGTGACATCAACTCTCATTTAGTCGCATATGAGAAACTTGTTGAGGGAGGGGAGGAGAATCAAAGATCGTTGGCCAAGTCAGTCCTTGTCTTCATGGTCAGAGGCCTTTTTAGTAAGCTCCAGTTTCCTTATACACAGTTCCCTTGCCACAAGTTGCTTGGGTTCGAATTGTAGACATCTTTTGGGAAGCTGTTGAGCTTGTAGAAAGGTGTGGTTTCAATGTACTTGCCTGTACTAGTGATGGACTTTCAGTCAACCGTCGTTTCTTCAAGCTTCATGGCACTGGAAGCATGGTTTACAAAGCAATGAATCCATATTCTGATGATGAACGATTTGTATACTTTTTCTCGGACCCTCCTCACCTTATTAAGACTGTGAGGAATTGTTGGTTTAGTGACAAACGGTTGATGTGGGTAAGTACATGTATTATAGTACATAAGACACTCTGTATTATATATATTATTGTTATTAGTATGAAGGTAAATATATTCAGTGGTCCCACCTCTCAAAACTCTACAGTCAGTCACGCTCTAACCAGACAACACCAGGGTTGACGCTCATCCCGAAGTTAAAGTATGAGCATGTACACCTTACCAATTCTCCAAGATGCGTGTGGATTTAGCTGCTCAGGTGAGTTTTATTAGTGTTTACGATACGAATTGAAACTGTATTGATAATAGGTGCTAAGTAACACGGTGGGCGAGGCTCTAAAGAGAATGAAGCTTTCTGAAATGGAAAAGACTGTAGAGTTTGTGTTGGCTTTTGACAAGTTTTTTGATTGCCTCAATGTCAAAAGCCTAGAGGCTGGAAAGAGGAGTAGGAATGCTTTCAAAGCACCATACAGAGATAATTTGGATTTTAGAATTGAGGTAAAAGGAAAACACTAAATACAATCAGTCGTGTTTTAAACGGACAATTCATGACTCTGTGTATATATGTGTGTGTGTTTTAGTGGCTTAAGAAATTTCTCATATATTTGGATGACTGGGAGGAAAGTGTTCGATCACGACCAGGTTTTGAGAATCAGAGGGCAGCACAGAACAGGATGCTACTCAGTGCTCCCACCCGACTAGGTCTCCATATAACTGGTAAGGGAATGCTATTTAATGCCCAAATTAATCCCGTTTTGTTATGCAAATTGTATTTAGTTCATTCTTTTCTGGAGTTGCTGGATTACATTTTCACAAGTGTTCCAGGGGTGACTGTGTTTCTGAGCAATCGACTCTGCCAGGACCCACTTGAAAATTTTTTTGGCTGCCAGCGTCAGAGGACGGGTCAATGAAAACCCCAATGTTGCGGAGTTCATTAAAAACACCCAGGCTCTTCGTATAGTTAACACTACCTGTGCTACTGTGCGTGGGAACTGTCGTGGTAGCAAAGATCACGACAACATTAAGATAGACAATACTCCCCTTGAAAAAAGAAGAAAAATACACTGATAAAATTATTTATGATAATAGTGATGATATTTGTCTAGGGAATATAAAAAAAAAAATTATTTGTCTTCACTGTAACTATTTTGTAATTTTCTTCTAAGTCCTTTTGATTTTTGAAGTTGTGTTCTGTTTTGTTGCTTGTATAACTCAAGACAGGAGCTGGCAAAAGAAAATCCACGCACTGTCAAATACATTTCACTTAGTCTCCTTAACACTTCCTGTGATACTTCCTCACCATAATGTCCAGTAGACATACCCCACAATGTCAACAGGTCTTCATTGGACATTATTGCATCCAGAATTGTCTTCTTTGTGCTGTCATCAATTTCTGTGAGAGCCTTCACATGCAAATAATTTCTTATTTCATATTCAACTATTTCGAAAACCAAGAAGGTGTCATCACTAATGTGCCATAATCCCCCTCTATCAATCTGGTTTGTCCATTCTTCTGTTCCACTGCCATCCATGCTATCACCATAAAACTCAATAAGTAGGAGCACTATTTCATCCTTATACTTGTGTGAAGTTTTTTCTATTTTTTTTTGTACTTTAAGGCACACGTATCCTGCAACGTACCGAAGAGCATTTTTTTCATCCAGTGTGAGGGTGTAAGGGGTATGTGTGACATCCTTCTTTATTTCAAATTTGTTCTTTATAAGTTCCCTGAATATTCTTGTGGTTATGTACTGATACACGGTCGCAATGGCTTTTTTCTTGATAGAGGTTTCAAAAAAGCTATCCCACTTCTAAAATCCCTGCTGGTTCGTAACTGATGAAACATTGCCCATATTTTTTCAGCCCGCAACACAAAAGAACGCTGATCAGCTGAAAGACATTTTCTTAAGGAAGACACAAGCCAATCTGAAAAACTATCCAATTCTTTCTTACTTTCCTCAGCCATACACCATGTGAGCAAGTCAGCAGCTGCTTTTAATGCTTTTGTGGCTCTTTCAGACTTCACTTTAAAACCATCATCTTCCAATAACTTCTGGAGGTTGTCTTTCAGAAGACAATATTCTATTTCAGCAGTGCCTAAAAAAAATATTAAAGCTAGCTGAAAGATGCTGGAATACAAGAAGCACTAATTCTAACAGACTTACCCGCCATAGTCTCTTCAGAGCACGTTGGTAACGCGCGTGCCAGTAAATGTTGTTTTTTACGAGTACAATTTTAAGGTAACGCGGATGGGGTCAAAATACGTACGTATATAATTCCGTTTCCAATCCCACTTTCGCGTTGTATATCTATGGTATAGCTCAGTGTACAGTCGACTCTGCAATTGGTTGTTGTAGGGCGTGTTCTATATCTCGGTCTTTGAGGGTTGATTCTCGTCTTCTATCTGATGTATTAGCAAGACTTCAGTCAGTTAGATTCAGGTGAGGGAAATCTCAGGTTTGGAATATCAGTATAAGTTGTATAACAACGTTGTCTCTTGCAATGTAAACACTCTAATTGCTTGAGGAAAAGCTTGCTATAATTAATAATAGAAACATTCTACTGTACTAATGTATAAGGCCACTCCAAGTCAATCATTAGTTTCTGGTCCACCGCCCGCTTGGAAATACACAACCTCCTAATTTTGACGACTTTGCTGACGTTGCAAAAATCACGTAAAAAGTCAGTATTTTCAATTAGCTTCAAATCATATTTTAACGAATTTTTTTAATTGAGAAAATGTTAGGCCTACAATAATTTTTCAGGTTAAGTGCATGTTTACTGAGTAGCTTCTAGCAATCTATTGCCAGCAGATTTTATTCTTTGCTTCTCTTAAAAATCATTGTAGTATATCTAAATTAAAAAAAGTACATGTATTTTTATTATAAAAAGCTAATTACTATGTAGTTCTAGAAAAAGTCCTGAAGTCCTAATCACCTCCCGCCCGCGTGTCAATTGATCAAGGGAAAGGACCAGAAACTAATTACTGACTTGGAGTGGCCTAATAGAAAAAGGATAAACAAGTTATATAACTTGGTCTGATACCCACACTTGACATACAGAGTGTAGCTAGTAAGAGTACACATAACAGTTTTCAATTTCTTTGTGATAACTTTCAATGTTGTATAAAATAGGTCTCAATTTGTAATAATGTCGCAAAACCTGGGAGCTACTGTTATTATCTGCTTGCTGGTAAGTATAAGGTTCGTATGGTAAGAAGTTAAGTAGGAATAAGGAATATAGCTAGTTTAAACTAAAAGGTATTATTGTAATTTTAAAGAAATTTTATGTTAAGATTTCAAGTAACTATCTAAAATACTTTGGATCAGTATTGTGTATGTGTGTGCCAAACAGTTTAATAGCTATTTAATGGCTGATTAGCTACAGTCACATTAATGAACATCTGTAGCTCATACAATCTTAATTGACATATCACTAATGATAACTTTTAGTTTATTTCCACAATCAACACTGAGAGTTTGTGCTACTTGAATTCCAAAGGAATATTGAAACCAAAACAGCTTGGTAGATAATTGGGTCTGTGCTGTAAACTTCTCTAAGTTATTAGCCCTCTAAGATCAACTCATGACTGCCATCCTGAATAAACATCTGATAAAGATTGTATTGATTGTTTCATCATTGTAAATAGCTAGTTGCTGGCATATCAGTAGTAGAGTACACACTGACAGCTATGTAGTTTTCACTGAAATTGAAGGAGTGTAGTGAAAATAGAAGAGCAATAGTCATAAAGTATTTATTTTGGTATTCCAGGAAATTTTGCACAAATCTAGTGATTAGCCTGAATTATACTGGAATATATAAGAAAGAAAAGTACTAGATCAAAATTCACATCATAAAAGTAGAAGTTACTGTATGTATGCAGTTGCTTTCATTATTACTACAAATAAAATTGTATTCTTTAAATGAATAGAAGGCCTAACTTACTACACAAAATGCTCACAAAGTTTTTATTTTCTACCATTATTCCAGACGTTTTTACTTCTGGCTTGCTTCGTTCTTTTGACAAGCATTTATGCTCTGTTGTTGTTGTTGTTGTTGTTTGTCATTTTTGGTTTTACCAAACTTGTATGACTGAGCCAGCTGTTTCAATTCATGGATGATCTTATGGTCTAATCGTATTCACTATAAATAACTAAAGGCCAAGAATTATTTCATCATTACAAGAGAGTTATGTGGTTAGAGAATGGTTGAGAGCCAAGGGAATATTGTTTGATACTAGTGCATTACACTCAATATATATTTATTCCACCCTAGATATCTTCACAATGATATTTTTAGGTATGTGATCATGGCTGTTAGAGTAAAGGTAGCTGTAAAAACCCAGAAAACTTGTACCTAGGCCCTGCCCAGGCCAGGTTGCTATAACTACTCTGGTAATGAGCTTGCCAGAGTGGAGCCTACCCAGCCAGGTTAGAGCAGCTGCTATAATATCAGCTGGGGTTGTGGGGAGCCCTAGTGAGTTTTGGCTAACTTTACACCGTGAGTTACCAAAAAACTACTCCAGTGAAGATATCTAGTGTGGAATAAACCACTTATTACACTCATCAGAGTGATATGGCTAGATATTTCACTCTCAGGCTTTATTTTCATTCATGATTTAGTCAGACATTCTGTAAGGGTCAAGCTGGCCATCAAAACCATCTGCTTTTGGAATGCTAATTCTAATTAATGCCAATAACCCCAAACATCACAGCAGCATTTAAATACAAATACAAATACTTTGGGAACTCGATTACCAAATACAAAAATGCTGTACTTTCTTAGATATAGTATTTCAATTACTATTACAAATACTTTTGAATGCATCACCATTAACTGGAGTGTTGTGTGGATTAACTGTAATTGATTTTCTGTTTTATATACGTATACGTATATGAAAACTAGAGTCTTAATTTAATGAAGTTTAGTAAACAACATTGCATCTAATAAGTCACTTCTTCAAACTAAATAAAACAATTGATGAACTTAAGAACTTGACAATACATTAAAGTATTTGTAATAGCAATTGAAATACTATACCTAAGAAAGTAACAATAGTATTATATGAACCATAGTAATAGTACAAGAAAACAAGTTTATTAGAGTGCATAGCTGTTGCCTCAATATTGTGGTGTGTCAACATCATGCTGGGAAAATAAACTTATTATGCTTCATTATGGCCTCAGCTTTTGCCTACCAATTATTATGCCAAAAATTACTATGCTTGCATGAAACTGACATCCTAAGCTTCTGTGGTTGACTAGCCACCTAGACCTTAATTCTGTAACAAAAGCAAATACAAATACTCAAAAAAAAAGTATTTAAATACAGCTTAAATACAAATACTCAAGTATTTGACTCCAACCCTGGCTAATTTAGAAGACTTGTTATTCATGGTGTATGTAATCCACTCTATATGTGTAGTTATGTGCTCAAATGTGTCCTCATAATAAATTGAGCATATTGAAATAAATTCAGATGTTGTTATTAACTATCAGCATGCGTGTGCGAGAGGGTTATAGTGTTCATCTTGTCTGTCTGTTATGCTCTGATTTTGGAGATTACGGACTATTTACTAACACTGTTGATTTAGGTATGAACTTACTTAAAACGATGATTTAAGACCTTTTATTGTTATATTTTTTTTTTACTTTCAGGCTGTTTTTTTTTCCTGAGAAAATGCAAATCTGTCAGTTCCGTGCAGGTACTAGCTTCTGTGGGTAATGCCCCTATCATTACATCATAATCATGTGAGCAATAATTTCTTGCTGCCCGCAAATCTTTTACTTTTTGCAAGAAAATTGACATAGTGCTACAAGTGAGTTATGTGTTGAAACTGTATACCAGTGAGTGTTCCTTCACGTTAAGCTTCTTCTCTTATGAAGAAAAATTTTACAGTACCATTTTTATCGCTCAACCTATGTTGATTCCTGATTAGAATATCCAATGCATTATTCTTTTAGTCCGAGGTGATTTATAATAGCTAGCTAGTGTATAGTTGCCCTGAGAGTTCACACCTTTTGTGCTTCCTTGATTCTGAATAGTACTAAACACAATAACCTTTAGTATTGGCATGCACTCTGTTACCCAGCATGAAAAACAACAGCTTTCCTTTTACTATATCATAAAGAGTTAGCTTTCCTTAACTTGCTGTTTCTTAGTAATCATCTTAAACTGTTTACTGTATGGTTCATTTCTCCGCTTATAATATCTCACCAGCTCTCCATTCAGTACTCTTTTCCCTCAATCTCTGTGTTCTCAGCGATATAGTTTGATGGGTCACATTAATTGTCTTATGTTTAGCAGTTCAATTTTAACAATTAGGCCAAACACTTCAATCACAAAGCAGTGAAGGTGTCTAAATTTTGTCGAAGGTAAAAAAAAAGAATATGCCATTTATAAACACTATGTAAACTTACATTTTGTTTCATCTCCATATTTCTTATGTAGAATCTGTAATTTTTATAGCCATTATTTGAAAAAAATTCATGAATATTGTAGCAGGAACAAGTTTCTTCCTAAGTTTTTGTAAAGACAAGGTTCTAGCAGTCCACTAACATATTTATTATTGAAATTATTAGACGATATTATTTAACTTAAAGTACACTATATCAACTGAAAAGCTAAGCGTACAAAATGTTCACATTCTTCAAATATATTTTGAGATTTACACAATAAAATTGTGTAATATGTAAATAGTTTATATAGAATAAAATTATATGCATATAGCTTCATACATAATATAGGAGAGTGAGAATTATGGATGATTTTTGTTTAATAATTCATCTAATATGGTGTTTAATTAATGTTATTACAGACTATTTGGCCATGTCAGTGTAATCAGGAGTATATGTTGAACTTTACATCAATTGATTTACCTGAAGATCAAGAAATAATACTTATGATCAATCAAACAAATTCAATAAATATTTCACTAGTTCTGAATTCAGATTGTGAAAATGCCAGTATTGATGAGTCTGGAAGATTAAGATGGATGATAACAGATGACAGCTACCTTGTTGTGCTGGTCAGTACTATTGATAAGGTAAGCTCTATTAATAATAGTATTTATTAATTATGTCTAGGAGTTCATATTTTAGATATATATTGCATTGAATACCTAACTATGAATAGTTTATAAATGGACGGGATAAGACAATGGGAAAATTATGTGTTTGCCAAACTGACTAAAATTTCACATTACACAATTATAATTTTTCATTTATTTTTTCCTCTATCAGATACTGCTAGTAACTTATTACAATAATGGATATTATAATGATACATTGTCTTTGACTCCACCTTCTTCTACCATTAGTATGGGTGAAAACACTGCTGTTATTGTCAAGGTAATACCTATGTGCATAGATTGTCTAACTGAATTCAGACAAACAACTTCTTTGGAAATCTCAGTTACAATGTCCGACACATGCTGTAACTCACTAAAAGGAAAAATAAAACATCGAATATGCTTTTTAATTCGAGAAGAAGAAGAAGAAAAAAAAGAAGAAGAAGAAGAAGAAAAAGAAGAAGAAGAAGAAGAAGAAGAAGAAGAAGAAGAAGAAAACTATTTTAATTTATCATGTACTAATAATTTTCCACAATCCTCATTTGTATTCAAGTATTCAACGGTGAGAGAGTATATAAATTGAAATCAAATCTATAGATTCTTGAAGTATTATCTAATGCTATATTTCATCAAGTTGATAGTTGGCTGTTGGGTTACATATAAGGAGTACATTGTGAAGGCAATGATGTGACCCCTATGTTTTCTAGATAGTGGTATCATAATATTGTACTAGACTTCATAATTCTAAGTTAAGACTGGCAATAACATCAATCTATTAACTAGTAAAATGAATTTTTGGTAGTTTCCTATTGGGTAAGATATATCAATATTTTACTAAGTTATGTTGTTGGTATATATAGTCATCCAATTTTCTCAACTACATCTTCCTTATGCAAGAAAACTCAGCTCTGATTGAAAATTTTGAAATATTGCAAATAAATATGGAAGTAATTCAAGGTTGTCTACATCATACATTAAGAGAACCTAGATCATTAGTAGGAATACTAGGGCCCATTTTTGTTATACCCTCTGCTGTATTGTGTGGCGGAATGTTTGTGGTCCTGATATTCTTAATACGCAAGTACATCATTAAAAAGAGAAATAAAGTTACAACTAGTAGCCAATATGTGGTCAATGAGAATCCTTATGTTGGAAGTGATGTAATGGTGAGTTTGTGGTTCACAGCTGTTAGCATTGTGATCTAATGTAGATATTATTTATGTACATGTGTCTCAGGAAAGGCAAGCTAATTTTGACGACCATGATTATGAAGAGCCTTATTTTGTGCCGGCTAGTGAAGAAGAACAAATCATTGGTCAAATCAGAACTCTTGGAATACCTGAAGTTGTCGTGGGAGATGATTCTTTAAGGTTTGGGTGTCATTGTAGTATAAACATTTTCTGGTTCTTATGCTAAATTGAGTGTGCAATATTTTAGTCATGTGACAGTACCTACAATAATAATGATAGATAAAAATTTCTCAGGGGTCTGAAAAAAAAACAAAGAAAAAAAATGAAAAATCTTGGTTGCTGCTGGGAATCAAACCCAGGGCCACTACCTTCAGCCACCTGTACTCTAACCACTGACCAATGACAACCCCCCGACTTCCAATACATTTACATTTTTTTTTATACTGTTGAGTAGTACCGCTTGCTGCAGTCTCATACTCAACAGAGCACCAATTATGTGCCGTCAGAACACCTTGTCGGTGTCGACCGGAAACACCTCTCCCTCCAGAGAGGAGCCATAATTTGTGGATTGAAAAGGTTTTGTCATCGTGATGATAAAGCCTTTTCAATCCACAAATTATCCATAATTTGGAATGACCGGTCGACACCGAAAAGGTGTTCTGACGGCACATAATTGGTGCTCTGTTGAGTATAAGACTGCAGCAAGTGGTACTAATCAACATCTATAAAGGAAAAATGTGAAGGTCTTGGAAGTCTAGGGTTGTCATAGCTCAGTGGCATAAAGGTTGGAAATAAGCATGTAAATGAAACTACTACTAAGCCCCGGGTTCGATTCCCAGCGACATCCAAGAATTTTCATTTTTTTCCTTTGCTTTTTTCCAGACCCCTTTAGGTGAGAAAAGTCTCTATCTAGTTTGTATGAAGGGTCAGAGTTTGACAAGCCATGTGGGTGTGTGCTTTTTAAACCTTGGAAAAGCCTGGTGAATCTGCTATTCTACTCTTGACCTCTATTTCATCTTCAGTCATGTTTTCAAGTTGATGTTTTTATATTATTTGAGCTTCAAGGCAAAATTTGTTCAAAATATTAAACAATAACATGTTTTCATTTCCAAGAAATTGTAATTGTACTTAAACTGTCCTAGCAGGTATTTCCCTTTATCCCACTTCAAATCAATGGCTTGGGAGCACAGATACTAACAGTATAATTACAAAGTCATTGAAAGTTGATGGTGTTTAATAATCTTAGCTAGAGGTTCATTACAAATAACTTAAGTTAGTCAAAACAAAATAAATATACATTTTCAGCAACCACATCTGGATAAATGGAGTGAGTGTATTAAATGTGCATTAAATAACCATATAATAATGTCCTCACTGACAACATATTTTCTGTGCAGATTGCTGGATTTCTTAGGATGTGGAGCTTTTGGCAATGTTTACAGAGGACAACTGCCAAATTCACAAGATGAGGAGAATGGTGAGAAGGAAGTTGCTGTGAAATCACTGCATGGAAAAGTCACAAATGAAGACAAAATCAAATTTCTGCAAGAAGCTGTGATAATGGGTCAATTTAATCATCCAAATATTATTAAAATGCTGGGAATTGTTCTGGAAGGTTCGGTAAGATTAATGCTTGACTAATGTCAGTTTACTTGAATTGTTCTTCTTTTTAGTTTCACATTGTTATTGAAATAATGAAGAAAGGAGATCTCAGAAGCCATCTGTTGATCCTGAAACAGAAGTAATAACTAAATTTAATTGATTATATTCTTATTAATATTAATGAGCATTTGCCAATTTAGAGAAACGAAAAAATCAAATTACCTTAATATGCATTAATTATGCCTCACAACTGACACATGGGTTTTTTCTGATTGTAGAGAAGAAGAGAGCTCCTCCTCTGAGCTGCCTCCCACTCTGTTGAGCTACACCAGACAGATAGCAAGTGGGCTGATATACTTGGAGTTGAAGGCATTCATCCACAGAGACCTGGCAGCCAGGAATATTTTAGTTTCAGAAAATGATGTTTGCAAGGTAAATTTTAAATTATTACAAAAACTAAAGTTAGTTATCATAGCCAATTGTAACATCATATATTCAAGATTGCAGATTTTGGATTATCAAGAGACCTTCAAGATAAAAACTTTTATGTTCACCATGGTGGGAAAATCCCAGTCAAATGGACAGCACCTGAGGCCCTAAACTACCATAGATACTCCACCGCCAGTGATGTGTGGAGCTATGGGTGTGTCCTGTATGAGATATGGTCACTAGGACACAAACCATTTCATGATATTGACAACTCTCAGGTAATGTATAAAGCAAGTAAATAATATTGTGGACCTAATTATCACACTTAACTACTACAGTGGTGTAAGGAGGGGGGACTCTGGGGGGGAGCCTACCCCATAATTTTGGGCACTATCTCATGAGGTGACTTCTCGCATGAACAATTTTTAACCACAAAAAAAAATCTATATGGAGCCCCCTTACCGAAACATCTTCCTAAATTATTGTACTATAATGTCCAAATATTCATTTTCTTGACAATGCCTAACAGGTAGCAGGCAATAACAATGAAAATTTGAAAATGTGTCTGTCAAATAAATAAGATTTCGCTACAATTACAAAAGAAGGTCACTTTCCTTACTTATACAATTTATTTTATACATGAAGGTACTGTGTAAGATAATGTCTGGCTACAGACTTCCTCCGCCTCCTGGATGCCCTCGACCCATCTATGAAGTCATGATCAAATGCTGGTATTAAAATTATTACATTCACAACTTTTTGCTTTTTATAATGTACTTGTTTAGGCAACTGGAGGCAGCTGATCGTCCTACAGTGTGTGATGTAAATGTCAACTTACAGAAGCCAGACTTCAAATTGCTGCTGTGGAACAGTGAGGAGTCTTCAGATGAATCCAGGAAATTAGGAGCACCGTTATCAGCTGGCAAAGAGTTATACTTAGACCTTCAAAATACTTACAAGTATATTACAGAAGATGAAAAAGAAGGTGTAGGTGTCATCAAACAGAATGTAACTAATGGAGATATGAAGAAAAGTAAAGAAGATTTGGGAGAAATTGAAGAAGATTTGGGAGAAAGTAAACAAGTTGATACAACAGAAGTTACTGACAACAAATCTCACTATTATCATGTGTTAGAAAATCCAGAATTATTAAATTAGTATTTGACACACCTGATGTACCATTAACATTAATTCATTATTACAATGGAAAAAGCATAATTAGCCTGATTGTTTTATATGTCAATTACTGTATAACTGGAAAAAAATCAAATAACTATAAATAATTACAAGAAAAACAATTACGTTCGATTTAAAAAAAACTGCACTCAAACTTTAATATTACCCAGCAAGATTAAGTTAACCTATTCAGTATACATGTGATACGTTCATTCATTCATTTGTTTGTTCATTCATTCATTCATTCATTCATTCATTCATTCATTCATTCATATTAGTCAGGTGGCTTAGGAAAATAGAGTGCCAACCAAGAGCTAAATTACTTTAATTGAAAACTTGGAAGACACAAGACTTAACTTTACAGCACGACACAACTATTCATAATGACACAAACTCCTCCTATACTACTGACACAAAACGCTGCAAGTTCCTGCACTACTACAAGCAAACAACTACACAAACACACGCTATCTAACTGCACAAACAACTTGTGACTCATCAACACAATAAACACCTAACTATGCAAGCTACTTCCAAATGATACATAAACACACATCTGTCTCTGACACACACATACACATAATGTTCTCTTCTCTCTCTCCTTATACTACACGTGGGCATGCCCACAGTCTGTGGCTCAGTTTATTCAGTCTAGCTTACCAAGCTACTGAGAGGAGCAACAAGTCTGGATGAAGCCATTATTAAAATCATTATTTACATTGCAAGACATCTCTCCAGTCCTAGACAAAAATGTTTTGGACGAAAGAATTATTAATAGCGTAGAGCAACTTCGAAAGGCCTTACAGTCCTAGATGAGTATTGAAGGAAATTTGTTCTGGGAGGAAGTGAGTCAATGGAGGAAACCCACTTAACATGGTAGCAGCAGCTTCTCCTTGCACCAGGCAAAGAAGGCCATACCAGTCGCAACTGCTTCTCAAAGGAGCCAAGGAAAGACAGTCCCAATGACTGAAGTAATGATGGGCGTACAGATTGAGTTACTTGTTTTGCACGTGGGCTTACAGGTCATTATGCATCCAACTGTCTGAACCAAGGCAAGAAGCTTGCAGATGGCAGTATGAGTATGAGTGAAAAAGAGAGATGAAACTATAGAAGGAAATTTGATATTGGGAAGAGGAATGTAGAATATATATTGACTTACCAGTTGCAGAATTAAGTAGTGATTTAGATTCGCTGGTGGAAGAAGTAATAGATGATGCAACACTCAAAACTTTATATAAAGGTGAGAGGGGTTATTGTTGGAGTAATGGATTGGTCTTACACAAAATGTAGGCAGCTTATGGTGAAATAGAATGAATAGTTGTCCCTACATATAAGAGAAATAAATTTTGACTATAGCCCATGACAGATTAGGCCACTTAGGACATAAAAAAGTGTTGAAAGTAATTAAAAAGAGATTTACTTGGCCAGGAATGTCAAATGATAAGGAATCTTAAGTTGCTTCCTGTGATATTTGCCAGAGAATTAACAAGGCTGGTCAAAGAAAAGTCCCTATGATTGAGAGCAGTGTTCTTTCAGAGCCTATTGAAGCTTGTGTAATTGATTTAGTAGGACCACTGCCCAAGGCTAAAGGAGGGTGCAGGTATTTGCTTGTATTGCAACACAGTAGCCAGAGGCAATACCGCTCCGCTCCATCACAGCCAAAGCAGTTACCTGCTGAGTTGTCCAGGAGCTCTCATTTTATTCAGCGAGCGAGCGAAGCGAGCGAAGCTGACTCTCAGTCGTGTTCAATTGAGATTTCAGATATACAGTCGAACCTCTCTACAACAGCCAAGCATGGGGACAAGCGTGTTGGCCTTTGTAGAGAGTTTGACCTTATTTCGGAGTTTTTCAGGTAAAGCCCACCACAAAGGAGGTGTGTCCGTCATAACTATGGCTAGCCAGGTCGTTACTGCTACTGAACTTCAAGTACTGGAAATAGACTCTTACATTAGGGGCTACCACGCATATACTGATGTATGGGTACCTATGGTAGGGGAATCACTATTGGTAAAGCCAGAGCCTGCAAATGCCAAAGATAAGAAAGCAGTGGCTATTTTGAAGGAGACTACTATTGTAGGTCATGTACCACAAAACCTGGCTCCACGGCTTTTCCAGTTTTTGAGAAGAGACGTCAACAAAGCATTTGCCGTGATACGAGGGGACAAAGTGAACAGAGGCGCTGGTTACGGTCTGGAAGTGCCGTGCATCTACCGCCTATACGGCCCTCCAGCCTATATCAATAAAATGAGGGAGCTGGTAAATGATCTGATTGCTGCTGGACATTTGTAATTCTGACTTGCTCTATATTCGAGTTTAAAATGACTAAATTGTTGTGCAAGCTATGCATGGGTGTGGCTAACTGGCCGTTGTGGGAGATAATTTTGTATTGCAATTTCACTGTGGGGTCCGGTAATATGACCGTTGTTCGGAGTTGGGAGTCAACCGTTTCTCAGAGTTTAAAATCTATTACAGACATGCGGATGGAGCTCCGTTCCCAGCGGAATGACCGTCGTTGAGAGTCTGACCGCTTTTCGGAGTCCCGTTGTAGAGAGGTTCGACTGTATATATATTTATTGCAGCTTTGATATTTTTTCTTGAATATTTCCGCATCACGCGAGCGTTCTGTATTCTCCCATATTGTACGGTTTATATTGTACGGTACACTACGCATGCGCGTAGCGAGTAAAATCAATGAAAATTGTATTGTAACCGGTTGAGAAAAAATATCAAGGCAGCAATAAATCACTTATCACACTCGTCGTACAATATGGGAATGATATTTTACTCTCACGCCACATTTTCACTCGCCTTTGGCTCGTGAAAATATTTTGCGTGCTCGTAAAATATTTTCCCATATTGTACTCTGACTCGTGCTATAAGTATTATTGGCGAGCGAGCGTAGCGAGCGAGACACTTACAGGGGTAACATAATCGAAAATCGGGGATGTTTGTTTATTTATTTATTTATATATATGGACGTACGTATGTCATTTTGTACTTTGACCCTCCGTATTTGTGTTCGCTCCGCGTTCGACCCCGTCCCAAACTTCACTAAACAGAATCCTCCGGTTTAGCGACCATTACCCGTGTCACCTTAGAAATTGAATTGTTTACGGCTTTGAATTGTTTTGCGGGTGCAGTTAAAACTCAAAATCTTATGGGAGCTCCATTTCTATTCGAGTTAGTGGCGGTGGTAAGTTAATGTGCTATTTGTCACAGTTATAAGCCCTACTCAACAGTATTTACTTAAAAATGCATTGTCCACTAGACGAACCACGAAGGTAAGTCTTGCGTAGGTATGTTCAGTTGTGTGAAAGTATTGTGCGTTACAACTACTTTTAAGAATATCACAAAGAAAATTTAAACAACGTGATTTGATTTTGTTGCTTCTTTTTCAATTCATACTGTTGCGTGAGCGGTTACTATGACATTGAAACCCCTTTACCTCATACGTAATTTAAAAACTCGACTTTATTTTAATAGCTGGAGTGTTAGTTGTTAAAATCAAATTTAACAATAGTGTAGTTTAAGGCTCGCTCGCCATTTGTGCTCAAGCACACCACTAGTATATATATATGTAGGTATGTATGCGTACGTCAAAAAGTTTCGCCCGCGCTTCTAATTACGTAAGTTAGGTAAAGCGTTCACAGTTCCAGTATTTTTCAATTAACGAGCACGGAGAATCCTGCTGCACTGCCTTACGCAACTTTGTTTCAACCAAAACGTTTATAGCCACTCTCTTCTTGAAACAATTGTTAAGTCTTTGTCAAGCTGCGCTTTTTTGCCACTGCTTTTGAAGTTTATTCAGGTAATTCTGTTATTGTTAACTCTTCATGCCTAATCATTGCTATTATTTAGCGATTTCCTTCGCAAATCATCTTTACCTATACTCATATATTTACTCGCTCGCCATGCATTTGCGCTATTCGAGCGCACCACTAGTTCTACCTTATTCATTATTCAGTACTAACTACTACTTCTTTTTAAGTTGAGTTTACTCTCGCTCTAATGGTCTGCCGTACGTATTTGATCCGTGCTATAGACCAAATCTGCTAGCGGATTTGGTCCGACCGGACCGAAATCCGACCGGACCAAATTTCCTGTGACACCGGTACTGACAAATCTCTGCGCTATTAAAGCGCTTTCTACTGTGTGAGAATTGCTTTAGCGAACACTAGCAAACTTTTTCGGAATAGCTCAGTGTGTACAGTCGACTCTGCAATTGGTTGTTGTAGAGCGTGTTCTATATCTCGGTCTTAGAGGCTGATTCTCGTTCAGGTGAGGAAAATCTCAGGTTTGGAATATCAGTATAAGATGTAGTATCTTGCAATGTAAACACTAAAATTGCTTGGGGAAAATCTTGCTATAGTCATTAATAGAAACATTCTACTGTACTAATGTATAGAAAAAGGATTTAATAATGTTCCTTGGTCATATTGCTACCAACATACCAGAGTGTAACTAGTAAGAATACACATAACAGTTTTCAATTTCTTTGTGATAACATTCATTATTATATAAAATAGGTTCTTCCAAACACTTTTAATTCTCAATTTGTAATAATGTTGCAAAATCTGGGAGCTACTGCCATTATCTGCTTGATGGTGAGTATAAGGTTCATGTGGTAAGAAGTTGTTATGTAAGTAGGGAAAGCTGGTTTAAACTAAAAATAATAGCAATTTTTCTCGTTCTAACTGCCAATATTGTTAATTAAAACTTAACCCGACGTTTCCACTTCTTGCCGAAGTCTTCTTCAGGGGTCAACTGAGGTTGAACTCTCCATGGTGATATAATACACAATGTAAACAACAAGATTTCTGGAGGTTACGCTTACTGTTTATATCCTGGAAGGTGATTTGCATGCAGCATAGACAGCCAGCATCCTGGAAGCTCTGAACCTATGTCTCTATTAAACTTATTGTCGTCAGGTGTCTTCTATATTTGTAGAGCTTCCTTGTTCCTCAACTCACGATTCTTACTGGCTCTGTCTACAACTCTTACCTCTTCCCATTTAATGGGGTGATGTTGCTGCCAGGCATGTTCAGCAATGGCTGAAACCCTCTCATCACCTCTCTTACAAGCATCCTGATGTTTTTTCACTCTCTGCTCAAGCCTTCTAGTTGTTTCACCTTATATACTTTACCATAGCTGCAGGGTATACTGTACACTATGGATGACTCGGTGGTAATGGGTACATTATCTTTGACTTTAGTAAGATGTGATCTTAGTGTCTCACTTGACTTAAATGCTGTTTTGATGCCAAAGTCTCTGCACAATCTCTGAATACTCTCACTTAATCCTGTCATGTATGGATTGGCTGCTAAAACCAGAAAATTGTCTATTACTATAATTATTTCAGCCGAGAATGACTGAATCATTAAGTTTCAAGTAAGAATCTAAAATGCTTATCATTTTTAAAAAATGGACATACTTAAAAAACAACAACAACAATGAATAATGTAGAGTGTCCTGTATGAGGTTATATTGTTGTATAGAATAGAGGACAGGAGAATAGAGATTCTCACAACAAAAGAATTTACTTTTACTATAATTTTTTCAAACTGTGATTTTATAATGGCATAAAAAGACAACCATAGTAAGATGTTGCATTCACACAAATTGGTTTTACAACTTGTGAACACTAGCTAATAGGTATATCTGTGCATCTGTAGTGTGCACATTTACTATCCTTCCTTTGGGGTGAACTCTCTGTCCTTGTTTGTTTGTTGGCAGGCTCTATTCTGCTCAGACCATTAACACTATCAGCACAATCTAGCCTGAGCTATGAGTCAGGTATATTGTGTGAGGCATTGAGAATCATTGTAATGGTACACTATTAATCTTTAGATGTATTCCTTCTTTCACAGGCTTTTTGACAATACAGAATTAAAAATATATTTGTCCACCAGGAATTGAGCCCAGGACTTTAACCTATGTGTGTGCGAAAGTTCAATAGCTATTCAATGGCTGATTATAGCTACAGTCACATCAACGAACATCTGTAGCTCATATTGTCATAATTGACATATCATTTATGAAAACTTTTAGTTTATTTCCACAACCAAAACTGATGAGAGTTTGTACTACTAGAATTCCAAAAGAATATTGAAACCAAAACAGCTTGGCAGATAGATGGGTCTGTGATGCTAAACTTCTAAGTTATCAGCCCTTTAAGATCAACTCGTAGGTGCTATCCTGAATAAACATCTGATAATATAAAATTTTATGGGCTGTTGCATCATTGTATACAGTTGCTGGTATATCAATAGTAGAGTACACACTGACAGCTAATCTATGATGTGTGGAGGATCCAGGGGGGTTGAGGGAGCCAGGGCCCACCCCTTCCCTACTAAGTTTTTTTTAATTATGTAAAAATATACCTAGGACCCTCCCTGCCAATGCTCTTTATTCATAAATCAATGTCAATATTATTGTAATCAATAATTAATATTCAATAGATTTCGTAAGTTTTGACAAAAATATACCTAGGACCCTCCCTGCCTTTAATGTTGGATCTGAATGAAATTGAAAGAGTGTATTGAAATAGCATAACTACAGTCGTAAAGTATTTATTTTAAATATTCCAAGACATTTTGCACAAACATTAGTCTGGCTGTTAAAGGGTTGGATCTGGAAATAAATGGTATAAGTAAATTTAATATCAAAGGAAGCAGAATTTTATGTAGACTAATAATATCCAAAGCCCACCCAAAACTATTTTGGGGAATTTTTTTATGCAAGATTTAAATTTTTAATAATAAACATGACCACAATAATTGAACTTTGGTACCTAAATAAGCTAAAATATGAAGATTGTGGTGAGAAATACACATAAAAAGTTAATTCAAACTATTTCTATAGTGCATGTTCATACAAGTCAAGATTTTCTTTTATTTCACAACTTTCGGTAACATTTTTTTTAATCTTGACCATTACTATCCACAATAGCAGTGAACCATTTGACATTTTTTTCTGCAGGAACACAATTGTTGCATTCCACAAACTTTAGTAAGATTTCCTAGTTCAGAAGTTACATTTGTCATGACAAGAGTTAGCATGGAAGCCTCAAGCTTCCAACCTCACTTCTTCGTGTATCTGCATGAAAAAGCGTTTTCCATAGGAGGATTCACAAGCAGCCTTGCCAATTTTTTGGTGTTGCATCTGGATCACTCATCAAGTGTTACGTCTTCTGGATCTCTAAAATTTTAGAAATGTGTCTTTCTCTGACCAAATGTTGCAGAGGTAGTTTACAGTTACTCTAGTTATGAATAAACAAATAAAACGTTAGATGTTATCATTTTCTGGCTGCAAATGGAAAACGAATCTAAGGAAAGCAAAAACAAATTTCTCAGATTCTAGGAGGAGCAATGGAGTAAAATACAGAATCTGTATGTGTAAGAGACCCTTGCATAGCTTAGAAAGTAATGCAAAATTATGCTAATTTCATGTTGGTAAGTCAAAAAGTACTAAGGGGAGGGGGGTCTCCCATTTCACTCAGTTACGTGCTATTTCACTTTCCCTGTGTGATTTAAAATGAACATCAATTTTCCCCACACTTATGTAAATGGGCAATGTACGTGGTGTACTATTAAAAAAGTAAATACCAGAGTTGCCAACTTCAAATTGTAGTTCAGAACATTAAGCCACACCCCTAAACTACATTCAAAACCACACTAAATTATAAGATGCCATACAATAATGTTATGTGAGGTAGGGTTGTATAAGTGAAAAATCAGGGACTGTCCCTGAGCTTTTGAAATACTCACATCATGAATATAGAAGTTAATGTTTGCTGATACTAATGACAATTCAAATAACAGTTTCATTCTTCACATATAGAAGGCCTGACTTGTGATACAGAATTTTCTTTTTGTACCCTGAGAAAGACTTCATAACTTCAGGCTTGCTTTGTTCCTTTGCCAAATATTTATGCCCTGTTTTGTTTTTTGCTTCTTTTTTTACAAAGCTTGTATGACTGAGCCAGCTGTTTCATTTCATGATATTAATCAGTTGAGTCAATCTCTATACAGTGAGTGATCTTTGTAGTCTGATCATATTCACTGTAAATAAAGGCTTATAGAAATTATTGTCACTACAAGAGAGTAATTCAGTCAGAGAGCAGTTAATGGCCAAGTTAACATTGTTTCATACTAGCATTACATCAAGCTTCACAGATATTATTTTTGTTCTTGTCACAATAGATATTACTTGCAAGTACTATGCCACACAATGGCGCTTGATGTACAAACTTTCAAAAAATAGGAATGTAGTATATAGCATAAGGTGTTTTTGTTCATGGTTTCCCTCTCCTGCTCTCTTTTTCCTGAGCCATCTCAGTTTTTCTTATTCCTTTCTTCAGCTCATGGATTCTGTTCTCCACCTTTGTCTACTTCTCCTGTCTCATTATCTCTGACCTTTCTGTGTATTCTCTTTCACTTCTTCATTGGAGTAGTTACATCATTCCAGCCTTTTCTCACCTGCTTCTAGTTTTCTTAGCCCTTGTGTTCTCCATCTTCTCTGCCTTTGTTCTACCCATGACTTAGCAAGAAATTTCACTCAGCTTCCGCCTTGTCAAAATTTCTCACTCCACTCATGCTATTAATCCCAAATACCACAGTTTTCCATGCTATTATATCTCCAACTACATTTTTTCATACCAACAAATTTTGATGGCTGTTTTCTAGTTAAGCAAGATGGCCCATTTAATATACCAATCATACACTCTCTGGCATATTAATAGTGGTGTGCTTGAGCACAAATGGTGAGCGAGGATCCCATACATAAACCTATAGTACTGTTGTATGTTTAATTTTAACTTCTAACACTCCAGCTACTAAAACGGTCGAGCTAAAATATTCAGTTTAGAGTTGTATGCGACAAGGTTGACTCCTAGCAAACACGAAAATGTGAGTGTCAAAGTACAAAATGACACATGTACATTCACACATACATATAAACACACAAACCAATATCCCTGATTTTCAATTGTGTTGTTACCCCAGATAGTGTCTCACTCGCTCGCCAAATATATACATGGTAACTCAAGCTTTAATCTATATTAAATATATTATGTTTATTGATAAATTGATTATTAAAAGCCAATCCAGTAATGTTTTTCTATAAAAAAAATATAATTGAAAATTAATCACGAGTTTGTGCTAAAGTCTTTAGGTGTTATAAGATTGGAGGTTCCATGATAATATATAAGCAAAAGCTATAGTGAGAAAAATAATATTGTTAGCTCATGTTTACTGGTTCACTTTGCGTGTGAACTGAGTTTTAAAATGTCTTAATGTGTGATCACAACAACTATTATCATAAATCATTGACAGTGTCTAGCCCCAATGCTAACTTGATTTCATAACTAGACAGAGTCACTGTGAATGTTGTATGTTTTATAATGTGTGCTCTTTGCTACTTGCAAGTGTCTGTTGTGTGTTCAATTGTGATGTATGTGAGTTATGTGTATCCGTTATTGTAATGTCACTTTTCCCATGGGCTGAGCCCTGGATATATTTATCGCTATTGTACCTAGCTCAGTTCACTTCAGTAGTATTTCTCATGAAACCATTGCTTACTTGGATATCAAAAAAAAAACCCTAAATAAGATAAGACAAAAACTTACATTTCTCAGGTTATTAGTCAGGTTGGGCAAACTGGTAGAGAAAATTCTCCTAGTGTGGTTTTCTCAGCATTTGGGAGTACCTGAACAGGGGAGACCCACAAACATTACCCTATAGAAACTTTCAACTAACATAGTGAACTCATGCAAATATTATGTGTCAAAAAAACAATATCTATAGCTATACAAATTTAATGAGCTGTTCAAAGTGACTTGACTCCTTTTTTTGAAGTCTCTAAATCTGCCATGGTTAGTCACAACTCACGATCAACCCTACCTTTGTTTTCTCCAAGCAAGATCTATGTTGTCATAGCACCACTTTTCATTTCACAAGGAAATTAGAATAACTTTTAAATCAATGCCCTGTACTCAGATGTGTCTCCAGCTAAATTAAGCTTATTGATAGATTATAGTTCAGATGTTGTTATTTTAAAAAAACTGCAAACAAAAGCATCCAGTATATTCCTGTGATATTTGGATATATTATATATTTGCACAGAAAACAGATTTGTTCATTAGCTTAATCTATGACAAAATATTGTGTTGCCACAAATTAATGTTCTGTTTTCAAGAGTATGTAAGACTTATATAACCACAGAGTAGGTGAGAATTTTGAGTTATGCAACAGTATGATGTCTAATGTGTGGTTGGTTGTTGTTGTTATTGTTTGTTTGTTTTCAGACTATTTTTCCGTGTCATAGTAAGCTGAAGAAACAGGAATATATGTTAAATTTTACATCAGATGATTTACCACAAGAACATGAAGCCATACTGTTGATCAATCAAACAAAGTCAATTAGAATTTCACTAGTTCTGAATTCAGATTGTGAACATGGCAGTATTGATGAACCTGGAAGATTAAGATGGATGATAAGAAATGGCAGCTACCTAGTTGTGTTAGTCAGTGTTGTTGGTGAGGTAAGCACTTAAATTTTGAATTATAGCATATTAGCTAAATGGAATAACTAGAAAATACAAACAATATCCTGCATAAATCCATACCCAATATTATTACTAAAATGCAAACATAACTAATAAAAATGTTTTTTTGTTTTTTAATTCTATATTAGGCAGATCTCACATTAACGTATTATAACAATCAATATTATGATAAAACACTGTCTTTATCTCCACACACTTCATTAATTGACCTGGAGGATATAAAGGGTGTTCAAGTCCAAGTGATGCCGATGTGCATAGATTGTCTAAATAAATTCAAACAGACAAATTCTTTGGAAATCTCAATTAGAACATCTAAAACATGCTGTACATCGTTAAAAGGCAAAATACAATATCAAATATGCTATTTAATGCAAGGAGATGGAGATGAAGATCTCAATTTATCATGTACAAATAATTTTCAGCAATCCTCATTTGTATTTAAGTTTTTAGAGGTGAGAAAGTGTAAAATATTAGTGATTGTTACCTTAAAGTCGTTGGGATCATTCTGCAATGAGAATAATATTTGATGTATCTCCAATTTTGACTACACAAATTCTTTTGTGACTCATATTCAATAAAATGCAAGACGTTATTATTGTCTGTAAATTAACATTAGCTAGCCAGTGTTAAAGTAACATCAATACCTCATAGTCCATTAATGCAGTAAATTGTAGTTTTATTTTATAAAAATGTATTGTCATCAGTTTTATTTTATAAAAATGTATTGTCATCATTAATGTTAATTGTATATAGTCTTCCAACCATCTTAAGAACTACATCTTACTAAGGCAGAAAAACTCGGTTCTAATCAAAACTTTTGAAATATCACAATTAAACATGGAAACTATTGACAACTGTCTACGATTTACTTTAAATGTAAGAGAATCCTTGATACTGGGGCCCATTTTTGTTATACCCTCTGCTGTATTGTGTGGTGGAATGGTTGTGGTCCTGATATTCTTAATACGCAAGTACATCATTAAAAAGAGAAATAAAGTTACAGCTAGTAGCCAATATGTGGTCAATGAGAATCCTTGTGTTGGAAGTGATGTAACGGTGAGTTTGTGGTTCACAGCTGTTAGCATTGTGATATAGTGTAGATAATATTTATGTACATGTGTCTCAGGAAAGGCAAGCTAATTTTGACGACCATGATTATGAAGAGCCTTATTTTGTGCCGGCTAGTGAAGAAGAACAAATCATTGGTCAAATCAGAGCTCTTGGAATACCTGAAGTTGTTGTGGGAGATGATTCTTTAAGGTTTGCTTTAGTGTCACTGTAGCATAAAAACATTCTGGCTAATTGATTCTAAATCGAATATGCTAGATTTAGTCATAATAAATGAGAGTGTGTTTTATATGTACAGGTGATTTACACATACAATAATAGTTATAATACTTGTGTGGCTGTAAAAACAGCAGTCAAGCAACATGTGTGTGTTTTTAAGCCTAGGAAAAGTCAGGTGAACTGTTATTCTAGCTTCACTTTAATTCAAAGCAAAATTTTGTAACAATGCTTTCATTTCCAAGAAATTGTAATTTTACTCAAACTGTACCAGCAGGTAATTCCCTTTTATCACACTTCAAATTGATGGCTTGGGAGCAAAGTTACTAACGGTACACAATTAAACTGAATAATCTTGCATTTCCCAATAATTGTAAGTCTTTCAAATTTAAATAGAGCACCAAGGGTGCGAACCCTACCGAGGACGCAAGTAATTAAGAGAAAATACGCTAACTGTAGTGATCATGTGACTGCTGTATGATGTAGACCAATATACGTGAAAGGTAAGGGTCATTGCATCTAGCTTGTGCTTGTTTGGAGCTGAAATTTCTCCACATTAACTTGGAAACTAGCTCGAAATTTGAAAAAGTGGTCAATTTAAGGAACTTAAATTCTCCTAATGGGTCAGGTCATACTTGTTTTAAAGGTTAGTTCTCAGCCATTCATGAAATTGAATGCTGGCAGACAGACAGACAGACAGACAGACAGACGCACTACTTAACCCTCTCGCAAATTCGCGCTGAGGGTTGATGATGTTGAAAAAACGGATGGTGGTTTATTACAAATAACTAAAGCTAACAAAAACTAAACAAATATACATGTTCAGCAACCACATCCGGATAAATGGAGTGAGATTATTAAGTGTGCATCAAATAGCTAGTCCTCATTAACAACATATTTATTGATTCAGTCATTCTCGGCTGAAATTATTATAATAACAGGAAATTTTCTCTTTTTAACAGCCAATATTTTAATTATAACTTAACCCGACATCTCGACTTCTTGCCGAAGTCCTCTTCAGGGGTCAACTGAGGTCGAACTCTCCGTGATGATATAAGAACACAAAATAAACAGCAAGATTTCTGGAGGTCACGCTTGCTGTTTATTATATCCTGGAGGGTGATTTGCATGCAGCATGGACAGCCAGCATCCTGGAACTCTAAACCTATGTCTCTTTGTTGTTGTCAGGTATCTTCTGTATGTGTAGAGCTTCCTTGATCTTCAATGCACAATTCTTACTGGCTCTGTCTACAACTCTTACCTCTTCCCATTTAATGGGCTGGTGCTGCTGCCAAGCATGTTCAGCAATGGCTGAGTAAAAGAACATCAGGATGCTTGTAAGAGAGGTGATGAGAGGGTTTCAGCCATTGCTGAACATGCCTGGCAGCAACATCACCCCATTAAATGGGAAGAGGTAAGAGTTGTAGACAGAGCCAGTAAGAATTGTGAGTTGAAGATCAAGGAAGCTCTACACATACAGAAGACACCTGACAACAACAAGTTTAATAGAGACATAGGTTTAGAGTTCCAGGATGCTGGCTGTCCATGCTGCATGCAAATCACCCTCCAGGATATAAACAGTAAGCGTAACCTCCAGAAATCGTGTTGTTTACATTGTGTATTATATCACCATGGAGAGTTCGTTAACCCCTGAAGAGGACTTCGGCAAGAAGTCGAAACATCGGGTTAAGTTATAATTAAAATATTGGCTGTTAAAAAGAGAAAAATTTCCTATTAACATATTTATTATACAGATTGCTGGATTTCTTGGGATGTGGAGCTTTCGGCAATGTCTACAGAGGACTGCTGCCAAACTCACAAGATGAGGAAAATGGCGAGACTGAAGTCGCCGTGAAATCATTGCATGGAAAAGTTACAAATGAAGACAAAATCAAATTTCTGCAAGAAGCTGTGATAATGGGTCAATTTAATCATCCAAATATTATTAAAATGCTGGGAATTGTTCAGGAAGGTTCGGTAAGATTAATGCTGGACTAATGTCAGTTTACTTGAATTGTTTTTCTTTTTAGTTTCACATTGTTATTGAAATAATGAAGAAAGGAGATCTCAGAAGCCACCTGTTGATCCTGAAGCAGAAGTAATAACTAAATTTAATTGATTATATTCCTATTAATATTAATGAGCATTTGCCAATTAAGAGAAACGAAAAAATCAAATTACCTTAATATGCATTAATTATGCCTCACAACTGACACATGGGTTTTTCTGATTGTAGAGAAGAAGAGAGCTCCTCCTCTGAGTTACCTCCCACACTGTTGAGCTACACCAGACAGATAGCTAGTGGGCTGATATACTTGGAGTTGAAGGCATTCATCCACAGAGACCTGGCAGCCAGGAATATTTTAGTTTCAGAAAATGATGTTTGCAAGGTAAAATTTAAAATTATTACAAAAACTAAAGTTAGTTATCATAGCCAATTGTACAAATCATATTATCAAGATTGCAGATTTTGGATTATCAAGAGACCTTCAAGATAAGAACTTTTATGTCCACCATGGTGGGAAAATCCCAGTCAAATGGACAGCACCTGAGGCCCTAAACTACCACAGATACTCCACCGCCAGTGATGTTTGGAGCTATGGGTGTGTCCTATATGAGATATGGTCACTAGGACACAAACCATTTCATAATATTGACAACTCTCAGGTAATGTATGGAGAAGTTAATAATATTATGGGCCTAATTATCACACTTAATTAGTACCTGCTATAATGTCCAAATATTCGTATTTTTGACAATGCCTTAACAGGTAACCGGTATAAATACATATTTTCAATGAAAATTTGAAGAAGATTTGTCAGTCAAATATACAATAAGATTTCGCTACAATTACAATAGGGCCACTTACTTACTGATAAAATGTATTTTATACATGAAGGTACTGTGTAAGATAATGTCTGGCTACAGACTTCCTCCGCCTCCTGGATGCCCTCGACCCATCTATGAAGTCATGATCAAATGCTGGTATTAAAATTATTACATTCACAACTTTTTGCTTTTTATAATGTACTTGTTTAGGCAATTGGAGGCAGCTGATCGTCCTACAGTGTGTGATGTAAATGTCAACTTACAGAAGCCGGACTTCAAATTACTGCTGAGGAACAGTGAGGAGTCTTCAGACGAATCCAGGAAATTAGGAGCACCATTATCAGCTGGCAAAGAGTTATACTTAGACCTTCAAAATACTTACAAGTATATCATAGAAGATGAAAGGGAAGGCAGAGGTGTTATCAAACAGAATGAAACTAATGGAGATATGAAGAAAAGTAAAGAATATTTGGGAGAAACTGAAGAAGATTTGGGAGAAAGTAAACAAGTTGATACAGCAGAAGTTACTGACAACAAATCTCACTATTATCATGTGTTAGAAAATCCAGAATTATTAAATTAGTATTTTACACACCTTATCACCATAAACATTAATTAATTATTATGGTGGAAAAATCATGATTAGCATGATCATTTTATATGTCAATTACTGTATAACTGAAAAAATTTCAAATAGTTTTAAATAGTTACAAGAAAAACAACTATGCTCAATTTAAACTTTAGTTTCATATAAACAAAAGCTGCACTCCTATAGCTTAACTTTAATATTACTCAGCAAGATTAATCATTCATTCATTCATTTGTTCATTCATTCATTCATTTATATATTCATTCATTCATTCGTTCATTCATATTGGGCAGGTGGCTTGGGAAAATGAAAGGTACCACTTCCCTATCCTTTCCAACACCAAATTAAAGCCAAAATATTATTTAAATATGCATGTAACCAAGCAATAGTGACAATGTAATTATTAATTTTATACAGTACAGTGATAAACATTACAAGTGAGAGAGAAATTGTTCAGTAGCCAGTTATCAAATAACTTTTTCACATCTACAGCTGCATAGTTCAGTACAACTCCATTTGACATTCTTGCATGAACACCTTGCACCACAACCATTGACATTCCTGCAGCTACACTTCATCTAGTTCACTGCAAGCCTTTGATGACTGGTAAAGTGCTACAATGGGACACCATGACTGGCTGTCTTTGTCAAGGGTTAAAGCAGAGTAGGCAATAATCTACACAATACATAAAATTACTGGTCAAGTTTTCATTAATGCAATAGCTACACTAGCCATGTTATGTATAGTTAATTTGTAAGAGTTCAAACAGTTTTCTAAATTACTTTCAATGTTGGTAATTCTAAAATAGACTCTTACCAGTACAACTCAGTTATTATAGTAGCTTAATAATGATGCAGAATCTGGGAACTACTGTCATCTTGTCATTCTTGGTAAGTGTGAAGTAGTGTGTACAGGTGCTAAGTTTTTATTAGCAATGGTGAGGAATTGCTTGTAGTAACTAGAGGTTAAAAAAAAACACTTTCTTTCATGAGGTCACCAACACCAGCCCTGTAAATTAGTAACTTGCCTGGTATGAAAAGCATTTTAAATTATTACCAGATTGTAGGGGAATCTCTATGACCTAACACTCAGAAGCCAACTTTACAAGCTGAGTTACCACCCTAGTACAAACTACTGCAGTGAAGTTATCTAGCTTAAAACAATAAGAAATCAGAGAGTAGTACTGCAATTTGATAAAGACTTTTGAGCCTTGCCAAGCAGGCTTACCTTGAAGTGGAACTAAATGCTAAATTTTTTGTTTACTTTGCTTATCACATGTAAAGCAGAGTGAATTACAAGTGCCCACTGAAAGATGGCTCTAGCTTCTTTCCAGTGTCATCTAATGATAGGTACACATCAACACCATCATGCCATTAAAAGGGGAATACCGGACTTCAATAAGCTGCTAAGCACTACACTTCAGCTTCTACAAACAAGCTCATAATATTTTTAAAAAAACAAAAAAAAAACAGTAATCTTGTGTTTAACTAAACCAAACAAGTGAAAAGAGTGTGACATTATTTAGTCATTCTTATAGTTAGGTGGAGTCTATTTCTACTGCAATGTTTTTTGTTTTTGTTTTTTTTTCATCAAATTCATTTCATCAACTATAGCTAACTACTAGCTAAATTACTAGCTAACTACTAGCTAAATTACTAGCTAAATTACTAGCTAACTACTAGCTAAATTACTAGCTAACTACTAGCTAAATTACTAGCTAACTAGCTAAATTACTAGCTAACTACTAGCTAAATTACTAGCTAACTACTAGCTAAATTACTAGCTAGCTACTAGCTAAATTAGCTAACTACTAGCTAAATTACTAGCTAACTACTAGCTAAATTACTAGCTAACTACTGGCTAAATTACTAGCTAACTACTAGCTAAATTACAAGAAGTAAAAAATACAGCTACAGTTAGTTCTGAGTACAGTAATGTGTTTTTCAAATCACAAAATGAGATGATATCTTTACCAGATCAAACTCCAAGTAAGCTAAAGCCAGTTTTGCAGCTGAAAAGAGTGTTGTCTAAAACTATTAGTACATTATATAAATTATTGGTAACTTGTAAGACTTAAGTAAATGCACAGCAACGGTAGGTGTTTTCTTTCTAAAATACACTCTGAATGAACAAAGAAAACCCCTACTCCTTTTAGCTACAATGTAGATTTAACTATTTTTGAATTTCTTAAAGACATACTTATTTTTCATATGATACTAAAAGTGTTGCAAAGAAGCTAATCAGTCAATATTGACGTCTTTGACCATGAATTGTTAATTTGATAATCACAATAATAAACCATACCACCTTCACGATAGAGAGTAAAAATTCAATGGATAAATATAATCTTAACAGTATAAATACAGAATTGGAGTGTTTGTTTGCCGGCTGGTTGTCCGCGTAGCTCAGTGGCAGAGCGCTTGTGATTCCCAGTGGCAACCAAATATTTTTAATTCTGAATTGTTTAAAAAAGCCTGCGAAACAGAGAGAATACATCTAATGAGTAAAAGAAGGCTGAGAAAGTTATTGTGAAATAGAAATTGTAGTTCATATAATTTGCTAAACAGCTAACATTAGAAAATATTAAAATTTATAATATAAGCTAATACTTCCCATTACAGTTAAAATGTAGAGCTACATATTTTATATTATCTATGTAAAGTGAGTAATTATATATCAAGATTAGCTCTTCCTTTGGTATGATGAATTTTAAATTATAACAGATTATTTGGCCATATCAGTGTAATCAGGAGTATATGTTGAACTTTACATCAATTGATTTACCTGAAGATCAAGAAATAATACTTATGATCAATCAAACAAATTCAATAAATATTTCACTAGTTCTGAATTCAGATTGTGAAAATGCCAGTATTGATGAGTCTGGAAGATTAAGATGGATGATAACAGATGACAGCTACCTTGTTGTGCTGGTCAGTACTATTGATAAGGTAAGCTCTATTAGGTAATATAGTATTAATTAGTTATGTCAAGGACCTCATATATAAGATTTATATTGCATTGAATACCTAACTATGAATAATTTATAAATGGACGGGATAAGACTAAAGGGAAAATTATGGTTCCATTTCAATACAAAGCCAAACTGACTAAAATTTCACATTACACAATTGTAATTTTTCATTTATTTTTTCTTCTATCAGATACTGCTAGTAACTTATTACAAGAATGGATATTACAATGATACATTGTCTTTGACTCCACCCTCTTCTACCATTAGTGTGGGTATAAACGCCACTGTTATGGTCGAGGTAATACCTATGTGCATAGATTGTCTAAATGAATTCAAACAAACAACTTCTTTGGAAATCTCAGTTACAATGTCCGACACATGCTGTAAGTCACTGAAAGGAAAAATAAAACATCGAATATGCTTTTTAATTCAAGAAGAAGAAGAAGAAGAAAAGAAGAAGAAGAAGAAAATATTTTAATTTATCATGTACTAATAATTTTCCACAATCCTCATTTGTATTCAAGTATTCAACGGTGAGAGAGTATATAAATTGAAATCAAATCTATAGATTCTTGAAGTATTATCTAATGCTATATTTCATCAAGTTGATAGTTGGCTGTTGGGTTACATATAAGGAGTACATTGTGAAGGCAATGATGTGACCCCTATGTTTTCTAGATAGTGGTATCATAATATTGTACTAGACTTCATAATTCTAAGTTAAGACTGGCAATAACATCAATCTATTAACTAGTAAAATGAATTTTTGGTAGTTTCCTATTGGGTAAGATATATCAATATTTTACTAAGTTATGTTGTTGGTATATATAGTCATCCAATTTTCTCAACTACATCTTCCTTATGCAAGAAAACTCAGCTCTGATTGAAAATTTTGAAATATTGCAAATAAATATGGAAGTAATTCAAGGTTGTCTACATCATACATTAAGAGAACCTAGATCATTAGTAGGAATACTAGGGCCCATTTTTGTTATACCCTCTGCTGTATTGTGTGGCGGAATGTTTGTGGTCCTGATATTCTTAATACGCAAGTACATCATTAAAAAGAGAAATAAAGTTACAACTAGTAGCCAATATGTGGTCAATGAGAATCCTTATGTTGGAAGTGATGTAATGGTGAGTTTGTGGTTCACAGCTGTTAGCATTGTGATCTAATGTAGATATTATTTATGTACATGTGTCTCAGGAAAGGCAAGCTAATTTTGACGACCATGATTATGAAGAGCCTTATTTTGTGCCGGCTAGTGAAGAAGAACAAATCATTGGTCAAATCAGAACTCTTGGAATACCTGAAGTTGTCGTGGGAGATGATTCTTTAAGGTTTGGGTGTCATTGTAGTATAAACATTTTCTGGTTCTTATGCTAAATTGAGTGTGCAATATTTTAGTCATGTGACAGTACCTACAATAATAATGATAGATAAAAATTTCTCAGGGGTCTGAAAAAAAAACAAAGAAAAAAAATGAAAAATCTTGGTTGCTGCTGGGAATCAAACCCAGGGCCACTACCTTCAGCCACCTGTACTCTAACCACTGACCAATGACAACCCCCCGACTTCCAATACATTTACATTTTTTTTTATACTGTTGAGTAGTACCGCTTGCTGCAGTCTCATACTCAACAGAGCACCAATTATGTGCCGTCAGAACACCTTGTCGGTGTCGACCGGAAACACCTCTCCCTCCAGAGAGGAGCCATAATTTGTGGATTGAAAAGGTTTTGTCATCGTGATGATAAAGCCTTTTCAATCCACAAATTATCCATAATTTGGAATGACCGGTCGACACCGAAAAGGTGTTCTGACGGCACATAATTGGTGCTCTGTTGAGTATAAGACTGCAGCAAGTGGTACTGATCAACATATATATTAAAAAATGTGAAGGTCTTGGAAGTCGAGGGTTGTCATAGCTCAGTGGCCTCGGTTCGATTCCCAGCGGCATCCAAGAATTTTCATTTTTTTCCTTTGCTTTTTTCCAGACCCCTTTAGGTGAGAAAATTCTCTATCTAGTTTGTATGAAGGGTCAGAGCTTGATAATAATAATAATATTGTGTGGCTGTAAAACAACAAGCAAGCCACGTACATGTGTGCATTTTAAACCTTGGAAAAGCCTGGTGAATCTGTTATTCTAGCCTTGACCTCTATTTCATCTTCAGTCATGCTTTTCAAGTTGATGTATTTTGGCTTCAAGGCAAAATTTGTTCAAAATATTAAACAATAACATGTTTTCATTTCCAAGAAATTGTAATTGTACTTAAACTGTCCTAGCAGGTATTTCCCTTTTTCCCACTTTAAATCAATGGTTTGGGAGCACAGATACTAACAGTATAATTACAAAGTCATTGAAAGTTGATGGTGTTTAATAATCTTAGCTAGAGGTTCATTACAAATAACTTAAGTTAGTCAAAACAAAATAAATATACATGTTCAGCAACCACATCTGGATAAATGGAGTGAGTGTATTAAATGTGCATTAAATAACCATATAATAATGTCCTCACTGACAACATATTTTCTGTGCAGATTGCTGGATTTCTTAGGATGTGGAGCTTTTGGCAATGTTTACAGAGGACAACTGCCAAATTCACAAGATGAGGAAAATGGTGAAAAGGAAGTTGCTGTGAAATCACTGCATGGAAAAGTCACAAATGAAGACAAAATCAAATTTCTGCAAGAAGCTGTGATAATGGGTCAATTTAATCATCCAAATATTATTAAAATGCTGGGAATTGTTTTGGAAGGCTCGGTAAGATTAATGCTGGATTAATGACAGTTTACTTGAATTGTTTTGCTTTTTAGCTTCACATTGTTATTGAAATAATGAAGAAAGGAGATCTCAGAAGCCACCTGTTGATCCTGAAGCAGAAGTAATAACTACATTAAATTGATTGTATTCCTATTAATATTAATGAGCATTTGCCAATTTAGAGAAACGAAAAAATCAAATTACCTTAATATGCATTAATTATACCTCACAACTGACACCTGAGTTTTTTCTAATTGTAGAGAAGAAGAGAGCTCCTCCTCTGAGTTACCTCCCACACTGTTGAGCTACACCAGACAGATAGCAAGTGGGCTGATATACTTGGAGTTGAAGGCATTCATCCACAGAGACCTGGCAGCCAGGAATATTTTAGTTTCAGAAAATGATGTTTGCAAGGTAAAATTTTAAATTATTACAAAAACTAAAGTTAGTTATCATAGCCAATTGTACAAATCATATTATCAAGATTGCAGATTTTGGATTATCAAGAGACCTTCAAGATAAAAACGTTTATGTTCACCATGGTGGGAAAATCCCAGTCAAATGGACAGCACCTGAGGCCCTAAACTACCATAGATACTCCACCGCCAGTGATGTGTGGAGCTATGGGTGTGTCCTGTATGAGATATGGTCACTAGGACACAAACCATTTCATGATATTGACAACTCTCAGGTAATGTATAAAGCAAGTAAATAATATTATGGACCTAATTATCACACTTAACTACTACAGTAGTATAAGGAGGGGAGACTCTGGGGGGGGAGCCAACCCCATAATTTTGGGCACTATCTCATGAGGTGACTTCTCACATGAACAATTTTTAACTACAAAAATGTTTCTATATGGAGCCCCCTTACCGAAACATCTTCCTAAATCATTGTACTATAATGTCCAAATATTCATTTTCTTGACAAAGCCTAAACAGGTAGCAGGCAATAACAATGAAAATTTGAAAATGTGTCTGTCAAATAAATAAGATTTCGCTACAATTACAATAGGGCCACTTTCCTTACTTATATAATGTATTTTATACATGAAGGTACTGTGTAAGATAATGTCTGGCTACAGACTTCCTCCGCCTCCTGGATGCCCTCGACCCATCTATGAAGTCATGATCAAATGCTGGTATTAAAATTATTACATTCACAACTTTTTGCTTTTTATAATGTACTTGTTTAGGCAATTGGAGGCAGCTGATCGTCCTACAGTGTGTGATGTAAATGTCAACTTACAGAAGCCGGACTTCAAGTTACTGCTGTGGAACAGTGAGGAGTCTTCAGACGAATCCAGGAAATTAGGAGCACCATTATCAGCTGGCAAAGAGTTATACTTAGACCTTCAAATTACTTACAAGTATATTAATGAAGATGAAAAAGAAGGTGTAGGTGTCATCAAACAGAATGAAACTAATGGAGATATGAAGAAAAGTAAAGAAGATTTGGGAGAAATTGAAGAAGATTTGGGAGAAAGTAAACAAGTTGATACAACAGAAGTTACTGACAACAAATCTCACCATTATCATGTGTTAGAAAATCCAGAATTATTAAATTAGTATTTGACACACCTGATGCACCATTAACATTAATTCATTATTACAATGGAAAAAGCATAATTAGCCTGATTGTTTTATATGTCAATTACTGTATAACTGGAAAAAAATCAAACAACTTTAAATACAAAAAAACAATTACGTTCGATTTTAAAAAAAGCTGCACTCAAACTTTAATATTACCCAGCAAGATTAAGTTAACCTATTCAGTATACATGTGATGCGTTCATTCATTCATTTGTTTGTTCATTCATTCATTCATTCATTCATTCATTCATTCATTCATTCATTCATTCATTCGTAGCTATTAGTCAGGTGGCTTAGGAAAATAGAGTGCCAACCAAGAGCTAAATTACTTTAATTGAAAACTTGGAAGACACAAGACTTAACTTTACAGCATGACACAACTATTTATAATGACACAAACCCCTCCTACTATTGACACAAAATGCTGCAAAGTTCCTGCACTACTACAAGCAAACAACCTCACAAACACATGCTCTCTAACTGCACAAACAACTTGACTCATGAACACAAGAAACACCTAACTATGCAAGCTACTTCCAAATGATACACAAACACACATCTGTCTCTGACACACACATACACATAATGTTCTCTTCTCTCTCTCCTTATACTACATGTGGGCATGCCCACAGTCTGTGGCTCAGTTTATTCAGTCTACAAAGCTCACCAAGCTACTGAGAGGAGCAACAAGTCTGGATGAAGCCATTATTAAAATCATTATTTACATTGCAAGACATCTCTCCGGTCCTAGACAAAAATGTTTTGGACGAAAGAATTATTAATAGCGTAGAGCAACTTCGAAAGGCCTTACAGTCCTGGATGAGTATTGAAGGAAATTTGTTCTGGGAGGAAGTGAGTCAATGGAGGAAACCCACTTAACATGGTAGCAGCAGCTTCTCCTTGCACCAGGCAAAGGAGGCCATACCAGTCGCAACTGCTTCTCAAAGGAGCCAAGGAAAGACAGTCCCAATGACTGAAGTAATGATGGGCGTACAGATGGAGTTACTTGTTTTGCGTGTGGGCTTACAGGTCATTATGCATCTAACTGTCTGAACCAAGGAAAGAAGCTTGCAGATGGCAGTATTAGTGAAACAGTAGAGAGATGAAACTATAGAATGAAATTTGATATTGGGAAGAGGAATATAGAAAATGCATTGACTTACCAGTTGCAGAATTAAGTAGTGATTTAGATTCGCTGGTGGAAGAAGTAATAGATGGTGCAACACTCAAAACTTCAGATAACGGTGAGAGGGGTTATTGTTGGAGTAATGGATTGGTCTTACACAAAATAATGTAGGCAGCTTATTGTGAAATAGAAAGAATAGTTGTCCCTACATATAAGAGATACAAAATTTTGTCTATAGCCCAGGACAGATTAGGCCACTTAGGACATAAAAAAGTGTATGAAGTAATTAAAAAGAGATTTACTTGGCCAGGAATGTCAAAGGATGATATGAAATTTTATGTTGCTTTCTGTGATTTGCCAGAGAATGAACAAGGCCGGTCAAAGAAAAGTCCCTATGATTGAGAGCAGTGTTCTTTCAGAGCCCATTGAAGCTTGTGCAATTGATTAATAGGACCCACTGCCCAAGGCTAAAGGAGGGTGCACGTATTTGCTTACTAACTGTTGTATTGCAACACAGTGGCCCGAGGCAATACCGCTCTGCTCCATCACAGCCAAAGAAGTTACATACTGAGTACTTCACAATGGCTGCCTGCATTCCTTTGCACACCAGCATCACAACGTAACCAATAGCTTTCTCCTTTGTCACTGGCAAAGGCAACTCGCCCAGACTGACACACCAAGACAGGTACTTGTTCCATGCAGTCTCATAGCATTTGGCAGTCACCTTGGCTATTCCTTGGCTGAACTAAAACACTGCAGCCTCTTCTGCTCCAGCTCTGACCAAGAGCGGATCATCGCTGTCAGCAATTCCAACAGATCATGTGGCAGCTCCTCTGCCTCCACTGCAGACTCCTGCATCACAGAACGGGCTAGTTCAATGTTTTTGATCTGATATTTGCGCCTCAAGACCGGCCACCTATTTCTCCATGATACAACTCATAGTGACTGTCCCAACTTCTTCTCTGGGTCTGTCCTTGCCCTTGTCATCCTTTCTCGTCTTTGGACGCCCCTCCAAGTCTGAGAGCAAAGTTTCACTGGTGTTACTGCCGCCAGCAACAACATCTTTTCCCAAGATGCTTGAGCCAGTGCTCTTCATTCCTTTGGCCTTCCTTTTACTAATCCTTATTGTGGCTCACTTGCTGCCACCTATTCCCTTAAATATTCTCCACCCACTCGCATGCGCAGGCTTCCACTCTTACGCCTTCCCACCTTTCACCGCACTGCTGATAATCTCGTATGCTGTGCTGGACCTGCCAGAGATACCGGGTTAAGTCCATATGAACTTGTGTATGGCACGCTAGCTAGGACACCTTTGGATGTGATTTATACTACTTGGAGGGATGACAAGAGTATTAAGGTGGGACAGTGGGTGGATGAAGTTTGTGATCATTTGGATGCACTGATAGCATATGACAAGCTGAGTGAGGCCAGTAGTAAGAGAAAGAGGGATTAAGACAGGGGCAAGGTGGAGAGAGCACTGTATGACAATGTAGTATTGTGTCGAATGCCAGGATTACATCGTAAATTATCTGAGTCATGGGATGGACCCTGGGTTGTTGTGAATAACTGGTGAAACTCTAGAGTCCTGTCGGTTTTACCAGGTGGGGTTATGTAATGATAATAAAGATATCACTTCTTTTGTATCTCCCTTTGGCAAGTACCGATTTACTCGGATGCCTTTTGGATTAAAGAATGCTCCTGCCTATTCCAAATTCTCATGGGGAAAGTATTGTTAGGGTGCAACGATTGTGCATCGTCTTACATAGATGATTTACTTATTTATTCTAAAGACTGGAGTGAACATTTAGGTCATATAAGACTAGTATTGGGCAGATTGCGCTAGTGTGGCTTGACAGCTAAATCAGAACAGTGCCAGTGGGGCAAGAAATATTTGGAACATTTGGGGCACAGGATTGGCAATGGTAGTATAGCTGTTGCAGGATATAGGATAAAGGCAATGGTCGAATACAAGAAACCAAAATTAAAATATGAGAGCCTTTTTGTGAAAGCAGGATATTATCGAAGATTTGTTAAATGTCATCTAAGCATCTCCAGCCACCTCTGTTAAAACTCCTGGGGTAGTGTTCTGGACTCCGGAGATGGAGGAAGCCTTTCATTAGCTGAAAGTGAGTTTATGTAGTCATTGTGTTTTTTACGTGTGCCTTGTGCCAATGATTCATTTCAGCTTCACACTGACACCTCCAAGGTGGCAATAGGTGCTGTTCTTAACGTGTTGAGAGAAGGACAAGACCGACCAGTTGCTTTCTTTAGCAGGCAGCTGAGGGATGTGGAATGCAGATACTCTGCAACTGAACTCGAAGCAGTAGCCATTGTGGAAGCAGTGAAGCATTCCAGTCACTATCTTTATGGCACCCATTTTGAGGTTGTGACAGACCACAAGCCACAAATTGGATTTCTGTATTCCAAATGTTTGAACCATCGTTTGAAAGGGATGGCTATTAAACTATCCCAGTAATATGTTGTTATTTCCTATAGGGAAGTCTCTAATAACTTGAATGCAGATGCTTGTCCAGGCAGGCATGGTCAATTGAGAAGGAAGAAAAGATCAACGAGAAGATGGAACTAGTGATAATGGTTCTGGGCAGCCCCTGTGTGGTTGGTGTCATGCCAGGAGACATGGCATAATCTTAGCAGGGAGAGATGTGGGGTCCTGCTTCACCAGAATAAGCAATAACTGGAAAAGGAACAGAACTAGTGTATTTGTGTGTTCTATTCATCAAATTTCTTTGGACAAAAGAGTGTTAATTTTGGTTGTGCATGCATTCATTATCATCTGTATGTGTGTATGAGGGCCCATATAACACTGTAACTTGGCTCTCCACATTTAGTCTTACTTTATTTCTTGTCTTGATCACTCACTGTACTATTCTTCCTCTATTAAATAAATCACTCACTGTACTATTCTTCCTCTATTAAATAAATCTTAACTAACCTTATCCTGTATAAGGAGTTGGATTGGTTGAGGGCAAGAACTTGGTGCAAGCAGTATAGATAGGCTGAAGTAACCTTACAAGACCTGGTGGCAGGCTACTTTACCCAGCCATCCAAATATCTGTGCAAGCTACCTATGACTCCCGCACAAGCTTCCACAGAGACTAGAAGTGACTAAAGACACTGGAAAATATTAAAGAGAGACTAAAAGAGATTCAATAGACTAAAAGAGATGACAAAACGGACTGATGAAACTAGAAGAGACTAAAGAGATTGTAGAGAATAGAAGAGACTAATGAAACTGTAGAGACTAGAAGAGTAGAAGAGACTAAAAAAACTAGAAGAGACTTAAGAAACTGTAAGATACTAGTTATTTAACTTGAGCTATTATGTAATTAATAACTCTTGAAATGGTGTAATAAGAATACAGCTTCTAGAGACAATTGTAACAGAGTTAATGATTAATTGCTTATATTATTTCTGATCTTTTGTGGCCTGTACAATCTCTTACAGTAACCTGGTTTCTTAGTCCCACATAATGTTTTCAACTCTTGTGTTTTCTTATACTCTCTAGTTTGAGACTAATTTTACAGTCTTTTAAAGTCTCTTTCAGTCTCTCAGCTGAAGACCTGTAAGGCTAGCCTCAATTCACATTTAAAGTTAGCAAACTATGTTTACAAATTTCACGTAATTCCATTTTTAATTTTAGTATAATTATTGCCTCTAGTTAATTAAATGTAAATATTTTTATTTTATCTATGAAAACTGCAGCATTGTGGCTCAAAACTAAAAAATATTAGCTAGTTAGATTTATTCTTTTTTCTGACTATACAGTTATCTTAGCTGTATGCATTTCTCAAGAAGCTAAAAAAATTCCCTTTGGCTAAAAACTAAACACCAGCTAGCACGGATCAAATACGTAGGGCAGACCAAATCTGCTAGCGGATTTGGTCCGACCGGACCGAAATCCGACCGGACCAAATTTCCTGTGACACCGGTACTGACAAATCTCTGCGCTATTAAAGCGCTTTCTACTGTGTGAGAATTGCTTTAGCGAACACTAGCAAACTTTTTCGGAATAGCTCAGTGTGTACAGTCGACTCTGCAATTGGTTGTTGTAGAGCGTGTTCTATATCTCGGTCTTAGAGGCTTGATTCTCGTTCAGGTGAGGGAAATCTCAGGTTTGGAATATCAGTATAAGATGTAGTATCTTGCAATGTAAACACTAAAATTGCTTGGGGGAAAATCTTGCTATAGTCATTAAGAGAAACATTCTACTGTACTAATGTATAGAAAAAGGATTTAATAATGTTCCTTGGTCAGATTGCTACCAACATACAGAGTGTAACTAGTAAGAATACACATAACAGTTTTCAATTTCTTTGTGATAACATTCATTATTATATAAAATAGGTTCTTCCAAACACTTTTAATTCTCAATTTGTAATAATGTTGCAAAATCTGGGAGCTACTGCCATTATCTGCTTGATGGTAAGTACAAGGTTCATGTGGTAAGAAGTTGTTATGTAAGTAGGGAAAGCTAGTTTAAACTAAAAATAATAGCAATTTTTCTCGTTCTAAATGCCAGTATTGTTAATTAAAACTTAACCCGACGTTTCCACTTCTTGCCGAAGTCCTCTTCAGGGGTCAACTGAGGTTGAACTCTCCATGGTGATATAATACACAATGTAAACAACAAGATTTCTGGAGGTTACACTTATACTGTTTATATCCTGGAATATATAACCATTACAAGCATCCTGATGTTTTTTCACTCTCTGCTCAAGCCTTCTAGTTGTTTCACCTTATATACTTTACCACAGCTGCAGGGTATACTGTACACTATGGATGACTCGGTGGTATTGGGTACATTATCTTTGACTTTAGTAAGATGTGATCTTAGTGTCTTACTTGACTTAAGTGCTGTTTTGATGTCAAAGTCTTTGCACAATCTCTGAATACTCTCACTCAATCCTGCTATGTATGGATTGGCTGCTAAAACCAGAACATTTTCTATTACTATAATTATTTCAGCCGAGAATGACTGAATCATTAAACTAGAAGTATTGTAATTTTAAGAAATTCTAACAGAAGTCCTGGTCCAGTTCAAATGTACCAGAACCCAACAGAAGTCACGGTCCAGTTCAAATGTACCAGAACCCAACAGAAGTCCTGGTCCAGTTCAAATGTACCAGAACCCAACAAAAGTCACTGTCCAGTTCAAATGTACCAGAACCCAACAGAAGTCATGGACAGCCATTGAATAGCTATTGAACTTTCGCACACACATAGGTTAAGTCCTGGGCTCAATTCCTGGTGGACAAATATATTTTTAATTCTGTATTGTCAAAAAAGCCTGTGAAAGAAGGAATACATCTAAAGATTAATAGTGTACCATTACAATGATTCTCAATGCCTCACACAATATACCTGACTCATAGCTCAGGCTAGATTGTGCTGATAGTGTTAATGGTCTGAGCAGAATAGAGCCTGCCAACAAACAAACAAGGACAGAGAGTTCACCCCAAAGGAAGGATAGTAAATGTACACTCTACAGATGCACATATATACCTATTAGCTAGTGCTAACAGGGATGATAACTTAGAAGTTTAGCATCACAGACCCAACTGTCTGCCAAGCTGTTTTGGTTTCAATATTCTTTTGGAATTCTAGTAGTACAAACTCTCATCGGTTTTGATTGTGGAAATAAACTAAAAGTTTTCATAAATGATATGTCAATTATGACAATATGAGCTACAGATGTTCGTTGATGTGACCGTATGCTAAGTTTCAAGTAAGAATCTAAAATGCTTATCATTTTTTTAAAAATGGACATACTTAAAAACAACAACAACAATGAATATGTAGAGTGTCCTGTATGAGGTTATAGTGCCGTATAGAATAGAGGACAGGAGAATAGAGATTCTCACAACAAAAGAATTTACTTTTACTATAATTTTTTCAAACTGTGATTTTATAATGGCATAAAAAGACAACCATAGTAAGATGTTGCATTCAAATTGGTTTTACAACTTATGATGACATCCCAAGAGCTTAGCTAAGATCAACTCGTAGATGCCATCCTGAATAAACATCTGATAATATAAAATTGCATGGGCTGTTGCATCATTGTAAACAGTTGCTGGTATATCAATAGTAGAGTACACACTGGCAGTGGAGGATCCAGGGGGGTTGAGGGAGCCAGGGCCCACCCCTTCCCTACTAAGTTTTTTTTAATTATGTATAAATGTAATAATACAGGCAATTCAGTCCACAAAACTGTATGGTAACCAATGCTCTTTATTCATAAATCAATGTCAATATTATTGTAATCAATAATTAATATTTCAATAGATTTCGTAAGTTTTGACAAAAATATACCTAGGCCCCTCCCTGCCTTTAATGCTGGATCTGAATGAAATTGAAAGAGTGTATTGAAATAGCATAACTACAGTCGTAAAGTATTTATTTTAAATATTCCAAGACATTTTGCACAAACATTAGTCTGGCTGTTAAAGGGTTGGATCTGGAAATAAATGGTATAAGTAAATTTAATATCAAAGGAAGCAGAATTTTATGTAGACTAATAATATCCAAAGCCCACCCTAAACTATTTTGGGGAATTTTTTTATGCAAGATTTAAATTTTTAATAATAAACATGACCACAATAATTGAACTTTGGTACCTAAATAGGCTAAAATATGAAGATTGTGGTGAGAAATACACATAAAAAGTTAATTCAAACTATTTCTATAGTGCATGTTCATACAAGTCAAGATTTTCTTTTATTTCACAACTTTTTCGGTAACATTTTTTTTAATCTTGACCATTACCATCCACAATAGCAGTGAACCATTTGACATTTTTTTCTGCAGGAACACAATTGTTGCATTCCACAAACTTTAGTAAGATTTCCTAGTTCAGAAGTTACATTTGTCATGACAAGAGTTAGCATGGAAGCCTCAAGCTTCCAACCTCACTTCTTTGTGTATCTGCATGAAAAAGCGTTTTCCATAGGAGGATTCACAAGCAGCCTTGCCAATTTTTTGGTGTTGCATCTGGATCACTCATCAAGTGTTACGTCTTCTGGATCTCTAAAATTTTAGAAATTTGTCTTTCTCTGACCAAATGTTGCAGAGGTAGTTTACAGTTACTCTAGTTATGAATAAACAAATAAAAGGTTAGATGTTATCATTTTCTGGCTGCAAATGGAAAACGAATCTAAGGAAAGCAAAAACAAATTTCTCAGATTCTAGGAGGAGCAATGGAGTAAAATACAGAATCTGTATGTGTAAGAGACCCTTGCATAGCTTAGAAAGTAATGCAAAATTATGCTAATTTCATGTTGGTAAGTCAAAAAGTACTAAGGGGAGGGGGGTCTCCCATTTCACTCAGTTACGTGCTATTTCACTTTCCCTGTGCGATTTAAAACGAACATCAATTTTCCCCACACTTATTTAAATGGGCAATGTACGTGCTGTACTATTAAAAAAGTAAATACCAGAGTTGCCAACTTCAAATTGTAGTTCAGAACATTAAGCCACACCCCTAAACTACATTCAAAACCACACTAAATTATAAGATGCCATACAATAATGTTATGTGAGGTAGGGTTGTATAAGTGAAAAATCAGGGACTGTCCCTGAGCTTTTGAAATACTCACATCATGAATATAGAAGTTAATGTTTGCTGATACTAATGACAATTCAAATAACAGTTTCATTCTTCACATATAGAAGGCCTGACTTGTGATACAGAATTTTCTTTTTGTACCCTGAGAAAGACTTCATAACTTCAGGCTTGCTTTGTTCCTTTGCCAAATATTTATGCCCTGTTTTGTTTTTTGCTTCTTTTTTTACCAAACTTGTATGACTGAGCCAGCTGTTTCATTTCATGATATTAATCAGTTGAGTCAATCTCTTACAGTGAGTGATCTTTGTAGTCTGATCATATTCACTGTAAATAAAGGCTAATAGAAATTATTGTCACTACAAGAGAGTAATTCAGTCAGAGAGCAGTTAATGGCCAAGTTAACATTGTTTCATACTAGCATTACATCAAGCTTCACAGATATTATTTTTGTTCTTGTCACAATAGATATTACTTGCAAGTACTATGCCACACAATGGCGCTTGATGTACAAACTTTCAAAAAATAGGAATGTAGTAGCATAAGGTGTTTTTGTTCATGGTTTCTCTCTCCTGCTCTCTTCTTCCTGAGTCATCTCAGTTTTTCTTATTCCTTTCTTCAGCTCATGGATTCTGTTCTCCACCTTTGTCTACCTCTCCTGTTCGTCATTATCTCTGACCTTTCTGTGTATTCTCTTTCACTTCTTCATTGGAGTAGTTACATCATTCCAGCCTTTTCTCACCTGCTTCTAGTTTTCTTAGCCCTTGTGTTCTCCATCTTCTCTGCCTTTGTTCTACCCATGACTTAGCAAGAAATTTCACTCAACTTTTGCCTTGTGAAAATTTCTCACTCCACTCATGCTATTAATCCCAAATACCAGTTTTCCATGCTATTATATCTCCAACTACATTTTTTCATACCAGCAAATTTCGATGGCTGTTTTCTAGTTAAGCAAGATGGACCATTTAATATACCAATCATACACTCTCTGGCATTTTAATAGTGGTGTGCTTGAGCACAAATGGTGAGCGAGGATCCCATACATAAACCTAAAGTACTGTTGTATGATTAATTAACTTCTTCTAACACTCCAGCAACTAAAACGGTCGAGCTAAAATATTCAGTTTAGAGTTGTATGAGACAAGGTCGACTCCTAGTAAACACGAAAATGTGAGTGTCAAAGTACAAAATGACACATGTACATTCACACATACATATATACACACAAACCAATATCCCTGATTTTCAATTGTGTTGTTACCCCTGGTAGTGTCTCGCTCGCTCGCCAAAAATACTATACATGGTAACTTAAGGTTTAATCTATATTAAATATATTATGTTTATTGATAAATTGATTATTAAAAGCCAATCCACTAATGTTTTTCTAAAAAAAAATATAATTGAAAATTTATTACGAGTTTGTGCTAAAGTCTTTAGGTGTTATAAGATTGGAGGTTCCACGATAATATATAAGCAAAAGCTATAGTGAGAAAATATTGTTAGCACATGTTTACTGGTTCACTTTGCGTGTGAACTGAGTTTTTAAATGTCTTAATGTGTGATCACAACAACTATTATCATAAATCATTGACAGTGTCTAGTCCCAATGCTAACTGGATTTCATAACTAGACAGAGTCACTGTGAATGTTGTATGTTTTATAATGTGTGCTCTTTGCTACTTGCAAGTGTCTGTTGTGTGTTCAATTGTGATGTATGTGAGTGATGTGTATCCGTTATTGTAATGTCACTTTTCCCATGGGCTGAGACCTGGATACATTTATCGCTATTGTACATAGCTCAGTTCATTTCAGTAGTATTTCTCATGAAACCATTACTTGCTTGGAAAACAAAAAAAAAACAACCCTAAATAAGATAAGACAAAAACTTAAATTTCTCAGGTTATTAGTCAGGTTGGGCAAACTGGTAGAGAAAATTCTCATAGTGTGAGCATTTGGGAGTACCTGAACAGGGGAGATCCACAAACATTACCCTATATAAAAACTCTCAACTAACATAGTGAACTCATGCAAATATTATGTGTCAAAAAAACAATATCTATAGCTATACAAATTTAATGAGTTCAAAGTGACTTGACCCCTTTTTTTGAAGTCTCTAAATCTGCCATGGTTAGTCACAACTCACGATCAACCCTACCTTTGTTTTCTCCAAGCAAGATCTATGTTGTCATAGCACCACTTTTCATTTCACAAGGAAATTTGAATAACTTTGAAATCCAATGCCCTGTACTCAGATGTGTCTCCAATTAAATTAAGCTTGTTGATAGATTATAGTTCAGATGTTGTTATTTAAAAAATACTGCAAACAAAAGCATCCAGTATATTCCTGTGATATTTGGATATATATTTGCACAGAAAACAGGTTTGTTCATTAGCTTGATCTATGACAATATTTTGTTGCCACAAATTAATGTTCTGTTTTCAAGAGTATGTAAGACTTATATAGCCACGAAGTAAGTGAGAATTTTGAGTTATGCAACAGTATGATGTCTAATGTGTGGTTGGTTGTTATTGTTATTGTTTGTTTGTTTTCAGACTTTTTTTCCGTGTCATAGTAACCTGAAGAAACAGGAATATATGTTAAATTTTACATCAGATGATTTACCACAAGAATATGAAGCCATGCTGTTGATCAATCAAACAAAGTCAATTAGAATTTCACTAGTTCTGAATTCAGATTGTGAACATGGCAGTATTGATGAACCTGGAAGATTAAGATGGATGATAAGAAATGGCAGCTACCTAGTTGTGTTAGTCAGTGTTGTTGGTGAGGTAAGCACTTAAATTTTGAATTATAGCATATTAGCTAAATGGAATAACTAGAAAATACAAACAATATCCTGCATAAATCCATACCCAATATTATTACTAAAATGCAAACATAACTAATAAAAATGTTTTTTTGTTTTTTAATTCTATATTAGGCAGATCTCACATTAACGTATTACAACAATCAATATTATGATAAAACACTGTCTTTATCTCCACACACTTCATTCATTGACCTGGAGGATATGAAGGAGGATATTCAAGTCCAAGTGATACCGATGTGCATTGATTGTCTTAATAAATTCAAACAGACAATTTCTTTGGAAATCTCAATTAGAACATCTAAAACATGCTGTACATCATTAAAAGGCAAAATACAATACCAAATATGCTATTTAATGCAAGGAGATGGAGATAAAGATCTCAATTTATCATGTACAAATAATTTTCAGCAATCCTCATTTGTATTTGAGTTTTTAGAGGTGAGAAAGTGTAAAATATTAGTGGTTGTTACCTTAAAGTCATTGGGATCATTCTGCAATGAGAATAATATTTGATGTACCTCCAATTTTAACTACACAAATTCTTTTGTGACTCATATGCAATAAAATCCAACACATTATTATTGTCTGTAAATTAACATTAGCTAGCCAAAATCTAGGATATGTTTTAAAATTACTAATTAATTCGCAATTAACTAGTTTTTTTTCTACACATTGCATATACATATCATTCAGTTCTACTTGTTATCATTTGTGGAGTGTTAAAGTAATATCAATACCTCATAGTCCATTAATGCAGTAAATTGTAGTTTTATTTTATAAAAATGTATTGTCATCATTAATGTTAATTGTATATAGTCTTCCAACCATCTTAAGAACTACATCTTACTAAGGCAGGAAAACTCGGTTCTAATCAAAACATTAGAAATATCACAATTAAACATGGAAACTATTGACAACTGTCTACGATTAACTTTAAATGTAAGAGAATCCTTGGCAGGAATACTGGGGCCCATTTTTGTTATACCCTCTGCTGTATTGTGTGGTGGAATTTTTGTGATTTTGATATACTTAATTTGCAAGTGCATCATCAGGAATAGGAATAAACATACAACTAGTAGCCAATATGTGGTGAATGAAAACACTTCCTATGCTGTAAGTGAGCTAATGGCTAGTTTAAACTCTGTGCCTTGTAGTGCCTGTCAATATTTATATTTGTACTATTGAAGGGTGTGTCTCAGGAAAAACCAGCTAATTTTGACTACCATGATTATGAAGAGCCTTATTTTGTGCCGGCTAGTGAGGAAGAACAAATTATAGGACAAGTGAGAAATCTGGGAATACCTGAGGTAGCCTTGACAGATGATTCTTTAAGGTAAGGTTCTCAGCAAACAATCGAAGCTTTCAAGGTTGTGTAAACATAATTATGTCAATTATTGAGTAAGGCTATAGAAGAGGCTATAATATATGTGTAGGCAATTTAAAGCAGTTATGCGGGATATAGATAGATACAGTTGCAATTAAATGCCTATATGTACATACTAATTAACACTTGCCCAATTGTACAGCTGGTATGATTGGTATTTTATTTGTCTGTTTTTGTCTGTTGTTTTTGTCTACAAACTCTGCATTTTTGTGCTATATTATAACTTATTATAAATTTACTTAGCCCGGAAATATGTAATCTAAGTGTCCAACCCTCACAAGAGAGACTGCAACAGTTCCTACATCCTTCATTCTGGACAGCAAGCTCCACCTTCTGCACAATGGGTCAGACAGCATGCCCTGCTCCCAAATATCATTGGTTTATTAAGTCAGGGTACCCATATGCAAAAATCGCTGTGATAGATTGTCACTTCAACAGCTTTGAAATTTAATTTTGGCAACAGCATGAGCTGTGGCCATATTTTTAGGCAAACAAACGTTTATTGTGGTATGTGGTGGTTTTATCAATATCTTGATACCCCCAAAACTAAGTTTAATATTATATTTCACATAAAGAACTATAACAAAAGTATTTCAATGACCTGGAATACACTCATACCTTATATTTTGTATTCTAGAAATGTTAATCATTATAGCTTTGATTTAAATTTGAGGCATATGTTTCATAGCTACAAGTACAGAAACATATTCCAAGGTCACAGCCTATTCTGTACAGATTGTTAGATTTCTTGGGATGTGGAGCTTTCGGCAATGTCTACAGAGGACTGCTGTCAAATTCACAAGATGAGGAAAATGGCGAGAAAGAAGTCGCTGTGAAATCACTGCATGGAACGGTCTCGAATGAAGACAAAATCAAATTTCTGCAAGAAGCTGTGATAATGGGTCAATTTAATCATCCAAATATTGTTAAAATGCTGGGTATTGTTCTGGAAGACTCAGTAAGATGAGCAATAAAGATGAGATTTTTAAACATTTGTTGTTGTTGTTTTCCGTAGCTTCACATTGTGATTGAATTTATGAAGAAAGGAGACCTCCAGAGTCATTTGCTAACCTTAAAACAAAAGTAATAACTATTTACAAATTTATTTGATTATAAATATAATAGCTATGAGTATTTAATGACATAATTCGTCATATAAAGCTACCAAGTATATTATTAATATTAGGTTAAATTATGATGCCATTACAAGTGTTAATATTGTGCCACAAATTTAACACTTGGGTTTCCACATATTGTAGAGAAGAAAAGAGTTCTTCCTCTGAGTTACCTCCCACACTGCTGAGCTACACCAGACAGATAGCAAGTGGGCTGATATACTTGGAGTTGAAGGCATTCATCCACAGAGACCTGGCAGCCAGGAATACTTTAGTTTCAGAAAATGATGTATGCAAGGTAAAGTACAAATATTTCATATAAAACAAAATAAAAGTATCTAGAATAAATAATTTGAAATAATAGTGCATTTAAAATTTTTTCCACTTTTAACAGCAAAAAATCACACGCATCCTTGATAGCTTATATAAAACAGATTGCAGATTTTGGGCTATCAAGAGACCTTCAAGATAAAAGCTTTTACGTTCACCATGGTGGGAAAATCCCAGTCAAATGGACAGCACCTGAGGCCCTAAACTACCACAGATACTCCACCGCCAGTGATGTGTGGAGCTATGGGTGTGTCCTGTATGAGATATGGTCACTAGGACACAAACCATTTCATGATATCGACAATTCTCAGGTAATGTATGAAAATAGTGGATCTGATTTGTAAACCTGACAATGAAAAAGTCTTTGACTGCCTTTATAACTACTGAACATTCCTAAATATAAGTGACAAAACTAAGTATATTATTCCTCAAAAGTTATATCACTGATGTAGCTAGCAATCATTCAAACCATAAAGATTTTAGTGGCTAAATCGTTTCACAATTACTAATATATATAAGTTATTGTGTCGCTGATTGCCTCTACTTAATTCATATATGTAGGTACTGTATGAGATAATGTCTGGCTACAGACTTCCTCCGCCTCCTGGATGTCCTCGACCCATCTATGAAATCATGATCAAATGCTGGTATTAAAATCATTTAATTCAATGATTTTCTTTATTATAATACACCTGTATAGGCACTTGGAAGCAGCTGATCGTCCTACGGCATGTGATGTAAATGTCAGCTTACAGAAGCCGGAATTCAAGTTGCTGCTGTGGAAAAGTGAGGAGCTTTCAAAAGAATCCACAAAATTGGGAGCACCATTATCAGCTGGCAAAGAGTTACACTTAGACCTTCAAAACACTTACAAGTACATTACATGAGATGAAATGGATTGCAGAAAGAGTTGAAGTAATTTTAGAGAAAATAATAACTAAAAACATTAATTTGACATAAGAGACTGTCTACTAGAGGCACTATAATCAATTATATCATATAATCTTTACATACACGATGCACAAACTAATGAAACTACGATAGCCTGTTAGCATTCATTTAGTCACTCGTTATTAGCTTTCGTTAATTGCATGACTTGTATTTTTCTGCCATAATGCAATTTAGAAAACTAATACATTAGATGTATTGATTCTCTTTCACAGGATTTTTTTTTTTAAGTTTGTTTCAATACATTGTTGTTGGTTCTATCGAATCAAAATTAGTTTTAGTTTCAGTTAAACCTCATATACCAATGCCAACCTGACATGTAGTGTAGTAGCTAAAGCTGTGACATTTCATAAAATAAGGTCTCAGCATCTTACAATTGACATGTATGCTCATATGCTATGTAGCTATAAGCTGTTCAGTGTCTCCATGTTTAATCACATTAGCTGTTGGCTGAGCCTGGGACACATACATAGACCCTTAGGCTTAACTCAG
>WLWD01000373.1_pt1 | contig 158449 bp, 91 predicted proteins | sample 6712731 | NCBI WGS metagenome assembly WLWD01 (sample SAMN12718690, study PRJNA576275) | sponge metagenome | isolation source: marine sponge | host: Mycale hentscheli | place: New Zealand: South Island, Marlborough, Capsize Point | collected 2014-11-01
AATGCAAAAGTCAAGAAAAATAGAAGTAGGAGAGAAAAGGCTAATGATGTAACTACTTTCAATGAAGAAGTGAAAGAAATATATTAAAAGGCGGGAGATACTGAGGAGCAGGTGAAATAGACAAAGGAGAAGAAGGAATCCATGAATTCAAAAGAGGAGTAAGAAAAACTAGGATGACTCAGGAAGAACGACAATGATGATGGTGTGTGCATTTATGAATAATTTATGAGCTGAGGCTCTTCTCTTTTTTTCATTCCTAGGTTTTTCACTGTCTACCCCCTGCTCTAAAAACTGAACATTGGGTGTCAGTATTCATGAATAATTCATTTGCTGGACTGAGTTGGGAAAGAGAATTCACCTCCAGTAGCTAATTATAAATCATGGGAAGAAAGGCAGAGAAGCAGAATGCACAGGTCAAGAAAATAGAAGCAGGTGAAAAAAAGCTGATGATGTAACTGCTTCAATGAAGTAGTGAAGTAACAGAGATACTGAGGAGCAGGAGAGATAAACTAAGAAGGAGAAAGGAATTCATGAACTGATGAATAGAGGAATAGGAAAAACTGAGGTGACTCAGGAAAAAGGAGACCAAGAAAGGGAAACATGAATACAAGTAACTTATACTACTGCATTACTAATTTCCAAAGGTTAGTCTTGCTATTGTTGTAATAGCTAACCTGAATAACATTTCAACTAATGTGAAAAAAAATTGTCACCAGACCTATCTGAAGCCATAATCATGCCTGAACTTTCAGTCGGTAAACAATTGGAAGATGCACAACAGAGAAATTACTGTGTATACTGCTATCCTCAATTTTTTCAGCTGAGAGCATAATAGAGACTGTTTGTTTCTTATATTATTGTTCTTTTAATTGATATTGCAATATCATTGACTATACCACAGCTATTCATACTATAAAAGTGTTAGCAAAAGTGTTAGCGCATGCAAAGTTGCATTAAACTTGCCACAAGTACAAACCCTTTATTGCTCCATAAATATGTATAAAAATGGATCTAGCGAATAATTAGTCCAGCAGACAAATATCCTTTTTGCAAAAATCTTGCTTTGTTATCCATCATAGGTTGCTGTGTGGCCTTTATCTCTCTCTATCTCTCTATCTCTAAAACTGTAAAGAATATTTACTAAACCGTTGACAGCATTGGACAATTTGATATAAAAAATCCCCTTTGCTAATAGTTTGTGGTTTTAGGTATTTGTCTTATCTCAATTTTGGTACCACCTAAATCAAAAGTTAATACCATTGGGTAACTAACAATTTAATTCAGCTGAATTATTTGTAGTATAGTGGTTAATATCTAGCTGTTCAAAATTACTATTTAATATAACAGGTAGTAACAACGATGATGGTGTGTATTCATGAATAATTCAAGAGCTAAATGGTTCGGTAAAACATCGTCATTGCTTGGCTTGGTAAAGGATCGTCATATTGGTTAGTAGTGATTACAATGACTATTGGTGTAGCAAAAAAAAATTGGTGGAATCGGCAAGAAAAGATGGCAAAATAGTTCCGCTGTAAAAAAAAAACAGCGATGATTGAGCAATGCTATCCAGTGGGGGTTCACAAGACAAGACTTAGTACTCTAATAAATAAATCTCCATGTCAGCTTTTACATGGGATCATTCACAAAGAAAGTTTCTAATTATATGAAAGTAAAAAAAGAACTAGAATTTTGTTCGAAGCAAAAAAAACTGTGATATTATTACTTTCAGCTATACCATAAATTTGTGAATCTCACTATTTTATCAACAAAAAAAATTCTTCTGAGTGTAGCTTAACCACTCTTTGTGGTACAAAATATTTTCACTAGTGATTGGAGAATAATACAGGTAGATATTGTAGGTATAGTTACAATTATGATGACTTTTATTGGTATAAATTCTTTTATCAAATATTTTAAAGTGCATATAGATATAGTATGGAGTTCGCCTATTTCTAACTTGAGATAACAAAATTTACAGCTGCATCATTTTAGATTAATACCTTGTTTAGCATAAGTGTCATCAAGCATTTTCACAGTTTTAGTAGATCTTATATTATTTCGAAGATAGTCCACAAACTGTTTATATATTTCATCATCTTCCTCCACCTTATCAATTAGTTCTTCGAACACCAGTTTTGCTGATTCATCTTTGGTTATTGTAGTCTTAAGATTAGTGACTTCTTTGTAAGTCGACTGCTGGACTATTCCCTCTTCCCTCAAAAATCTTGAGATGTCACCCAAATTGTTCCTGATGGTTAAACGAACTTGGTGTTCATTTTTGTTTAAAGATTTAAATCCTGGCTGAGACTGTGTAAATGACATGATTTATCTATAGCAATATAAAAAAAATAAAACATTATTAGCTCTCTTTTTGAAACATGGTGATACAGCTATTATTAGCTAAGAATAGCTCAGAATGGTTTAATGATTGTTAAGCACTTATAAAAAGCGTCCAAACAAATTCGAGATAGTCCATCACACCAAGTGGATGGGACACATGTACACTGATATATTTCATATGTGTACAGTCAATGAAAATCATTCTATCTATTATTATTCTGCCATAGCTATAGCCCAGCAATCTGAATTTGAGCATCACATGGCAACATCTTATCAGGAAGGCTGGCACAGATGCACGTACACCACTAGCTTCAGTATAAGAAGTACAAATCCAATGACCATGGGTCTTTGACTGGATAAATTCATTCTATAAGCCCTATTTTAAATAAGCTGTGCTTACTTTCCCATTTCTTCTTTTTTTAACTTATAGAACTCATCCATCTGCTTAATTATACAAATTTCCACTTAAAGATAGTTATTAGTTATCATATGTAACTGGGAATGATTGTATACACCAGTTTGCTCCTGGTAGCTTTGACAGTTCCATATTATACTGCCTAAAGTCTTGCCATACCACAGAGTCTAAATCTTTGCAAACTGGGATGTGCATTTCGTGATTTATTGTATTCAAGCTAAATAAAAAAAAAGAAGAAGCTAATTAGGTGTCATTATTTATTGCAATCAACCTACACAGTCATACTTTTGTTTTCCTTCTACTCCTCAGCTCTCAAGCAATGATATAGCCATTTCTCGAAGTATATGACAAAGTACATTAACCTAGAATGTATGGTGTAGTTTTAGTGTATGTAAAGAAGACATAGTTCCAAGCCAAGTGTAGGGTATACACACTTGGATACCAGATGTTAAATATCACAATACATCATGATATAAATCTTATACACACTTCACACTTCAATATTCATTCTGGTATGGTATAAACAGTTGTGCATCTCTTTCATGAGAGTTATAGCAGTATATTCTATAAGTAAAATTGTTTCAATGGTAAGTCCTACTTGTGCAATCTGTGTCCTGTACAGTGTTGCTACATTCTCTATCCAAATATCTTTGGTTTATCAGAAGGCTGTGTGAAATATACAAACAATTTGTAGATTATCTTCGAAGTAATAAAAGATCTACTCTAGCCTCTGAGCTAAAACAATTCATGGCTTTTAAGTTTCTACTTACTGTTTAGAACATAGCTGGTGTAGTTTTTGTATTATGACAGAGGAACTTTAAACTGCTTAGGTCCTTCAGAGAGGGACACTATTAACTTAGTGTTCCCACATTGAGGGCAGTGACACTTAGTGTCTCACCAATTGCACTTAGTGTCCTTCAAATTATGTTGTAAGGAGCAGGCACTACAGTTCTTAATTAGTTTTTTAGGGTCCCTCAGGCCCTAAGTAGTGACCTCACTGCACTCAGGATGCTACAGCCTAGGACTTTCCGGACATCTGCTTAGGATGTGCAGCAAGTACATTTGTATGACTATGATATCGTGGAACATTATGACTAAAATCGTTTCTTCCTTGAATAGAGGAAATCATTAATGTATTCATAACATTTGATTCATTCTGTATAGCTGTCGGTCCTTCTGCTTCTTTGGCTTGGTCCACCCCACCATGCTATACTAATTTCCTTGTCAGTTCAAGTTTTAACTTAATTTTGATAAATCCAAATAAAGATAATGGAGAGAAAGTGTCTCAATCAGGGAGTCAGAACTGCCAGATTATGCTAGCATTTTTTCTGGAATAATAGACATGTAATAGCATAGTGGAATAATTCTAGAATAATAAGGGTAATTAGGAGATAAATTGAGAATAATCAGTAGATATAATAAAAGAAAATCAATAGTGCTTTCCCCCCTCTTTTTCTTTTACAACAAAGGACATTAATATGTGTAGAATGTGGTTATGAGGTAGATCTTCATTACTTGATTAAAAGCAACTGGGTGAGAGTTGGCCACTCTGTTATTGTATTTCCAAAATGAAAAAAAAAAGTTTGAAAAACTGGAAGAGCTGTCTATCAGGCTCAGAGTCAGCAAGTCATATCAAGAATTATTCCAAATGGATTCTCTTCTTGAGCAACTCAAAATTCATACTGCATTAGAATTGACAAAAAATGTATATTATTACCAGTGGACCTACGAATGTGAAGGGAAGAGAATGTGGATCCACTGCTGAGCATATTATAATTCTTTAATGTCGTAATCCACATTTCCCCAAATGTTTGGTAAGGTTTCAAAAAATTGAACTTTTTCAGCTGCAGCAGAGCATTTTTTTTTCTTCCATTCATTGAACATTTGTATAGGAAGTTCAAGGTTTTCACTGAAAGATTAGCTAGCTACATACAATCCACTCATTCACTTCATAATGTACCGTCTCTATATAGCTAGCTATATTGCAATCATCACAATTTCACTTATTTCTAATTAGAATAATAAGAGAATGATATGAAAATTTCTAGAATAATATACTATTCTTTTGGAATAATAACTCAATTTTTTAGAATACAAAAAAGAATTATTCTAAAAATTTTGAGCATAATCTGGCAGGCCCTAATCAGAACCCATGACAGTCCCTGGTCAGCCCTTTATAGACTGCCAATGGGATCACAAGAATAGAAAAGAAAATGTAAAACTGACCAATCACAAAGAGGATAATGAACTAATAAACTAACCAATCAAATGAGAGAACAAATATTCACACAAATTGTAACAAGTAACCTAGGCAAAATAAAAATGATACATAAAATTCAGCTACTACTACAACTATTGAAACTAACACACAAACATAAAAGATTAATGTCTGGCAATAAGTTAATAATACTGTTTGGTGTGGTCCCCACAATAGCTAATGTATGTGGGACATTCTAATACTTCAAACAATTAGCTATCAAAAACTTGTTGAAAAATTGATAAAAAATTTTTTTGTAGGTGGTTATGTGAATTATTAGAAATGCACGGTATGACTGTTATCACAAACATCGACACAAAATACATAACTATTTATACACAAATACAAAACGGGTGGGGTTGTTTTTAAGGGGTGCCGGTGAATAGCTTATGCATAAATTTATTAACACTAGATAATTTCACTTAACACTTACACTATTTACTCTTTCAATTTAATAACAAATCTCTATTGTGACAATTGTGGCTTAGAAAAATAATGATGCAATAGCAGCATAAAATTATGTAGGTAGACAATGAATATCTGGAAAATGTATAGCCGCAAGCATGATTTAAAAAATTTAGCCTATGATTCCTGCCTTTTATAGAAGATATAGATCATAATGTTTCCTATAAAAAATACATCAGTCTATGAAATGTGCCAATGATAAAATATTTTGCTAGTGTAGGGTGTAACAAAGTGAAAATTTGGAGGACTGGATGCCAGTTGTGGCAATTTGATTACAAATTAACAGAATCTCATGGTTTTGATATTTACTGTTTGGAAGACATTAGTGATTACACTATTGTAGGAATGAGGTGACACTAGACATGGTTGGGTGAGAAAGGAAGGAATCTAAATACTTGAATGTAATATGAGCAAATAGTTTTACATTTGAAATGAATACAGTAATTAGACAAGTTACCTGCATGGCTCTGAAATAATTTGCATAGTTGCAGTCAACGAAGTCAAGCAGGAAAAGTTTAGACTATCCTGGGCCAGAATTTCCGTTAGGTGATCTATTCATAGTTATGTACTTGTAATCTAGTTTTACTCAACTAATGTAGCAAAATTGTGCATTGTCATAGATTTTAAACTCATTTATTAGATTGACACTCTTGTCATGATCAAATTATAATCTGGTAATCAAATTTCACATAACAATACATTATCTAGATTTAAAAGAATGATTTAAATAAGTGGGTGTTGATTTTTTTTTTGTAAATGGCTTTATCTCTTGCTTATTTTAAATTCACATGTGATCTCATAGTGTAGTTGACTACTCTAGCTTAAATAGTATTCCAAGGACCAATTACTTCCTTTAGAAGTGCTCAGTTATCATTTGCTGCGAAACTTCAGCAAGATCATGATGCAGCATCTTTACATCCACCATCATCATGGAGCATGTTCAATGGACAATGTCCATGATCAGGTTCATTTTTTACATTATAAGCATCTATGATATTGTAATCCTGAAGAATGCGCAAATATAGCAGTTGATCCACTGTAACTGGTCAGACATTTAGTGTGTTAGGATCACCATGATGCTCTGTATGCCATAAATTCAGTTAAAATTGATCAAGAAAACGATTTAGGTGCATGTTACCTCCTTGCAAATAAACGTATTTATTTGCTTCCCTGTATTTATACCTCATTATAGCATTTAGTGAAGAACACAATATTGAAATATGTTGCTCCAAAGACCCATGACACAGAATTGATTTTTACACATCATTAGCTAGTTATTTCTTTATTACTGGACAAACAGCTGAATTTCCTGCTGCAGAGTAACTGCAGACCAGCCGAAATGACCTAAATATTTCCTGACAAATCTCATATATCTTAAAGTCAGTAAAGGCTAATGTTCCTGTATACTTTTCTTCATGTGTCCTTAAGTTGTGAAAGACAGGTGAATGGAAAGTGCAGAACGTTTATGTGGGGGAACTGGGAAACAACCAAGATAGGCTGCCACCAGAATGCAACAACTAGACAGTTTATCAAGCTGTTTAAATGCTTTTCCACAGCCCAAACACAGAGGTTCAAATCTATGCTTAAGTAGTTTGCAGAAACTAAGGTTCACTGAATAGCAAGAAGTTACACTGAAGCTTGCACTTCCAAGTCATTATACATGTCTGAGCAGCACAAGCTAAGTGAGTGATGACATGGCACAAAAGTAATGATGTTAATTGGACGTGTGAAAATATATTAAGTGATGAATGCAATATCAGTGATAGCTAATTCAGCGAGCGAGCGAAGCGAGCGAAGCTGACTATCAGTCGTGTTCAATTGAGATTTCAGATATATACTAGTGGTGTGCTTGAGCACAAATGGCGAGCGAGCCTGATAGTTAGGTAACATAAAACTAAGTATTGTTACTATGTTTTAGCTTAGTTCATGCAAAAACTATAAGAGCCGTTATGACCTTTTATTTCAGCAAACAAATACAAAATCACTCTCTTACCTGATTAATGGTAACTTTTGTAGTATATCAAACATCTGCCATTCTGATAATCTCAATTACCAGTAACTCTTGAACAAGCTCTCAGCAACGATAAAAAAATAAACCAGTGTTATTATTTGTAATTTTAGCTCCGTATTTCCCCTAAAACGGCGAAGTTTTGAAATTAAGTCTGGAAAAGGGTTTTCAATGCCATTGTAACCGGTCGAATCAACTTTTTGTTTCTTGAAAAGCAAGCGTTTTCGCAGAAATTTTCTCACACTTTGGAGCTTTAAGTATAAAGTAAGGCTTGCTTAATGCTGTATTTTCAGAATAAACTGGGGTCAAGCCTAAAAAGCCGTGTTTTTTGGAGAAAAGAGTTCCACGCGCGCGTTTAATTACATACGTACGTCCAAACATATATACAAATAAACTACTGGTGCGCTCGAATAGCGCAAATGCATGGCGAGCGAGTAACTAGTGATGTGCTTGAGCACAAATGGCGAGCGAGCCTAAATACTATACTCTTTTTATATGAATGATTTTGACTTCTAACACTGAAGCTACTGAAAATAAGGTCCAGTTTTTAAATTTCGCATACACGGTAAAGGGATTTCAGTGCCATAGTAACAACTCTCTGCAACTGCTTGAATTGAAGAAAAAAAACAACAACAAAACAATACACGTTATTTAAACGTTTTCTTTGTGATATTCTTTAGCTAAGTAGTGGTTGTAACACACAATGTTTTGACACAACTGGACATGCACCTACACAGACTTACCTTAGAGGTAGTCTAGTGGACAATGCATTTTCAAGTAAATACTGTTGCGCACGGCTTATAACCATGACAAAGAGCGCATTGACTTACCGCCGCCAATAACTCGAATAGAAATGAAAGTCCCTTAAGTTTTCAAGTTTGAACTGCACTCGCAAAAGAATTCAAAACGGTAAACAATTCAATTTCTAGGGTGATACGGGTACTGATCGATAAACCAGAGGATTCTGTTTAGTGCAATTTGGGATGGGGTCGACCACGTAACTAACACAAAAATGCGAGGGTCAAAGTACAAAATGACATACGTACGTCCAAACATATATACAAATAAACTAGTGGTGTGCTTGAGCACAAATGGCGAGCGAGCCTGATGTTAGGTAACATAAAACTACTATGTTTTAGCTTAGTTCATGCAAACACTATAATAGCAGTTATGACCTTTTATTTCAGCAAACAAATACAAAATCACTCTCTTACCTGATTAATGGTAACTTTTGTAGTATCAAACATCAACCATTCTGATAATCTCAATTACCAGTAACTCTTGAACAAGCTCTCAGCTACGATAAAAAAATAAACCGGTGTTATTATTTGTAATTTTAGCCAACAAATATGGAATTACTACTTACATCATTCTTGAGTATTGATAACTTCTGATTGAAGTTACTTTGACCATCTGAATTACCTTGAATTCTTGACAACAAGCTCTCACCTACAAAAACAAAAACAATCAATTTTAGCACACAAATACAAATTATTTTCTTACCTCATTTTCTTGAGCAGTAACTTTTGTAGTACCAAATTTGAGCCAATCTGACTATTTGAATTTACCAGTCACTGTTGACAAGCTCTTAGCTACAAAAAAGAAAGGCCAGAGTTAATTTTGCATATTTAGCTAACAAATATGGAATTACGTACTTACCTCAGCTTCCCTCGAGAAGTAGTAGCTTCCTTAGCATTACTGACTACCAACAGTTCTTGACAACCAACAACCGGCACTCCGTATCCCCCCCATAAAACGGCGAAGTTTTGAACTTAAGTCTGGAAAAGGGTCTTCAATGCCATAGTAACCGGTCGAATCAACTTTTTGTGTCTTGAAAACAAGCGTTTTAGCAGGAATTTTCTCATACTTTGGAGCTTAAGTATAAAGTAAGGTTTGCTTAATGCTGTAGTTTCAGAATAAACTGGAGTGAAGCCTAAATAGCCGTGTTTTTAGGAGAAAAAAGTTCCCCGCGCGCGCGTTTAAAGAGCATACGTACCATCCATACATACATACATACATATATATAACATATACCCGATTTTGCATTATCCACCCCTAATACTGTCTCGCTCGCTTCGCTCGCTCGCCAATAAATAAATAAATAAATAAACATCCCCAATTTTCGATTGTGTTACCCCTGTAAGTGTCTCGCTCGCTACGCTCGCTCGCCAAATATATGAGTATAGGTAAAGATAATTTGTGAAGGAAATCGCTAAATAATAGCAATGATTAGGCATGAAGAGCTAACAATAACAGAATTACCTGAATAAACTTCGAAAGCAGTGGCAAAGAAGCGCAGCTTGACAAAGACTTCACAATTGTTTCAAGAAGAGAGTAGCTATAAACTTTTTGGTTGAAACAAAGTTGCGTAAGGCAGTGCAGCAGGATTCTCCGTGCTCGTTAATTGAAAAATACTGGAACTGTGAACGCTTTACCTAACTTACGTAATTAGAAGCGCGGGCAAATATTTTGACGTACGCATACATACAGTAGAACCTCCCTTAACCGGACTCCCAAGTTACGGGCACCTCCCTCTACCGGGCAGCTGCTATGTACCTTGTGGTTAGGTAAAGTATCCCAACTAGCAAATTTGACAGCTGCTTTTGGGTAGGCAGTTCAGCTGGCAGCACTATTTTGAATGCTTTCTGAGATATGGGCAAATCTGAGATACGGGCACCCCTTGAAACCAAGGTGCCCGGATAAGAGAGGTTCTACTGTACCTATATATACTAGTGATGTGCTTGAGCACAAATGGCGAGCGAGCCTAAAGACTATACTATTTTTATATGAATGATTTTGACTTCTAACACTGAAGCTACTGAAAATAAGGTCCAGTTTTTTTAATTTAGCATACAGGGTAAAGGGATTTCAGTGCCATAGTAACAACTCTCTGCAACTGCTTAGCAAGAAAACAACAACAACAAAACAATACACGTTATTTAAAAGTTTTCTTTGTGATATTCTTTAGCTAAGTAGTGGTTGTAACACACAATGCTTTGACACAACTGGACATGCACCTACACAGACTTACCTTCTCAGTAGTCTAGTGGACAATGTATTTTCAAGTATATACTGTTGTGCACTGCTTATAACCATGACAAAGAGCGCATTGACTTACCACGGCCACTAACTCGAATAGAAATGGAAATCCCTTAAGTTCAAGTTTTAACTGAACCCGCAAAAGAATTCAAAACGGTAAACAATTCAATTTCTAGGGTGATACGGGTACTTATCGATAAACCAGAGGATTCTGTTTAGTGCAATTTGGGACGGGGTCGACCACATAACTAACACAAAAACGCGAGGGTCAAAGTACAAAATGTGACCGGTTTTGGGAAAATCGGCCTAAACGCGGCATCTAAAGTTTTCTAGTTTATTCTACCAGTAGGCTGCACGGGGCCTTGGGATGCCTTCCTCCTAATTTGGAAGCTGTAGCACAAGCCGTCTTCGCCCTACGCACTACAACACTTCAGTATTTTTGCTAAACTTATTCTTGCTGATTTCGAAAAAAAACGCCGGGTAAAGGCGTTGCTAGGTCAGGGGGCGTGCCTTGTGTCCGTATACTATTACTGCGTGTCTCCGGGACACTATGGAATGAACCGGTTACAGGCGGATTGAAAGAAGTCTAAAAGGCTTAATGCAGGGCTCCATAAGAAACTATGATGGCGAGAATTGCGTGAGTACGTGAATTATGTAGAATATTAAGTGAATTAGTTAGCTACAGTTTTTTCCCCGCTGTTAGTGAAAAGCCCGCCAATAATTTCTTAGCAACTCTCCGTGCACGAGTCCAACCGGCTAGTGTTTCTAGCCTCCTAGTGTGAGTTCTAGAGCACGCCAGAGCTTACAACTGCGTCATAAGCTAGAGCTAGCTGGTGTCTATCCATTTCTGCCATAAAAAATTTTTCGAAAAAAATCTACCCATAAGGCTTAACCCGGGGATACTGAATAAAATTGTTTGCCGCGTTTAGGCCGATTTTCCCAAAACCGGTCACAAATGACATACATACGTCCAAACATATATACAAATAAACTAGTGGTGTGCTTGAGCACAAATGGCGAGCGAGCCTAAAGACTATACTATTTTTATTGACTTCTAACACTGAAGCTACTGAAAATAAGGTCCAGTTTTTAAATTTAGCATACAGGGTAAAGGGATTTTAGTGCCATAGTAACCACTCCCTGCAACTGCTTGAATTGAAGGAAAAAATAACAACAACAAAACAATACACGTTATTTAAAAGTTTTCTTTGTGATATTCTTTAGCTAATAGTGTTGTAACACACACAATGCTTTGACACAACTGGACATGCACCTACACAGACTTACCTTGGCAGTAGTCTAGTGGACAATGTATTTTCAGGCCTAAAGACTATACTATTTTTATATGAATGATTTGACTTCTAACACTGAAGCTACTGAAAATAAGGTCCAGTTTTTTTTTTACTGATTTAGCATACAGGGTAAAGTGATTTCAGCGCCATAGTAACAACTCTCTGCAACTGCTTGGAAGGAAAACAACTACAACAAAACAATACACGTTATTTAAAAGTTTTCTTTGTGTTATTCTTTGGCTAAGTAGTAGTTATAAACACACAATGCTTTAACACAACTGAACATGCACCTACACAGACTTACCTTCGCAGTAGTCTAGTGGACAATGTATTTTCAAGTAAAATACTGTTGCGCAAGGCTAATAGCCATGACAAAGAGCGCATTGACTTACCACCGCCACTAAGGATTCTCAGAGCTCGTTAATTGAAAAATACTGGAACTGTGAACGCTTTACCTAACTTACGTAATTAAAAGCGCGGGCGAAAACAGAGGTCTCACGTACCCCATAAACAGATAAATAAACTAGTGATGTGCTTGAGCACAAATGGCGAGCGAGCCTAAAGACTATACTATTTTTATACGAATGATTTTGATTCTAACACTGAAGCTACTGAAAATAAGGTCCAGTTTTTAAATTTCACATACAAGGTAAAGGGGTTTCAGTGCCATTGAATTGAAGGAAAATAACAACAACAAAACAATACACTTTATTTAAACGTTTTCTTTGTGATATTCTTTAGCTAAGTAGTAGTTGTAACGCACAATGCTTTGACACAACTGGACATGCACCTACACAGACTTACCTTCGCGGTAGTCTAGTGGTGGACAATGTATTTTCAAGTAAATACTGTTGCGCACGGCTTATAACCATGACAAAGAGCGCATTGACTTACCACCGCCACTAACTCGAATAGAAATGGAAGTCCCTTAAGTTTTCAAGTTGTAACTGCACCCGCAAAAGAATTCAAAACTGTAAACAATTCAATTTCTAGGGTGATACGGGTACTGATCGATAAACAGAGGATTCTGTTTAGTGAAGTTTGGGACGGGGTCGACAACCGAACTAACACAAAAACGCGAGGGTCAAAGTACAAAAATGCCTTACGTACGTCCATACATATATACAAATAACTAGTGATGTGCTTGAGCACAAATGGCGAGCGAGCCTAAAGACTATAATATTTTTATATGAATGATTTTGACTTCTAACACTAAAGCTACTGAAAATAAGGTCCAGTTTGTTTATTTAGCATACAGGGTAAAGGGATTTCAGTGCCATAGTAACAACTAACACTCTGCAACTGCTTGAATTGAAGGAAAAACAACAACAACAAAACAATACACGTTATTTAAAAGTTTTCTTTGTGATATTCTTTAGCTAAGTAGTGGTTGTAACACACAATGCTTTGACACAACTGGACATGCACCTACACAGACTTACCTTCGCAGTAGTCTAGTGGACAATATATTTTCAAATAAATACTGTTGCGCACGGCTTATAACCATGACAAAGAGCGCATTGACTTACCATCGCCACTAACTCGAATAGAAATGGAAGTCCCTTAAGTTTTCAAGTTTTAACTGCACCCGCAAAAGAATTCAAAAAGGTAAACAATTCAATTTCTAGGGTGATACGGGTACTGATCGATAAACCAGAAGATTCTGTTTAGTGCAATTTTGGACGGGGTCGGCAACCGAACTAACACAAAAACGCGAGGGTCAAAGTACAAAAATGCCTTACGTACGTCCATACATATATACAAATAAATAAATAAATAAATAAATAAACTAACATCCCCGATTTTCGATTGTGTTACCCCTGTAAGTGTCTCGCTCGCTACGCTCGCTCGCCAATCAAAACATCCCCGATTTTCGATTGTGTTACCCCTGTAAGTGTCTCGCTCGCTACGCTCGCTCGCCAATAAATATATATAGCGAAATCTCGATTGAGTTACCCCTGATAGTGTCTCGCTCGCTTCGCTCGCTCGCCAATAAACATCCCCGATTTTTTCATTTTTACCCCTGTAAGTGTCTCGCTCGCCAATAATCTGAAATCTCAATTGAACACGACTGAGAGTCAGCTTCGCTCGCTCGCTGAATAAGTATGTATACGTACGTCAAAATATTTCGCCCGCGCTTCTAATTACGTAAGTTAGGTAAAGCGTTCACAGTTCCAGTATTTTTCAATTAACTAGCGCGGAGGATCCTGCTGCACTGCCTTACGCAACGTTTCAACCACAAAGTTTATAGCTACTCTCTTCTTGAAACAATTGTGAAGTCTTTGTCAAGCTGCGCTTCTTTGCCACTGCTTTCGAAGTTTATTCAGGTAATTCTGTTATTGTTAACTTTTCATGCCTAATCATTGCTATTATATAGCCATTTCCTTCACAAATCATCTTTACCTATACTCATATATTTACTCGCTCGCCATGCATTTGCGCTATTCGAGCGCACCACTAGTTATAGAACATACTGTTTACTGTTCTTATGAATGCAATATCAGTGATAGCTAATTACAGAACATAATGTTTAGTGTTCTTGTAGAAAGTGTGGTGGTTATACCACACCTCCCCTTCCTTCTGAGATTCTGCTTCTACTTGCTGCTTCTGAAGGAGATCTTAAATTATCCATGGATGTCCAGTACTGTCTGGAGAGAGCATCAGCCACTGAGTTCACCTCTCCAGCAATGTGAATGTTATCAAAATGATAATCTGACAATTTGATTTTCCATCTCAATAATCTAGCTGATGGGGGTTGGCCATTCAAAGATATTGATTAAGGGCTTGTTGTCTGTAAATGCCTTAAAATAAACACCTGATAAATAACAGTGAAAGTGATGAATGGTAGCCAGTAATGCTAAAGCCTCCAAATCCAAAATAGCATAATTTCTCTCTCTGGGCAAAAGTTGCCTAGAGTAGAAACTGCATGGCAACCATTGTAAATCCCTGTAAACGCACAATGTGCCACCAACACCTGATGTTGAAGCATCAGAAAATATGCTGAGTGGGTCAGCTGGAGTGGGGATGATAAGTGATGAGTGATGACTGACTGCTGAAATGATATTCTTGAATGCAGTGGAAAATTCCTCTGAGATTGTGATGCCGGTTGAATTATCCTTAGGCATGTAGCCATTAAGAATGGTAGTGAATCTGGCCAGATGGGGGATGAATTTAGAATATAAAGTAATCAAACCCAAAAATGATTTCAGTGATGCTCTGTTAGATGGCATAATGTAATCAGAAATTTGAGCAACTCTTGCATGAGGGATGGAGAGCCTGCCTTTTCCCACATGATAACCAAGAATGTCAAAGCTTGCAAAACACCAGCTGCACTTGCTGACCTTGACAGTGAGGCCTGCAACAGCTAGCCTGCTCAAAACAGAAGCAATGTGAGCCAGATGGTCTTCCAAATTTGATGAAAAAATGATAATATCATCAATATATGGAAGTGAATGTCTTTCCAGTCCTCTCAAAGCCTGTTGCATTAGCAACTGGAAAGTACCAGGGGCATTGGTCAGGCCAAAGGGCATGACACAATACTGAAACTTGCCTTGTAGACAAGTGAAGGCAGTGTACTGCTTTGAATCTGGTTCCATGGGCACCTGGTGGAACCCTTTTAATAAATCAAGTTTCGACAGGAAACTATAGTATGTCCAAGTTGAGTTGGCCGCAAGAAAAACTTGAATAACTTTAGAACGGAAGCAGCTACGCATCCGGGGTTTGCACCATTGGAAAGCTCGCGCCGAAGCGGTTAAAAATATTCCCTCAGTAAACTCCAAAACCGGAGAGAAAGTGCTATTCCAAAACTCAATACAAAAGTCTATGGGAATAGAAAAAACCACAGGTTTCCCGCTCAAAACGCGCCCGCTTTTAGTCACGCGGTATGGCTCAATTTATCACGCGGACTGTCTTCATTAAGAATTTTGTAAACAATGAGCGCTTCTCAGATTGCTGTGTTTCTAGCTTTATATCACGATTAGCTTAGGTTGCGAGTGTGGAAACAGGATAGACGGAGTGTTCTGTTGTTGCGGAGGGTACAGGACCACCTGATAGGATGTTGGTAAGATTATTTGTCTACCTGTTCAATAACAAATGCCATATAGCCAATATTATTTCAGTGATATAGCTATCATTTAGCTAGCAACTTGTAATACAGCCACACTTACGCTGTTTGCCGTTAAATTGTGTGCTTGTCAAAGCCGTGTTTATGCCAATTCCTTTTCTTCACTATTATAGATGCCATTTATTGTAAGAATTAGGACCAACTCAGGAAGAACTCCACCTTCAACTCGGATCACAACTATTTTTTGAATGTGTACTACTTAAATTCTATCATTTCATCAATTTTCATATACCTTATTATAAATAAATGAAAGAATTGATAATTTTATTTTAACATGAAAGTCTAGTAACTTTAGCTACAAGTTTACAGTGCTGTACTGCTGAATCCTGTGAACATCAGAATATTTGTTGGGACACAGTAGGTAGAATCCACTGATTTTAATCCTGTCTCTTTAGAAGAACTCCCACCAGTTTGCGTTTTCCATCTGCTGTACACATTATCTGCGCATAAGAAACATAAATATCATTGAAAACAGACGAGATGAGCTGTACAGCGCCCGAAAAACTCCATAAACTTCACTAAATTTCTTTCTTTCAATAGTTACAGTATTAATGCGCACCTGCGCTACCGCCCCTTTTTCACGTGCAACGTTGACGTTTGCGCGATTAATTGACTTGGATTCACATGACTAAATTGCTTCCGGTAAAGTACTAAATGCATTCCTCAATTACCGCGCTTGGGGTCGTGCCAACTCAACTTGGACATACTATAGCATTACCAAGCTGGGATAAAATGTCTTCCACTGATGGCATGGAAAAGGGTTCTCTGATTGTGATAGCATTTAATTTGTTGTAATCTATTACAATCCTGATACCACCATCCTTCTTGGTGCTGGCATAGGTGATGAACTGTATATTGAGGTGGATGGCTCAATAATGCTAAGTGATAACAAATTTTCTATTTCTTCCCTGAATGCAATCTGATGCGCAATAGGGATGGAGTATGGTGGTGACCAAACTGGAATGGTTGTAGTTAGTGGAATAGAATGACTGATCAAATTTGTTAGACCTGGTGACTCTGAAAATACTGTTGGGAAGCTATCCAAAACATGTTGAAGCCGTAACTGCTGTGAAACAGAGAGCTTGAGTGGTTGCGGTTTGTTTGAATTGATAGAGAAATCATCAATATCCTCATTTGGAATGATAATGGCCCTATTAACTGAAAGTGACCTTTTCAATTGAGAAATGTTAACAACCTTTGCTTTCTGTTTAGAATTAGGCTGCTTGATACTGCAATTTACAGGGGGAATACAATCAACAATGACATATGGGCCTTTCCAAGAAGCCTCTAGGCATTTATTAATTCCTGGGTTTCTCTTAAAAACAGTGTCACCTGGTTGAAATAAAGCGGCCATTTGTGACTCTTGAGTGATTCTTGGTTGCAAATGTTTAGATGACAACGCTTGCTTCACATAGTGAATCTGACATGAGAGTAAATTATCCAATTCAGAAATGAAGAGAGGTAAATTCAAACTGCTTTGTGATGAAGATGATGTCCATAATGACTTCAGAGTAGCAAGAATGTATGGTGTGGGCTTCACAAAAAGTAATTCTTGGGGGGTGAAACCATGTCTGGAATGGGGCATGTTTCCACAGAAATATAAAACCAAATCCAATGCTACTGGCCAATCTTGTTTTTCAGAAATGCATTTCGAAATCCTTGATTTCATTGTGCTATGAAACCTTTCTAGCTTACCATTGCTTTTTGGATGATATGCCGAAGTTTTGATTCTAGAAATGCCAAATTTCTTGTATAAATGTGTGAGAGTGATAGAAAGAAAATTGGAGCCCTGATCTGATAAAATAATAATTGGAGCACCCAAAATAGCAATGACAGCAAGAATTGCTTTTGCTGTTTCCTCTGAGGTGTAACTCCTCAGTGGCACTGCAAATGGATAACCAGTGGCTAATTCCATACAAGTGAAAATGAATCTGAATTTCAACTTTGAAATGGGCAAGGGACCTACAATATCAACAGCTAGCTTTTCTCCTCTGTGACAAATCAGTTCTGGTTGCATCATTGGCACTTTCTGTCCACCTGACTTAGTGTGTTTTAAGCACTTTTGACAGGCTTGCACATGCTTTCTGACATCGTCAGCTAAAGCAGGCCAGGTAAAATGTTTGTTCAGCAAGGATCTTGTGGTGTTGATTCCTCCATGACCTAAACCGTCATGAGCAGCTATTAATACTTTCTTTCTCAATTGCTGCGGTACCACACGTGCATGAGAAACAGTGTTAAGTGTGGAAGTTAAAAACATCAGTAAACCGTCTATAATGAAGAATTGTTTGATGCCCTTATGTGCCTGATCCCAGAGGGGTTGCAATGAAATGTCATGAGTTTGAAGCTGTTTGAACACATCTTTTGAAATACCATCAAATGACAGTGTGGGAATTTCCATTGGAATTGATAAGGCCTTGCATACATTAGTTGAAGTGTTTGCTGGCACAGTTTCATCTGTGTTCATACCAGAGGGAGTGATATCTTCAATAGGTGTTTCATCAAGTGCAGTTAACAATGTATCATCATGTACTAATGCAGTTTCATGTGCATTGGTGACAGTGACATCAGGAATGTTGTCTAATAACAAAGGCTTGGCTCCTTCTATAGCATGAAATGTGTCTGCAACTTGATTTGCTAATTCACCTTTAGCATGCATAGCTCTTGTGACAGTGAGTGCAGGAATGGGAGTGGATTTGACAGAATGAATAAGTGAGAGCATTATTGTCTTTCCCAAAATCAGTGCCTATTAAAACTGTTTAATTTGGTAATCTGTCATCAGCTGCAAGCTGGCAAACACCTTTGATAGATGGTAATTCAACTGACATTTGCACTGGCACAGAATGAGGGATTTGGGAAACACCATGAATTGTGACTGTAGAAATAGGGGTAATATTATCAGTAACAAAATCTGTGGAAATCAAAGAAATTTTAGCGCCAGAGTCAATGACAACACTTGTGTGAATGCCGTTTATGATGCCTGCAGTGACAATATCCTCTTCATCATCACAATTCAGAGGAGTGATTACTACATTTGTTGCTGTCTGAGGGTCATCAACTTTGTCAGTGACAGTGACACACCTTGTTGAGTGACTTTTCCTTGGCACAGGAATGGGTCTGTTATGTTGCTGTGGCTGTGATGATGCTGCACCTTGACTGTGTTGCTGTGATTGCAATGGACTTTGTCAGCATAGTGCCCTAGTTGGTTACATTTGTAACATGTTACTGAGCTCAAATCTCTAAATGGCTGATAATAAATGGGTGTAGCAGGAGGTGTAGCTTGCCTGTTACCATCTGTGATGAGTTATTAATAACTGTGTTTAGAGTGGGACAAAACAGTGTTACAGTCATTGATAAAGGTTAAAGTATCATCGTAGTCTCTGTTTAAAACAGTTTCTCTCAACTCAGTGGGCATACCAGCCAAAACACCTATTGTTGCAAAAGTCTGTGCAACTGCATCAAGATCAGCTGGATCAGCATCACCAAAAAAAGGTAAATGTTCCAAGATTACACTGAATTTATATCTCCATGAATTGAACCATTGGAAAAGGGATTTCGAACCATTGGTCCGATACTTAAGTAGGAATGAATTGATACACTCTGCAAATGAATATCCACCAGTTGTTAACAGAAGGATTTTCATGGTTTGAAATGTGATATCATTGGTAATGTTATTGTAATAAGCCTCACTATAGGGGCCATGAAGTAAGCTAGACAGATAAATAACCCAATCATGTACTGGAACCTCAAATGCCTTCATATTATTATACTCGAATCTGTGGAGAAATACAAAAATGTCCCCCCCAGCCCTCAGCTCTCCGATAGCCTTTAAAACAGTTTTATCTACCCACCTCTTAGGCTGAGGTGGTACATATGGTTGAGGCTGCTGTTGTGCTGGTGTTTTTAGTTGCTGAATCAATTGTTGTACAACCAAAACAGTTGGGTCTACGTTTAGCTCTTTAGCCTTATCAGCCAACTGTTGGACTTCATCATATGGACCTGAGGCAGATGCCTTAGCTCCAGGTGCAGTCTTGTCTACGGGCTGTACCAAATCTTCTGATTGAAAATCATCCACGCTATGGCTAACCACAGTGGAGGGAGTACTGACTGGTGATAGTGATGATAAGAGAGAGTCAATTTTAGGGTAAAGAGATGGATTAGACAAATTTTGTGAGAGCTTTGATTAGCTGCTGATCTGAGGAATGGTTTGTTTTTCTTGCCTCTACCTTTGACTGACATAATGACAGAAAGGAAAAAAAATTGATAATGATAATGTGGTGGAAACCCTCTACACCAAAACCCAGACAGGGATGACCTGTGCAATGACAATAATAACTGAGTTACAAGTGGGCTTGACTCGAAAAATTAAATTAAATTGACAACAAATCAGAAGAAAGAAAGCAAGGAAAATACTAATTGAGAAATGAATATGAATATTAATTATGATAACTTGCCAATATTGGAGAGAGAGAGATGAAGCACAGTAATGCTGCTGCCTGCTCCAGACAATCCCTGTAGAGAGGAGAGAACTTCGTCTGATTAGGAATGGAGTGATGTGAAGAAATGTTCAAATCTTGAAATGTTTGTAAAAGTACTTGAAACTTGAATGCAGTCCACTTTCCAATGCCAGGAATGGAAAGCTTCACAATGCAAAAGAAAGAGAAATAGTTCCAACTTCAATAATCGAGAAAATCTTCAGAGGTCCAATCCAGTTTCCAATATCCAGGAATGGAGGGACACAAATGTAGCAATGTTCAATGGAGTGAGTTGTTTCCACTAGTCGAATGCTGAGAAGTACTGGACCACCGCTGGACACCAGATGTGTGGGAACTGGGAAACAACCAAGATAGGCTGCCACCAGAATGCAACAACTAGACAGTTTATCAAGCTGTTTAAATGCTTTTCCACAGCCCAAACACAGAGGTTCAAATCTATGCTTAAGTAGTTTGCAGAAATTAAGGTTCACTGAATAGCAAGAAGTTACACTGAAGGTTGCTTGCACTTCCAAGTCATTATACATGTCTGAGCAGCACAAGCTAAGTGAGTGATGACATGGCACAAAAGTAATGATGTTAATTGGACGTGTGAAAATATATTAAGTGATGAATGCAATATCAGTGATAGCTAATTATAGAACATAATGTTTACTGTTCTTATGAATGCAATATCAGTGATAGCTAATTACAGAACATAATGTTTAGTGTTCTTGTAGAAAGTGTGGTGGTTACACCACAGTTTACACGGTAGTTACCCTGTACACCAAATTTTGGAAATCCCAACATTTTCAGTGTATGAGAAAAAATTGTGAATGGAAACAAAAGTAAAAGAAATTTTACACAAATTTACCTTTGTACGGAAACAAAATAGCTGTAATAAAGAGCTTGTGTTTCCCTGTAGGACTTGCCAGAGGGCCCGTGAGTCTCACGTAGCAAGAGCCTGTACCAATCGTTAGAGGGAAAAAGGTCTCGTAGACTGACATTGAGCAGTTAGTTCTTTTTTAGTAAACAAGAAACTTACTGTGGATATATTAGTGTGGGTGTAGGCTAGTTCAAGGAGCTTCTTACATTAATAATAATGGTATCGTCTAAAGGTACAGCTTTGGCACGGCTGTTGGAGAGTTGCACATAGAGATACACGCGCAAAAGTTTGAGCAGTCATTACTGTTAGATGTCACCTATTGTTTGTGGTCTCCCCAATTAGCAAGAGGAACTGAACGAACTGCTCTATGTCAGTCTACCAGACCCTTTTCCTGCCTAGCGATTGGTAAAGAGTCTGGCTACGCGAGACTCTATTTGCAAGATTCATTCATTTTACTAAAAAAATGTTAAATATATTAGCTACAGCTTATATAATTACTAACTTTTGACAATACAATAGAAATATGACTATAAAACCCAATAAGATACATTGTGTGGTAGACAAAAGTTTTCTAATGCAATAAAAAAAAAACTACAACAAATATAATGTAAAATGGTTAATAGTGAGCTAATCAATGCAAGTTATAAACACTTTGTAAATCTTTTTCAACGGCCTCCTTATCGATATATTTCCAGGCGATTGGATATTTTATACTTTTCAAGCTATAATATTGAAGAAGCTGAGTCTCATACTTGCAAATAAACCATTTCCAATATAGTGTGCTTTTGGTTGTTTTATCGGGAGGGATGTACCAGTCTGGATATGCATCTTGGTAATCTTTAAATCTCACATACTGTTGATCATAATGTTGATCATGTTTAAAAAGGTGACCATCACTGGCAACTAACATGTTGCAAACATTTGGATATATGACTTGGGTCCGTTTATCCATCCTTTCACCAATTATATGTTGTTGATGTACTTCAGCATAGTGTTTAGTTTCATCTGGAGTATGATTTATTCGATCACATTGCTCTCCACAAAATGGACACTGTGCTGTGCAGCCTATTAAATATGCAAACATATTATCTGGCTGGACATCCCAATCTTTCATCTCTGATTCAGCTTTACAATCTCTAAACGAATCGAATACTTTCTCTCTAAGGTCTTGAAAGTGATCACTTACAATTTTTTGAAAATTAAAGGCATCCAATTTTAGTGAAGGGTCATAATCACATATGAGATTTTTGGTCACAAGTTTTTCTCCAAATAGTGAGAGCTTAGGTTCTAGACAAATAGCAGACAACCACTCTTCTAATGTAGTGTTGTCAGGTATAGGTTTCAACACAATAGTGCTTATTGTTCCCACAATTTGGGCAGCTATTTCAAATGATGCTTTTTGCAATTCACTGTAGTGACTATTTGCAGCTTTTCTATCACAAAATTCAGTAATATATTTTTGAATGTGTTCAACCAGACATTTTTTAACATCTTTGATATAGATCATAAAGCTATCAAAATCATCTTTGCATAGTAAATCAAGTAAAACTCGTACTTTTAATGCTATTTTGTTGCTAAAATGTACTTCTGTAGACATTTTACTTGCTACTACGCTTCCCAACATGCTTTTCACTTTATTTTTTATGTGCTCTTCAAGATAAGCACATAAAGTACTGGCTACTGCTTCTTCAGTTTCAATTTGCCGATACTGATTCTGATATTTCATAAAGAGAGGATGTTTTTCAAATTTTTCTAAATATCGACATGGATCCCATTTATCAGCAAATGATTGGGCCAGCTTCTCAAAATAGGGAATCATGAAAGCACAAATTTTGATATATACTTCATGTTTGCATTGTTTGGTGAATTGAATACCAAAATCTTGTTTTGCTATCTCAGTACTAATCGCCTCCTCAACATAGTGAAGCAGTTCATGTGATATAACTGCTTCAATATTTCATTAACTTCATTTAAAGAAAGGCGAAAACACAGAATATGTGATAATGCACTATCTGGTATATCACCTTTGTTTTGTTTCTTTATTTTTTCAATTTCTTTAAGAACCTCTTTTGATACTCCTAATTTTCCATATATCTTCATTTTATCATTTGTAAATATCTTTCTTTGACTTAGTTTTTTTATCTGAGAATCACTTAATAATTTTTGGTTTAAAGCTCTCCTTAACTTTTTTTGCTCATATTTTATATCATTGATCCTCTTTTGTACTGAAAACTTCATTTCATTAACAATAAGATGTTTTTTTGACTCAAAGTTTATTAAAAACTTTTTTAGTTTCTATCACATTATTCAAACGTTTCATAGAATATTGATATAGATTATTCCTCTGGTGATGCAGCTTTAATTCAAAATCATGCTTCCATTTTACTACTATACCCTGTTTATCTGCAAAGTATTTGTCCATTTTAGCTTTAGCAATTTCATAAAATTGTTTAACCTTATCAACAAGTTCTGTGATTATAGTTTTACGAAGTTGAGAAACTGAACTGAGACTTGCCAAATCAATCTCATTGATTGCAACTGATTCCCATTGTGTGACATTCTGTATAAATGATCTGGTCCATTTTATGTATTCCACTTCTATTGAAGTATATAATGATATCTCTTTGGTGTTTCGAAAGCTGAAAACAAAGTTTTCCTTAAGTAGAACTTCCCATAACTCTGACATTCTAACAGAGAAAGCAGTAATAGGCAAACCAGTAGGCAAAAGATTATGTGTTGAATTGTCAAAAGAATCAATGAAATGCATTTTCAAACTTTGAGCAGTGTTACTATATCCAGGGTTGACTGGAGCCATAGGTGGACCTCCTTTCCATAACCCAGGAAAGCAGTGGGCATCAGTTGAGTCATCATATTTGATAACATCATTGAAGCTCTTGTATTTACCTTCACATTTCTCTTCTATAGCAGCATTATTGGTAAATTTATTCAATTGTCGAGTAAATTTAGCTCGTCCAATTTCACTTTTCGTATTTAGACTAGCATTTTGATAAATGAAATAACAACTAGAATCAATATCTATCTCATTCATTCTCAAAAATGCATGAACTGATGTTTGCAGAATATCATCTAAATCTCCTGGTACCTCTCCAAATATGTTAACTAATGTCAGGTTAGCTAGACCAATAACAAATGTAGCAAGTTCATTGTCATGTTCTTGTCTTTCAGGTTCTTCCGTGTGTCTTGATCAATAGCTTTTAAACCTTCGGTGTCAACTATAAAGACATAACTACATCTGGTAAGAGACTGCAATTCTGTGTCAAAAGGAAGAAGTTGCATAAATGCTCCATGTGTGCATCTTCCTGCACTTACATTAAATTGAACCCCAAAAGTAGTGTTAAGCATTGTGGATTTTCCAGTACTTTGAATGCCAAGCACACATACCACATAAACTCTGTGGTCCTTCCCTAATAATTTCAGTGCCTGCTGCAGTACTGCTGTAACCCAATGTACTGGCACATGAGCAGCATCTCCATCCATCAATTCAATAGGATAGCCATCAACAAGAAGCTCAGCAACTGCCATAGATAGTTGAGAACAATAATCATGTTGGCCATCACAACCAGAATATGCTTCATATATTTGACCTACTTCTCTTATAAGATGCTCTAAGCCAAAAGAATGCTCCAAAATGTCATGTTCTATTAGTTGTTTATGTTTTGAATCAGAATTAGCAATTTCTTTTTTTGCAACTTTGTATTCAACTTCTTTTTGCTCTAATTTTAACTTAGAAAATTTATCTAATTCCAAAATCAGATCTTGTAAAAAGTATGTTCTTAGCAAATAATTATCTGCACCCATTGTAGAGACAAGTGAGTGTATAAAGCATTTCATAACTGGAGACATTTCTTCAATTAGACTTCTTTGTTTACTTCTGATCTCTAAATCATAATCCATTTTATGGGCATACTCATCAATAGTGTAGGTACCCTTATATTTGTGGTGATATGATTCTTCTTTAATTTAGCCCATGACTTCCACAGATCACTTTGTAATGGCAGTATATCTTCTTTTGTAGCAGTTTTATGAGCATTAATACTAGCTATAATATCTGTGACATGTTTCGAACTGCCTTTGTGAATTGATTCCTTCTCATCAATGGAAAAAATACTACACCATGTTTGTTCAATTAAATTCACAATACTGTTAGTATTTTCTAAGTTAATACCAAGTACTTTGACCTTAATTATGTTCCCACATTTTGGAACTAATTTCATTAGCTGTCTTAGATGCAACTTTTATACTTTTTAATTTGAAAATATCTTTTTCATACTTTTATTAGTGGCATTCAAAATTGTGGGTTTAGTTGAAAATAATGGCAAAATATTTACTTCGACGATTGATTTGCAAATGTTTTGATCACAAATCATAACAAAAATGAAGGAAGAGATTTGATAAAAAAATTCTACTTGTTGTGGAAATTCATAGGCATCACCATGAAGGTTAAGAAAAGTAACAACTTTCTCATAAGAATTCTGATCAGAAGGGAGGTATCAACTCATGTCTACTAGACCTTCTCCTAAAATTTGCTTGTATTCACCACCACCGCAATCTCGATGAAAAAAATGACTTTGACTGTCTTCTCCTGAAATTAGTTGGTTTAAAATTTGAGATTTATACAAACCTTCTTTTTGACACAACTGAGACAATAGGCATGGGGTAAGACACTATGTGGTGACATTGTTGTGTCTTTGCATCAACCATCCTCCATTCTTTATAAATAGAACACATTTGCCCAAAGAGGAATAATTAGTTCTCTTGTAAATGGATCTGGCAATACTAATGGGATATCTATTTGACACTTGGCTAGCCTAGTGAATATGTCACGACGAAGAAGATCATCACAACAAAGGAGTAATGCTATAAGGCACTCAACAGGATGCAACTGGTCTGGATTAAAGGAAACTTCATCATCAGATTCCTTTGATGAATATTCTTCTGATAAATCACTCTCCGATTCATCCAACCCCATCTCTTGAGTCACTGGCCTCATAAGATTGGATCGACAGCGAATATCACAAGACATTATTTTGTGTAGAATAAGATATGGAAGCTTTTTAAGGTCAGTACAATACCATTTTAAAGACATTTTACTATCGCTCTGGTCTAATATATTGAGCATCTTTCAAATGAAATTTTTAGTATATTTATTGATGAGATCAAGAACTTCAAAGATGGTGAATGCTTTCTCATTTCTACTCTAATCAGCGGTCAATGGAATGCTAGCCATAGTTCTGCACAAATGAAATATGTTTGTGATTATCATCCAGTGTGCAACATAAAACTAATGAACTAATGGTGTTTAAAATATCAAATGATGTACTTGAGCACAAATTGTGAGCGAGCCTTTGCAGAAACAAAACACTTCAAAAAGGAATTTATTAGTCCATTTCTAAAAGTAAAGTACGTAGAGGTAGAGGCTGTGACCATACTTTAACTAACAAATATGGAACTACTTTCTTACCTCAATTTCCCAAGTACTGTATTTTCTGTAGTCTATAATATAGCATTCTGATTACCTGAATTACCAATAACTTTTGACGACAAGCACTGACATCTACTATTAATGGCCGGGTTTTTGAAATTATATCTGATGATCTAAATACCATAGTAACCTTTTGCCATAACATTTTGCGACTTGAAAAACAAGAAGTTCTAATGAATTACTGAACACTGTTGAGTCTAACAGTAAGTTTTAAGACTTGATTGCGTTTAAACTTGATACAAGGGGGTAAACAAATTTCTCTGAATGATAAGGAATCGCTAAACCAAAAGATTATGTTTTGTGGTGGTATGGGAAGGAGTAGACCATGAAGTAAACACAAGAATGTGAGGGTCACAGTACAAAATGACATACGTACGTCCACACATATTTTAACTAGTTGTGAGCTTGAGCACAAATATCGAGTGAGCCAGTCTAGTTAGGTAACATAAAACTAAGCAGTGTCACTACATAATATATATTTTAGCTTACTTCATGCAAAACAGTATAGTAGGAGCTGATCATTAATTTTAGCAAACAATTACAACTGCCTCAAGTACCATCTAAAAAACATAGGCCAGAGTTATTTTTGTAATTTTAGCCAACAAATATGAAATTACTTGCTCACCTCAGCCGCCCCCACCCCCCCCCCCTCCCCCGCAGTAGTGGTAGCTTAAGCCATTCTGACTACCAGTGGCTCTTGACAACCAATAAGCAGCACTTAGCAGCCCCCAAAAATGACGAGGTTTTGACATTACGTCTGGTAAAGGGTTTCAATGCCATAGTAACCAGTCACAGTTACTTTTTGTGACTTGAAAAGCAAGTGCTGCGCTCGATTTACCTCTCAATTTGGAGCTTAAGTTTGAAGTAATGCTGCAGTATCAGAAGAAACAGGGTTAAAGCTTAAAAAGCCGTGTTTTTAGGAGAAAAAGAGCCCGCATGTGCGTTAAAGGGTATGTATAATCCATACATATATAAATACGACATAACCAATTTTCAATTGTCCTCCGCTAACAGTATATTTTGATATTATGTCTGGTTAAGGGTTTTTAACAGTACAGGTTCGATTGGCTCCAAACTTGGTACAGACGTGAAGACATCACTATTCATCACATATGTGGTCTTAGAATTTTCCCACCACATCATGTACTTAATTTATACAGTGTGAATTAACATGGGTTTTTCACTTGAGTGTCACATTGCTTTAATTAGATCCATGGAGTTAAGGTCTGTCATGAACTTCTTTAGTTCAAGTTTTGGAATGGAGGGTTCTGCATATGGATTGCCTTCTTATATTTTACTCAGACCAAATTTGGTGAGTTTCATAATTTGGAGACTGCAATTCATACATACGAAGTATTAATGTTGAAACTTATTCAATATCACTAATCTATGTCTCCACTAACTTGGTGCAAATATTGGGAGCGGTTGCTTCATTTGTTCAGTTGCCATGGTAGCTATCTTCTTTCTGGCATGCATGCTTCAGGGGCAGCTGAGTGCCTAAAGCTGGGTTGTGAGGGTGTGCTAGCATAGGCAATGAACAACTGATGTGACTTCCTTCATGAAATGGCAAGTTGCCCCAACTGATGTGTTAGCAAAATCTAGCATTGGTGTCTAGCGGGATCTAGCTAGGGTGAAAGACCCGTTATCCAGTATTGGCTGGAAGGGAGGCTCCTTTGCATTACTAATCCACCTCCTTGCAGTAATGATTATGAAGAGCGAAGGGAGGGGGGAAGGTGTGCATGAGCAATCATGGATGGCAAGGTTAAAGTATATATAGCACTTAACAGTTCATTTTAGCTCACCGCTTCAATACTCTCTTACCTCTATTTCCAGGAGTAGTGGTAGCATTTGCAGTATACAACTTTAGATGTTATTCTTGAATGAAGTTCCTGTAGTTTTAGAAAGCAACTTGTTTTATGCAACAATCTAGAAGTATGAATATGTACACACAGCCATTGACTAAAATACTTTCTTACCTCAATACTTTAGTATTAAAAATTAAAACAATTCTTACAGTCCAAAGGACCAGTAGCTCCCAACAGAAATGCATGATATTACAAAGCTGTATTTTTAGTCTGGTAAATAGTTGTTGCAGTTTTTCTTCGTGATCTAAAAAATTATTTTTAAGAAACTTGACAGGTTTGAGCCTAACTCTAAAATAAGACTTGCATACTGCTGTTGTACAAGGAGAAACTGGGGGCAAGTAAAAAAGCTGTATTTCATGAAAAAGGAATCACGCATACTTTTAAGGGGCATATGTACCATCTATATTTTTATTATTATGTTATATTATAGAACATAATATCCAATTTCCAATTATCCACCCCTCACACTGTCCTGCTCTCTTTGCTCATTCACCAATAATATATACCTTTTCTCATTATGTAGCCCCTGATAATGTCTGGCTCACTTCATTTGTTTGCCAGCTGATTCTACAACTTCATTTAATCAATATTGTTTGTTTTTGTTTTTATCACAATAGGACTATGTTTAAATAATCCAGATGAATTTGCAACTTAGTAACAATACTTACCCTTGACAAGGAGTAGTGCTACTGGCTATCATGGTAGTTCCTACAAAGCATATAATTCAGAAGTGATTTTCATTCACAAGAAGGAAAAACAACAGCTTAAAATACATTTTGTACAATTTGTAATTTGGAAATTTGGACAAAGAAAACCTAACCATGATATTGCTGTACCTGTATGTATGTAAGGAATGGCAAGGACCTGAATTGTACACACTATTACTAGACCTACTAGAATCAAAATCATAAGCATAGCAGACAGTTAATTAAAGCGGTGATGTGCTTCAACACAAACTTCTGATAAAAGCTACAGGATCTACATGCAAAAACAACAAAAATAGCTACATTTATCTAATAATGACTATAGTTAAGGTGCAAGCTTTTCTTCACTTAGTTTAGGGAGGTATCCTTCAGTCCATTAATTCGCAGCAATGGTTTAATGTTATAAAAATCCAGCAATTGACTTAATTTTAGACAACACAATATGAAATTATTTTATCTTTATTTAAATAAGCCATTCTATCCAAATAACCAGTAGCTTGTGTAATTTAATGTTCCCCAGCCAGAGAATCACTTTATTCTACATACAGATGTAGGTGGTGGGTTTGGAGTGGGAGATGCTCAACAAGTGGAGTGCCGACAGCATTCTATTCATGATAGCCTTATGGGGTAGAGAAATTACTCAGTCACAGAAATATGAACACTGGTAATAGTATTGGCAATCGACTATTTTTGTATTATTTGTGGGGGAAACCTTTGATGATGTATACACATATTATCTTCCAATGCAACTCAACAACACAGATCCCATCTGAACAGAAGGCCAAGGAGATTGCTATGAAATTGCAGCCTTATGGTGCCACCTTCAAGTACAGACCAGTAGATTAGGCTTACAATGTTGGTGATCTTTCTCATCAGTCTTGGCAAGTCCATAGTTGTTCGAATACCCCTGACAAGGCCATCTTATATGGGGGAAGGGGAGATATGGAACCAGTGAAGAATAAAGTAGGAGAAAGAAGACTTCCAACACAAACATTTAACAATTCTTGCACATATAAATGTGTTCACTGTGTAGTATAACTGATGAATAAGTTTTGAGTACTTTAATTCTGTAAAAATCTGTGATAATTATTAAATAGTTTTGTGTGTTTGTTTCTGGCTTAGTTAAGAATTGAACTAGCAAGTACCACGCCACACATGCAGTGGCGCTTGACGTATTACAAAGTAAGAATGCAGTAGCATAAGGTATCTTGCTCAGTTATAACTCTCTACCATTGTAGTAAGGAATGTATTATTTTTGTGGTGGTTTGAGTTGTGCCCCGGATGTGTCGGTGTGCAATATTGTGTTTGCGCATGCGTTGACCTTCTTATAAACTGTGCACACTGTCAGCCTCAGTTTGTTTCTGTAGCCATCATCTCTTTGTTGCTGTTTTTTTTTGTTTTGTTTTGTTTTTTGCTAGAATTTCTGTAAGTTCAATTCTCTCTATTTCATTTGTGAAAGACTGTCTTCAATTGTTTCTTTTTGTCTTTGCAGTCCCCTTGATGTGTGTTTCCTTTATGTAATTATAGTATTTGTGTATTAGTTATGAACTTTATTTGGTAGTCAATTTCCAAGGGTATGACTAACAGTCACAGGTATGCCTGATTGATACAAGGAACATATCACTCGCCCACATAGAGCAGATGGAAACGAGATTCTTTGACAGTAATCTGTCACCCTCAACACTACAAAATTTAATAATGTATAGGTGAGCGTCAGAGAGGGCTCTGACTGGTTTCAAGATTTGATTTTGGCATATCCTGCAACAAGATCATTGTGATCATTGTGAACATGATCATATTCTTTTCTTATTTAGATTTTTAATTGGATTTCTATAAACATCTCTGCTATTTCTCTGAGCAGTAGCTTCCTGTAGACCCTGTCCAAGAACCACTGTTCCAAATCCCTCATTCCTTGTGCAAAGATCTCTGGTGATGAGCTTCTTCTGAGGACACGAATCATTTCACCCTTGACCATTCCCCTGATGATTGATTTGTGATGTGCCGAGGAGAAGTGCAAGTAGGCATGTGGGTCTATGGCTTTGGAGTAAGGTCTGATGTCCAAGATGCCAGTCTTCTCGTATCTGGGGCCTTTAAAGATTGTGAGGTCGAGGAAATCTATTGAGTTTTGGGAGTATTCAGAAGTAAATTTGATCGAACTGACTTGCTTGTTCAGGTGGAAGACCAGGGCTTCTAGTATTTCTGGCGTATCTTCCAGGATCACCAATATGTCGTCTATAAATCTTAGCCAGACAATAGGTTGAGTCCTGGTCCATGATAACAGAGCATCTTTCTCCACCTTTCCCATGAACAAGTTGGCCAGTGTTGGTGCCACTGGTGTTCCCATTGCCACACCCTTTACTTGTTTGAAGTGTTTGGCAGCGAACTCAAAGGTGTTGCCCTGTAAGATCAGAGTCAAAATCTCTCTCAGCATTGTCTTCAGTGGGTGAGTTTTGGAGCTCGGTGGATGAGTCGGAATCGCTTGCTGTAAAGCAAATGCTACACCTGTTCCGTGAGGTATTGATGGATACAGGGCCTTGACATCTAATGTGGCTAGAGTTAATATTTTCTTGTTGTCTTCTGGGATCTTTAGTTGTTCGATGGCATGAATGACTTGGGTCGTAGAGGTCACCAGTGCCGGGACATTTCTCAGGTAGTCTTTTAATATGTTGTTAGCTAGTTTTGAAATCTTCTCGGTTGGTCCTGAGTTGCAAGACACTATGGGCCTTAATTGGTGTGGATTCTTGTGTACTTTCCTGAGAAAGTACATCCTCTGGGATCTCACGTTTTCCAGTTGCATTGTGTGGGAGTCAGCTGTGTGCTTGCTGATCAGTCCAGAGGCTCTGTGTTTAGATATTAGCTCGTTGGCTTTCTCTGCTGTGTCTTTGCTAGGGTCTTCTTCCAGTTCCAGGTATGTTTCTTTGTCGCTCAGGTGCTCCAGGCCTTCTCTCAAGTACTCTTTTGTGTCCATGATGACAATGCATGAGCCTTTATCTGCCTGCTTGATTGTGATTGACTTGTCCCGTCTCAAAATGCTCAGTGCCTTCTGGTGTCTTCTGGATAGGTTTTGCCAGTGTGCATGGCTTTCTTCTGGAGTCTCCTTTGCAACATTGACAACGTCCTGGAGTTTGGTCTTGATGGCCATCAGATGTTCCTCAATTAACTTGGGGAGGGGGGCATCCAACTTTCGGTGGGTAAGTTTGTTATACTCCCTCTCGCATTGTTTATGATATTTCTCATAGAATTCCAGAGGGTCTGGGATCTTCTTTGGAGTGGGCGCAAACTTGAGTCCCAATAGCAGTACCTCCTGTTCTTCCTCTGTTAGTTGTCTGGAGGACAGGTTAAGAACAGGGTTTATAGCAATACTGTTTGCACTTACCACCTGCTGTAGGGACAGGTCTACTAGCTCTCTGTCTCTAGGATTTTCTATCTGAGGGTCGTAGTCCTCTAGTATCTCCTTCCCGACACTCTGTCTCTGGTCTGTCCAGTCAGTTGTGGTCATGGGAGCTAATGTGAACGTCACCTTCTTGCTCCTGGAGTTCTTCTCATGACTCGTAACCTATACTTGCCTCTGGTTTTGTTGACTCGGTGTGCACTCAAGTTCTCTGTTTGGTGTTGGAGAACATCTTTGTGTTGTAGTAGGGTCGGAAGAATGCCCTTCTCTACGGAACCTGTTTCTCTGGTCATTTGACAGTACGTTCGGTGGTGATCTGATAAAGGAGGTGCCAGGAATATTAGAGGTGTTGGGAATGTGGCTCACTTGCTGTGTTGGTTTTTGATTTTCCTTACTGGGTGGTGCCTCTGCTTCCTTTCTTGAAGTTGGGAATGGCTGAGGTCTGAGTTGAGGTTGTGTTCTTGGTGGAGGATCTTTCCTCATTGGCTGTAGTAGAGTGGTCTCCATCGCGATTGTTGTAGTTGACCTTGTCGGGTTTGCTCTCTCTGTGGTTAGGAGTTCCATAGGTGCAGGGGTTGGTGATATTGTGTTGTTTGTCATTGGTACTGAAGATATTTGTGGCATTCTGTCTGGTACTGGTTCTCTGGAGGTAGACATTGTGTAGTTTGGTCTGTAGAACAGATCTATCTTTGGTAGTAGCTTGGCTGCTGTCTCAGGTGGTGGTCTTCCAAGTAGCTCGTTCAGTTTCCGTGTTGTCTCTTTAATTCTGTTGTCTCTGCTTTTCTTGATGTTTTTGTCAGTGGCCGAGAGAAATCGTTCATGTTGAATCAGTTCATTGGCGTTACCTCGTTGTGTGGTTTCGTTCATTGTTTGGAGCAATTTCAAGGCTTGTGCTTGTGTTTGTCTACTCACTGTCCAGAGGTGGTTTACAAGGCAGGTTGTTAGTTCTTTTTCTGTTTCTTGCAGAATTCTTTCAAAGTCCTTCTTCACGTTCGACAGATTCGGCTGTACAGTCATCAAATTTTTCCTGAGCTTCAGGCCTCTGGGGTTGAGATTCCTTTGCAGGCAAATTGACAAGAAGGCATGTTGAATTGTGGCAGCATAGAAGTGAGATGCTTGCTTCTTGTACATTCTGCGTAGCTCCAAGAGCTGTTTGTCTCTGTTCGTGAGTGCCGGTCTGGGTGGCCTCTCATTGTATCGTGGGTTTCATCTGGGTCTGTAGTGACCTCCATTTTGGCTTCTTTTGGAGTCCATGATAGTTTGACGTCCGTGCTCTGATTGGATGGTATATAGTTTCAGAGGTAGCTCAAGCGGGTCTGCTGGTCAAGCAATCAAATCTTTTAAATTGAACTGAAGTTCAAAGACCATGCAGGTGCTCAGCTTTAAGAAGTCCGTAATATAAGTTCCATAAATTCTTGGCCTTTGATGGCCTTCTAGTGGAAACACAACTAAAAAGAACAAACTGATACAATGTTTTATATAGTGAACAGAGTGTGAGATGCTGAAAACAAGAAAAAACAAAAAGGAGACAATCAAGAAATTTCAGGGTCAAGGCTGCAGAGGGAGCAGCCTATACAGAAGAAAGTGTTACTAGTTCTGAGCTAAACAACCTGTGAGAGAGTACATGGGTTTTGACAATGTATGTTTGTGTGTGTGACTCATGACATATGACTCCAGAGAAAAAGACTTTAGGTGGCTTAAAATTAGAAATAAATTAAAGTGGTCAATTAAACTTAATGAATTAAAATATTAAAGGGGAGAATGAATGGCCTTCCTGCGGGGGGCCCTCGAAGGCCGAAGAGGCACCCGCCCACCAACAAAGAAGGTAAAGGGTCGGCTCCGCCAGACTACGTAAGCGTACGGTTACATAGGGCCTAATTAGGTTATATAGGGCCAAAATAAGTTACATCGGGCCGAAATAACTAACATAGGGCCCATATAAGGTAAGGATTTTTGTTACAATCGGCGTGCCATACACTAGTTCTTCCAGGCTCTAGCTATACACTGCCAACAAGATACTGTCAGACAAGAGAGGTGATGGATACACTGCCAACAAGATAACTGTCAGACAAGAGAGGTGATGGATCAGTGTACACTGCCAACAAGATACTGTCAGACAAGAGAGGTGATGGATCAGTGTACACTGCCAACAAGTCAGCAGCTGAACATTTTGCTGGAGTTGTATTGGCGACCATTACTATTATTGTATGGAATTATATAACATTTTGTTAAAATAAAGTTAATAATTTTAATTCAAGATAACAATAGAAAGATAACTAGTTTTAATTTTGAAATATGGGATATGATATATAAAGCATATGATACAAGGAGTGTTTTCAAGTGTATGTCCATATAGTGTTGTTAGAATTCAATCCACAGCAATTCTATTACACAAACTATACAATAATTCAAATGCTACAATAATAACACTAATATATTTACTGGAGCTGGAGCTGTATTTTATCTGCCACTTGTCTACAATAGTGCACTTGAGACAATACAGTAACAAACTCCTTGAGGGCAGTAGGTCTAGTTGATAAGACTGTACGAATGCTACTCAGAAGGTTCCTTGTCTTCTCTATATTAATCCAGTTCTCACGTTGAAGGAGCTGGTCATGCATGTCAGTAGATATGAGTCCAATACTGTAGCATTTATCAGCTACTGTCATAACACAATGCGTCACTGAGGAAACCAAGTTGGGATGCACATTCTGAAATATACGCAAGTTTTTGCCACCTATAATAATATTATATTTGTAATTATATTTAAATATAGTACGTAGATCTTTTTTTTTACACAACCACAGAATTAAATCAACTGCAAAGTAAATTGTACTGAATATATGAGGAAATAATGCACACTTAGTTAGACTACACACTGTACAGTAATTATTTAGAATTTCTTGTTTTTTTCAAGTTGCGAAATGTTATGGTGAAATGTTACTATGGTATTGAAAACCTTTACCAGATGTAATAAAAAAAACGTGGCCCTCTTTTAGAAGCTTCAAGTGTTTGTTGTCAAAAGCTATAGGTAATTCAGACAGTCAGAGAGACTACAGAAAATACCAGTACACGGGGAATTGAGGTAAGAAAATAGTTCCGTAGTATTTGTTAATGGTCACAGCGGTTTTAAAACTTATACTTTTAGAAATAGACCGATAGATGCTTTTGAAGTGTTTTGTTTGCGTACAGGATTGCTTGCCCTTTGTGCTCGTCATACTTGTGGTTACTTGACTCTTGTAACTTGGCTTGTTAGCTCTAATGCTTGTGGTCACAATTCGAGTAAACTTGTCTACCTAATCTAGTAATTATAATTATGGCATGTACATAATTAAATATAATTTCTCCATAGTTAATCAAAAGTTTTAATTTCTTCTTGAGAATGTGTTTATTGCAACCATATTATTTTCACCACTTGTATAATGTACTTGTTGGCGAGCAAGCAAAGCGAGCGAGACACTATCAGGCTAACACAATTGAAAATCAGGAATATTTGCTTGTTATTTGTGGACGTATGTATGTCGTTTTGTACTTTGATACTCATATTTTTGTGTTTGCTTCATGGTCTACCCCTTCCCATACCTCCACTAAACTGAATCTTTCGGTTTAGCGATCCTGTACCATTCAAAGAAATAGAAGTGTTTACCTCTTCATATTAGGTTGTTTCTAAATGCCACAAGACACACATAATCTTAAAACTTACTGCTAGACTAAAGACTGTGCAGTAATTCTCTGGAAACTTCTTGGTTTTTCAAGTCACAAAAACTGTTATGGTGAAATGTTACTATGATATTGAGACCATTTACCAGATGTAATTATTTAAAAAAAGCCGGCATTTTGTAGTAGCAGTGAGTGCTTGTTGCCAAAAGATACTGGTAACTGAGATAATCAAAATGAGATAATATAGACTACAGAAAATACCAATACTCGGGAAATTGAGATAAGAGAGTATAGTCACAACATACTTATACATTTAAAAATGGACTGATGGTTTCTTTTGAAGTGTTGCTTTTGTGCTCACGTTCACTCACCATTTGTTCTCCAGCACATCACTAGTAGCTGTAATTAAAGTTTTTTTAAGTTAATCAGGTGAAAGTTGTGATGTAATTTTTTTAATTTATCAGATAAAAGTTGTGTATTTAGGAGAAAAATTAAGGCTTAAAAATTGACTTAATTGCTGAACAGTATTGAGTAAGGTAACAATCACATGACTTTACGATAAAATTTTACAGTACAATATTGAGTAATTCAAGTCTCTATTTGTCTAATATTCTTCATTACCAAAACATTAGCAAATACCACATTTATCACTATAATTATATAAACTGAAATGTGTATGAAGACAATAGTAAAACAAGTGATACTATTACCTAGGTATTTTCAAAATTAGTCACGCTGAATAATGAACTTGTTTGGTCAAAGTCAATATAACTTCTATATTCACAATAACGACAAACTAAAACTATTTATATATACCTGATTACAAAGTATGGCATTTATTCCGTCAGACTAGAATGTTATCATTGCATAAAGCAATTTCATATTGCACACATTTGAAAGGCATTTAATTTATATAATTGTTAAGCTTACACATTCTGACGTGATACTCACATTCTTCTTGTGTCGGATTTTGTAGACCCTGTGACTGAGACTGTGGACCCTGTGATGGTGAAGACTGAGATTCTGAAGGTTGAGACAGCGAAGATGGAGACTGTGGAGTCTGAGTAGGCTGTGAAGCTAGAGAGTTTGGAGTTTGAGACTGTGAAGCCTGAGACTGTGGGGTCTGAGACTGTGAAATCTCAGACCGTGGAGATAAATCTGGAGTTATATACACAAATTACATAATACTATGTTTTGCAGAGGAATTACAAAAAGTGTAGTTGATACATTGAGATTCTGTAGTAGACATTTGAATACAATATTAACACTAGAGCAATAAGTGGTGGAAACTTTTAACACTGTATTATTACATTGAAAGGATTATAAGCAAAAACCTTACAGAGTCTGAAACTAAAGGAAAAGGATTGAAAAAGGGGGAAAAGGGATGTAGCTATAACAACATAAATGTAGGATAACTACATAAAATGTAGGAAAAAGATGTGAAGAGAATGAAGAAAAGGAATAGATAATGATGGGGAGAAATGGAATAGTAGAACAAATTGAACAATAATCCATTTGCTGGACTGAGTTGGGAAAGAGTATTCACTTCCAGTGCTAAGCATAACTCATGGGAAGAAAAGCAGAGAAGCATAATACACAAGTCAAGAAAATAAAAGCAAGTGAAAAAAGGCTGATGATGTAGCTGTTTCAAAAGTAGTGAAAGAAATACACAGAAAGGACAGAGATACTGAGGAGCAAGAGAAGTAAACTAAGAAGGAGACCAGGAAAGGGAAACTTTACAAGTACCTTATGCTACTGCATTACTAATTTCCAAAAGTTAGTTCCTTGCTATTGTTGCAATAGCTAACCTGCATAAAATTTCACAAAGGTGAAAAAACAATGTCACAAGCCCTATCTGAAGCCATACCACCCCGGCCTGAACTTTCATAATAGAGACTGTTTCTTATTATTATTCTTTTAATTGATATTGCAATATCATTGACTCTACCACAGCTATTCAGTACGGTAAAAGGGTTAGTGCATGCAAAGTTGCACTTAACTTGCCAAAAGTACAAATCCTTTATTGTTCCTTAAAAATATATACAAAAAAACACACCTAGCTACTAATTAGTCCAGCAGACAAAATATTCTTTTTGCAAAAATCTTGCTTTGTTATATCCATAATAGGTTGCTGTGTGGTCTTTATCTCTCTCTATCTCTTATCTCTAAAGACAGTCTGTTTATTAAAAATTTATTTACTGGACCTCAGACAGCATTGGACAATTTGATAATCCTTATGAAATACGGTGTTGTTGCATTGAAACATTATCCCTTTGAATTTTCTGACTTTCCTTTTTAACTTTGTCTAAATTTATTTTTAAGAAAAAATCTTGGGATCACAGAATGTAAAAAAGACTTATACAAAGGCAATTTTGTAAATGTATTGCACTTTATACTCTTCAACCGAACTACTCATACATTTTTATAGCTATTTTAAGATCTGCTTGTGGTAAATCAGGGTCTGTGACTTACTTGTATATGTCTACACAGTATCTTAAAGTGCATTATCCGATTGTATCCGATAAAACTGAACACTGGATTAACTGAGTTGGGAAAGAGTGTTCATCTACAGTAGCAACCATATTGGGTATAAGAGAGAAAGAAAAGCAGAAGAATGCAAGGGTCAGGTGAGAAAAAACTGAAAATGAAGAAGTGAAAAAATGCACAGTAAGGACAGAGATACTGGGTAGAAGGAGGGGAATCCATAATGAGTTGATAAGAGGAATAAGAAAAACAGGGATGGCTCTACACCCTCGCATATCCGGGCCTCAAATATTAGGTTTCCTGCTATAATCCGGCCTCACAACAGCAAATTCAATTCAAGCTCACCTCCAGTTTATGTATTTGCAGTGCCATACTTATCTCTTTCTTTTCAGGCCGATCAGCTCTTTTGAGGACAAATATACTGGCTACCTAGCTATGATAAACTTCCTTTACAGTCAATTTGATGTTACATTCCTCTAAGCTAGCTCTCAACAGGTATGATGAGTTCAACTGAGTAGATTGGCTATCCTAGCCTATGTCAATTTGTCTGTGTGTGTTGCTTCAGGCTAAGAGCTACAAGCTACTACAAAAGAGTACGTACTGTTATTAGAGCAAATTAAAGATCAGATGCTACTAAGAGATATGCAAGCTTGAAGCAAAGTATTCATTTTTCAACAATAATAGATATTTATAACTGTCATTCCACTTTCACAATGAAATAGCTAAATATATAATTTTAGAGTGGTTTCACATAATAGGGTCATTCCCATATATATTCACATATGAGAGGGTCTACTGTAACCATACCTAGAAACCTGTACAACTACTTTATAAACTGCTAAGGCATTTGTGCAGAAATTAATCTCAGACATTTATATAAAAGATAAATTACCACGTAAAATTTTGAGGAAATTAGTTGTAATTAGTTACGTGTGAGTAAAAATTCAGGATTGTCCCACTAGATATGGGACAAGTCGTGGGTTGCTATGTAGCTAGCTTTTGCCAACATATCTTCCACTTATATTGATGTATCATCTCAGACCTAGTTTATTGTAATGGATGAATGAGGTGTTCTCCAACTTAAATGCCATAGCATTCTTGGTTAAGAGATATTTTGGTAAACTCTGGGTTAACTCTACTTTCTTAGCCAAGAACTCTAGCTGATGGGTTCAATACTTACCCAATCATGTTTATTTTCACTTCTATGTTAAGTTTATAGCTTATATGATCTTTAAGTATCCTTAAAATTGAATTCATATAATTTTTGCCAATTTTTTTAATAGATACAATGACTTACTCAAATTTTTATTAAATGAAATTATCCATACGATTATATAATAATACTTTATTCATTTTTGCATACAACAAGATTGAATTATTTGACACAATGACAGTAATCAACTCTCTCACCGCACTTAGCTGTTTCACTGCCAAGTTTATGATGACCAGTTTATGGCAAGATATTTATTTCAAAAGAATGTTGAAACCAAACGATTTATATTGATGCAAAAAATAGTTTATTATTTACACAAATAATAGCTAAAATTTAGACTTATCATTACCAATGGTACTAATTGTAACTTGATTTCAGGAGCTGTTTCAAATTTCAGGCAAAGTACACAGCTTATTCATCGTATTTTACAATTTAAAAGTTTCATACATTAATGAATTTCCTTTCATAAAACCTATCCTAATTACAACAATCTTCACAATTATTAATGTGGCTTACTAAATTCCTAGTGAGCAAGAGGCCTTTCAGGTCTAACCAAATATTCTCTGGTGAGCATGACAAGTAGGTTAATATCTATTCTAAATACTGATCTGTAGATAAAAATTGTATTATTGCATGATTATACATTAAATCTAACACAAAAATGGTGCAGTCACCATTGTGTGGGCACAAAAATGTACCAACTCCTCACAAATTGTAGTTTATATCAACTATAGTGTCAGTTATGCTAAACTTTCAACACAGTAATCAGTCAAATTTTCATTACCTAAAACATATACTTAAACACCCCTCTAAATGAAGCAGACTCTTCATTCTTACCACTAGCTTTATCTGCAAATTTTTAACAAATTTAATTACCATAAACAAACTGAAATAAAACAATCCAAAGAGCAAAGTAGCTGGCTACTTCGAAATAGCAATCTTCAGTGATATTTTACAAAAAGAAAATTACCAAAACAATGCTGTGACTTAAATTATGGCTGAAATAGCAAAACAATCAACTGACACAAAATTTATAATACGTTCATAAGAAATCAGTCTCTAAAATCATCACTTTAGCAAATAAAGTATGTTTAAGAAGATAATAGTATTATTCCAATGCCTGCTAAAATTAAAACAATTTGCTAAGTATAGAAAGGAAATCTCTAAAATCAGTTGTGTGTTGTTCCCATTCTGAAGTTATTAAATAAGATTTATACTTTTAAAATTCAATAATAAATCATACAAAACAATGTAAAATATTAGATCAATAAAATGGTTAGATACTCTTCTATTCCAGGTTTAAAAAGGATCACGAAACTATTGAATAGATAATAGAACTCAGGATATTGATGATACAGGTATCATATTGAACTTCCAAATATTAGGTTTATACATTATACTCGAGTTTCTACTTAAAACACAAAATAGTAGATGTCAAGAGTGTACAGTCATAATACTAAACTAGTAGAAATGTTTCATCATTTTTAGTGTGCTTTCATAACCAGGTCAAAGCTAGCTATATCGTTATGTATGTTTTAATAACTAATCAAGCTCACCTGTCTGTGAACTGACTTTAATCTGAAAAAAATAACATCAAAAATATCAGTACAAGAGTGTAATATTGTACTTTAGATGTTACATATAATTGTATATGTACATTTTTTGTAAACTCTAAAACAATTAGATAATGAAGTAGCCGATGATGCATAACAAAATGAACTTTTAAAATACTTTTAATTAGTTATATACACATTTCTATTTAAATTAGTTTCAGAAGTATAACACAATAATGCACAAAAATGACTAGTTATTTCAAGAACTAGTTACATTACACAGAACATTAAAATTGGCATTGCTGGTTTACCTCCTTAAGCACTGATTTTAAAGTTATTCTGGAACCAAGCTCTGGTACCAAGTCATCTATATTAGTTTCTGTCAGCATAGAAAATGCCTTCCCAGAGATTTTATTTTCTGATAAAAAAAAAAGAAGACATTATATTATATAAATATAATATTTATATATTCATAAAACACTGGTTGGTTTGCTTAAAGCAAGTGTTAAATCACAAAAAATGTATTCAGTGTACCACATCCAGAGCTTTGTATATTATTTAAATTCTTAATTAAGTCCTCCAGGTGTCACTATTTGACATCTTATAGTATGCAAATAAATGAACAGTTGAATGAATGAATAAATGAGCAGTTCCTGTTTCAGTTGAGTCTGCAGAGTGAGTTTATTTTGATTGTTAGCATAAAGCATAGACAGCCAGAACTTCTTAATTTTCCCCTTGATAATCTGCCAAAAAATGTTTGTAAAATAAATATACATATTTTTAACTAGGCTTAATATTCCTGTAGTCTGTCCAAGTTGTGTTGGCACGAAAAAAAAATGAAAAAAGAATGAGTTCTTCTTGAATCATGACATAGGCAAGCAACATTTGAGTTTATCCATTATAACAAGAGTGTTAATTACATATCAAATGTCATTAGTTTCTGCTTTATATTGTATTAACACAGGACTATATATGGAATCTTCTATTATAGTGTAATAGTGAAATTTCATGTTTTCTACACTTTCCCAATAGAGTATGAGGCTAAACGATCTGCACATAGGACATTTAACCCTATCCTATACCAGAAAAGTGGAGAAAATACAAAATATCCTCTTGACAATAGAAAATTCCACTTATTTGCCCTGTGCACATAATATTCCTTACTCTTTAACTTGTCACAGTCATCTTCTGACAACCCATGATACTGGCTCATCCATTCAGCAAATTCTTGTACAGATAATAGCTTAGAAAAAATGGGTATATCTTTAAAAGGGAAAACATATCAACATAAAATAATTATTAGTATAAGAAATATTTCACACCTTCAGATGTTAAACGTTGTATATTGGGTGGAGGTTCAATCTGAGTAGAATCAGATGTGCTTCTCAATTCTTCAACCGCTACAGTAATAAGTATTATACTAAATGAAACACCAAAAGTGTGAACCTTAAGCACTACTATCTAGCTATTGCAAAATCATAATTAATGGCTATTCTTATCAGGTACCAGTATAGCTCGAGCAATGAAAATGGCAGATGTAAATAATAATAGACAACAGACTAGAGACACCAATATATATTTTCAACAAGCAACCCCACTTCCAGCACTCCATTAACTTTCCTTACATAAACAAAATACCGCAGGTAGCAAGAAATTAATTTCTCATGTGATTATGACGTGACTTTAGGGGTGTTACCTACAAACTCTAGAACCTACACAGCTTCACATTTTCTCAAAAAAAATCCGAAATTAAAAAAAGTAGCACAATAGAAGGTCTTAAATCGTCATTCTAAGTAAGTTCATACTTAAAATCAACATTAATTGTTAGTAATCTACAAAATCATAATGTGACAGACAGACAAGCAGACAGACAGACAGACAGACACAACGACTACTATAAACCTCTTGCACATATACGCTGAAAGTTAATGACAATACATGTAATGTATTTTGATAAGATCACAGCTCAAATGACTTTAATTTCAAAGGTATAAACAATAGTAAAATTATTCTCATGGTATAGGCATTAAATTAGGGATGTATTTAGAATGTTCACCAATAATATATGCAGAGACTATTTTTGAGAATTAGATAGCTACTGAAGATTTTATCTTTTAGAGCACTCAAGAACTTAATTTTCTTAACATTTTTTGTGAAGGTCATAAATATTACTAATTAGCTTGTCTGAACATACTACATGCCTGTCATACAATATACACTCATTTATTCAGTGAATACAAATTGAAGAAAAATTCTAATAAGGTCAACATGAGTTTCCACTCAGCTGAAATATTTAAATGTCTTTTGAACAACTGAAAAATATACCAGTCTTTTCTATATTAACCTTTCTATACTAAAAAATTCTCTTATGAGCTATTTTTAAGTTTAAATTAGTCACAGCAGTGCACGGTAAAAAGGTAAAAATCAACACAAACTCTACTAAAGATATGCATTTATGCTAAGCTCATAGTAACTCAGATACCAAGAAATTGGCTCCAAGTTGTTTCTGATGGTGATTACAACTTGCTCTTCTTCTTTCTCTAGAGTTTGAAGGCCAAGATGAAGCTCATGATCTGAGAAGCAAGTAATTAATTGCTCATATAATGACGATGTGACTTTAGGGGGCGTTATGTATGAAGTCTAGTACCTACAAGGAGCTGATAGCATCGCTTTTTCTCAAAAACCTGTTCAAATTTTTTAAATGTAGCAAAATAGAAGGTCTTAAATTGTCGTACTAAGTAAGTTCATACTTAAATCAACAGTTAATTGTTAGCAATCTACATAATCAGAACGTGACAAACAGACAAACAGACCGACAGACAGAAAGACAGACAAAATGACTATTATAACTCATTCGTGCATGCGCACTGAAGGTTAATGACAATGCATGTGATGTATTTTGCCACAAGTACAAACCCTTTATTGCTCCTTAAACATATTATATAAAAAAACCTAGCTACTAATTAGTCCAGCAGACAAAATATCCTTTTTGCAAAAATCTTGCTTTGTTATATCCATAATAGGTTGCTGTGTGGCCTTTATCTCTCTCTATCTCTTATCTCCAAAAACAGTCTGTTTATTAAAAATTTATTTATACTGGACCTCAGACAGCATTAGAAAAAAAATCACCTTTGCTAAAAGTTTGTGGTCTTAGATACTTGTCATATCTCAATTTTGGTACCACCTAAATTAAAAGTTTATTTACCATTGGGTGACTAACAATTAATTCAGCTGAATTATTTGTGTTAGAATCAATTGTTACAGCATGAATCATTGCAAAAAGAACCAACTCAGTACAAAGTACAAAACCGACGTGTTTACATAACTAGTCAGAATAGTCTATGATGGTCAGTGATGATTACACGATAAGAGTAACTATACAAACTGAGGTGAGTATTATGATGCATGATTGTACAATAATGATTAGTCTGTTCTTGCATGAATGAGAGTGCTATACCAACAATTTGTAGTATAGTAGTTGGTGTCAAGCAGTTTAAAATTAAAATAATGTAATATTGTCTATTAATATGCTTATCTGTGAGTAACATCGATGATGTTGTGTATTCATGAATAATTCAAGAGCTAAGTGGTTTGGTAAAGCATCATCATTGCTTGATTGGGTAAACGTCCGTCATATTTTTAGTAGGTGATTACAATGACTATTGGTGTAGAAAAGCTGGTGGAATTGGAGAGGAAAGATGGTGAAATAGTTCCAAAAGGGAAGGCGAATCAAAGGGGAATGCTGTATCACACCAAGATGTCCAGTCTCTAATTGTATTCTTTACATATAATGTGTCTTATCTGTATTTAATCCATGACAGCCTATATAAATGAATTTAAATTTGTAAATGCTGCCATGTCCCCATCAATGTCCAGGGCATTTAGCCCTCTCCTGTACAGGAAAGGTGGTGAATGCATGGAATGTCCTAAATACGTTACTACAAGAAATTCAAGTTTTGCCCTGTGAAAACAAAAAGTCTAAACTGAAAGCAAGTGACAAGTTCATCCCAGCATAGCTATCTCTTAAGCTCAAATAAAAATACAATATTATATCTGACCCTGCTACATTTTATTAGGTTGCTATTAGTAGTCGTTTTTTTTTGTTGTTGTTGTTGTTGCAGATGACTAATGTTGATAATTTTGTCAGTTCAATTCATTGAAATATAATATGCTTACAGTGAACCACCCATACTCTAGCTTCCAGTAGATAAAAGTGTTTGTACAAAATTATTATTTTCAGTAAAGTTTAGACATGTTCTACTAGATAGAATCATATTGCTAATGTAACAGTACTTATCTTAAGCTTACTTTCATTCATGATTTGTTTTAGTTGCTTATCATATGAATGGTCAAGCTCGGTAACAGTTTTTTTAGAGGCTATTTCATTGCGAAGATACTCTACAAATTTCTTGTATATCTCATCATCTTCCTCCACTTTGTTTCTTAGCTCTCGAAACACTATTTGTGCTAAGATATCTACAGTGCTTCTTGATTCAGGATCAGTGACTTGGCTATAGATACTCCTCTTGATTATTTTTTCATCCATCAGAAACTTGGCAACTTCATTTAAGTTGTTCCTGATTGTAAGAGTAACCTGTATTTCATTTAGTCCCAATGCTTCATAACCTGGCTGGGACTGGGAACTAGCCATGGTTGATCTAAACCAAATGAATATATACATCTAATTTATAATGATATCATACAGTGTTGTCAAGTTACATAAACCTATTAGATATATGTTCGTAGTATTGTGTAGCACTTGCTGCACCAACGCTTAGATCGGTACGTACATTAAAAAGTAGCTACTAACTACTAAAACGTACTAACTACTATGAGACTCCAATCACATACTAGAAAACTATTCTACCTCCTCCAACATTTTGTACTCACAAATTTGTGTTCGATGCAAAAGAGATGAGTTGAAAAGCAGCCAATAGCTATGCAACCCTTGTGTACACTCACCAAAGGGCCCCACCCCCTAAATGCTGTGCCAGTACCGTATTTCCACGATTACTCCGCACCCTCGATTAGACCGCGCCTTCAAATAGACCGCCCATCGTTTTACTGATTATATTTCAGAAGGCTCAGTCTCACATATCAACGTGTTTGGCCAGTTTTCCTACTCGAACAGCTAATTATTTGTCGCTTAATTGGAATAATTTAACTTTACATACCGTCCGCCCCGCCTATGGGCGTGGCCATCGACGGTATAAGACCGCTCGTGCGCATGCTCTCGTCGGCCTTTTTCTTAGCTCGAACAACGTGGACATCGTCTCTTGCTTGGAGAAGCTATGACTGCTGAAAACAATGAAGTTGTTTCAGTTCTCAGGGAGCTGTCGTCAAAATTCGACTCCCTGAGGCAAGACGTTGACCGCCTAAAAGAGCGGTCGGTTGTGGATGACACGGAGAGGCGCCACAGGTCGAGGTCGCCCTCCACGCGTTCCCTGTCTCGGAGCAGGCAGGAGAGAAGGGACCCCAGCCCCTCCAGATCTCGGAGTAGGTCAGGAAGGAGGGAGCGGCAGCGCCCCCGCCGGAGGCGGGAGAGCGCTGACAGCGAGAACTGGGGCCGTAGGATGGAGCGCCTGTCAGAGGAGGAAGATCGCCTTGGGCCTATCCCTACCTTCCTGGACTCGGACGAAGAGTCAGACCTGGTGGAGGTCTCTGAGGCCACTGCGGAGCTCCTTACCGAGCGGTGTACCCTGGGCCTGAAGAACGACGCCCGCTTGAAAGCGAGGAGGCGTTACCCGCTTCCAAAGGTGCCGGCCACGAAGACCCCGCAGCTAGATGGCTTCATCAAGAGTGAAGTACCGATGGCCACCAGGAACGCTGACAAGGAACTCGCCAGACTCCAGTCCCTGGTGCTCGACTCCCTGGCGCCCCTTACCCACCTGCTGGAAGCAGAACAAAGGGGAGGACCCCCAACATGGGAGGAGGCCAAGAAGGCTGTCGTTGCCGCCACGGAGTTGGTGAGCAATGCCAGCGCTAAGATTACTCACCTCAGGAGGGAAAAGGTCACAACAGACCTAAACAAGGCGCTGCTTCCAGTGGCCAAGGAAGCAGCTAATTTTCAGTCTGCCCCACCCTCATTGTTTGGCACGGAGTTTGCCAAGAAGGCCAAGGACCACGTTGACCAGGTCAAGGCAATGAGGGCATCTCTCCCCACCAAGCCAGACACCAGGTCGCCTTTTCGTGGGGGCCCCCCCAGGAGGGGGGGAGGAGGCAGGTTCAGAGGCAGCAACAACAGGCAAGGAGGATCATACCACCAGCAGTTCCAGAGGGGAGGAGCTCGGAGCAGCTACAGGCCCTTCCACAAGGGGTACCGGAAGCCAGAACTTCCCAAGAACTAATGCACCAACCTCATGCCATTCCACCACCATTAGTTTTGACAAACATTATATGTCAACTGAAGGGCTGGGGCGTGGTCCCCTTAAAAGCTCCAAAGGCGGTTGCCGGAAGGCTCCAATACCACCTAGCAAATTGGGAAAGGGTCACCAAGGACAGGTGGGTCCTAGATACGGTAAAGGGTTACCTAATAGAATTCACAAACGACCCTTACCAGAGGACGAGACCGCACCCACCACAATACGGGGCGGAGCTCATGGCGCAAATGAGGGTGGAGCTGAGAGAGCTACTGCAAAAAGGGGCGGTCGCGCAGATGGAACAGGCCAAGGGAGGTTTTTACTCAACCCTGTTCCTAGTGCCGAAAAAAGACGGCAGACAACGCCCCGTAATAAACCTCAAAGCGCTAAACCAGTACGTTCAGACGTACCACTTCAAGATGGAAGGCTTGCAGACGCTAAAGGACCTGTTAAAGCCCGGAGATTGGCTGGCAAAGGTGGACCTAAAGGATGCCTATTTCGCGATCCCTATAAATCCAAGCCACAGGAAGTATCTACGGTTTGTAGTGGACAACCAGACCTACCAGTTCAACTGTCTCCCCTTTGGCCTGGCAGCAGCACCATGGGTCTTCACCAAGACCCTCAAGCCAGTAGCGGCTACGCTGCGCCAGATGGGGGTTCGTCTGGTCTGCTACATAGACGACATACTCCTGCTGGCGGAGACCCAGACAGTGGCAGAGGAGCAGGTAAAGGGGCTGCAATACCTGTTGGAATGTCTTGGCTTTATTGTGCACCCAGACAAATCAATCATGACCCCGGGGCAAGTGATGGAGTTCCTGGGAATAACAGTAGACTCCACAAAGATGGAACTGAGGTTGCCTGCCAAAAAATTAAAAGACATCCGGGCGGAGGCCCGAAAACTGGCCCAGCAGAGGGTAATACCTGTGAGAGCTCTGTCCCGATTAGTTGGGAAGATGAATGCAGCCAGCCATACCATACCACCTGCCCCGCTATTCTTCAGGAACCTACAGATGGCCATGACAGAGGCCCTGAATGCCAGCAATCAGAATTACGAAGGAGAAGTGACGCTGTCTCAGGATTGCCTGGACGAGCTAAGGTGGTGGGACTATCACCTGAGCCAGTGGAACGGGAAGAGCATGCTGCGGAAGGCAGTGGACTTAGTGATAGAATCAGATGCGTCACTGATAGGGTGGGGAGCAGTTTGCAACCACCAACAGACTGGCGGGCCATGGTCAAGGGAGGAGCAGAACCTGCACATAAATTGCCTGGAGTTGCTGGCAGCAACATTGGCATTAAAGTCATTCACAAAGGGACAGACGGGCCTGTCAGTACTCTTGAAGATGGACAATACCACGGCAGTGGCTTATGTCAACAACCAGGGAGGTACAGTCTCCAGGGAGCTGGTGAGACTGTCCAAGGAGCTGTGGACATGGTGTCTGCAGAGGAATATCACTATCAAGGCACAACACCTCCCAGGTCGTTTGAACCAAGTGGCCGACTCGGAGTCTCGAACAATGCTAGACCGGTCGGACTGGAAGCTCGACTCACGAGTCTTTCAACAAATCCATCAGCTCTGGGGCCCATTGGAGGTGGATTTGTTTGCCTCCAGACTGACAACACAGTGCCCAGTCTTTTTCAGTTGGCGGCCAGATCCATATGCGGCAGCAACAGATGCCTTCCTCCAAGTCTGGACGGGGCTCAAGGCATATGCAAATCCACCATGGAATTTGGTGGGACGAGTGGCAGCACAGGCCCAGGCTCAGCAAGCCTCGCTGGTCCTAGTAGCACCAGTGTGGAGGACCCAGCCCTGGTACCCAATTCTACTGGAGATGCTGGCAGATGCCCCACACCTGATTCCCCCACAGAGACAAGCAACAAGTCGCTCACAGATGAGAACCCCTCAGCTAGCCGCTTGGCCCATATCCGGGAAAAATGCAGAGATCACAAGCTTTCGGAGAAAGCTAGCTCGCTCATCCTTGGCTCGTGGAGGGAAAAAACAAATAAATCCTACAACTCCCTCTTTGGGAGATGGCATAGCTGGTGTAGTAGACGGGGTGCCGATCCATTTTCAGGCCCTGTAACAGACGTTGCCAATTTCCTGGCAGAGCTATTTACTGAAGGATATAAATATAACTCACTCAATGCCTACCGGTCAGCCATCTCATCGGCGCATGAGAAGGTGGAAGGGTACGAGGTAGGACATCACCCACTAATCACTAGGTTAATTAAGGGGGTATTTGGTACCCAATTCTACTGGAGATGCTGGCAGATGCCCCACACCTGATTCCCCCACAGAGACAAGCAACAAGTCGCTCACAGATGAGAACCCCTCAGCTAGCCGCTTGGCCCATATCCGGGAAAAATGCAGAGATCACAAGCTTTCGGAGAAAGCTAGCTCGCTCATCCTTGGCTCGTGGAGGGAAAAAACAAATAAATCCTACAACTCCCTCTTTGGGAGACGGCATAGCTGGTGTAGTAGACGGGGTACCGATCCATTTTCAGGCCCTGTAACAGACGTTGCCAATTTCCTGGCAGAGCTATTTACTGAAGGATATAAATATAACTCACTCAATGCCTACCGGTCAGCCATCTCATCGGCGCATGAGAAGGTGGAAGGGTACGAGGTAGGACATCACCCACTAATCACTAGGTTAATTAAGGGGGTATTTAACACTAGACCACCCTTACCTAAATACACTAGTACATGGAATGTGCAGACAGTGCTGGATCATATTACAAGCAGGGGTGCTAACAATGGTTTAAGTTTGAAAGAGCTCACTCTTAAAACAGTGATGCTCCTATCCCTTACCAGACCATCAAGATCGGCGGATCTAGCCCAGCTTGAAGTGGGGGCCATGCACCCTCACCCGGAGGGAGTAAGCTTTACGCCTACACACCTGTCAAAACAATCCAGACAGGGTAGACCCCTTCAAGACTTCTTCTTCCCATCCTTCGAACAAAATCCACTGCTGTGCCCGGTGGCAACACTGCAGGCTTACCTAGAAAGAACGAAGAACTGCAGGGGACAGGTCACAAAGGTGCTGATTGGCACAATCAAGCCGCATAAAGCAGTGGCACCTAGTACCATTGCAAGGTGGCTAAAAACCATGCTAGAGTGCGCAGGCATTGACACAAATATTTTTAGCGGTCACTCCATAAGAGGAGCGGCTTCGAGCATGGCCTCGAAGGGTGGGGTCACTACAGGTGACATTCTTAAGGCAGCAGACTGGAGCTCGGAGTCAGTCTTCCAGAAATTCTATCACAAGTCACAACAGAACCCACACTTTGGTAGAACGGTGCTGTCATCAGCAGGCGAGCCTTCGGAGTGAGGTAGCTACAAACAACACGTTGATATGTGAGACTGAGCCTTCTGAAATATAATTCTAGAATGGCTCAGGCCACGAAGTGGCTGCCAGCTATTCTGGATTATATGAAGAAGGTGAAGTTGAACATATCAACGTCCCGCCCACCCGCCCTGGATGGGGCATGTAATAATCAAGGGTCAAGGCAAAAACAAAAAAAACAAAAAAACAAAAAAAAAAAAAAACAACAAAAAAAAAAAAACAATAATAATAATAAAATAATGAGGGTAGCTGGGACGAGCTAATCAAAGGCCGACGAGAGCATGCGCACGAGCGGTCTTATACCGTCGATGGCCACGCCCATAGGCGGGGCGGACGGTATGTAAAGTTAAATTATTCCAATTAAGCGACAAATAATTAGCTGTTCGAGTAGGAAAACTGGCCAAACACGTTGATATGTTCAACTTCACCTTCTTCATATAATCCAGAATAGCTGGCAGCCACTTCGTGGCCTGAGCCATTCTAGAAATAGACCGCGCAATTGACTAAATGGTTGACGACCATTACCAAATTAATTAAATTACCCCGATCGCATACTAAAAATTGAAATACCATTATTGCATTGCCTGTTGTAATTTGTACTGTAGTAACTGGTGTGTGCATTTTAGTTTTGGATGGACGAGGTACATACTTCAGATTCAGGCAGCAGTTCATCTACCATTAACCTATAAAAAAGAAAAAAAAATCCTATGATACAGCATTTAAACTGAGGGTAATCGAGTATGCTGAAAAACATAACAATAGAGAGGCAGGCAGAAATTCTAATGTTGGAGAGAGTAGTGTGAGGGATTGGAAGATGCGAAAGTGTAAACTTGGGTCTTTACCTTCGAAGAGTCAGCGTTTGCCTGGTGGAGGTCGTAAACCCCATGTTGAGGACATGGAGGAAGTTCTGACTGCCTGGATCGAACAGCAGAGAGGTAGACATCTCAGAGTCACCAGAACTGCCATCCAGAGGAAGGCCGTTGAATTATATGATGGGGATGGCGAGTTCACTGCTAGTAGGGGGTTGGTTAGAGAAGTTCCTTAAGAGAAATAGCTTCTCTTTAAGAAGAAGAACCACAGTTAGTCAGAGACTTCCTCAAGATCTAATTCCCAAGGACTCCTCCTTCATTCTTCATGTGAGGAAGATGGGAATGAGGATATCAGCTGTCATCCATTGGGAACATGGATGAGACTCCTCTCTGGCTAGACATGCCTGGTGACACCTCTGTATCACGTATTGGAGAGAGGTCTGTGAGTGTACGTGTAACTGGACGTGATGAAGGTTGCTTCACTATCATCAAAGCAGCAATGGCAGATGGTAGGAAGCTGAAGCCATTTGTTGTGTTCAAAGGAGTTCGTCCAATATCTGTACTTTCCAAAATATCTGGGGGTTGTTGTCAACTATAGTCGAAAGAGCTGGATGAACGAAGAACTGACAGTAAAGTGGGTTGACTCGGTTTGGGGACGTCTCAGCTTCAGTCGTCGGTTTTAGTTTGGGATACCTACAGGTACAAATATTTTTTTTTAATTAATACAATTTTAAACATTTTTTTTGCATACACAATTTAATTAAGTGCCACATGACTGACAAGGTAAAAGAGCATGTCAGTACACTACAGAAAGATATGTCCCTGATTCCTGGTGGCCTCACTAGTCACTTGCAACCTGCTGATGTATCCTGGAGCCATTCAAGGCTGCTTACCGTGAGCTATACAATAAGTGGATGTCTTCTGGAAACAAGTCCTACACTGCTGCTAGCAACATGAGAGCTCCTGATAGAGTCTTTGTTTGGATTGGGTGAAGCAAGCTTGGAGTTCTGTAACTACAGAAGTGATTTTAAACTCCTTCTTAGTCTGTGGCATATCTTCCAACACAGATAGCTCTCAGGATGGACAGATTCATTCCCTCAAACCTGGTCAAGTTGCGCACTCTGCAGTCGACACTATAGAGAAGGAAACTGCCTGTTACAATCTTGCTACCGATGTTGAAGGAGATGACCCCTTTTTGATGCTGGAGTTCATGATGAGGAAGAGGACGAAGAGTGCATGATAGACGATGAGTGACTGAGACATTTTACTAGCTATAGCTTTTCAGGGGGTTACATGTAACCCCCCTTTCAAATTAATAATATTCATAGAAGTCTGTCAGTAGTTGTTATCCACGCAGAATTAAATGTGCAAGTTTGTTATTTCAGTAATATCCTCACAAAAATACATTTGCAAATTTGATGTTTATGATTCTCTCAAAATCCAATGTGCTATTTAGTTTTAATATAATGGTTTGTCTTTATGATGTCAATTTTCTTGACAATGGATGTTAGATAATTAAGAGGTGTGGTTTGGGTGTGGTCAGATTGTATCTCCGCCACCGTTGCAGTTACATCCATGACGACAGTAATTTTTCAGCGCGCTAAAATCACCTTAACCGTGATTACCGCGTAATCAAAGCTATATTACCGCAGTGGTTACACTTGTGCTGACAGTGCAAGACCAAACGCATACGTGAACTTTACCAGACCTTTTCTTTCCCTTCTTATTGGGTAAAGGGTCTGGCCTGCGAGACTAGAGGGTGTATATGAGTGTGTCAGTGGGTGTGTCTATGAGTGTGTCATGGGGGTGTGTATGAGTGTGTCTATGAGTGTGCTTGGGTGTGTCTATGAGTGTGTTTGGGTGTGTCTTTCTACGAGATTGTTTTCACATAATCGTTCAAATTGGAATCTGTGGTGAGGAGTGAATTGAATGTTGTTAGTTGAGACGACGTCTGGACAATCACGAACAAGTGCGAGTAATTTACACGAAACTGAGTGCCCCAGAACAGCCTTATCTAGGGTAAGTGTCAGGGGTTGGTAATAAAGCTTTTGTTGGGAGTCAGTGAGACTTACTGCCAATTCTTACTTGCAATCCCTAACCCTCCTAAGCGCTTTTTAGGTAATTTTTGTTTGTACTAATTGTCAATACTTATCACCAAGGGGTTGTAAAAAAAAAATTTTTCCCCTTTATTTTTTTAGCTACCTGGCTGGCTGTAATATAACATATCTTTCATACAGGTCACACTAACTACAACTATTCTGCAAGGTAGTGCGCTTCAGTACAAAAGGGGAGTGGGCTTGTCCATACTTATATTATAAACATAAATTGGAATCAACATTTTGTCAAGTAATAGAGCACTAATAATTCAGCATGGTGTGAAGCAAGCAAAGCTGTATACTAATGAGTTTGTGATATATATTCATTTGCATAGGCGTATGTGTACCCTTTTCTACTAATGCGCCTGCGCATGTCTTGATTCATTTTGTGATTAGTGGCGCTAGTGAAAAAGGGGTCGCACATTATAAATAAGCAAAAAATAAACACCACAGAATCTCGATTGTGTAACCCCAGTAAACGACCCACTCACTCACCAGCACACAAATATCCCCTATTCTTAATTGTGTTTACCCTGATTGTTTCTGGTTCGCTTTGCTCGCTTGCCACAGTATAAAAAATCATAAAGTACAATATTAAAGCTATGCAAAGTATATGGTAATCAAAAGATACCTAAAGGACTGCTCTATCCGATTAGTCAGTTAAAAATAGCAACAAACTTCATTTGCAGTGGACCCTTTACCGATTTTTTGGACCGTTCGATCAGAAGCTTACTGCTTCTTGTTTTACAACCTTCGAAGCTACTGAGCTTCTGGGGAACAGCGATTTTAGCTGTTTTAGGGATAAACAAAGTAAGGACGGATCGACATGCAACCATTTTCCATAGGGTTAGAGCTATAGAAAGTGATAAAGCCTCAGGGAAGCCTGCATAATCGAGCAGTAGTAAACTAAGTCCAGTAGAAATGGAAATCTACCTCGTTCAGGTATTAGTAGGAAGGGGTGATGAATTTGTAGTAGTATAAAGAGTGCTAGGAGTATGACAGCAGCAAGCAAGAGAAGGTTTGATCCAGTTTATTGGAATATTAGAAGTGACTGTTATACTGTTCTTTGTTAAAACCACTTATTTACCTGTATACAGTTGGATTTTAATATTCTATAACCTATTGTATACATTAAAATACTTTATTCACACATAAATATATATGATTGGAAAAGAATAGAAGATAGATTGTTTTTCATCCACGTGTAAAACCTTGGTACTTAGTTGCTAGGGAACAAAACCACATTGTCACGTTCATTAAGTCCACAGCTTTCTGTTAACATATAGCTGTTGGGGAGTTTATGAAAATAATATCAAGATATATAACAATTTGTAACCATAATTGGATTGTTGTTATAATTCTGAGCATGCACATTGCAGGCAACACTTGTGCGGGATCAGGAAAGGCTTGAAAACTAACTGGAACCTTTCCAAAGCAAAAAATTTATCTCAGCTTCTGGTTGTTGTTATGTGTGTGTGTTGCACCTTAATTTCAAAATTAATCTAAGTGACGTTTTTTTTGATAGGAATAGGTACGATCAAGGATTATCCAAGTGTGCATTATTAGGGTGGAGGGTGATTTCATCAATTCTAGTATGCTAGCGAGCATGTGTAATTATGAGCATAATGAGGTAGTTTTTGCAAAAAAAAAAATTATTAGTCTCAATATACTATAACACTGACAATTTGATGTAGTCTTCCAGAAACTGGCTTTGTGGATTTTTACAATTAAATATTTGAGATTACTAAATACGTTCTATTTTGGAAATTTCATTTGAGGTTCCCATATCACTTTCTGTAAATACTTTGAGACCCGGAACTATTACCACAGATCAGCAACTCGCATATCAACGACTAGATCAGGATTCAGATTAGTCAAGAATCTGGTTGAGGTGACCTGTGGAATCTGTCTACAAGCATAGTGTGAGCAAAATAAGAGGTTTCAAGTAGCATAATTACTATGATGAGCATTACTAGCATAGCATAGTAATAAAAAATGAGCGTAATACACCAACCCCTAGTTGCAAGAGCGCTAGCAAGCTATTCATTCTTAAATCTGCATTCCACAAAACCACGAATTTTCACACGATTGGTTAACCAATCATGTTTATGTGGGCTTGACTGGCAGATCTTATCTACTAGTATAAGAGAAAACATACCCACTACCATTACAACTTCATGGATTTGGTTATTGGCTCCCATGCATGAGCATTACTACTTGTTAGCACCTTGAAATATTAATTTGTGATTGTCTTTGTAAAAGATTACGAATTCAGGGGAAGTTCATTATTGTACTAATATATTATATATACGTATAAACCATTGTTCAATAATTGCCATATATTTAAAATGTTATTTACCCCCTCTGATTGCCTGCAAAATATTTTTTTTTAACAGAAAGAGTTTATAGACTGCACGCAGGAGTAAGATGCACAAACATTAACAGTATAAAGTGATATATGAGCCATTTGATAGGAAAAGGGACTTTAGGGTGATTTCTTTAAAATTTGTTTTTTGCTGCCAAATTGTGCATGATTGTCTGCTGAATGTTCTAGGATAATTAACTTATACAATTGTTGTAACATAACATTAATTTTCATTCTCAAGATATGAAATACACAATACAGATAACTGAGAAAATTGAGCTTCAAGTTTTGCAATGTTCAATGAACTAGTTTATTATGGAGAAGGGCATGTAATGTCATGAAAATCAGGCCAAACATGTTCCCGAATCTTATCATAAAGATACTGCATTCTTTCTGTAGTCATTCCAGCTGGTTGAAGAATTTTAGGAAGTTGGGCACGTTCAACTTGTTGAAGTGTTATCCTCCTTTTAAGTATGTTAACCATTTTTTCTTCACCATCACACAAAGACTTTACAGAAACTTTCCCTTTCATGCTATTACTAAATGTGAATTGTTGATACCTTGTAATACCTTGTATAGGCTTAAAGTAGTTGCCCAACATGCTGTCCCATTCTCTCCATTCCCAAGGATACATTTGAGCCATGTTACTTCGAGAAGAATTAGTTGCAACTTCTCTCAATTGTTGCACTGTATCAACTTCACTTCTTCGATAACATTTCTTTAAGAGACCAAAGTTGCCATCTACAAAGCACCTTGTATGGCCAACAAGCATGAAAGATAGGGTAATTTTTTGATTCAGTCCGGTTACAAGCCTCCAGGCCAAATAGCCGATAACTGTGTGGTTTTTATTCTGACCGACACATTTATCAGCATGGAAATGCAACTCCGGTTCATGGCCAGAGTGGATCTCAAGGAAGTGATGCAACATGGATACAACAGAATTTGAACCGTGTGAATTAGTTCCATTAGAGCCAATAGTCTGTGATTCATCAAACATGTAATTTCATTTGAATATTAGTTGAATCACTACAAATGCCACATAGTTGTACTTTCAAAGGTACTTTAAAGAACAATGGACCAACCTGTCTGGAATGGTAAGGAACCTGAAGCATCTGGGCAAAATCAAAAGTATAATGCCCATAATCAGAGGGAGATGCTGATGATGATTGTAATTTTTCTTGTGCCTTTTTAATGCTAGCAAGATAATAATTACGTTCCTTCTGTGCATTAGTCACATGTTCCTTAAATTTGCTAGATAAATCAATTTTTTCTGATTCAACTACAGCATTCTTTATTAGCACTCGAAATTTTTCACAGTAATGACACACATCAGTACGGGGAGTCATGAACTTGATATGAGGTAAAACTTTGTGCCAAATACTTACAAAAGCATGATATTTGGCTGCTTGTTTACCAGCTGAAATGCATGCTTCAGTATATTTCTGATGAACAATTTTGTAACCTTCTCTAGCAGGCAGATAAATTGGTGCAACTTCTGCCCTTCCTCTACCAGCAGCTGGTTGTGGTAAGCCAAAAATTTGGGAGTAATTTGCTATAAAGTCAACAATATTCTTAGTCATTTCATAGGAGAAGGCATTAGATGGCAAGCGCCCCTTATTTCCATGTACCCTTGGGGTGGGCCCATTTTCTTTAAGGTGACACTGTATATTCTTCAATATCTTTTCACTAATTGCATGCAAAAAACAAAATGCTGGCTTGCACACCACACGATGATCATAGGAATATTCATATGTAACTCTTTGTCTTTTAGTTTCAGTTACTCTTCGAGCATGACTGACAGAACTAGCAGTACGGGCACATACCATTAGTTTGCCTATGATGAGCATATCACATTCTCCCTTTTCTAACTCTAGCATCTGTAAACGAGTCATGTATACATACTCTTCAGAAAATTGCTTATAGCAATAATGGGGACAGGCACATCCATCTTGTAATTTAGCCTGAACTGCTAACGTTTCATCAGCCACAGGCATTAGTAAGTTAGGGCTATCATGCTCATTACAGTTAGCTCTAGAAATAGCTGTACTGGCATCAAATTCATTATCAGTACCTGCATCTTCAACATCAGAATCTTCAGTAGAAAAAAGAGAAGCAATTGATATGGTCTCTGGAAAGTCTTCAGCATCAAATCCATAAAACTCTTCATCCAGCTCAGCATACCCTGCTAATAGTCTCTCATCATCATTCCCGCAAGATACAACTTTAATGTCACTCCTAGCCATAGCCATTATTGACAACAGCTAATTTTCGAATTAAAGCCCAGTTGTAGTGCTGAGCATGCACTTTTCATTTGCTGATTAGTGATAGTAAACAAGCACTAGCAATTGTATTGTGCGGGCAAAAAATAGAGTAAAGCTATAACTATGAAAAAATGAAATAATCTCAATTTTACTAAAAATTAGTTGATACACTATTTTTGCTCCTCATTCATCAATGCTATTTTCACCCTAAGGACCCTTTTCCTATCAAATGGCTCATATCATGGTCCTTATTATAGGTATTAAGTAAATTCATTCTTTTTTGCTATTTTTTATAATTTATTTATTAATTTTTTTATTCATACGAAGTTTTCTTTGTGAATCATTACTTCATCCCCATCTAAAAACGACTGTAACAGGGAATTATTTATAGAATGCTAAGGTTTTATCTTGTAGCTCTCACCGGATATTATTGCTTTATCACCACTGCTTTAGTTTGAAGGCGGCGAAAAGGGATTGAAATGCACGATTTGTTGTCTGTATTTTGGAGTGAGTGCATTAACTGGACATGTGTTCCCCCCTCAAAATATATTTTTATTATACAGTATTAGGTATTTCACAGTGTACAAAATGGTAACTATGGTATAAAATAGTTAACCTTGGCAACTCTCTGTATTATCGCTAGATAAGCGCCCTTTTCCTGGTGCTCCGCCCTTGGGATTGGGACAATCATCATCGATAATCCAGTGCACATTCTTAGCTTTGTTTTAGGTATAAAAAGGAACCTGTATAGCAGCCAAAGTTAATATATGATTGACACAGTGAGTTGAATTAATTTTGGGCTATAAAATCATAATTTTACTGAAACACCTTTTGATCCACCGTATATCCCTACCATGTGTTAATCAAGTGCGTATTAGTAAATGCTACATTTTGTTTGAGGCTTCTTATTGCTGTAGTAGTTAATAAAGTTGGTTTCTTTGTCTGCAACATTGTTTGTTTGTTTTTTCTTTTACTTGGCTGTCACCAATGTTACAAGCGAAAAATATCACATGGAGGGTCTATAAAAAATGTTTTAACACAATGAATCTCCATTTTTTGTGGGAGAAGCAAAGACATTCTGCCTGGCTAGTTTGGCTAGACCTGATTATCATTCCACCAAGAAAATGAATTTTTATTGTGATGGAGTCTGTGGTTTGGACAAGATATATATGCCCACCTCCCTCATGTTGGTGCTGTTACTGTCAATGACAATTCCAGAGGCTTCAAGAATGTCAGAAAAACGTTTCAGGATCTTTGTCTTACTTGAAGACTTTATCCTCCAATTGTTTCTGAGCACTCAATCTTTCTATTGATTCACTGAAGAACTTACCCATGAGACAGCAGTCAAGAATTGTTACTAAAAACAAATAATCAAGATGTGCACAACATAAAACAACATAATGTCAACGTCACCTGCAAACTTATTTAGAGCTGATAACATGTGTTGTTTTATGTTGTGCACATCTTGATTATTTTCATGATATGTGTTACACAAAGCCCTGGTGAAAGAAATTACTAGAGACTGACATTTGATCAGTTAATATAGACTTAATTATTTATTTGATAGAATTCAGCATTAATGCCCAATTGATGTGCAGTTAGTTGAGAAATGTTCTGGCCAGGATTATAAGAATGTGCCTCTAAATGCAATTTCTGCTCCTGTACACTTATCAGAATGTAAAAATTAGAATTCCATCTTGTTAGCTCATCATGCTTGAAAAGGTAGACTTGAAGACTGGCTTTCTGTTGTGTTTGTTTCAATATAGCTTAAGCTAAAAATTACTGCTTGAAATGGCCAACAATTTTGCAGCTTATAGCCACTGTGTCAATAATAAATTGTTGCAACTATACACCTTTGTGAGCTATTAGTTGGATAGTATGTGTGAAGAAACTTAAGTCTGGAGTCCTTCATCATTCATAGTGAAGGCAAATTTGTTCTTTTCAATAAACATGGAAGCATATTGATGTTCTCCAGTGTGAGACACAGGAAATAGCTGTGCATGCAGTACTGCGGACTTCCTCTGAAATGAATGTGTTTACCAGTGTGCAGTTAAATTAGGAAGGCAATTATAACTATCTGTGTTCAGATGTCTGTATTGTGAAATTTAAATGCTTGTTTTGTGTAAGCTGTTTTTACTCTCTGTACCTTTTCAGTGACTGTTTGGAGAATAGTTTAGGTGATATAAAGTCTGCTTGGTTAGCCATTTTGGATCCAGAATCTTACAAAGAGATGTTACAACAACATCATGTACACTTTGACTTCAGCATGCCATTAAGAGGGTAGTAGCTATACACTTCAACTTTAGCTATCTGTAAATGTGAAATTCACTTCAACTTTGACTAGCTGTAAGATGTGAAACCCACTTCAACATCAAGGTGTTTGACTAAACTTTACAAGCTTAAAAAAGGTCTTGAACTGAGAAATATAAACTTTTGCTAATACACTCATAATTAGTTATCATCCTAGCTCATTACTTCTTACATATGGACTATCAACAGTTTAATGTAAATATGAATGAAACTATACATGTGTTTAAATGTTTATTAATATGACTTGGCAAACTCACTCACCAATTGTGCTGAAATGGTTCAGTATCTATTGTATTACATTATCTATTGTTTTTGTTGTTCTTTTCATTGTCATTAACTTGCTCTTTCTAATTTTTATTGATGTGTTTAGGTAAATCATATCATCTAAGATGTCTGATCATACGTATAAGAATCTGCAAAGCAGGACCAAACAGGGAGGTAAGGTTTTATGTTGAACAATGATTAAGTTGTTTCCAGTATAAACTTATTATATTGGTGGCGCACCTATTGTGTATCTACCATATATCCTCAAATAGTCCGCATGCAGCCATTTCTGTTTCTTTGTAAGTATAACTAGTCAGAGTTAAGTAATTCGTGATATAGAATAAAACAAGGACATGAGAAGGTTAAGGTATGCACCATGCTGTAAAGGTCCAGCACATTCCAACAGAGCTGGTGCCTCAGCCTTGGCACCACGGCTGTCTTTGATTACTTCAATATACTTGCTCAATTTAGCAATAAAATGGCAAGCTTTGATATCAGTGGTAGCTATTAATAAAATGTTTGGCGAGTGGGCGAAACAATGAGACTGAAAGTAAACTTTCAGCAAGATGTAAGCTCTAGAGCACATCCAATAATTTCAAAGCTATATCCTTTTTTTTAGCTTCTAGTTTAAAACTCCGCCCATTCCCTGTTTTTCAAGACTTGTGACTTGAAAAAACAAGAAGTTCTAGAGAATTATTGCACAGTCTTTAGTCTATCAGTAAGTTTTAAGATTATGTGTGTCTTGTGGCATTTAGAAACAACCTATTATGAAGAGGTAAACACTTCAATTTTTTTTAATGGTACAGGTTCGCTAAACCGAAAGATTCAGTTTAGTGGAGGTATGGGAAGGGGTAGATCAAGAAGCAAACAAAAAATACGAGGGTCAAAGTACAAAATGACATACATACGTCCACAAATATAAACAAGCGAATATCCCTGATTTTCAATTGTGTCCTGATAGTGTCTGATTTTCAATTGTGTCCTGATAGTGTCATGTACATGGCATATTATAATTACTTGTGAGTGTGTTTGTATGTGGAGTGTTTAATGTTGTCTATCCCCTTTCTGTGCTAATGACATAGCTTTAGTTAAAACCAACAACAATAATTGTCATTGAATATAAAGTAGCACACCCTAAAGAATTAGGTACCACTATATATAAGAGAATTAGGATAACCAGTATTTTGCCCTAAAGAATTAAATAGCACTATATATAAGAGAATTAGGATAACCAGTATTTTCAAGTGAAACCCAAGGGGTTGTTAAAATTTATATACCTCAATGATGCTAGCTGAAACAAAGATTAGTAAATCAAACTACTCGAATATTTTATTTTCCCATCTATATGTGGTAGCCATTAGAAGGTTATGTTAGGAATAATGTAGAGACATAATAGAAGAGTTAGCTATAATGTGATTACTACAGATATGTAAACCTTTAGCTTAAACACCATCTTGTTGCCAACAATTCACTTTCTTTTGGGTAGATCAAATAGGTCCCATAATTCATTCTCAGAAAAGAGACTCAAAATTGTGTCCTTTCATTTGCTTCTGCAAAACTAGGCATAGCTTCTTCAAGTGTCTGTAGGTCCTCGAAATTCTCAAGTATATTATTCGCCTATGTTCTACAACGTACATTACATGTAGAATCAAAGTCTTACTAAGTTTTCAAAGAATATTACATCAGCATGAAGCATGGACAGGAGCAAAATAAAAATGGGTCATTTCAAAGTGTTTGGATGTGCCACTTGTAGGCTCGCGGCTCCGTAGAGTTTTGAGTGTACACTATGGTAGCAATAGTCGCTGCCACCAGAGTAGGCCAACTTGGGGACTCAGTCTTAGCTGGTGCCCAATCTGATATCTCAGTTAGACTAGAATTTAGTTTAATTGGAATACTGACTACTGGTCAGAAACCCAGCAGTCTATATGGAAGACCTGCCACGTGTGGAATGACTTACAAACTGTATGCGTGACAGTCAGGGCTGACATAAAGACTTTGAAAGGGGTGTCGATATTCCTATTCATGATTTACAACTTCTGTGCCACAGCCCTTACATGAAATACATACACCCACACCCTCAATGTTCGTATGCATAAATGTTCATAGTTCATAGTTCATGTGGGAGGATCTGCTTGTACTCCCACATCTCCCCCCTCCTCCTTGAGACCGGTGCCCTCCTGGCACTGTCCTTCTTCTTCATTTGTAAAGCATCTGCTGAGATCGTCAGCCACCACGCTCAGACTCCCTGCTCTGTACACAATGTCGAAGTCGAACTCTGTCAACTTGAGCGCCCAGTTGTAAAGACGCCTGTTTTCCTGTCTGCCTGTGCGAAGGGACATCAACCCTTTGTGGTCCGTGATGACCTTGAAACTCCTGCCGTACAGGAAATACGAAAAATGTCTGACAGCCTCGAACACTGCCAACCCCTCTCAATAACACACCATCTTTCCACCTGAACCCTCTTTCACCTCGATCACCCAACTCTTTCCACTCCTTCAGACTGTCATCTACCTTTACTGCTTCCCTAAATTTTTCTCTGTCCTTTCCCACTGCTACTGGACCTATGTCCTTAGCTGCACTCACCACCTGTTCCAACTCTTCCCCTTCACTGTTCACAGCTTCTAGGGACGTGGCAACGCCACTCTCCTCCAACTCTTCTTCATTGCTCTCAACTGCTACACTCATCATTTCACTACTGCTTTCCCCGACCACATTCCCACTTGGCTCACTACCAGCCCCACTCGACCCTTCTCCCGGATCTATTGTACTCCACTCTTGTACAATCAGAACTCCCTTATCATCTCTCTCCTTCTCTTTCTTCATCCTAGCCTAACATCTCGTCAACACCCCAACCTCTGCTATCTCTCTCACAGGGTACTCTTCAATGGCTCTCGCAAAAGCCTCATTCTCTCCCTTGTCTGTGACGTTGAAGGGAATGATGCATGTGGCACCCTTACGACTGTCGTCGTCAATGATAGCACGGACTCTCTTGTGGAACCCACCCACTACAAAGTCCACCATAAGACTCTCACATTTCTGCTCCTTTCCTACAGGACCCCTTACGTACACTTCCCCACACATCTGTGCATTGACAGGCACTAGCTCTCGAGGAACTGAGCCTAACTCTGCTCCTGAATCTATCAATATGTTCGCCTTCACACCGTTTACCAACCCTACAGCCATATTACTTCCACCTCCCCCAGATCTTAACATTAGTATCTTCTTAGGTCCTGACTCTCTCTTAACGGGTGCACCAACCTTCCTGTCGTGACACTCGGGACTCCTGTGGCCAGGCTTCCCACAGTTGTAACAAATGGGGGAACGGGGCGACGTACCCTGTCCCTGCTTACCAATGCTACTATTCCCTTTCTTACATTCAAAGGATCGGTGGCCAGCTTCCCCACAGTTAAAGCACTTCACCACACTGTACCCATATCTCTCGCTCTCCCTACGCACATCATTCCCATGCGTACTGCTCCCACTAATACCTCCACTCACTAACCCCCCTGCACCCCTCTGATAGGAACTCTCTCCAAACCCCAATGGCTTATAATAGTTTCCCCGCTGCCTCCCAGACAGCCAGTCCTCAAGGGCTTCTCTCAACGCCCCCCAATTCTCAATCTTTCTCAGCTCCATGAAAGTCTTCCCACTCTGGGGCAAGACCTTCCTTAACAAGGACATCGCAACGACCAATGTACAGTCCTCCACACTCTTACATTCTCTGTGCATACCCCCCACTATCCTCCTTAACCACTCTGCAATCTCTCCTGCAGTCTTACACTTGAAAAACTCCCCTGTTACCTCGAACAGCTGATTCCCGTAGGTAATCGCCGTTTCCCCGGATGCCTTCAGCAATATAGACTTAATTTCCCCATCTCGCTCTCGAGTCCCTGGCCTCAGCCACCCTAGAACATAACCTCTCAGGCAATCTAGGGTACAATCTCTCCACCCAGTCCTTATCTTTCACTCCACTCTCCCCCAGTATTCTCTCGAATTTCTCTAGATACCCACCTAGCTCATTTCCCTCCTTATAATTCCCCAAGCTCTTAAGCTTCTCACCAAGCAACTCTCGTCTCTCTCTGGCAATGTCGTCTTCCTTACGGAATTCTCGTCGCACGTCGTTGTCTTCTCGTCTCCGGACTGCTTCTTCTCCTCTCTCTGCTTCTCGTTCTCTCCGTCGGCGCTCGCCATCCATCTCATGGAACTGCTGGAACATATCCGCTAGCTCCCGTCTCCTTGCTTGGTCCGCCTCCTTTCTTATTTCCAGTTCAGCCTCTTTTCTTCCCAATCTCTCCATTGCCTCTGCTGCATCCCTCTGCCTCCTGTACTCCTTTTCCTCTGCTTCTCTCTCCAACATCATCTGGAACAAAGCCACCATGTCTCTGGACTCTGCTCCCTCTGCTCTCTTAGAGTGCTTCTTCTTGTGCACCACCTCCACCACTTCTGTCTCTCCCTCCATCTGTTCCACCTCTTCTTCCTCTACTCTGTCTACCTCCTCTTCAGCTGGTCTGTGCTCCTTGTGAGCTACTTCCGCCGCCCGCGTCAAGTACGGCGATCTCTCGCAACGTTCAGGGCGATGAGATGGCTTATACTCCTCCTCGGTCGTCTCAGACACTCTCCCAATAGTCTTTCCTCTCGACTCCACACGTCCAGCTCCCGACATAGGTGCAAGCGAACTCGACCCGGTTGAGAACCTGTACACTAGATAATATGACAAAAGATTAGAAAAATATCCACAGGTATAGCTTTTACAGGTAATTCACACACAAAAAATATTTCACAAAACACCACTGAATGTTCAGCCAGTTCCCCGATGGTTGGACCGTTGAATGTCCTCGTCAGCCCGATCTCCCACTGCCTTGGCAAGGTAGATGTGATCACAGGATGTCTCCTGGTTGGTAAAGATGTCTCCTTCGGTTTGCAAGAATGTCTTCTCACGGTAAGTTAGGAATGTCTTCCCAGGTAGTGTGCTGCGCCTCAGGACGTCTCCCGAGATGGATGTCTCCCGCAGTCTGATAGTAAGGTTCGGCGGTCCAGTCAGAATGTCTTCCTCTTGGATCCCACCGCTGCCACCACTTTGTAGGCTCGCGGCTCCGTAGAGTTTTGAGTGTACACTATGGTAGCAATAGTCGCTGCCACCAGAGTAGGCCAACTTGGGGACTCAGCCTTAGCTGGTGCCCAATCTGATATCTCAGTTAGACTAGAATTTAGTTTAATTGGAATACTGACTACTGGTCAGAAACCCAGCAGTCTATATGGAAGACCTGCCACGTGTGGAATGACTTACAAACTGTATGCGTGACAGTCAGGGCTGACATAAAGACTTTGAAAGGGGTGTCGATATTCCTATTCATGATTTACAACTTCTGTGCCACAGCCCTTACATGAAATACATACACCCACACCCTCAATGTTCGTATGCATAAATGTTCATAGTTCATAGTTCATGTGGGAGGATCTGCTTGTACTCCCACACCACTGTACATTCATATAAGTGACAGAAGTTACACTCAAAGTCTAATTTATGGGATATAATGGAATTTTTTTTTTATTTAATAGGTCAAGAGTGTTGTTGTTGTTTTTCAGTAGAGTTGGGAATTTTTGTGAGTTTTCACATGGAATAGTCACAGCCAAAAAAGAAAAAGTAGAGAAGTATTTTGTGGATTAAAAAATGATGATAATGATTAATTCTGTTTTTAACTCAAAGTGTGCGGCCATTGTTCAAGAGCCTTGTAAAATATTTGACTTTTCCACCAGTGATAATTTGAATCTTGAAATAAAAGCAGTATCTGATATAATACCTGAATAGCTAATTTTAAGAAGAGCTACAATTGTTCCTGACCTTTGGCAGCTTGAATCAAACATTTAACCTCTTTGGTTTATCCTTTTGAACACTTTATTCTGTTTGAGATTCTCGGAAACAGTAAATTTGTGCCTTATACTTTCCCTTTTCAAGTGCTCCTCAAATTATTTGGACACATATTCACCACCACTGTTATTACAAATTGTCTTCACAACATTATTATGATGCATTTTTATTTTCGACCAATGTTTCCCACTCCTTGAAACTACTGAACACTTCATGTATATGATCACAGACATTATACATAGTGAGTAAAGTTATAAAATATACTCTGCGCCACTGGACTCATTTTTTGTTTTATTTTTTCCTGAGTCACCTCAGTTTTTTCCTATTCCTCTTGTCATCAGCTCATGGATTCCCTTCTCCTTCTTATAGTTTACTTCTCCTGCTCCTCAGTATCTCTGTCCTTTCTGTGTATTTCTTTCACTACATCATTGAAGCAGTTTCATCATCAGCTTTTTTTCACCTGCTTCTATTTTCTTGACCTATGCATTCTGCTTCTCTGCCTTTCTTCTCATGATTTATAATTAGCTACTGGAGGTGAATTTTCTTTCCCAACTCAGTCCAGCAAATGATTCATGAATACTGACATCCAATGTTCTGTTTTTAGAGCAGGGGGTAGACAGTGAAAAACCTAGGAATAAAAAAAGAGAAGAACCTCAGCTCATAACGGGCTCAGGGTTCACCTCTCCTGGGAAAATTGTGTTAGCTGACAACAGATCATTCATGAGGCCATTTGTCACTATTTCAATATCACTGAGGAAGGTCCACAGACTGAACATTTTGATTATTTTCAATTATATTTTAGCTGTATTGCATATTCAAGTTCAAATAATTATTCTATTTCATTATATTGTTAAAGGCGTAATAATGAGTATATACAAATCCACGATAATACTTTCTACAACTTTGTGCATGTTTTAATTTATTGTTTTGAAATTTAGATCACACAACCAGAAATTATAAGCAAGCTTATGAAGATATAATGAAGAGGGAGAAGCAAATTATGAAAGTATTATTTGCTAAGCTTATTTTTTTGGGACCTCCTGAGCGAGGTAAAACTTTAACACGACTACGTTTAGAAAATCCAATATTAAACATGGAATCTAACCCAAAATATAGCAACAATCCTAGCACACCATTGGCAAAGATTGCCACATACGTCATCTCTGATCTCACTCGAACAGCAGCTTTACTGTCAAACAAAGGCTGGAAACCTCTGACGGGAGAAAATGAAGAACTAACTTTATTATTACAGCTACTTTTTAAAATACAGGAAGAGCTGCAGGCAGAGGAAATTCAAACTGTATCAGGAGTTCCTGATGACATGGAAAACAATGTGAGAGGTAATCAACCACTAGGAGCAGCTGCTGATCTTGGTCCCAAAATTTCAGAAATTTTTGATATTTTTGATGAATCAATTGCAACTAGTACATGGGATGAGTTAGCTGGTCAGCTTGAAAATTTGTGTTTGCTATACAACATGAAGGATACTGGAGGTCAGCCAGAATTGATGGATATGCTTCCAGCACTTATAATTGGCCCAGCTCTTTACCTTCTATTTGTCCGATATGGAGATGATCTTGATGCGACTTACAAGGTATCTTTACGTGGAATAACCAATTGTAAAATACCAGACAGGATATCAAGCTGTACAGTAAGACAAAATCTTGTATCAGCTTTGTCCAGTATTTTCTCAATGCAATCTTACTCCAATTTACAAAAAGTGGAGTGTGAGAGTTCCTTATATCGTGATTTGTTGAAAGCCTCCCCTGAGACAGTAGTTTATATCATTGGAACACACAAAGATAAAGTTTCACCTGAACAAAGGGTCGAATTTGATATAAAAGTACAAAAAATCATGAAAGACACCGCTTTTGAGAACATTGTTCACTTCGCGTCGAAAGATGGCTTTGAGTCAGATGATCCAAAAGAAAAAATGCCACAAGACAAAGAGAGGTTAATTTATCCAATAGATAACAATCGTGGTACATCTAACGAGATTAAAGGACTCCAGAAATTTATTCAGAGAGCTTTGAATAAGTTTCCACGTCCAGAAATTCCAGCTCGGTGGCTACCGTTTGCCATGTTTTTACGATTCACAAAAGATAAGTATGTCAGCATACAAGCTTGTTATCAGTTAGGAAAGGAGTGTCGAATGGATGAGGAGGAGACTAAAGTAGCTCTTTGGTTTTTTCACCATTACACAGGAATAATTTTTTATTTTCCGAATGTTCCACAATTGGCAAACATTGTTATATCGGACACCCAAGTTGTGTTTGACAGCATTTCGCGTCTTATTTTTGAAAATGGTGTGGATCTACGGCATGCTGGAGATAAGTTAAGAAAAGTTGGTCAGATATCTTTTGCAGATATTAAAAGTGTATCTGGTGATGTACTGCCACCAGAACAAATGGAAGCACTATTTAGGCACTTTCGAATTATAGCTCCCCTTGGCAAAGCACTTGTAAAAGAAAAATTTGTTGATGAAAATCCAGCTCAATTGTATTTTATGCCGTGTGTTTTACCGAAATGTTCCGATAAAGAACTTGATCAATTGATTCATGAAGTATTGACTAAAGTTTCTCAAAGGTACCACTCGATATCACACCTTCCATTTTTTCAAAAATTACTCCTTAAATTTGAAAATGTTTATCGTATGAAGTTACTCTTTTCATCTGAATTTGTTCCCGTTGGATTATTTCCATCAATGATAGCAAGTTTAATTGGTCAGGGATCAGAGGTGAGCAAGACTGTATTACATATATACATTGTGAGAAATATATTAATACTCATTATCGTTGAAAATTATAAAATTCAATGATGAAATGGTGGCCTTGCTATGCACTGTTGGTTTCATTGGGTGTGGTTAGTGGTGTGGTCAAAATACCACTACTTGCCTTTTATGGGGAAACACTGATGTGAGAAAATTTACTCTGTTCATTTGTTGATCTGTGGGGGGGGAGGAGGAGGCAAGCATGTAGAATTGGTGTGAATGATTAAATAGAAAATGTTGTATTCCAAAATTTGTGTATTCCCAAGGAGGCAATGTATAGTTTAATATAATTAATCCATCCAGCAACAAAAAGGTGACTGACAAGCTTAACTGACAGTGTGATTCACTGTCATGCAATATCATAAGAAATACAACATTATACATTTAAGGTGAGGCAACACTTATTCAAAATCATAAATAATTAGGTGGATGTAGGGTGATTCCGGTATTTAAGTGAATATATCCGTTAGCAGAGCTTCTATAAAGGCTGTGGTAGAGGTTCATCTAGAATTAGGGAATTGCATGGTGGCAAACTAACATAGAAGCCTTCATTTGACAGATCCCTGGATGTGTTGAGTGAAGCTCTCCTGTAGCACTCTGCCATGTAGTTCAGTGACAGAACAACGACTCACCGACCCCACAGGAAACAATTATTTTCAATACATAGTTCTGTAGGTCAATTTTTGAATTATAATAATTCAGCAGACACATTTTTAACAACGGATCTGAAGAGGTAGCCTGACAAATCTTTGAAACAAGAGCCAGGAGAATAGCGATTTGAGTTAAACTGGACAAGTAAACATCATTCCTCTTCTGTTCCGCAAACTTCGGAAGTGGCAGTCTTGGTTCACCCAGTGGCTTGCGGTTGGCTTGAATTGAATTGTAGAGTTATAGGCTGACAATACTATTGTCAGCCTATAACTGAATAGTAAGGCCCAATGTTGCAGTCTAGCAGCAGTAAGTGGATGAATACACTTTTTAGACCAAGGATAGCACAGTGGCTTATGGTTAGTGATCAAAACAAATTGCTTTCCATGATAGCTGGATTCAATCTAGACCTCTGATGAGAGTTAGCAATGCCCTCTACAGTGTGGATGACTCCTGTGCACTGGCCAGTGGAGGCTCTTCTACAGAGTGTGTCTTACCCTTGACAACCACTGGAGAGTCGAATAGCGTGGTTATATCAAGGACACTACTAACAGCAACTGTGTAGCTTCTGGATACCAAATATCAAAAAATCAGCTTCAAGTTCTAACTAGGCATAATTTTTCTCTTCACCCAACAATGAATGGGAAATAGAAGCAATCAGTTTCTCATTACCAGTCAGAAATGGCTGCCAATACCATAAGCTGAAGCATCTCCAACCAGTGTTATAGGTAAGTTTGGATCATGACTTAAACATTAGTAAGAGTGTCCTTCAATTCTTGGGAGGCTTGATCACACTCCTGGTCCTACTTCCATTTTTCAGGATTATACGATGGGTGAGTGAGCCCTTGAAGCTTCCTCTAATTTTAATTGCTGAACTCCCAATTTTGGTGTTTACCTTTCTGTATTGGTTTGTTTACAGTGACACATTTACTGTAATTTTGTAATCTTGCAATTTATGTATGTACCATTTTTCTTAGGTATTATTACAATTGTTACAGTTAAGGACGTCCACTCATCTTAGTAATGTTCTAGAATTTTGATGACTGTTATAAGTGCTATTTCGCGCGATATGAGTTTACAGTTTCTAGCTCGCCAGCCAAAACAGCCTTGTGTTTCTCCAAGGTGGAAGGGATCGTGATACTTGATTTATCTGAAAGCAGTCCAGATGTATTCTTTTTAATAAGTCACACCCAATCAGTGAAGATCTTTGCGTGCTTGCCGCTACAAATCTGGCTGCCCATTTGTTTTGTGATTGATACTCAATATTGACTACAATTTCTCCCAGTACCACAATTGAATTCCCAAAGGTTTTCTGATGAATCTAAGAATTCATTAGTGGTATACCCGCAAATATTAACTGGAATACTACAATGGCTATAGCCAAAACTTCAGCACCGGTGTCCAGCTATAGTCACAATGGCTTACTATCTAGATTTAGCTGATAGCGGATTGGGTGGTATTAATGTAGCTAGGCTACTGGAGCGCACCAGTGTCGGTTCTTTTCACAGAACTTCATATTTTGAAATCATTAATATCTCGGCTTTGTCAGCCTTCTTGATGACATGAACTACAGACTAAGAGTGGATGTGACTTGACTATATAGAAAAAAACATAAGGTGTTAACAGGTGTTGACGATCTGTTTCCCTGAGAACTTGTGCAGGCTTTTGCAGGCTATGCCAGCTCAAGCCTGCCTTTGTTCTGGTGGGTATGTATGTTTAGATGAAATTTGATCAGATGATTTATCTGAGAGCTGTCCAGATGTATTCTTTTTAATAAGTCACACCCAATCAGTGAAGATCTTTGAGTGCTTGCCGCTGCGAATCTGGCTGCCCATTTGTTTTGTGATTGATACTCAATATTGACTACAATTTCTCCCAGTACCAGAATTGAATTCCCAAAGGTTTTCTGATGAATCTAAGAATTCATTAGTGGTATACCCGCAAATATTAACTGGAATACTACAATGGCTATAGCCAAAACTTCAGCACCGGTGTCTAGCAATAGTCACAATGGCTTACTATCTCGATTTAGCTGATGGCGGATTGGGGATTGTTTCCTGGATGACCCAATTGTGAATAGGTAATACACCTCCTCTTCCTCCTCTGAAGCATTGCCAGCAGACGAAGGATTGGCTTGAGGTGGCATCATGGTCGCTTCAGCCATGTAATCAGATGAACTTGGGTCCGCCTAGTTGGCAGTTGTAGTTGCTCAGTGAGCTTCTTGCGGCGTGCAGGAGCGATGTGTCCAATTTTCTTGCAGAAGTTCCAGGTAGCTGCGATGATCCTGCGGTCTTTCGGAAAGCGATAGGTCCTTTCACAGCAGTATCAATATAGCTACTCTATGTCTGTGCTAGGTTTCTGTTCTTTATGTTGCTTTGTTATGAAGTGGACTGTGGAGCTCTTCCATGGAGTATGTCTCACTAATCACTTTTGAGTTGGAAAACAATTGTTTATAGGTATATACTCTCACCCCAACAACTAATCTCTTCAAGGATATCCTTAGAACCAAAATTGCAGTATTTAGCTAATGTACTTAGTGCCACTAAATATTCCGCAATACTCTCCATCAGTAATGGCTCCTAATAGCAGTGGAACTCAAAACACTTTAATACTGGCGATGAAGATTTATGGATAAAGGCATTAACCACAAATCCTCATTGCCAGTATTGTATTCCCATAATTGGATTTCCAAAGAGACAATACATTGTTTAAAACAATCAATCAATTGATCAAGGTAACTGGCAAATTTAACTGACAGTGTGATACAAGGTAATTTATCTTAACCACATACATTTAAAGTTTATTGGTTTCCTTATAAGAGAAACAACTCTTGATTATATTCAAAGTAACATGAGACATATTATTTTGTTAGTTAGATGATATTGTTGAAAGAGAATGAAGAAAGGCTCAAGTAAACATACGTCTATATCTAATGGAGGCCAAATAACATTCCCCTTTTAAAGACTACCCCAAGCTATATCAGGTGTTGTTAAAATCATTTGTATAAACTAAATGTGAACCAAAACCAATGTTGTGCATTGAGCTTGACTCTCACAAATTTGTAGTTTGCCAAAGAAAACAGCATGTATTGACACAGGAGGGCCAAAATTCAGATATTTTTACCTATAATTCTCACAAAACCTCTACAGCTCTCTTTTTTGTAGTAATTGTGATCACATATTTTTGCCAGTGGTCATTGGCTATGCAATGTAATTTATTTAGAAAATAGATTTAGCAGATAAAAAGAAAAAAATTATAGTGACCAATAAACACTGGCACTACATGTTTTTGTGCTTTCAATTCCAAGATTACCACTTGAATAGTTTTTTAGTTGATGATAATTTATGTACAGTTGTTGTTTAATGATTTTTTTTAGAATAATGTACATCCTTTTGAACTCATGGACACACAGAACATACGAAAAAATTTCATTCCTTTGTGTTTTGAAAAATATAGTGATGTAGTAATCTTTATTGAACACACAAAGTGTTATGAGATTATCATTAGTCAACGATATTTCAGCAAAATTCCTGCTTCTTCAATATGCAAAGAAGTCAAAGATATAATTGAAACAACATTGGATAATATTATTGCTGATAACAATGAAACCATTATGAGTAATTATCGAATGAAATCGCTATGTAGACGACATGAAACAGCATTTGATTGTCCACTTCATCCCAATAAAGGTCACTTATGTGTAGTACCAAATGAAGACAAGGATCATAGTATCATGAAATGTGAGGTTTCCAAAGAGCCTGTAGAATTAAAGGGAAAGGAACTAGTTTGGTTTGGTGAGGTGAGTCATTCTATCATCAGTTTTGCCACAATTGTATATGTTAGTATACTAGTATAGGAATTTGAGTGTAATCCAAATTATTGTCCTGTCCTGATTTTGTAGTCTACAATAGTAATTGGCGAGCGAGCGTAGTGAGCGAGACACTTACAGGGGTAACACAATTGAAAATTGGGGATGTTTATTTATTTATTTATTTATTTATTTGTATATATGTTTGGACGTACGTATGTCATTTTGTACTTTGACCCTCGCGTTTTTGTGTTAGTTATGTGGTCGACCCCGTCCCAAATTGCACTAAACAGAATCCCTGGTATTATCGATCAGTACCCGTATCACCCTAAAAATTGAAATTGTTTACCCGTTTTGAATTCTTTTGCGGGTGCAGTTAAAACTTGAAAACTTAAGGGACTTCCATTTCTATTCGAGTTAGTGGCGGTGGTAAGTCAATGCGCTCTTTGTCATGGTTATAAGCCGTGCGCAACAGTGTTTACTTGAAAATACATTGTCCACTAGACTACTGCGAAGGTAAGTCTGTGTAGGTGCATGTCCAGTTGTGTCAAAGCATTGTGTGTTGCAACCACTACTTAGCTAAACAATGTCACAAAGAAAACTTTTAAATAGCGTTGTATTGTTTTGTTGTTGTTCTTTACCTTCAATTCAAGCAGTTGCAGAGAGTTGTTACTATGGCACTGAAATCCTACCGTGTATGCTAAATTTAAAAACTGGACCTTATTTTCAGTAGCTTCAGTGTTAGAAGTTAAAATCATTCATATAAAAATAGTATAATCTTTAGGATCGCTCGCCATTTGTGCTCAAGCACATCACTAGTAGATACTACAATAAATACAAGACAATTAAATAAGGAGTATATATTATGATTGAGTACTAAATAAATTTTAGAAATAGAAGTTAAGTAAAGAGTCACTGGATTACTTGAATATAGTACTGAAACTGAATCTTAATAAAGGTGTTGCTAAAGCTAAACAGCTGCCCAAATATGAGTGCATGTATAGCTATCTGTTAAGTGCATTATTAATTACTTCTGTTGCTTTGACAATATATAATAATTATTCTTATACTTTCTCAATCATAAAAAGGTCCAGACATTTTCACTAGCTATTGTATACTATTTTGGTCAAATTATCTAAACATCATATCTTAACTGTTATGCTAGTATTAAACTACAGAACAAATGTGAGCGGGTCACGGAAAAGAGACTTTATGTAGGCTCCAAAGTAAGTCATCAGATTAATGCTTTTTTTCTCCAAATTTTGCAGAATTGGTGTTGTGGCCATTATTCTACTTCCATGCCAAATTTTAAATGCCGAAAAAACTTCAGAATGCCATGAAAAGACTAGCTACTTTTTATTCTCCCTCGTTCTGAAAAATACAATAAATGGGAAATGTGCGGGATTTCAAACAAGCAGCTAAAAAAGGGCATAGCTTTGAGACTAGCATGCATCTACACTTTACCTCTTGCCAAAAGTTAACCACTGTGTTCCATAGAGCAAATTTTAATTGCGTATGTGGAGTATATCGTTAAGTATGCGGAAAAAATGTCAATTATGCCGGAAGTGACAATTCAATATATGTTTTCTCAATTTCTTGTTCAATTACTTTTCTGAATTCTCTGCATAGCCAAGGATTCCGACAAGACTAGCTTTGAGACTCTAAAAAAGCTAAAAGAACTCCATGCAAAACTTTGTTAGTCACCGTTGAATAGCTGCTGCAAATTTTAATTGCGTATGTGGAGTATATCGTTAAGTATGCGGAAAAAATGTCAATTATGCCGGAAGTGACAATTCAATTTATGTTTTCTCAATTTCTTGTTCAATTACTTTTCTGAATTCTCTGCATGTCAAAAGTTTTACCCTTCAGTAATTGAATTGAGTGGAGGTAAATTATAGCTTACTAACAGCATAAAAAATCTCAATTTTTTTGCGTTTGCACCATAAAGTCCCTTTTCTAGACCCATCACAAATATGTTATTAATATATCTAATTTTGAGGGCTTATCAATTTTATATATCTGTAGAGTATATAGAACTCATAAATTGTGGTCTTGTATGTATTCACTGCTAATCACTTACAGAAGTACCCTCATATTATATTTTAACATGTTATTTATGATATTTTGCAGTAAAGTTATGTTGCAAATATCCCATTTTTAATGACATTTCAATTTGCTGTTGTTTTTCTACATTTTAGGAGAGTGGGATCCAGTTTTCTGGATTATGCAGTAAGTGCAACATGTTAATTTGAACAAATACACCTTACCAAATACCATTATAAAAGTGTTTACTTATATGGGTTCTAGTAATTTAAAAATATTGAAACTGACAGTAATTCAGAATCATCACATTGGGCAAGTGACCTTTCTTGTTTTCAATCACTCTATGGAGTTTTGCTAGTTCCCATACTTTATGAGCAACTGTAAATCCTCAATGTTACATTTATCTGCACAAATATTCAGAAGTAGTCATTTTAGTGTAGTCTTACCTGATGCTTAAACTGAAGTAACTAAACCAATTTCCAGTAAACACCAATGGTATATATATATATATATATATATATATATATATAATCTTGTTAAGCCTCAGCGCACATGCATGAGAAGGTAACAGTATTCCATTTGCCAATCAGTCAGTCAGTCATTATGTCACATGGATCTCGAAAATGGCAGCCTCCCAAAGATTGAACAAACACTGTAAATTTTAAGTCCCTTTAATGTGCCAGAATTTTTAGTTTCAAAATTTTGCCCATATAATTGTAAGCGATTGTTGGTGATGCCCCCTATAGTCATGCTGTACTCACGTGAGCAAAAAAATTCTTTGCTGCTCGTGGTAGTTTTACATTACATTGTTCTCAGCGGTTTACCGGAGTGCTTAAAAGTTTCCCATTGAAACTGTACTGGTGAGGTGAGAGTTACTTGTATGTTAAGCTTCTCTTATGAAGACAGCATTAACATTTATGAGTTTCATTGCACTAGTTGCATGTTGACTTGCTCAAGGCTTTTATATCAACATGCTCAAACATATATATTGGCATATTCATATCATGCTACTCCAAATAAATTATTCTTTTGGTCTTTGTAATAGCTAGCTAGTGTATAGTATCGCTCAGGGTTCGCACCCTTGGTCCTTCATTTAAATATGTAGTGGAATAAGTTGTGTTTTTGTTTTGTTTTATTTTGTTTTTTGACTAGTGAGAATCATGTCACCTAATGTTTCAATTGGTGCACTAAAACCTAAAACATGGCGGAGATGGAAACACTAGTGTTTGTTTGTTTTTGTTGTTGTTGTTGTTGTTTTTTCTGTAAGTCAAAGGGAGGGAAATCAATCCAGGGAAATAAATCCAGGTCAAGATGACAACTCAGCCCGAAATCACCGGTATTGTCTACCTAGCATAGACAATAACAATTACTTGTACATAAAACAAAGAACACCAATGGAGAAAATGAAAGGAGTTGTATACAGCATACCATGCCTGGACTGCAATTCACTATAATGTGGGTTAAACTGGCAGGAATTTAGAAAATAGATTGAAGGAACATTAGTATGCAGTTAAAATATATGGATGATAAAAACGGCGCCACCATACGTTCATGGAAAAAATCACATAGTGTAAACTGGAGTGAATCGAGAGTTGTGAATATAGTCCCGAATTTTTTCCACAGGAGGCTAACAGGTCTCGAGCTCAACTCCACCTGGACTGCGTTTCTATCAGAACTTTAGCGTCAATGTTGACCCACCGGCTATGTGCAGTTTCTTGTTGACAATTTGTTTATGTTATTTTAAACTGTCATACCTCATAACTGAAGAAGGCTTACGAGCCGAAACGTATTGTGAATTTTTTATATCTAATTTAATGTTACTAAGCTAATAATTATTAATTACCAGGAATGTTAATTAATAATTAAATGGATGAAAAAGTGAGCAACGAATTTTACGAGTTAGGGAATGCTAAGTCAATTACATACAACTAAAAGTTGAAAATGGTTTTGTACAAGTAAGGACCGAAACTGACATACACAAACACGTAGGTGCATTTATGTGCAATGCATACATTGTAGTGTGTGTTCTCCCATGTTGGTGGAGAGAATCACCACACTTGTCTATCAGTAGGCCCTGGCACTCTCTGCAGGTCTTCTCCCACCTGTATATACTCATAATTATCATGCCCCACTGGCAGTCATTTCCCATAGCTGTGGGCATTTCACCGATAAGTGAACTGATTGGTAATCCTAGTGATCGTTTCAGCAAGTCAAAAAAAATTTTGCGAAATATTTTTATAGAACAAGTGTGTAATGTAAAATTCCCTATTTCATAGTTGTGGTTTAACCTCATGAAAAGGTTGACAAATATCCTGCTCAAAGGATCAAATGTTGATGTGTCGGTATAGTTTTAATGTTAGATTATACAGATAATCAAACTATAAGGTGAATACAGAGATAATGAACTGGATAAAATCATACGCAAAAGGAATGAGATAAAACAAAAAGAGTACACAAGTGACGGCGTTTGATGAAGATCAAGAAGTAGGAGTAAAGTGGGTGAAGTATGAAGCGTGGGTATGGAGTGTGGGTATGAAATGTGGAATAGGTATTATATAATGTATTTTCACACTCATTCAACCATAACAAATAATATATATATATATATTGCCAGTGTTTTGACCACTCTGCATTGTTCTTCGGTCAGGACAACAAATACAGAATGCTTACATAACAACCAGAGAGAATACAGTTCTGGTAATTGGTCTTGGTAACAAGCTCTGCATAGTATTGACATCATCTTCCAGAATGTAAGCTTTTGGCATCTGCCATTCATTGTCATGATTAAGTAGCTGCTCAAAGGGGGTTATAGCTGAACGTATATTGCAGTAATTCATTCTTGTTTGAAGCAATTTTACTCCCTCCTCAGTCAGGTCTGTGTCCAGCATTCCAAGTGTGTTCAACTATAGTAGTTTCTACTCTGTAAACAAGGTGGCACACATCTTGATGCTCTTTAATTCAAGCACTAAAGCTCTCTGTGTCTCTTCATGATGCACTTTCTCATAGCTGTTGCGGGAAATTCTGTGCACCACCATGTTGGCTCTTTGTATGTCAGCAAGCTGTTTCTTCCAACTTGATCAGTTGTTGTCGGAGAGTCCCATCTCTACAGAATATCATTCTGATGTATCTCCAGGGATCCTTCTAATATATTTGCTTGGCTCTGCAATGTAAGGTGGAAATGGTAGCTTTGGTTGATGCTCTTTTACTCTTTATTGGTTAAATTACATGGTAAATCTGGGTGGATACAGGAATTCTTTCAGGTGTTCATCTTCTTTCTGGGATTTCAGTCCTTGAAATGCTCTGGGCTCTCTTCATCTCACCACTTTTCTCTACATGTGCATGATGATGAGAGTCATACTACAAATATCTGTCAGTATGTGTTGGCTTTTTATACAATGACTGAGGTCATCAGCAATCATCTTGGTGTTTCCGCAAACATGGGTCAAGAAAGATGGGCATCTTTGTGTCTCTAACTCCTTTATGAACTAGATGGTTAGAAATCATGTTGGTCTTTGTCAGGGTTAATGAGCACTGTAAAGCAATGATTCTTAAATTGCATGCAGAAGGAGTTCACAGTTCTGGTAATGGATCTTTGTAACTATCTGTGCATGGTGATAATGTCATCTTCCAGATTGTCATAATCCAAGCTTCCGGTATCTGCTATTTGTTGTCATGACTGATAGCTGTCCAAAGTGGTCGAAACATCAACTAAATATAAGATTTGTTTAGCTATTGGTTGGATGAGTGTGAAAATAATGGATATCCTACAAAGAACTAACCTATATCATGTTTAAACTTAGAATACTCTTTGCTGCATTTTACTCTTCTAGGAAATACAATTTATTCTTTACTTGGCTAAAAAAAATTCCCAATCTTGTCTCATATCTATTCTATTTTTATACTTCATTAGTTATATATATTATATCATTTTCTTTGCAGAACTTTCCTTCATGTTGGCCGGACTTTTTCTTCTCATTGCATATGTATTTAGTCCTTTATGGGATCCAGATAATCCAGGTTATTTTAAATGTTCCTCAGGAATTGAATGTAAACCAAGTCTAAAGCAGATGTCAAATTTTCAATTTAAGAAGGATTTCGAGACTATAGACATCATTCAAGAATTAAACAATAACTGTAAAGATCTTGGTATACAATTAGAAGTACCCGAAGGGGAAATTTCAAGCATATGGAGGAATAATAACATCGAAGTTCGCAGTAAGTGCACGGACACAATATCGTACTGGCTAACAGGAGGTGGAAAGATGCCTGCTACATGGAAAACATTCATAGAAGGTTTACGTCAAACTAAACTCCATGATCTTGCTAACAGAATTGAAGAGCAAATGTAAACTTTATAAATATGCACCAATAGTTTGTTTTGTTTTGTTTTTGTCAATCATAGTGGTAGTTAGTTTAATTTTTTTTGTGCCTTTTGAATAATATTGTTATTCTTTTATTTAAAACTAGAATAATAAATGCTGAGAGCCATCATTGTCATAGTTGTGGGGGAATTGCGTAGGGGATAGGGATGCTTGGGCCTGTGAGAGTAATTTAGTTCAAAATAGTGCTGCCAATAATATCAGCAGTAAGCCATTTTTGTTACAGCAGAACCTCCAAACTTGAAAGCAATTTCAAATTGTGTACAATTTTGGACTAGCTACAAATCCTAGAGATTAATAGAAATAGAAATTCATTTGTTAGAGAGTTCAGAGTGTCTACTGTTGTCTGGGCTACACCTAGAGTGGTCAATCTCAGGATAACTGTCTGTCAAAACCACCCCCACAAAGGAGGAAGAACTGACCTACAGCCATCCGTCTGAACTTGGAACAGAACCTGTTATTGATTACCACCTCATTTATCTCATCATTTAACACCCACACCTTACCTTGGCCGGCCCTTGTGAGTGCCTCTCATCTTAAAACTAAATCATATTCATCTAAATCTCCACCTACTTCCTACCACATCTTAGTTCTATACCATATCACCCTATATAATCTGTACCAACTCACTATCAATTATTCTTCTTGCACAAAATAATAAAGTCTAAGTGCTGGTGGGAGCCCACGTCTAACTGACTAATTAGATGCCATTATAAGAATTCTGGTCCTTGGAGAACTTTATTATTAACTTTATTATTTTCTCTTTATTTTTTTATTATTTGACCTTCCCTGTGATGGAGTTATGCCCCACACCAACTTTAGCTATACTTTTTTCTTAAAAGAAAATTCGTTAAAATTGCATGTTGCAGTTAGCCTAAAATTTTTAAATACAGTTAGGTATGATAGTATTATACCAGCATCTGTAATCAAAATGTGCTGGCACAATGCCAGCATTAATATGCAAGTAATTTTAGAGCACATGAGCGAGCTAAACCAGAGGGCTACAATGTTGGTTGCTGGCAGGATTATACAGCTGTGTAAACAAGTGTCACACTGATTCCTGTAATACTAACCTTTGTTAGCCAGTCTTCTGTAGCTGTGTACCTTTTGGAGCATTCAATCCAGTTAGTTTAATTTTCTTAAATGGCAGAGAATGCATCCTCTTGTAACCTGTTTATTGTTGGTGTGTTTGTTTTGCTGGAGCTTGTAGTCATATTATACACCTTCTTTAGTGCTAATTATAGGCAACATCTATGCTGGCTGAGATAGGTAGCTTGATACCTTCAATATTACACATCTTGTTCAAGGTAAACAGATTGAATTCCAATTGTATGTCACAACTTGGACTTGTATTTGATTGATTATAGATCCTAGCAGTATGTTGAACGTCAACTTATTCGAATAGTATTGAATTCTTAATGCATAGACATACTTAATATATTTGATCAGACCTGTGGGTTTGTGTTTCTCAATGGGTTGTGGGGGAATACCCTAACTGGCTGACTCACCAAAGTCACAGTAAGTACAGCATTAGATTGAACAACTGTAGCTAGCTATAGGAATTGATATGTCTAGAACTTCAACCAGTAAGTGTGGTCTCATATGTCCAGAATAGACTCTACCATCACTAGTTTAACAAGCTATTAGCATTTCTTGCATAGAACTTGCCCCAAGTGACCAATTTTCACCATAAGTGTTGTGCCAAGACTTTCAATTCAATTCACTCTTATGTATTAAGTCCAGCTTAGATCTCGGTCATTTCTTTAGCAAAATTCAAAAGAGACACAGGATTATACTCTTGAGATATAGCAAACAACAGCAAATTCCCAGATGGTTCCTTTTACACCACTTATCTTTCTATACTTCTTCCAACTCAGTGTATTCATATTAGTCAGCCAGTTAAAGTACTCTATAAATAACGTATTGAAAAACACGAACCATTAAGGATTTATAAAATACATGAGCCTGTATGTTTATGCTCTGATAGTCCAATGTACTGGATGGAAAAAAAACTAATATTTAGCTAGTTATGTGCACTGACATATAAAGCGAATACATATAGCTCTATAGCTCAATTTGTAAACTCCTGATAAAATAATGATTTTATATCCAGGAAATGCTTTACTTTTGTCTATTGGGGATAGGCAGCAATCGTATTTACACCCAATATATTTCAGTATTGTTTAAGAAAGAAAGAATATGATATATGATGATAGCTATATCTTATGACTTATAATAATACTAAGACTAAATTTCTGAACTTTTCCATGAAATAATCAGTCTCCTAATAGTATGCTTCCACCAGTTCCCAAGTTCCCTGATTTTGGTGCAACAATTACATATCAAAAGTATTTCTTTATTATTAAAGGAGATAATTGTCCAAGAGGAGCCCAGCCACATTAGGTCAAAGATTTTACATTACTACCTTCAGACCCACAGCATCATTAGCCATTAATTGTTCTATGTTTTGTAGTCAACAAGTGCCACTAAGTGGTCTAAATGTTCTGAGTCATATATTATATATATATATTATATATATAAATAGTCCTGCTACTTTTGAAAAAGTCAGCCTGTGTGTAAGTCAGCAAGATTTGATTGAAATGTAAAATAAAGATTAAAGAATTGACATTGTCTTAACTCTGCTCACTGCTTGTCCTGTCCATAAGGATACCCAGTGCACCCTTACTTGGATATCACAGCTTCCACCATCTAGCTTGTTTTCAATGTCAATTGACTGACTGTTCATGCTCGACAGATTGACATAATTATATGGCACATAACTTTCATGGCTAAATCTTTAATCTAGCCCAGGTCACCACATAATAGCTCCTTGCAAGTGCCATTCAAACTGCTATACTCACTGGGTGACCATAATGCAAATTTTGTTGTATCCACTTTTGAAGGAAATAATTGCTCGTAGTTCCCAAAATGTGTGCTTGTCTTTTCTTCGTCAATGGCAAATAGTAAATGTAGCTAGTAGCTAAATTATAGTCCACTTCATGAGGCCAGTCATGAACCACAAATTGCAAAACTTGACTCAACTCACTGTCCTTAATGCTGTGAGGTCATTAAATACAAATTACTGTAAATCACTCATCAATTGACTTAATCAACTCCTCACTTACAAAAGGTTCAATTATCATTCAAATATCTGGGAAGACTAAATGTTCCTTACGAGTCCACAAATAAATTGACATCCACAGTAATACCAGAGTCATATCTTTGCATCGATTGGGTTGGAAGCAGAATACAGCACTCATTAAGTGACATATTATACATATACAGTATAAGCTTCAAATTCCTCACTAACAGAATGTGTTCTTTGTCATTCCATTAATTTATTATTCTTGCAGATGCATCAGCTTTATTCTTAGCAAACAGCCACATCCAGTTTTCACTAATGATGGCTAGCTGAACAGCAGATGAAACGTTTCAATAAAACAAATTTATGGCTAGTATTCTAAACCTTGTAATCAAAATAGTTTTGCTCAGAGTTGACATTCAGGGACTTTTTCAGGAGGGTTTGTGGGTATGGCCTACACTACATTCTTTCAAGTTCCCTGGTAATGTTTGCTGCCACCAGAAACAGATGTAAGCCAAGCTTGGCTAGTACTTTCGCTTCCCTTACTATCACAGGTTTCCACTATTTGACAAGTTATCTAGCTATCTTGAAGCATGCACAGAGGTGCCTCAGGTTTATTATAGTTACAGGTTCAGAACAATCCAACACTAAACACACTAAGACAAAACTCAACCAAAGGTGAGCCCTGCCACCAGAGAAGTATGTATATTATATGTATATTATATATATATATATATATATATATATATATATAACTCGGTGTGAGTGTATGAATTATAATAACTGTAACCATAAAGAGACAATATATAAAAGGATGTAAACAACATTTCTTCTTACAACAACAATAACTAATGCATACATAGTCTTATTCTGACCCACAATTCACCCCTGCTGATCCTTGGTACCGGCTGAGGTGCTCACTTGCAAGTTGAATAATCTAGCAACTTCTTCTAAAGGGTGCCATTGTTATGCCAACGATGATGTGGTCTGTTTAAGAGGTTGTGTTACAGCCAGCACTTCTCCCAAAGCTACAATTCTTTGCCATATTCTCTGTAGCTCAACCACAAAGCCAGACACTGTTTTCTTCACAATGTCATACTATAGTAAAGTTTATAGCTACACACATTATCACTGAAGGCATCAGCTTTACTAGCACCTCAATCCATTCAGAAAAGTTATTGGAAGAGGCTTCACAGAGACAATTATGCTCTTCAGAATCTGGTTAATTTATAGCCATTATACCGAGAGAGAAAATCGGAGCACTTGTTGGATATTACTATATTAGTCATTGAACATAGGGCTATGAGGGGTCAGTCGTGGGAATATTATATAATTGTAACAGCTTAGTTAAAGGGCAAAAATACACAAGTCTGTTTGGTCTAGATTACATTCTTAGTTTTAGTTGTTCATACTAAAAAAAAAGTAAAAATAATCTTGAAATCTAAGTTTAATTTGTTCCCCTGATTCTCCCTGGATATTTAGTCTGTTTTTAGTATTTCTTCATAGCTATCATTACTATTAATTTACTTCATAGACTGAGACTTCGACCTCGAGGAATGAGTAGCTATACGCCACAACAGTCTCTCTGCTCAACCAATATACTAGCTTACTTGAAGTATTTGGTAAAACCTTCTGTGGCAACAGACCTCACTAATAGCTAGTCACAGCCTGTGAGGTTGCTTTCGAGGGGACTAAACAAATAAAACAAACCCTCTATGACCAGTCTCCACTATAGATGTCCTCTTTAACCTCGTGTAGCCATACCCTCTACTAGCTGGCGGCGTAAGCATTAGTTGTAATACAAAAAATCTTTTTATAGCCTACAATGGTGAAAATAATGGGAAGCTTCCATCTTCTCATCGTTTTGTGTATCACCATGGCACAAACAGCTAAGCAGAAACGGTATGCCAACAAGGTTGGACTAGTAAAAGACTGGCCAAGTGATCAGGTAACCAATGAAAAGTACTTTATTAATAGATGCTATTTGTGAGGCATTACTGCAGGTTTCAGCATTACTGAAAGAAATTCTGACTCTAGCAAAGGAGTTTGACAATGAATGCACTTTTGTATATGTATTGGATGTATTGTTGCTGGAAGTAAGAGACTGAACTGCCAACATTACTTATTGAATGGTTCAAGTCATTTATATTTAGATGATGGTTCGTGTGAAGGAGAAGATTGAAAACAGTACCATTGAAGAAGCTATTACAAATATGACAGCGTAAATTAAATAGTACAGAAGTTGTTGTTATCATTAGAGTAGCAAGTAGGCGTTCATTTTTTTGGTTTATTTGTGTATTATATACTTTCATATAATGACATATTTGTTAACTATTTTGAGCTTTTCTGGATGTCAGTGCGGGGAAATAGTTATGTGGTGTGAAGAACATTGGGCAGAGTAGTTAAGCATCAGCAACATAATGAAACCATTGCCGGAATACTTCGGAAATGAGCACATTAATGATGCATCTTATAGCTATTTTGCTTAATGTTTAGATAATCTTGCAAATTGGCCATAAAAATATTATGCCAGGACTACATAGATAGCTACTGAAAAGGAAGCTGGGGCAATCAGTAGGACCTAACTTGATGAATTTTTCTTCAAATTCTCCCAGCAATATTTTTCCTAATTCTCACACACACAAAAAACAACAACATAATGCTTGTAGATCCTCCCTAAATTCTACAAGTATTGAAATATAAATAAGTATATTTTATTACTTGCATCTATAATTGTATTGGAGCATAACTAAAATAGCCAGCTAGCTATTTGCAGAGGTTTGCTGTGAAACTTGCTCATTCACAGCCACATACAAAATAGCTAAACATCATGATGGATCAGCTGTACGAGTCCATATTCACCTCATAGCCACTTGGTCCAACTTTTTTCATGGTTCCTTCTAAAAGCTAAATTTTCCAGTCATTTTAAGTGAAAAGTATCCAGCTTTTTAGGTAAATAACTACTAGCCATAGTTAGCTGAAACATTCATAACTATAAAAAAATTAAACCTAGCTATTCGTTATAAAATTAAAACTTAATAATCAGAACTATCTTTTTTCCAAACTATTCCAACCACTTAACCAGCTATTACTTTAATAAAATAATAGCTAGCAATGGCTTGTGGATATAATAGTTTTAGTACAAACTAGCTAAATCTAACTGTGTAGCTAAACTTCTGATTAAAAATTACAATTAAAAAGCAACAACCATAGCTAAACCACAATGGAAACTCTGATAGCATTCTGTCTAATGAGCAAAATTTCCATTTGAGCCCTTCAGTGGAAAAATTATAGTTTATCACCTCTTAAAGAAAGAAAAACTCTTAGCTATTTGTACTAAAATCTTTGGTCCCAAACGAAATTGAAGAAACAATCATTAACTAACTAAAACCCAACTCTTGTACTAGAATGGAACACCAAAGTGTTAAGCTATATTTTAATAAAACAGTTAAAAGACAATAATAATGCTTTAATATTTGTAAAAATAATACTAGAATGATTCTTAGGACCAACCGCATTATGTACTTTCCTCTACTTATTCTCAAACTTGCACTATTACTCAAACATTTTGTTAATTATTCAGAATAGCTAGCTATAGCCAATTCTCATTGGCTGTATAGTGTTTTTTATTATTATAAAATAGCTATTATTTTTGTCAATTCCTGGAAATAGCTACCAGATTTTATAAATTTTGCACCAGGATTTAGTAAACAATGCACCAGATTTACTAAACTATGCCCCCAGTTTACTAAATCAAGCGCCAAATTTACAAAATCCTGTGCCCCATTTACTTAATCCTGCATCTGATTTAGCAAACCATGCTCTTGATTTAGTAAATCAGGTGCCAGTTTACTAAATTGGCAACTTTTCTTTGCATTGGAGTATTTCCAATTTTGGTACACATGGCACTCCATAGTGAACTCCCCACCCTGCTTAACTCAAACGTGACAAAGTTACAATTTATTCACCTTAGAGGTGTAGTTAGTAGATTTACTAAATCTTGCATCTGATTTAGCAAACCATGCTCTTGATTTAGTAAATCAGGTAGCAATTTACTAAATCGGCAACTTTTCTTTGCATTGGAGTTTTTCCAATTTTGGTACACATGGCACTCCATAGACCCAAACATACTCCCCCTGGCTGATGTTGTAGTTGTGGCTGCGCTGCCATCTGATGTTGAAGCTGCACTGCCTGATATACTCTGTGCTGTTGCTGACTGTATTGCTGGATCAGAATTCTCAAATAGAGTTTGATCAATCTGTTTACTCCTCTTCGGTAGGTTTTCTTGCCACATTTGATATCAACAGCTCTGACAAGTATGTCACTTCCAGAGAATGTTGCTGTGACCAATGCTAATGGCCACCTGTTGTTGTCTGTCAACGTGCTGTCTTTAACAAACACAATGTCTCGCACTGCTAGGTGTCTTGTCTTTTCTCCCATCTTGACCAGGCTTGCAAACTTGGCAAGTAGCAGCTGATCCAAGCATGCCAAAAGTCCTGGGTTAGTCTTTGCACTAGCTGCCATCTCCTGAGGTTTGTAATCTTTGCTTGAGAAGCTGCTGCGTGAGGTCGAACTTAAATGTTTCTGCCCACTAGAAAATGTCCTGGTGTCAACACTAAGTCATCATCCAGTTCTGTGGCATCCAGTGTGCAGATGGGTCTGCTGTTCATGATGGCACTAACGTCTGCCAACTCATCCTGCTTGAGTAGATGTGGTGAGATGATCTTTTTGAGCCGTTGCTTCATGGCTTTGATGCCAGCTTCCCAAATCCCACCGATATGGGGTGTCCTGGCTTGTACAAAGTGCCATTTGATGCCTTGCTGGCTGGCTGTGTTGATGATTTGCTCCTTTGACTTCTCCAAGAGCTGCTGTATTTTATGTAGTTCATTTGCTGCTCCCAAGAAGTTTGCACCATTATCGGCGAACACTTCTGAAGGTGTGCCTCTGATGTTGCACAACTTTCTGAATTTTTCCATGAATACTCTTGTTTCCATTGTCCTGCATGTTTCCATGTAAACAGCTCTAGTTTTCAAGCATATGAATAAGCAGATGCAAACTTTAAGCTTTGCCGGCTTTCTAACTGATCCTTCCTTTATTGTGAAAGGGCCCGCAAAATGTATGCCTACATATGTGAAGGCAGATAATGCTGGAGTTGTTCTATATGCTGGTAGCAGCCCAAGCTGCTGCTGTAATGTACTTTCATTAGCTCTTCTGCATGTTGGGCAACTTCTGATGATTAATTTCAAATGTGCTTTCACTCCTAGTATGAAATAATATTGAGACAGTGACATCATGACACTGATGCCTGGGTGTTGAAGCCTTTTGTGCTCTGCTTGTAAGAATAACTTCGTCAATGACAACCTGGTGGATAATGGGTTCCTTGGTTCCTTGGTCTGAACATCTCTAACTCTGCCTGAAATGCTTATCAAGGCGTTGTCATCTATGGTGACATCTACCCCTGCCAAGGGATGTGATCTTGGCAGTTGTTGCTTTTTCTTGACTGTTACGACCACATCTGAAAAAAACTTCAAGTTGTTGTAGTTTTATCAACAGTGTATTGGCTGCTGACAAGTCATCTTGTGTGATGTCGATGCTGCCAACTGACTTTGCATTCTTCAATTTGCTCTTGAATATGGCAAATGCTTTGATGACTGTGGCTGTCACTCTGACTATTTTGTGATATGATGAAAACTTTCTGTAGAATTCCCATGTTGCAGGTACTGTGGTTGAAGTAAGCAAGACCGTATCCCTCAATCCAGGTATATTCTCATCTTTTTCAGGTAACAAATTTGGTGGCCACTCTGATTGTGAGTTTGCTAGCCATTGTGGGCCATGCCACCAAAGCTGTGATGACACAAGTTCCTGTGCTGTCATGCCTCTGGATGGCAAGTCTGCTGGATTATTATCTGTGGTTGGCACATATCTCCATGTAGTTGTTGGTAACTGTTCCTGAATGAATGCCACCCTGTTAGCTTGGAAGGTCTGTAGCCTGCACGGCATCTTTCTGAGCCATCCCAAAACTGCTGCACAGTCAGTCCAGGTGTGAATGTTGTCCTTGTGAATTTCTAACACTTTGGCTGCATAAACTATGAGTTGAATCAATAGTTTTGCTGCTTCCAGCTCTAGTTGAGGTATAGATCTCTTCTTCACTGATTTAACTCTTGCTTTTGCTATCACTAGTGCTGTGGCGATGTTGTTATCATAGTGATGCTGCTTGAGGTACACTGCCGCACCAAATGCTGCTTCAATGGCATCTGAAAACCCATGTAGTAGTTCTGTTGCCATAGCAGTTGTTTTGCCTTCTGAAACATATCTTGGCACATGATGTTTCTTGACGACATCAAGCTGTGTTGTCCAGCTGTGCCACTTCTGTGTCAAACTGTCAGGAATGGGCTTATCCCAACTGTGTAAACGGTGAGGAGCCTTACACCTTCAATGAACAATAGAGTAGCCCTGAGAAATCCTGAAGGATTGAAAGAACTAAATAATTAACACTTTCATTCATAATGTTGTAGTCTTGTATTACGTATGCTACCAGTGCTACCTATGCTACCAGTGTTATCTATGCTACCAGTGCTACCTATGATACCAGTATTACCTATGCTACCAGTGTTACCTATGCTACCAGTGCTACGTATGCTACCAGTGCTACCTATGCTACCGGTGCTACCTATGATACCAGTATTACCTATGCCACCAGTGTTACCTATGCTACCAGTGCTACCTATGCTACCAGTGCTACCTATGCTACTGGTGCTACCTATGCTACCAGTATTACCTTTGCTACCAGTATTACCTTTGCTACCAGTATTACCTATGCTACCAGTATTACCTTTGCTACCAGTATTACCTTTGCTACCAGTATTACCTATGCTACCAGTATTACCTAAGATCCATAGGGTTAGTGAACTATGTGTGATCCATAGGGTTAGCGAACTATATGTGATCCATAGGATTAGTAAACTATGTGTGATCCATAGGGTTAGTGAACTATGTGTGATCCATAGGGTTAGTGAACTATGTGTGATCCATAGGGTTAGTGAACTATGTATGATCCATAGGGTTAGTGAACTATGTGTGATCCATAGGGTTAGTGAACTATGTGTGATCCATAGGGTTAGTGAACTATGTGTGATCCATAGGGTTAGTGAACTATGTATGATCCATAGGGTTAGTGAACTGTGATCCATAGGGTTAGTGAACTATGTATGATCCATAGGGTTAGTGAACTATGTGTGATCCATAGGACTAGTGAACTATGTGTGATCCATAGGGTTAGTGAACTATGTGTGATCCATAGGACTAGTGAACTATGTGTGATCCATAGGGTTAGTGAACTATGTGTGATCCATAGGGTTAGTGAAGTATGTGTGATCCATAGGGTTAGTGAACTATGTGTGATCCATAGGGTTAGTGAACTATGTGTGATCCATAGGGTTTGAACTATGTGTGATCCATAGGGTTAGTGAACTATGTGTGATCCATAGGGTTAGTGAACTATGTGTGATCCATAGGGTTAGTGAACTATGTGTGATCCATAGGGTTAGTGAACTATGTGCGATCCATTGGGTTAGTGAACTATGTGTGATCCATTGGGTTAGTGAACTATGTGTGATCCATTGGGTTAGTGAACTATGTGTGATCCATTGGGTTAGTGAACTATGTGCGATCCATTGGGTTAGTGAACTATGTGTGATCCATTGGGTTAGTGAACTATGTGTGATCCATTGGGTTAGTGAACTATGTGTGATCCATAGGGTTAGTGAACTATGTGTGATCCATTGGGTTAGTGAACTATGTGTGATCCATTGGGTTAGTGAACTATGTGTGATCCATTGGGCTAGTGAACTATGTGTGATCCATTGGGTTAGTGAACTTAACGTGATGTTTCCATAGGTAAGGGTCAAAAATGAGATGTCTATAAGTAAAGGTCATACAAGTAAAGAGTCACTTAAATGGTGTGTCCATAGTTAAGGATCACACAGAGTAAAGAGTCACTATAATGGTGTGTCCATAGGTAAAGGTCATACAGGTAAACAGTGCATGTTGAAGCAACATTTGTGGGAGATTAGTGTTACAATATCTTTGCAAGAGAACAGACTAGTAGTACTGGTGTAATAATATCAGTAACATCATAATAATGTTATTATGCATAACTTTTAGATGTCCTACAATTTTATGATGGTGCACTTTATGTTAGCAACTTTGAATATATTGGGTAAGTTGTAGTATAGTAAATGTAAAAGTATAATACATTTTTATTAATGTTTATATCTTAACTTTAGCTTTATAATACTTCTGCAACACATGAAGTTATTCTTGCAGTAAAGAAATTGATCTGAATGTATTAAGGGTGCTGGCACATAGCAACGCGCGTGCACTGTTAATTGACCCAATTGAGCTGCCAAACCACGGAGTAATGGCCTGTGGTTTGGGCTTAAAAAACACACGCACACAATCCCGCCTATAACTCGCAAATTATAGTTGGCGATCTCGCCCTTACAACTCGTGGCTTTTATTCAAAGCAGAGGCTGGTGGCCTTGTTATCTAATTGTGGTTGGTATGGCTAGCAGAGCAGGCACAAAGAGCTTTCTGCAGCAAGGCAGAAGAAAAGATGCTACTCCAGTAGAGGAACCTATAGCAAAACATGATAACATTGATATTTGAACATCATACTTACAGAATACAATCATGCTTTGAATCATTCTAAATATTATATATACTTGTTTTTAGTCTAAAATTTATTCATTTTTTCAAGGTCAGCATAAAATTACACGTTTTTTGATAAATCTGATATACAGTCTCATCTATGATAAATATTGTACAGGTCCCCCGTTGGTTAGTCATGATGGAGGTGACAGAAATCTGTCTGTGCCTGTGTGTGCCCTCCAGCGCAGGTTTGTCTGTGCCCCCCAGCACAAGTTCGTCTGTGTGTGCCCTCCAGCGCAGGTTTGTCTGTGCCCCCCAGCACAAGTTCGTCTGTGCCCCTCTGTGCAGGTCCATCTGTGCCCCTCAGCGCAGGTCAGGTCCGTCTGTGCCCCCCAGCGTAGGTCCGTCTGTGGCCCCCAGTGCAGGTCCAACAGTGCCCCTCAACGCAGGTCCATCTATGCTTTCTGGCTCATGTCCATTTGTACCAGCTCACGCAGTTTCCTCTAGAGAATCCAGCACTGATATTCCTGGGCTGACTGATAGTGAGTAAGGCTAATTTTTCTGGATCAGCTGTAGCAGATGTGCCTAGAATTGTGTTGAACAACAGTGAAGGTATGTTTAATTAATTTGTTATTTCATTTTCTTTTAAATTAAATTTTTACTATCACTTACAGTGTCCAACTCTGATGACAGCGAGTTTTGTGGAGGATGATGATGGCTTACTTGCAGAGGAGTTTGATATCACCCTCAAAGATGACCTGATAGACCGCTTGTCCCTGCTCTGTGATGACGACATCAAGTTTCCTCACGATGATGACATGATTTCAACATGCACATCTACTGGCACAGTCAGTTTTTGTCATTCCATGAGCCTTCAGATTCACCATTCTATAGTATGTCCAAGTTGAGTTGGCCGCAAGAAAAACTTGAATAACTTTAGAACGGAAGCAGCTACGCATCCGGGGTTTGCACCATTGGAAAGCTCGCGCCGAAGCGGTTAAAAATATTCCCTCAGTAAACTCCAAAACGGAGAGAAAGTGCTATTCCAAAACTCAATACAAAAGTCTATGGGAATAGAAAAAACCACAGATTTCCCGCTCAAAACGCGCCCGCTTTTAGTCACGCGGTATGGCTCAATTTATCACGCGGACTGTCTTCATTAAGAATTTTGTAAACAATGAGCGGCTTCTTCTCAGATTGCTGTGTTTCTAGCTTTATATCGCGATTAGCTTAGGTTGCGAGTGTGGAAACAGGATAGACGGAGTGTTCTGTTGTTGCAGAGGGTATAGGACCACCTGATAGGATGTTGGTATGATTATTTGCCTACCTGTTCAATAACAAATGTCATAATAGCCAATATATTTCAGTGATATAGCTATCAATTAGCTAGCAACTTGTAATACAGCCACTCTTACGCTGTTTGCCGTTAAATTGTGTGCTTGTCAAAGCCGTGTTTATGCCAATTCCTTTTCTTCACTATTATAGATGCCGTTTATTGTAAGAATTAGGACCAACTCAGGCAGAACTCCACCTTCAACTCGGATCACAACTATTTTTTGTATGTGTACTACTTAAATTCTATCATTTCATCAATTTTCATATACCTATTATAAATGAAAGAATTGATAATTTTATTTAACATGAAAGTCTAGTAACTTTAGCTACAAGTTTACAGTGCTGTACTGCTGAATCCTGTGAACACCAGAATATTTCTTGGGACACAGTAGGTAGAATCGACTGATTTTAATCCTGTCTCTTTAGAAGAACTACCACCAGTTTGCGTTTTCCATCTGCTGTACATTATCTGCGCATAAGAAACATAAATATCATTGAAAACAGACGAGATGAGCTGTACAGCGCCCGAAAAACTCCATAAACTTCACTAAATTTCTTTCTTTCAATACTTACAGTATTAATGCGCACCTGTGCTACCGCCCCTTTTTCACGTGCAACGTTGACGTTTGCGCGCTTAATTGACTTGGATTCACATGACTAAATTGCTTCCGGTAAAGTACTAAATGCATTCCTCAATTACCGCGCTTGCGGTCGTGCCAACTCAACTTGGACATACTATAGCTGTTCTTAGAAACAGTACTATCCAGTCTTATCGTTTCTGATCAGTGGTCATTTGTACGCTGATTACGCTCGCCTGAGTAGTCTGCTAGGTCTGCCAAGTTGCTCGAGCACTCATAGCCAAGGTGATCCAACCTCCTGGTTCCATCCCCAATATAACTTTTTCCTCTCTGGTTCGGACCAGCCGAAACATTTCTGCTGCTGGAATTATATAAATAAATTATAAATAATTAGAGTTGTAATATTAGTTCTTAAGGTAACAGGTATCACCTCCAATCTTTTAAAGAGTAAACGGCCACTGTCTGTTGTGTTGCCAAAATTTTTAGAGTGGATTGCAAGTAACACCACTCTAGTCAGTGAAAAAACAGGGATTCCTCACTATTCAGGTATGCAAAAGTATTACCCCCTCTTTTTATTCATTTTTAATCTATTGAAGTTGACATTGAAAGTATAAGCTATAATAAGATTATTTGTTATTATTATTATTATCATTATATTACCATTATTATCATTATTATTATTACTATACTACTACCTACTACTACTATTACTACAACAACTATTAATAATATTAATATTATTATTATTATTGTACCACTACTGTTATTGTTATTGCTATTACTGTTGTTATTACCTTACTCTTCCCGATGTACTGGCACTTTAGAGAGTTTTGCTGCATCCATCACTGAGTGGCTGTTTGAAGGAACTCTCCTTTCTGACTTCTCAGATGATGCAACTGAAGAAGTGGCTTTCCCAAAAGACTCTGTTTATCAAAGCAGCAGCACTCACCAGGTTCTTAGGAAAACCCAGTGTCACACCAACACAAGCCAAGAAGCTGGTTACAGAGGGCTTCGACCAGAGCCTATCTTCTCCACTGAACCAGCCTTACTGAGGACGACAGCCTGAAGAAGAGGGGAGTCAGGAGCAAGCCGCTCGGCGAGAAGCTGTTCAAGGCGCTCAGTTCCCGTTAGAAGTCTGCTGTTCGCCGCCTTCTCCATTCGTTGTTCCCGTGTTTTGTTTATTTTTTTCCAAACCGGCTCTTCTCTCGGAGCCACTCAACGAAAGATTTCGTTGACAACAAAATGCGCGTATTCCTTAACCGCCCGAAAGGGCGGGGCTGTTATGGAATAAAGTATGCGGTCCAATACTTTTAGCTTCTGCAAGCTATTTCTTGCCAAAACTACAGAATGACGTATCAGAGCAGTTCTAAATTTGGAATAGAGTTACACAAGACTACTACAAATAAAGTTACAGAGAGAAATTACGTAATAAAGGTACACAACGGAAGTAAAGCGTCAAAGTTTGTCATGAAAGAGAACTACTGCTGTGCATAATTCGAAAAGTAAATTGTGAATCGGAAAAAGCTTCTGTAAATTTGTCGGGCTTGAGCTCCAAGGTCCGTAGAATGCTTAAACGGGCGCTGTAGCCTTGAACTGCCAACTGTAGCTCCCTCTGTAGGGTGTGAAATTGGAGGGCTCATGCCTTCCGTGTTTCTTGGTAAGCTTGCTTCTGGAAGGGTTCACTTCACAGTCCGCTGTATAGAGCAGGCAGCAAAGAATAGAAAGTATATAAATTTGGGCCATAGCAACATAATTGGTTTAGCTAATGAGTTTGAGTGGGCGGATACGTATCCGGTGTGCCAGCACCCTTAACCGATTATCGCCGAATTACGCGTTTCTGCGTCAAGCACGAGGGTGCTTCACAGCGCGGGTTACGCATTTTTGCGCCATAGTACCCGCTTCAATTAGCTACCAGCAGCAATCGCAAGTGTTTCAAGAGCTCCCACAACGCCGTAGCGATTCTCCTGTGAGGTAAGTGTAAGGGAGGCAAGGTTTTAATGACCCTTACCATAGAAATTTTTTTATTATTTGTAGATTGAAATTGTAGCACTGTTTGTGTATAAAGAAAATCAAAGTTACAAAAAAAAAAATGAATAGCTATAACTAATAGACAAAAATATTTATCAATTATTAATATGATATAAACTTGTCAATAAAATTTAAAGACAGCCAAGAAGTCTTCATAGAGGGCAGTGATGAAGAATTTTATGATCTCAAAGAAATAGAGATAGAATAAGGGAGAAGACTTCTCAGGTGTAGAGGTCCGTGGCCAAGAAGTCTTCATGGAGGGCAGCAATGAAAAATTTGATGACCTGGAGGAAGTAAAGGTTGAAAAAGGCAAGCTATTTTGTTCATACACAGAGGGTTATATAGATTTTGAACAACACTAACCACAAAAAGGTCAAGTTATTATTGCATGAGGATACAGACTTTCTTCCTCCCAGTTCTCCCCTACTTGAAGGTGCCCATAAAATGGATTTCTTAGGAGAAAGTTTCTCAGGTATGAAGAGAAGGAAGTGCAATCTATGTCAAGAACAGTAACAACAGACACATCATGGTACAGTACAGAGGTGATTATGGAGTGTGGCTTTGTCACCATGGGAGTTCAATCAGACTACTTCATAGTATTATCAGAAAAAAATCCTAGAATTGCAAACACAGTAGTCTATATAATTGCTTGTTATGTTATAATATTATATTATTCTAGTATATGGCTCACACAAAAAAAAAATAAACAGCCAAAATCCATAGTTGCTGAATTATTTCAAAGCAAGCGGCTGGTGAACATTTAAAACAACAATATATAGCTATGAAACATGAGGTCTTAGCCTAAACTTTTACAATACTGATGCTAACAATGGTATACTTACCTTGAAGCTTGTAGTTTCCAATGAGTGCGCACTTCATACACTTCAAACGCCTAGAAACTAAACAAAACTTAGCCCGCGGGTAGAGGAAGGCTTTAGCTTCAATCAGTTAATACATCGCCGTCGGTTACTTCGAAGCGTATTGCCTCTAGACAAGAAAAAGCTCAGGCGGTTCAAGCCTCGAGGTGACGGTCACGATTTCTTGTAAACAATTTCGGAGTACGCGCACGTAATCGCGAATTTAATTTCCGGCGTTAATCGGTTAATGCATGTTGTGCCTAATTAGTAGTTAAAACATGAGTTTATGATACATTTTCCTGAATTTGAACAGTGGGAATAATGCAAAAACCATGTCTTCTAATTGTAGTAGAAAATTTCATGTGCTTGAAACTCTAAGTGAAATTGCATGATATTGTTATAATACGAGGTGATTTAATAACATAACTTTTAAAACCGAAAAGAGACTGAAAGTATCCAGATTATTTCCTTCATCTCAACAAATTGGTAATGGGCTTGATTTGTGACAATCCAGTTTAACCAAAAATTATATTATTAGTTATTCTGATATAATAATATACTGATCATGTTATAAGTGTACAGTCAGTGTTTCAAATATTGAATTTATCTTGTACTTCAGGTGGAGAAAGTACAAGTTATGAAATACATGTAGGGTCCCCAAATTCTAATGGATCATTTTGTCCAGGCAACATTGAGCTCACTTGTATTGGTCAAGATGCTTCTATTGTATTGAATTGGTTTATCAATGGATCATCAATAGCACAATATATATTTGAACAAATTGACACTTTTCCTATGAAAATAATGGACAATCCAGTTAATATTAGCATAATTAGTGCTAATGGCTCATTAACTGTTGATTACATTTCAATTTTGTCTGGTAATTTCAGCTATTTAAAACGAGGATCTATTCAGTGTGGAAGAGGATCAAAATTAAGTAATAATATTGTGGTAAAAGGTTTTGGTAAGTTTATTGGTTGAAAACAATTGATAATGAATAATGTTAAATCAGTCATAGTTAGTAGATGAAAAATGCTCAAAGGAAGGTAATCATTATAATCAACCCATACAAGGCTGTGCTAAAATTGAGTGCTTTTAATTAAGCTAAACCCACTGAAATGGATATTAATAGAATCTAATATTGATCTACTATAAATATTTCACACCAAAATCAATACTTTTGTGAGGGAACTGTGTCAAACAATGAAGCTGAGTTGTTAAACTATAGTTATTCACCAATGTATTGTTATATTATAGCCATATAAGTGTAGTTGTGTGTATGCCAATTACAATGTATTAGGTATTTCCAAAGTTGTAACAATGAGTAGAAAACACTCCAATTACATAATTATTAGTATTATGTATTTATCTAAAAACATGCTGATTTTTTGTTGTAGTGCCTTTGGGGATTGGTGATGTGGATACAAATCCTAAATATGATATGAAATTTGAACTAATTACTATTAGTTTGATATGGCAACAGTTGGTAAGTATGCTATATAGACAGAATTTTTTTTACATATTTGATTATAGATAAACATAAAGACCTATCTTTACGTTCTTAATCTTGGCTTTTTTACTCTTGTTTTGTTTCTATAATTTGGTGTATGTTATTTTAGGAATTTGTGTGTCCAACATTGTTCTATAATTATGAAATAGTACTGAAGAATGACTCCATGCAAGTTATTGATATGATGAATATACAATGTTATGCCAGTAATAATTCAAGACATTGTTCACTAGACATATCATTAAATGGACCAGTATATTACTATTATATTGTGGAGATAACTCAAGTGAATGTGGACCAAGGAGATATTAGAGGACCTACATATTTTTCTCCAAGAATTAGTAAGACCTTATAGATGAAAATGTTTGTAATAAAATTATAAGCAAAGTATCTCACAATATTTTAATTTTAGTACCTATCCAAAAATACCTGATATTCAATTACAATTAGGAGGGCAAACAATATTCAAATAGACAATCAGGTTATACACATTGTAATGGACAGATTAGTAACTCTTTCTGAATGAGTAAAGCTGATTAATTGTCATTGCTTGATATTAACATAGAACTTTTGGAGGAGTCAGTAAAATGAAAAACGAACTTGTTAGAGTTAAGGTAGATTTAGTTACGAATAAGAACTTACCTATTTATAGAATATGTTACATTCACTGATATAAAAAGTTGTACAATAGTAATAATAGCAATATTATAATATAATATTGCTAATGTAATTATTTTGTTTTTTTCACACAGATGGATCTGTGTCATCTAATTCTAGGCCAGATATTTCTCTAGCTGCTTCTCGATGTCAGCAATCCATAACATGCATATCAAACATCCAAGGTCATTGTGAGGTGTTTATAACTGATAGTAATTTTTCTGCTACTGTAACAAACTCTGTTTCAGGTTATACTAACATGTCTTTAAAAAATATTAATTTAAAGAATAATTCTTATTACAAAGCAACTTTTATCATCAATTCAATATCACATGAACTTAAAGGAACTATATTGTTTACTAATGTAAGTGATAGTTAATTAAACTAATTAAATTGAATATTCCATTATCTTGTGGAATAGATGATTTCAGGGTTTTTTGTGAAGGCAAATAAAGATAATCTAATGACCATATTTTCTCTTCCCAATGTTCTATATGGGCTATAAGAATTGGCAATGTATAGCTCATACATTCATCAGGTGCACCAGCACACACCAGCTACTAAAGATAAGCCTCTATTATGACAAAACAACCAGGGGACAGTAGCATACTTGACATTAAAGTAATTTAGTAGTGTAGGAACAACCACCATAATCCCATACCAAATAGTCCAGCTTTACACAATTGTTAAAATTTTATGATTAAATTTATACTGTAATAAAAGCTTGAATAATACATAGTTGTTGTATACTGAATAGATAATTATACTTTCTCATGTGTATGTTCTAGTTGCAGATGATCAATTTACAACTAATTTATATTATATCATCACAAGATTTTCTTATTTTATAATATATGCAATTATTTCATTTGGACTTTCTCTTTTAAATCTTTTTGCCAAAAGCAGGAAAGATAAAAGTAAGCCAAAATAAATAAATACCTTAATGTATTTCTAGCTTAAATACATGCACATAATGTGTTTATTACACTCTATAGCTTTATCTCCACAGTAGTATTGTTAGGTTTGTGCTTCTTGAGATAATACAAGATATGATATCACACAGGTGTTTATCACACAGTATGAACAAGCTACACTGTAAATCAAAAGGTGTGTAGTTCACACCAAATTAAGCGTGAATCACTTGTAACAATAGTCACACCAAAATATGGTGTGATGCGCACACCTCATCATTTGGGTGTGAAGTGCACACCAAATTTAGTGTGAATTCTCACCACAATCACTATGAACTCATACTTACATTAATGCTGAATTATTCTAAGTTACATTGATTCTAGTAACACATATCAACATTTTTTTTTCCAAAAAGGGATTGGTGTAATCCCAGATCTCATTAATCAACGACTAAAATCTTAGTAAACTCTCTTATCTAGCACACAAGTGTACAAAACATTTATAAGGTAGATTACAGTGATAATAGCATTGGGTTTTGCCTGCATATGAATATAATTAATGTTCGGTAAAGGGTCCATGCTATTCCTTCACACTAAGTGTGTATTCACACTAGGAAGAAAGTGTGAAGGACACACTATGCATAGGTGGTGGGCATTCACACCACCAGTTTGGTGTGAATTTGGTGGGTTTTCACGCTATAATTTTTACAGTGTAGGTAACCTCAAATAAGCTTGCAGTTTATGGAAACTGGCCTAGCATAACTATTTTTTGGGATTTTATAGTTATTTCCTCTAGGGAAGCTTATTTAACATGGTTAGAGTGGCTCTTAAAATATCAGCTGGGGGTGTGAGGGGCCCTTGTAAGCTAACGCACTCAAATTTTTCTAGCCTATTCAACCCAATGAGTTACCAACTCTGGTATGAGCTCCACCAGTGAAGATATTTAGCGTACAATAAAACCCTTATTATACACAATCAGTGTGATATGGCAAAATATTTCACTCAAATTATTTTTTCACTAGCCTGTGGCTCATTAAATTACATTAACTTGTTAATGAAATGTCTTGACATATCATAACAACATTTTTTATATGTGCAGAAGAAAAATTTACTAACTCTTACTGTACACATGACAAGATCTTGATTATAGTGCAAACTATTCTATTTTTAATCTCATTTATCCTGTGGCTAGTGACTAGCATTATAACTGGATTAAGTTCAGGTAAGTAATCAATGATATTTTATCATGTCAATATAATCTTTCAACAAAATTCATTCATACATTAAAATATCGACAAAAATTGAAAAATTGTTATTCAGTCAGTTTAGTGGACACATTGTAAGAAATTATAAGCACTCAAAAATGTTTATTAATTGTCTAATTTGTCTACTTCTTTCAATTGCCTTTTATTCTCTTTTCTCTACTTAACATGTAAGGTTTATATTGCTGTATTATAACAAAAAATAGTCATTTTGTCTGCTACTTATGCATTTTTGTAGACCAATGCAGCAAGTCCCTTGTAATAAAAGCTGATGTCTTATTAAAGGTAGCATCTGTAGTAACTGATATTAATGTATTAGTGGTTACGGGAGGTGTCATTATCCTGCATTACCTCACCAATAAAGGTAAGACCAAAGAAAATTTATCAATAATTAATTATTTATGGTATCATTTCAGCTCAAATTAATTCTGAGAAGCCAACTATAAAAAGTGAAGTTACAAAAATGAAGAAGAACGAAGCATACTCAATTCATCACAAGAAAGACACAACAACAGATGGCATCTATGTATGCATGAACTAATGTACTATAAGAAGCCTAATGTAAACGTTTACTGTAGTAATTCATGTACTGATGTAATACATAGATGTATTATGTGATCATTACATTACGTGTGATAATTTTGCCAATATTTTAGACGTGAATCTTCATCAGTTTACACATCAAGTTAACATAAAGGGCTACAATTGGGCTTTGTAGTGATTTGTGATTATAAAAGTAAATTTAGCTTGCACAGTCGAAGTTTACTGTGTACAAAAAGTATTGAACTAATTGTTTGCTTGTTCTAATTTATTACAACTAACTTAATATAACACAAGCTTAAAATGAAGGTATATGAGCTATACTGCTAATTGTGGGACTTATATATTTTCAACTTCTTTAAATTTAAAGACAATTAACACCAGTATACATTATAAATTACACCCTAGTCATATTTACCATAAACTTGCATATATTAGTTTAGCCTGGGAGGAAGGAACGGAGGAGGAGGGGGAAAGCAAGGTAAAAGGGCTGACCATAATTCATAGGAAGATTGCTATGACCTAAAAGTTTCTGTTTACTGTATTTTTGCTCTATGCTAGAATTTCAAAGGTCTTTATAGGCCTAAGAAGTACTAAACAATTATTAAGAGACTGTTGTAGTAGCTAGTATAAATCTTGAATGGATCTTCTATTATAATAATATTCAAGTCAAGTTAAATTTCACATGCTTGAATTATTGTTTGTCCTTATTCAATTTTTTTGTAGTCCAGTGTTGTTATTTTTTTCATAGCTACTCTATTTGGTATTTTGTTTACAATTCTTGTTTTGCATAAGCTTTTACATTATTCAGTTATAGTGTCATTGATCTACTTTTTGCAGTTTTTAACTGATGAAAGAGAACATAATAAAGCTTTGGAATTTTCAATAACAAAATGCTTACAGAGTGTAAAATCTGTGACTGGAGCTGTGATTCAGGTAGAAGCGGACCCTTTCCCAGCGAAGCAGAAGATAAAGTGTCTGGCTAACCCAGTCTAACCTAGTACCTGCAGAAGCTGAAGCTATCAGTATTTGGTATCCAGATAGCGCCTTTTTCTACATTCATATAGAGGACTCTATAATACTTAGTCTCTCTGGCCAGACCCTTTACCTACGTATCGATTGGGTAAAGGGTTTGGCCAACGAGACTAGTAATACTGGTTGGATAATTTTAATAATATTCACGAGCTGGGTATTAATAAAATCCAGGAGGGCGTAACTGAAACCGACTCACCCAACTTTATCGCGAAAACAGCTGAAAAGTTCAGTTCAGCTTCGAAATTATGTCGTATATAGGGAAGTTACTATTGGCCACAACTGCTGTATTATCAAGAGTAATTGGTAGGTACTCTATTATAGCAATATCTAACTAGTTGCAGTAAATGGAGGAGCTAGCTATGATCTCCTAGATATAATGTCTTGCTTATGATGCTTGTGCAATAAATGTTGTTCTCTGCTTTCAATCTCTGCTGTGAGTCAGTTTTTTTTTACTCATTTTTATAATATAATATAGCCAAGTGTTACGAAGTGCAGAGAACTACTCTGCAATAGGTTCCTTGTTGAGTGGATGTTGTAATCAATTCAGAAGTTGAGAACATGAACCATTCACTCATTATGTAAAGGTGTCTGTTTTTTTAATTGTATTGTTTGCATATATAATTTCTGAATTGTTTTGCTTCATGAACCCATTTGTCACTGATTAGACATAAGATAATGAAGTGATGATAAATAAAACAGCAAATAAACTGTAAAGTAATACTGTTACTTATATATAAATTTTAGGTCTTTAGAACAACTGAATATGTAGCCTAGTAAGTGACAAAAGTAATCTAATTTACATTTTACATTTTGAAGTGTTTTATGATATCGAGTTTCAAGTAACAGAACTATAACGGGATAAAATAACAAAGAACATAACAAATCATAAAACAGCTTTGTTTGATCTTGTGCCACAATTGACTATGTTGAAGTTATATGCATACCAATGTCTCCTTTAAACAAGACCTAAACCTGGTTAATTAGGAGGGTAACCTCAAGTTCAATGTTACTTCCTGAATCTGCACTTAAACAAAGACGTGCAGGGGAGTAGAAAAGGCAAGGGGGTGACTGCCCCAATTTTTGACAGTTGGGGGTGGGGTTAGCCTCCCTCCCTCCCCCAACTTTTTCCCATTTATTAATGTAAGTAGGAGTGTAGTCATTGTATTAAAACTAAGTGCTGGCTTCGGTTTGAAAATTTCATTTTGGAATAAAGAGAAAAGATGGAAAAAAGCATCTATTTTTGTATTTTGAATTGTGGTAGCCTCAGCTCTCACCCTTTACCATAGTTTAACACATTCCCAAAACAGTTTTTATTTAAAATTTATGGTTCTGGGGTACTATCAAGTAAAGGATCCAATGTAGCTATTACGATCTATCTTAAAACATCCTAGTATAAGTTGTACAATGCAAGCCATTAATAAATTCGCACCTCCTCGTACTATTTGATTATTCCTACCCATTGTATGATGTTGTTAGGAGCTCCCCAACGAATGGTACATTGTCAGAAGTAGCTAGCTGCTTTTAATCCATTACACACACACACACACACATATATGTACTATCAATCTCTTCACTCTCTCCATAGCTTTGCTTATCTTGAAATGTCCAATAGCACCTTGAATAAAATAAAAATATTTTAATGACTGAAAAATGCATAGTTGATAATATACAATGAAAGAAAGTGTAAAAATACACAAACTTGAGCACAGTTATCAAGCTGGCTACCTCGTACATAGTAAAGGGTAGCATTGTGAAAGCATGTTCTTGATCAGCTATGATTTAATGTGATATGATATTAGTGCTAATTGTTTGTCTAATAGAAAGCCAATCTTGTAATAATTAAATTTTTTATTGTATTTGAGGTGGTGGCAGTGGAAGCTATATAATACAAGTTAGTCCACCAAATACTAATGGGTCATTTTGCCCTGGCAAAATTGAACTAACTTGTATTGGTCGAGATGTTTCAATTATATTAAATTGGTTTATCAATGGATCAATGGTGGCACAATATATATATGACGAAACGGACAATTTTCCTACTAATGAAATCGACTCTCCGGTTAATATTACTATTGTTAATGCTACTGGCTCATCTATCATTGATATTGTATCAACTTTGTCCGGAAATTTCAGCTACTTAGAAGGAGTTTCTATTTATTGTGGAAGAGACTCTTTATTAAGTAATCATATTGCGGTAGAAGGCTATGGTAAGTTCAAGAGTTGAAAAAACATAACATTCCTAGTGAATAATTAGATATGGAACTGGAATCATATAAAGATGAATACTTATGGCAAAGAAAAAACACTTCATAATGTTGTAAAATAATTCGCGTTGCTCTAAAAAATTTAAACATATACATGATACTTTAGCCTTTCTTTTGAAAACTAACTCCCACCTTTACTCGTCTGATTCCGCCCACTGTTTAGTTATAATTGATCACTCACCTTTTTGCCTTCTCTTCCCTTCCAATTTAATCCTACAGCGCCTTACTTCGCCGATTCCATCCACTTTTCAGTTACGATTAATCGCCTTTTCCTTTCTCTTCCGTTTATTTGCCTTCTTTTTTTGAAACCTGCGCTGCCTTCAATAGTCTATTGCACCCGCTTTTTAGAAGTAAGCAGCACGTTCTACTGAATGTGATGACACTTTATCTACCATAAAGTGATGATACTTTATCCGAACCACACAAAGCACATGTATTATTCATGAACACACCGTCGGTTGTCGTTGGTCGTCGTCGTTACCGACACACAAGCATATTATTATTATAGAAGATTAATAATGCATTAATAATGTTACAGTTTAAAAAAACATCTCATAAATGTTGAAAAAAACCTAGGTTGTTTTAAAAATACGGAAACAAAGAATTATAAAGCCAAATTGTTAATTCGAAATCTGAGCATCACAAAAGTTGCCCACATTGAGAATGGTGATTCTACACCCCTAACTCATCACTGCCTTGTCATTAATCAACTACTTAAGAAGTTCTGAAAATTGTCAAACACTTAGTGTGACTTTATTGCGTTTCTTGATTCCCAACTTTTTCGAGAAATTAATTTTTTTTTAATTTTGTAATGATTCTTTTATTCTTTAATTTTTTGTTTAATTTATTTAAGGCTATGATTTAGACTTGTAGAATCACCCTTCTCAATTTGGGAAAGATTTTTATGCCCATTTTTGAATTATAGTTCTTTGTTTCCATATTTTTTAAAAACTATTAATCTTCTATATAATAATACGTTTGTGTGTCAGTAACGATGACGACCAACGACAACCGACGGTGTGTGTAATCATGAATAATACATGTGCTTTGTGTACTATTGTGGGAACGACTTAAGCTATGACGATAAAACTTGGAGAGCTCAATATCTGGACGCCGACAACTCTGTATGTGCAAAAAAAATTTTTCGAAGAGTGCCGCGTTGTGCCCGGTTTTCCTGTAGACAGTCACATATAAGTGTTGTCAACTTCATCTTCTGAATAATTTTTGTATGAATATACGCAATTATAATAGCTCATTCCCATGCATGGCTCCATTACATATTGCTGAAGGGTGTTGAATAATTACCATGCTCTTGTCATCAAAATTTGTGCTACACAAAAGCCTATCTGCTATAAAAATTAGCTTTAATAACTTAGCAACTTTTTAGCATGCTCAATTGGCATACATGCATTTAAGCTCTCATAAGAAAACTGGCTACTTGACATACTTGATGTGTTTATTTTTATTCAAATATTAGAACTTGGAAGAATTAATATTACGACAGTGAAAAAAGTCTACAATCAGAACTTAAAACTCTCTCAGATTTCAATAACTTGGACGATATTGGTAAGTATACTTATGAATGTTTTGACAAAATAATTAAGAGAAATAAATTTCTCTAAAACAATAACGTAAAAATAATACAATAATATCTCTGATTGTGTGTAATATTTTTATTCCTTGTAATCCAGTTTAAGCCTGCAACAACTATTATGTCATCCAAAACATTATAATCTTATATAATTTTTTAGCTTTGAGCCAAAGAGCTATTTGAGTTCATTAAAATAATTTCAGTATTGCTAGGCAAGCACGATCCAAATCTGTTGAACTAATTCTGTCCAGTACGTATAGAAATTTTGTACTGAAGAATTACCATCTCCAACCAAAAGTTACTCGAACCATACTTTTCCTAATCTAGCGTGGAAATTGTGGTATTCAAGATTAATACCATAAATGAGAGAAAAATTCACGAAAAGTTTTTAATTTCTCACCATGTTAGTGCTGTATATAGTAGAGTATGCAGGAACATTATAGCAAATATAACATTAATCAGATTTCAATTACCTATTCTTTATACTGTCTCGCTTACTTCACTCACTCACGAATTGATATTCCTAATTAGTGAATACCTAAATAATAGTTAGCAAGCTAAGCAAGTTTGTGAAATTAGTATGTTTATTAGTTACACATTATTAGTTCCTTTTAATTTATCAATTTTATAATTTATTACATGCAATACTTACTGGCCACACATACGTTGTCACTTAATTGGCTTAAATTTGTACACCAGTGTATTTTTTTTTATGTGTTTGCTCTACTAATTCAGCATCTTTTTCATTTTTAAGGGTTCTCTCACTGCACAATGTCTAGGATTGGAAATTGAGTGCGTCATAGGGCTAAAGAGTGACCCAACTAATGTGATCAGTCTACTTAACTCAGATGCAGTGCACAGAGGAAATCATTGTTCCACAGGAACCTGGATATGGCCAGTACTATGTAGAAATCACTGCCAGTAACAATGATCTGAGGACCAGTTCCTTCAACCAAACTGAAGCCATTGGTCAGTTCTAATAATAATTTTATGGAATTATCTAGTTAATATTATGTTCAACCATTCTTAATAACAAAATTATGTTAGGCCATTCAAAGTTTTGTATTTACTTTCTCAGGCAATTATCACTAAGAAAACAAGTGTGAAGCGGCTTTTTTTTTTTTTTTTGCAAGGTCACTAATGCACTTACTCCACCCAAAAGGCCTTTGGCAACTACTGCCACTCTCTGACACTCTAGTTTCATTGAAGAACTGCAGCAAGATACTCATATAGCTATCTGCAGCTCCAAGCACTACTAAACATCACAGAGCACTTTTGGCTGGCTAGCTCCACTGTGAACACAGCTTGTTCACCTATTGTGCATGCATAGTAGACTATTATTATACCACACAATTGTTAGTTAATGAAATTCAAAATAAATCCATCTTTTTTTAAATTGAAGCTAATAGCGCTGTTTTATACATTTCATTGATGAACTAATAAATAACTTTGTATGACCTTGTATCAAATGGTATATAAAAATGTTTAAGTAACTTAACTTGCATCTAGATTTGTGTTTCATTTAAAAACTGAAATATTGAGAGAAAGAAGGAATGATAATCATATTTTTTCAGACTTTGGCTTAAATTCTGAACCTTTGATATCATTACTATCATTATTATAAAATATGATGGAGAATCACTTAATACCAGTTTCTATCTTTAGTCAAACAAAAAATTTCTACTAACTAGAATAATCTCTCTTGAATCATATTATTATACTTGAACTAGGCAAGCAAACATACATTCATTATTATGAAAATTATATATTTAAACAATAGGTGTAAATGAAAGAGAGTTAAGACAAAGTAGCCATTATTGGGTTACAAGATTAACAGCACTTGATTACTGATTATCTGGAGGCAACATCTTGATACATTTTACTCAGCTTACCACATAATGTCAAGTCTATCTGTGAACTATTCTTAATGCAAATAGATATTATACACACATTATATAATTATATACATGCTCATAGCAGTAAATAAACAATAAAGCACACATCGTGCAAACCCTCTGCGTTACTATACTCTAGCTAGTTATTACAAAGACCAAAGTAATAATTTATTTGGAGTAGTATCAATATGAATATGCCAATGTGTATGTTCACACATGTCGATATATAAAGCTTGAACAAGTCAATATGCAACTCGTACAATCAAACTGTAGACATTAATTCTGTCTTCATAAGAGAAGCTTAACACACAAACAACACTCACTTCATCAGTGTAGTTTCAATGGGAAGCTTCAAGCACTCTTGTAAACTGCTGAGAATAAGTTACAGCAAAATACCCCAGTCAGCGAATAAATTATTAGCTCATGTGAGTACGATGTGACTATAAGGGGGTGTTACCGACAATCACTTAAGATCGTATGGCCTAAAAATAATTAACTTTTTTCTGAAAAAAATATGTCGAAATTTCTGGCACATTAAAGGGACTTAAAATGTTCAGGTTAAATATTTTGATACTTGTTTCAATCTTCTAGGAGGCTTCCATTTTTGACATCTGTGTGGCAGAGTGACTGACTGTCAGACTTACCGACTGACAAACTAAATACTGTAACCCTCTCGCACATGCACGCTTAGTGTTAACAATATTAATAATATTATTCTGTTTGCGTATTGTTGTGTAGCTGGTGCAATGAACAATTCCATAATAGCAGTCAATCCATCTATTTGTCTGGAGTCTGTCACATGTGTGTCAAGTACTAATGGAACATGTGTAGTTTATATTGGAAGGAACAAGTCTGATGCATTGTCACGGATGTCTTTTAATGGATCCATCAACTCTTCTATATCCACGGCTAATTTATCAATTAATGAGCAGGATATATTCTATGCAGTGCAATTTGACATTGGTCAATCTATCTTAATCGAGGATGAGTTTTCTATGGTTAAAGGTAACATATGGATATATAATATGACACACCTTAAAATTGTTGCCATTTTAAACCTCATAGTAAGACTTATCACCACTATTGTATTACAGCAAAACCCATTATAAAGTCACATTAAGAGTCAATTTAATCATAATGTGCCATCGGTTGTGTACATAGAGACTCTAGATTTAGTATACAACTCTTTTGACAATTTTTGCCTGAATTGTAATTGTTAATGTAGTACATACATAATGATATGTGATTTAGCTGGATGTTTGAGTTAAAAATTTCATGAGTGATGTCTATTAGAAAAAGGTTGCTGTGAGATAAGTTTAAAATCTGAGCACTACATTGCAGGCAATTATAGCTGTAAGCTCAGGTTTGGAGCGATTAAAAGTTTCTGATTTGAGCGAGTGAGTGACAATTGTATTTTAATTGTATACATGTATATAAAGATATATTTACGATAAAGAAGACTTTTTGTGAGCATACAGAAGCTCATAATTAATGTTTTAACAATACAAATGTTACTCATTGTATGGCAAAAATTATCTATGGATTGCTTTCTAGCTTTCAGCTGAACTATACTATGTTAGTTTTAAGTTATGATAAGAGTAGATAGTTAATTATTCAAATGATTACATGTTATATTATCAAGTTTACCATAATATTATGTGAAGCTATTTTACCAGATGCTGAGAAAATGTCTCCTGGAAATGTTTCAGCCTTGGTCATTGGACTTGTTTTGTGGGCAGCATCTCTTAGTCTACTAATTGTTACCATCGTCACTATTTTCAGAAAAAATAAGAACGGTAAGTTTGATGGAAAGTATTTATGTACTTTAATGTTAATTTTTATACAGGAATTGTCAGTACTTTATTTTGGATATTGAATCTCATCATTGTACTCATTGATGCTGTGTTGTGGATTGCTACAGCTGCAGTGGTGGCTCCTCAGGAAGGTATATATTAATTAAATTTACTTGAGAAAAGTGTAATAATGAAAGCACCACATAATTGTAAACATAGCTATGGGCGCATGATTGGTTGTTGGTGAGGGTTAACTCAATGAAGTCTTCGCTCATCAACGTATTGAGTTGAATTTGAATATATAATTTAAATTGGAGAATGACACATGAAGAATTGACAAACATACCAAGTAAAATACTTTTTATATGAGTGATTACAAGTACATGATTAGAACAAGGAATTGCATACTGACATTTCCCATGTGACTAAGGAACCTTCATAATCATTTAATTTACAAATAACATTCACTTACACATACATACACACATACATACAATGTTCGATTGGTTCTTATGTAGGAACGTGCTTACAATTGCTTAAATGACATCTTCCAAATTTGATGCATAAATATACAGCTTTGAATGTGGGGTGATGTTTTAACAAACTGTGTTTTCCTCTTGGCATAGTGTCAAAATATGTGACCGTCTACGGGAAAACCGGGCACAACGCGGCGTGCGTAAATATCGAGAAAAGATTGATCGATTTCTTAAAAATGTATTGTTTCAAGCCGACGGAAGGGAATGGTTAGGTCTATTATAGTGGGAACGACTTAAGCTACGACGATAAAACTTGGAGAGCTCAATATCTGGACGCTGACAACTCTGTAAGTGCAAAAAATATTTTTTCGAAGGGTGCTGCGTTGTGCCCGGTTTTCCTGTAGACGGTCACATTATGGTAGAATAACTGAAAGTGATTAATGGATACTCAAACAAAATCTTGCCTTTGAAATATTTATTGAACTATAATACAAAATAGAATAACAAATGTTTATTTCACTGTTCATTAAACTGGTCAAGCTTTGATCGTTTTAATTGTATTTTAAAACTATGCTGAGCTTCATATCATACTATTTGATTATGCTTTACTTACACCTGCATACTTTTCTTATATAAGCATTTTGCTCTTATGCTTAAGGCACTCATTATATTCTTGTAGTTATAATCTGATAAAAGACTAGCCCAAAACCAAATGCCAAGGGATTTAACACCTATCTGAACTTAACTTGTGTCATCATCAATGATGTATAATGTGAGCGTAGAATGCATCGACCTAACATTCAAAACAAAATTATGTTTCTGGTTTATACTTATTGATTAATGCCAAAACTATGTAAAATAATTGGAGGCAGTAACTTTTTAAGTTCATTTTCTCCATCTAGCGAAGTCTGCGTTTTATTACACCAGCTTATAAATTGATTTGAATCATGGCTTATTGAATTTATTGGACTGGGACATGAGGCAAACAGCTGATGATTGTTTGTCAGCCTCATCTTTTAAATTTGAAAGTTGCTGATCAACATAATTCACTGAACAGTTAATATCAGTATAACTATGATCCTTGCATTCTTGTGTTCACTTAGTGGTCAACTGTTTCATATAACTAGTGGTGTGCTTGAGCACAAATGGCGAGTGAGCCTTAAACCACACTATTGTGAAACGATTGATTTTAACAACTAACACTCAAGCTACTAAAATAAAGTCGAGTTTTTAAATTACGTATATGCGGTAAAGGGGTTTCAATGCCATAGTAACCACTCCCCGCAACTGTTTGAATTGAAAAAAAAGCAACAAAATTAAGTCACGTTATTTAAAATTTTCTTTGTGATATTCTTAATAGTAGTTGTAACGCACAATACTTTCACACAACTGAACATACCTACTCAAGACTTACCTTCGTGGTTCGTCTAGTGGACAATGAATTTTCAAGTAAATACTGCTGCTTAGGGCTTATAGCATATTAACTTACCACCACCACTAACTTGAATAGAAATGGAGTTCAATTTCTAAGGTGATACGGGTAATGATCGTTAAACCGGAGGATTCTGTTCAGTGAAGTTTGGGACAGGGTCGAGCACGGAGAGAACACAAAAATATGCGAGGGTCAAAGTACAAAATACATACGTACGTCCAAACATATAAACTAGTTGGCGAGCGAGCGTAGCGAGCGAGACACTTACAGGGGTAACACAATCGAAAATCGGGGATGTTTATAAATTTATTTATTTGTATATATGTTTGGACGTACGTATGTCATTTTGTACTTTGACCCTCGCGTTTTTGTGTTAGTTATGTGGTCGACCCCGTTCCAAATTGCACTAAACAGAATCCTCGTGTTTATCGATCAGTACCCATATCACCCTAGAAATTGAATCGTTTACCGTTTTGAATTCTTTTGCGGGTGCAGTTAAAACTTGAAAACTTAAGGGACTTCCATTTCTATTCGAGTTAGTGGCGGTGGTAAGTCAATGCGCTCTTTGTCATGGTTATAAGCCGTGCGCAACAGTATTTACTTGAAAATACATTGTCCACTAGACTACTGCGAAGGTAAGTCTGTGTAGGTGCATGTCCAGCTGTGTCAAAGCATTGTGTGTTACAACCACTACTTAGCTAAAGAATATCACAAAGAAAACTTTTAAATAACGTGTATTGTTTTGTTGTTGTTGTTTTTTCCTTCAATTCAAGCAGTTGCAGAGAGTTGTTACTATGGCACTGAAATCCCCTTACCCTGTATGCTAAATTTAAAAACTGGACCTTATTTTCAGTAGCTTCAGTGTTAGAAGTCAATAAAAATAGTATAGTCTTTAGGCTCGCTCGCCATTTGTGCTCAAGCACACCACTAGTGGTATGCTTGAGCACAAATGGCGAGCGAGCCTGTCTAGTTAAAACTACTGTAATTGTTACTACAGAATTTATATTTTAGCTTAATTCATGCAGAACAGTATAATAGAAGTTATGACCTTTTAATTCAAACAAATAAAAAATCACTCTCTTACCTGTTTAATGGTAATTTTGTAGTCAAACATCTGCCATTCTGATTACCAGTAACTTTTGAACAAGCTGTCAGCTACGATAAAACAACAACAACCAGTGTTATTATTTGTAATTAATTTAGCCAACAAATATGGAATTACTACTTACCTCAATTTTCTGAGTATTGATAACTTCTGTAGTATCAAATTTAAGTTACTTTGACTATCTGAATTACCTCGAATTCTTGATAACAAGCTCTCACCTACAAAAACAAAAGACAATCAATTTTAGCACACAAATACAAAATTACTTTCTTACCTCATTTTCTTGAGCAGTGGTAACTTTGTAGTACCAAATTTGAGTCATTCTGACTATTTGAATTTACCAGTCACTGTTGACAAGCTCTTAGCTACAATAAAGAAAGGCCAGAGTTATTTTTGCATATTTAGCAAACAAATATGGAATTACGTACTTACCTCAGCTTCCCTCGAGTGGTAGTAGCTTCCTTAGGATTAATAGTATGGCATTGTGACTACCAATGACTCTTGACAACCAACAACCGGCACTCCGTATCTCCCCATAAAACGGCGAAGTTTTGAAATTAAGTCTGGAAAAGGGTCTCCAATGCCATAGTAACCGGTCGAATCAACTTTTTGTTTCTTGAAAAGCAAGCGTTTTCGCAGGATTTTTCTCACACTTCTGAGCTTTAGTATAAAGTAAGGCTTGCTGTAGTTTCAGAATAAACTGGGGTCCAGCCTAAAAAGCCGCGTTTTTTGGAGAAAAAAGGTGCCCGTGCGCGCGTTTAAAGTGCATACGTACCATCCATACATACATACATATATATAACATATACCCGATTTTGCATTATCCACCCCTAATACTGTCTTGCTCGCTATCCAAGGAGCTGAATGTTTATTGGTCACTTGAACTCAGACTAGGCCATCCATATACAGAGTATGAAGTACATCTAGGGAAACAGCAGAGAATTCAATCGCCAGTGATATTCCAGAAGTTGTATGTGAGGTGTGGCTGAAAATTTACTTCCGGTCACTCTAAAGGGGGGTTTGACTGAACCCCTCGAACCCCCCTTGGCTACGGGTATGAAAATGTCATATTGTAGATAAATATATACTAAAAGCTACAATTCTTGGTCAAGGACTAAATACTTATACTAGTATAACTAAAGCCTTTCTAAACCAGATTATTATAATTATAAATAAAATTCAGTCAAATTTAATGTAGCCTTTTTTTTGTTACTTATGTACTTGTATCCAGTGCTACAGTTTAAATTTAAAATGCTTTACCTCGTTGTTTGAATTACTAGTGCACTATGGCTTACTTATCATTAGTGTGAAGCACATCATTATTTAGTGTTTAATTAATTAGAAGTTAAGAAAATCAAGCAAATAATTGCATGTCTTACCAAAACGTTGGGACAGTAATAATACAGTAAGTTCGCGCTGATAATAATATTGCTTTGTATTATTACATATGTTATAAATATACTAATGATAAATTACCCAAATTATAACCTTTTGTGGAAGTCCTCATCTCCAATCATGTAGGACAAGTGTTACACTCGATAGGACAAGATGACTTGCTCACTATTATGTTAGTGATGAATAGTGCTACTAGTGTTTCTTGCAAAAGTGGGCACCTTTTGCTATTTTGTTTGGTTTGTACTAAATATTTGTGATCACAAGATAATCAATTAATGAACTAACAAACCCTTACAGTATAGTTATCATCGAATATCTTATTACAGTATTGCACTGTCTTAAAAATCAATAGCTAGATATTGGAAGGTTGTCAGAGACGTAAACTCAAACAGACTCTCATTTTTGTTTCTACTTTAATTAATTTAGTTCTAAATGAAAGATAGTAGTATTTTTTAAGGGCTTGTGGCATCTTGTTCAACATAAATTCCTCAGATGACAGTTTTAGTCATTTTTGAGAGAGACTTGATATTTGACTGCAGCTACTGCTGCTCTGTAGACATTTACTTCAGTACTGCATTTCCCAGGTTGTATTGATATGCTGGAGCAGTACACCTGGACTGATGCATTGGAAAAGGAAAAGGAAATTGAATTATTTTGATTATATTAATTCCCACCACGTTTGTAATATACAATGGGAAGAATCTCTCAATATAAAGCACACACACAGGATTATATAGTTAAATCAGCTTCAATAGTTTAAAAAATCAATAATATTTCATTAAAAAAAACATCTCAAATGGCCCCATAAGAATTACTATCAATTTATTTAATTTTCGAGCAACAGTACATCATCAAATACAAGGGAGGAAGGATAATAAAAAGCAATTTTTATACTCTAATAATAATCCATGCATTACAAAAAAAGTTCAGTTAACTACAAAGAAATTATTAATATATTAGTAGAATGTACACTGACAATCGCTGGTGTTTATAATTAACTTAAACTGGATGTAATGTATTTATATACATTAAGGGACATTTTATAGACTTGAATGTCATGACCAAAATTATTCCAGCATGTGTTGCACAAGCTTGTAATCATGTTTTTTTTTTAAATGTTTGTCATAATAGATACATGTGACAGGAGGTGGCAAGAACGCAGAGATGGTCTCATGTATACAGCATTGGCTATTGGTGCCATTAGTCTCTTTCTGACCTTGTTACACTTGCTGTTTCTTTGTTTATATAATAATAGTAAGTCTTTTATTTTAGTTGGATGTGTTATTGTTATCACTATATAGCTTAACAAGCTCATCTATAAATAATATTATAGGTGTCGAGTTAGCACTTAAGATTCAAGTGTGAGCCAGAATGTTTGGACATATGTGTGACATATTTAACCCACAGCAAGAATGCACGAAAGGGTTACAGTACTCAATTTATCTGTCAATCAGTCAGTAAGTCATTCTGTCACACAAGAATAAGTGGATCCAGAAGATTGACACAAGAATTACAGTGTTGCACTGGACATTTTAAGTCCCTGTAATTGCCAAAAATTCTCCTTTCAACTTAGTTTTTCACCAAAAAACTAGTTTATTTTTTTGCTGTACGATCATAAGTGATAGTTTGTAGTTCCCCCTATAGTCACTCCAACTGCTATACCTTATGCAACTATCTAATGCTACTATACAGTTTGTTCCTGCTTAGGGATCCCTGCTGAGCATCCAGTAATAGTAGTGATGCCACGAATATGTAAGATCTGCCATTATTAACCCTCAGTGCGCATGCGCGAGAGGGTTATAGTAGTTGTCCTGTCTGTTTGTCTGTCTGTTTGTCTGTCAGTTTGTCTGTCTATTTGTCTATCTGTCATGCTCTGATTTTGGAGAATACTGACGATTAACAGTTGATTTAGGTACGAACTTATGAGGATGAATATTTAAGACCTTTTATTGCGTTACTTTTTTAAATTTCAGGCTAATCTTTGAGAAAACGCAAAGCTTTCAGCTCTGCAGTAGGTACCAGTTTTTATGGGCAATGTCCCCTAGCATGACGTCATAATCACGTGAGCAAGTAATTTCTTGCAGCCAGCGATGTAGTTTGATTTATGCTCAGGGAAGTTAACGGAGTTGAAAGAAGTGAAGTTTCGGTTGAAAATTTGTATCAGTGAGTTTTTCTGGCTAATTTAGCTTCTTTTCTTATGAAGACAGCATTTCCATGTACCATTTTCATTGGTCGAGCTATTTTGATGCCTTATTAAATAGCTAACTGATTGCTTTTTCTTTTGGAAGGAAATTATATTGTATTACTTAGCTAGGTAGTGCATAATAGCAGTGAGGGTTTGCACCTTTGGTGCTTCATTTTGGGTTAGCAAGCAAAAATTGCAGCACAGACTCACCACTCTGACCGATATCGTGGAAGCTTGTAGTCATGAGCAAGTGCTAGAGATAAGTGATTGCTGCCACACCTAGCAATATCGCTGGGGACAAAAGTTACCTATTCCATTCGAACATTAACTTCACATAAAAACATTTAATTAAATTACATAATTATTATCATCTTGGGTCATTATAGCAATAATTTTCTGTATATACAGCCAATGTATAATGTATATATAAAAACATGAAATGTACTATTCTTGGTAATTGAGTACTTGGACTGTGATATTGTGTATAATCAAGTAAGCTAATTATTTTATTAGCTTAATAAAATAGTCGTTATAGTGATATTTTATCTTAATAAACTATTAATAATGTAATTTTATAAACTCAGCAGTGTTTTGGTAGCAGAGCTGACTGCTTTTTTTTGTCAAGAGCTACTGCTATTATCAGTTTTTAAGCAGAATCTACAGGCACTTAAGAATAATACGTTATATAATAAAATAATTACATATTTATTGGCTAAAGTCAATGTCAATGGCTACATATGTACTTGTATTAGCCTTCTTAAACTAGCTGAATAAGAGCTAGAAACAGAAAACTAATATAAATCTTGTAATAGCAATAATCAGGTTTTATCCGATTTAAGGTGTAAAGCTAACCTTGTTATTTGAATTAGTCATGCACAATTGCTCATGCTCTGATTGTGCTGAAGCACATCACTAGTTTTTAATTACATGAATGAATGCTATTGTTAATGTATAGGCAATGAGAAGACAAGAATTGATGAATCAAAGAATCGTAGAAATCAGAATCAATTAAAAGTATACGGTTTGGTATGTATTCAAGACAAATTGTTATCACAGATTATATCTTTATTATATACCAGTGATACAAAAAACTAATGCTGTGCTTTAGCACAATAGGCAAGTGAACTAGCCTATTTTTAAAACTTTAACTATGTGCTACAACCATTGGCATCATTCTATAGTTGTTAAAATTGAAACATTCTCACTTGACTTACCCATAATTTTTATGACAATAGAGTTAAATAGTGCTGCTAGGTTCGTTATACTTTTTGAAGTGATCAAAAGTTTAATCTTTAACATCTGCTCCAATACTAGTTTGCTTTTCAAGACCTGCAACTAATCAATGAATGGCGGTCTGATTCATTTAGTGTGCTTACTTATTGAGGTACTTTACCTAGATGTATTGCAGGTACTTAAGTAAACAAATTAAAATTACAACTTAAGTGTCTTGCTGTCTTTGCCCAATTGCCAATTATCCATCAAATTACTAAATAACTTTTCTTTCAGATAATAATGTTTGCGTGTAAGCAAGAGGATTATGGAAATAATTCATTATTAGCTGATAGCTAACAGAAAAAACCCTGCAGTATCTTTATAAAAGATAAAAATCTAATTTGTAACAGTTTATTTTATTTGAAGATTTGGTGCACTTTTCTGAAATACAGAAATTGTTTTGTGTAGTTTTTTTAGCTTTGTAATATAAAAGAACGATGTAATAAAATATGGCTTTTTGACATCATTAATAGTCTTACTGGACCAATCTGCGAGATATAAATACAATTTTTTTTTGCTCTTTTTTTTTGTCTTGTTAACTATAGAGAGGACAGAAATTGATGTTTTATGATCTAGTAATGACAATGCTCAGCTCATGAATTATTCATGAATACACATACACCTTCACTATATTTACTTATAGTGAAACACATGATGAGTGACACATGCTGGTTGATATTCAGGCAATCAAATGTGCATACTGAATCATAATGAGAGCATTGAAGACAATAAATGTAAAATGAGTATAAATTTTGTTCCTCACATATCTCCTCTTACCTCTAAGCCAGTTCCTCTTCAACGTTTTCTTAGCTCTGTAACTCTTTCATTCAACTCTGTACAGATAGTCAGCTCTCCAGTATTCTAGCTCAGTATCTTTCCATCAACTCTCCTCTTGTGTAGCAACTAACAGTCAGCTCTCTTGTACAAGAAGTACTGAATGTATTAGATTATATAAAAAGCAAATAATGTAATTTCTGGATTCTTAACACTGTGCCAATGCTATGATATAAGATAGTATCTACGGCAGCTTATTCTAAAGTTATACGCTTTATAAGCTAGATGATACTTGACTTTCTAATAAGCTGAATAGTTACTATCTTATATCAGAGTATTGGCACAGTGTAAAATGCAGGCAAAACATACTATTAATACCGTTCAGATACCAATATTTTATTTGTTTGAGAAATAATTTTGTAATAGCTAGCTAGATATGTATAGTAGATCTTAAGATTAACATCTTTAATGTGTTATTATATTAAAATTTTTGTATTCAGAAAGATAATCAAAACGTGAATGATATTAAGGTTCAAGAACTTCCAACCGCTGGACATAGAAATTATGGAGAAAGCTCTTTAAATGGTGCCAACAGAATCTTGGAGGAATTAAACGATTCTTTAAAAAGTGTACAGCATCACCAGTTTCATAACTATTATCCTCCCAGTTAAATTCTCTATCTACACAATAAAATTATATTAGTCAAAATTAAGGTTATACAATCACATTAGCATGAAACTTAAAATATTCGAACATATGAAGAATTTTTTGAAAAACCAGAGCTGTAACTACAATTATTATTTAATAGCAAACTTGAAATATAATTAACATAAATGTATACATAGCCAAAATTTCTGTGTTGGTTTGGTTTAGTGAACAATTCTCAAGGGGGCTGGCCCCCCCAATATTTCCCCATGCTTATACCACATTAGATACTGTAGAGCTGCGATCCTTGATCTTTTAGTAGAAAATTTTGAATCTGGCCTCAGTTAGAAAATACCATATTTACATGTCACTTAAGGATTGCCTCCTGCGTTTGGGTATCTCATTTGAAAAATGCAGAGGTCAAGCCTATGATGGCGCCCGTAATTTTCAAGGACATATAAATGGTGTTGCTGCTAAAAGATTTCTAAATGATAATTCAACAGCAATTCTAATTGCTGCTACTATATTTGACCTGTCACTACTACTGCAGAACATAGTTTTTCTGGGTTGAAGCATATAAAAACATATCTGAGGAACTCGATGACCCAGCAACGTCTTAATCATTGTATACTTTTGCATAAAACAAAACATACAATCTTGAATTGCTGAAGAATTCATCAAGTGAAATGACAAGAGAATCAAATACTTTGGAAACATATCACCTTAGCTAAGGTGTTTATGCTATGTAACTTTTAAATTTTTGTTTTTTTAATCAACAATATTTGCAGCTATTACATTCGTAATACTTATAGCACGAGTCAGAGCACAATTATGGGAAAATATTTTACGAGCACACAAATATTTTCATGAGCTGAAGGCAGTGAAAAAATGGCGTGAGAGCAAAATATCATTCCAATATTGTACGACGAGTGTGATATGTGATTTATTGCTGCATTGATATTTTTTCTCAACCGGTTAGCTACAACAAACTTTCCATTGATTTTACTCGCTACGCGCGGGTTACTTGGATCGTTCAATAACAAGCGTACAATATGGGAGAATACAGAACGCATAATGTAGAAATATTCAACAAAAATATCAAGGTTGTAATAAATATATATATAATATAATACTTTGCAAATACCACTGTGACATTGCAATTAGTTAACGTAACGTAAGTCTGTGAATGTATTCATCACAGTTGGCTCTATTATATTGCCCCCCCCCCCTCCCCCAATATTTTTCATCTTCCTACTCCACTGTGCGTGAGAGTATGAGAGTAGTTGGTATATGCGGTGTACGGTGAATAACTGTCATCACCTTCGGAAGGCAAGACAGTTTGTGTTACATACAGGTTCTCAAGTTTCTACTACCGGTGACTGGAGTGCACCACAACCACAATAAGCGGTATGCTTGCTGACTAGACAAAATGTACACCACTTGAGGTAAAGGGTTTGATGACTATCTATGGTTTGACTTTGTGCTAGCTTAAGTTGAGGATGCAGGGGGGTGGAAGCAAATACAAAGTGGTGAGGCCAATATTAGAAAATTTAATTGATATTTAAAAATAATCACGGCCAATTATTAGCCAAGAAAATTTAATTTATATTTTAAAAAAAGTTTCAAACATTGTTCAAGAAAATTTAATTTATGTTTACAAATAAAACGTTTCAATCACATTTTTTAATATCAGTTGCCACAAATTTCCCAAAAATCTGTTCTGTATGATCACTTCCATGAATAAATCGGTTAGCACTTTCAATCAAGCTTAGATCATCAGTAAGACCTCGATGAATATGCAAAGTCATGATGTGATTCAGCCTGTTTTGTGCCATTGTCAAACGCAAATACGTTTTCACTCTTCGTAAAGCACTAAAGGACCTTTCACTGACAGCATTAGTTGCTGGTATTACAAGTAGGAGTTGAAACAATTGACACACTTCAGATAGAAGTTCTCGCTGAACTGGAGTCATTGCTTTGAAGAATTCAGTAACATCAGTGATTTTAACAGAGGTTTGATTTGAAGTGAAATTAGCTCTCAGTATCTCCAGCTGAGTTCTTAATAATTCATAATTAAAATCAGTCGTATAGAAATTAGCCACACACTTGAACTCAGCTTCATAATCCAGTCCTTGAACTGCTTGTAGAATAAGATTTTGAACATTATGAAAAACATTATAACCAGGCCAATTAAATCGATCAGTAATAGAAGTGGTGATGAGATCCAATGCTTCAAAGTAGATAGGTCTGTAGTAGTCCTCTGGTGTTTCAGGAAACACACTCTCTGCCATCTCCTTCTTCGAATCTTCGAGGAGCTTTACGACGACGTGGTAAACCTGGTGGTGAAATATATCTACTGGACTCATGGTTTGGAAATTTAACACTTGCATCCTTCCCATTAGTGTAGCCAGATGAAATATAGGTGGTTTCAAGATTACTTACTGAATTAAGCGTATTCTCAGAGTAGGCTTTCACACAAATGAAGCAGAATGCTGCATCTATATCTTCACAATAATGAAGCCAAGGCCACCTTTGGAACCACTGGGGCAAAAACGATCTTTTTACGACATTTTTCTTCCCAAATTCTCTCCTTGGGAACTTGAATGGAGGAGAGGATGGCTGGTGCGGCTCTGTTCCAACTACTGGCACTTGCAGCTTTTTATGCTTCATGGATGATTGAATGCAGCCAAAACTTTAGTAGCTAGTTCACTGTATTTTAGCTCTGGCTACACTCACAATGGTGGTTAGCTAGGTAGTGGTAAGGTTAGTCACGAGGTTCTTCAATATTATAATCATAACGACTAGAACAAGAACAACAACTAAAAAATGACTGAATGACTGGTAGTTTTATAGGCATGCTCAAGGTGGGGTGGTGAAAGTAAAGTACACAGGGAAAAAAGAAAAAACATTGTATGCAGGTAGACTTCCATAAGTTTATATAAATTGAAAGTGTGAATAAATTGAATACAATACTAATTTGAGTTTGGTAAACAAAGTCAATGGTGTGGAAAATTAAGTAATCATAGTTCACCTTTGGACTCCAACATCGATGCCATTTTTACCTAAGCTAAAAAGCAACGTGATAATAAGCGCTCGCGCAAACAAAACCACGCCCACTTCGGTAAAAAAGTGGTGAGGCCGAAACCTCACCAGCCTCAGCGGTTCCGACGGCCTTGGGATGGGATCATTTTTCATCGTGGACCTTCAATTTCTGGTAATATTCTTTGCTGTAGGAGTTAGGGGTAAGTATTTGTAGGACATTTTCTGGACTATCGAGGAGCTAATAGCTCTATATTTCTCTACAATTAAGATTAGCAAACATGTAATGTTGCTGGAAAGTCAGTATTTCTTTCCCTCACAAGAAGATTAAGCCGTATCTAACTACACTAGAGAAATTGTATGATCCAGGGGTGGGTCTGACACTAATAATAGAGGGGCCTAAGTTTTAAGTCAAAACTTTGGTTATGAATGGTTTGGAAAACTGCTTATGCTACACAACTACGTTGAAATGGATAAAAGGAATCCTCTCCTCTAAACCCTGAACTGGATGATTAGTCATAAAACCATCATAGCTAGGAGTGGGTTTTATCTTAACCCTTTCACCCCTTCACTGTTGTAACCACATTATGTAAATCTAATTTTGCTCAACTACGGTCATCAGAGTTGTGGGTACCAGGCAGGCTTTTTGGAAAATGGGAAAGAGATTATATATAATTATTAGAATTATCAAGATCTGACCCTTCATAAAAACTAGTTTCAAACTTAATCACTTTTTGGAATATGGGAAGGAGATTGTGAAATTATTGTAGTAGTGTTTGACATAAGCACACTCAGCATAAATGTGACCGTCTATAGGAAAACCGGGCACAACGCGGCACCCTTCGAAATTTTTTTTTTTCACTTACGGAGTTGTCGGCGTCCAGATATTGAGCTCTCCAAGTTTTATCGTCGTAGCTTAAGTCGTTCCCGCTATAATAGACCTAACCGTTCCCTTCCGTCGGCTTGAAACAATACATTTTTAAGAAATCGATCGATCTTTTCTCGATATTACGCACGCCGCGTTGTGCCCGGTTTTCCCGTAGACGGTCACAAATAGTTGAATACTATGGTTGCTAGTGTTGTGAGATAGGATTCATAATCAAAAAAATAGGGAAAACTTTAACATGAAACAGTGTATCACATATTAAGTTAAATTTTCAAATTTGCACGAAGTTGGTAGCTGGTAATGTATGGAAATAAATGTGAATGAAATGGACAATCTATTTGAAAATACAAATTGGTTCCACACTGCCCAAATAAATATTATTTGATTGTAATATATACTTTTTGTCCTACTCTGTTCAATAAATATAATGTTAATTTAGTGAGCACACATAGTTCATAATTATGGAGTGTAAGCTGATAATATGTATGTAAACTCTTTGACTATCGGAAACAAGTTTTTTCGACACTAGACCAAACTGAATTCTTCATTTCAAGAAAACAATTGATTTTCTAATACAGTAGAACCTCCCTTATCCGGACTCCCAAGTTACGGCACCTCTCTCTACCCGGGCAGCTGCTATGTACCTTGTGGTTAGGTAAAGTATCCCAACTAGCAAATTTGACAGCTGCTTTTGGATGGGCAGTTCAGCTGGCAGCACTATTTTGAATGTATATTCTGAGATATGGGCAAATCTGAGATACGGGCACCCCTTGAAACCAAGGTGCCTGGATAAGAGAGGTTCTACTGTATAACAATAATACCATTCTCATTTATTTTGTTTATACACTGTTCTGACTTCCTGTATAGTTGGAACAAGTACACTATTCATTTGTTGTTGTTTTTTATTTATTTTTAACCGTTACAGCAACAGTTACCTCTGAATGTATATCTGCCATTGTTTCTTAAAGTTTTCGGAAGCTCAGAACTCAGTAACTAGAAGCTGAACAAGCCATGTGCTCTGTCTGAACCTTGAATCATCAGAGATTGTCAGATATTGAGCTTTAGCTAGTATCATTAGTAGTGATAAGTCCGAATTGTTAAAACATCTCTTTGTGGATGATAATATGTGCAGTACTACTGTACACTAGTGATGAGCTAGAGCACAAAATGGCGAGCGAGCCTAAAAACTACATAATGGTTAAATGATTGATTTTAACTTTTAACACTCAAGCTACTCCAAAAGGTCAAGTTTTTAAATTACGTATGTAAAGGGCATGCAATGCTACCATAATAACCATTGCCGAAACTGAAAAAACAAAAACAAAAAACAAAATTCACTCTAGTTTTAATGCATCATTATGTCTGGCCATCATTTTAGTTGACTTGTATTAGTCAATATGTTTCAATTGTAATGTTAATCAGTAAATTATCAGTGACTGTATAATGTATTAGGACAAAGTGATAATTTTTCATTTTAGTATAATTGACTTTCTAGTTAGTATTACTATTGTTAATGCTACTTGCTCATTTAATATTGATATTAATTCTACTTTGCCAAGTAATTTCAACTACTTAAGAGCAGCTTTGATTCATGGAATAGGATCTATTTTGAGTAATCTCATGCATAGTAATACAAAGTTATGGTAAGTCCGTATCTAAAAACTTAATCATTACTTGCTCACTCAGCACTCTCACAAATTACATATTAGTGTCTATGTCTAGTTTTATAATTAATATTAATAGTTTGTAAGAGATAAAAAAACAGACAAAATTAAAATTGTTACCTATTGACATCTTTCCATCAGCATAAATATCTGAGTTATATTTATGTTATATTCCAGGTGGTGTTAGTGCAACTTATGAGTTGCGAGTTAGTCCACCAAATTCTAATGGATCATTTTGTCCTGGCAATATTGAGCTCACTTGTACTAGTCAAAATGCTCCTAGGATATTAAATTGGTTCATCAATGGATCATCAGTGGCACAATAATATACATTCAATCGAATGGACAATTATCTTATAAATATGACGGACTCCTCAATTAATATTGCCTTAGTTAATGTTACCGGCAAATCATCTACTATCAATAGTGTATTAATTTTGTCTGGTAACTTCAGCTATTTAAGAGGAGCTTCTATTCAGTGTGGAAGAGATTCTATTTTAAGTGATAACATTATGGTAGAAAGCTATAGTAAGTTAGTATATACAATATAAAAAAATAATGCATGTATTGACCAAAATATTTAAGTATACTTACTTCTATCAGCATCACAATATGAGACCTATAATTGGATTGCATATAATTCACAAAAGTACAAATATAATATGATTTTCGATTTCTTTATTTAATTTCATTGCGTTCTTTTTGTACCAAAGTATAAAAAATTAGCTGGTTAGTAAGGTGATGTTGGTGCTAGAAATAATAATTTAATAATAATTAAGAATTTTTTCTTTAGTATATTGGAAAAAGTTTCATGAGTAGCACTGGAAGTAATTTGCTAAACTCAGAAGAAATGAAATTTATAGAGCTATAATTACAATATCTAAAATTTATTTATGATTCAAGTAATGTGATCTAACCTTTTTTCTACTTAATTTTATGATAATTTGAAAAAAAATTCACTTCTTGTCATAATTGAAAACAAAATCCATTTGCTTTTGAACTCCTTGTGACATTCGTGAAACCCACATATCACATTCTTTTAATTCTTCTTATTTGGATTACTACAAAGCTCTGACATTCTAATTAATGAAAGATTACATGGAAATAATTTTTCATGTTGAGGCGTTAGAGGTAGATAATTAGCTGCTGGTATGTGCAAATATTTAACTGAAAATTAACTTGTATGCTTCGTCTTTTACTATTTAAAAAAATTTTTTTTGCAAAGACTAGCAAAATTGTACTTAATAATTTGTTCAAGGAGCCCATTTATAACGTCACTATAAATTAGCAGTAACACATAAATTTAGATTAATACGATTAAAGAGTGATGCACTTAATGAGATTAGTCTATTGAATAGCAGCTGTTTCAGTTACGTGCTGTGTACAGAGGAAATTTCAGTGCCAGAATATTGTGTATATGAGCATTACTTCTTGGAAATCACTGCTACAAGTGATAATCTGAAGATGCATTTTGTTAATATGACAAAAGTTATTGGTTAGTTTTGGGTTGTAATGTAAATATACAGTGCAGTATAGGCTTGTATGATAATAAAAATAACAAACAATATCATTAAAAATGTCGTGTCAACCACAAATATAATCATCTCAATCTGTAATTATATATAATGCTTATTGCATGAGTTAGAGTATTCTATCACATGGTTATCAATCATGTAAAGTATATTATTGGAATTCACTTATCCAATGCTTGTCAAGGATTTCTGTTAATAGTTCTATCAATTCAACCATATTTTATTTTTGGATGTGCATGAAATCTACTATGTTGCTCAATTTTACTTTGTCGGTGATTGAAACTGAGGGAGAGTTTTCTCTAAGATTTGAATAATTATTAATATTGTAGTTTGCACATTATGATGTAACCATTGCAGTTCACAGCTCCCTCTAACACAGTTCAGTCTTTCATCTGTCTTTTGTATATTTTACTTTTAAGTTTTAACTTACAGTGATTTGTATTATCTAATGTATGTATATATTTAGTTCGAGAAATTAATCATACAACTAACTTATTCTATATTATCTCAAGACTTTCATTTTTGATGACATATACATTTATTTTATTTGGATATTCTATTTCAAGACTTTTTGCAAAAGGAAGGAGAGACAAAGGTAAGCAAAGGTAATATTGATCACCAATTACTGCTTACATTATTTTCAGAGAAAGATTTGACTGACTCATATTGTAAAGCATATAACAAGATGTTTGTTATTGTGGAAGTCATTTCATTTTTAATAACATTAACCATGTGGCTAGCTGCTGGTGTTGTAACTGGACTAAGTTCTGGTAAGTAATCAAATCATGTCATAATATCTGTAGTGAACAAAGAAAGAAAAATAAAGAAAAAGGAAAAAAAATTCTATTTTACTTTTTAGTGTTGAACTATTCATTATTAAAAAAAAATTCCTGATAGTACAAAGCTATATATTTTTTTAAGATACTAATTTTACAGTTGAATCACGAATTTGGTAAATCTTTGTCACAGAATATTGTGGTCAGTCTTACATAATGAAAACAGATGCTTTATTGAAGGCTGCATCAGTAGTAACTGATGTCAATGTAGTAATTATCATTGGAGGACTCATCATCCTGCATTGCTTCAATACAGGTAGCTCTGACTGAACAACAGTACATTTATACCTTTATATGTAGTAGTAACTTTATATGCATTTATTTTTATTGTATTCAGTTCAAAGTGATAATAAGAGGCCAACTATAAGGACTGAAATGACAACTATGAAGACCAATGAAGCATATGCAATTCATCACAATAACGAAAATTTGTCGCTTCATCAGGCGGATAGCATTTATTATGACATAAAGTAGTAGACAGTTGACTGACTATCAAATATTATTATTAATACTTGTTGGACTTAATTGTAGCAAGGTGTCTTAGAAATTCTTAATCATGTGATATCACCATTACAATAATATATAGTTGTTACTCCACAACTTTGATTACATATGATAAAGTGGGGAAATAATAAGAAAGGTGTTGTTATACATATAGTGATGTCAGATGTCACACATAAATGTGTATTCAGAGTAGTTCAATTACATTGTACGTTTCAGCAGACTCATAGGGGATAAGGGATGGAAGGGACTTTATGAGGGTTTTTTTCTGGTAAGGAGAGTTTTCATTAACTTTTTGTTTTCCTGATTTTTTTTTGGTTAAAATATCCCAAATTCTCTGAGCCCATCGTTTTGGTTTAGAGATTCCGAACTTTCTTAGTTTAATTAGTCAGTTTACTAAAAATAGAACTCAATTTTGGCTATTTTGTGTTTGTCTCTCAAGAGACTCCTTAAAGAAGGTAGTTCATATACTTTTCCCATAGACAAATTTTAGATATATAATTAAAATATATATCTTTGTATACTATAGAAAATTTTTACTATAAATTTATGCTAATTTATTTCTTCATTTAATAATAACATGATTCAAGGTGAATTGATTGCAATAAGGATTACTCAGTTTTAGTTTTATCATCCACTCCACTGGTAATTTTAGTTTAATCGAATTTGCTATAGTCAAAAAAATTGAGATTTAGGTATATATTTATATCAGTTGCTGCAGTAACGGCCACGGATAAATTTTTTTATTCCTCTATTAATTTTCCTCAGTAGTTGTACTGTGCCAGCCCAATATGAGAAGGCATTACATCAAAACACATATACATCCGTAAGAACAGGTATAAAAAACTTTGTGTGATCAAGTGTCGCATGAATGATATCATGAAAAGCAAGTTGTCATCATCACTGACTTTACAACAACAATGTGTAATGTATTAGTCACAGCAGGAGTGAGAGCCACCGAATAGATAAAAAATGAGGGATTAAACAGTCTGAAATGATTACAAAGTCTCAACTAACTTTGTAGTTGCTACTTAGTATATGGACATTGACAGTTCAGAAATTATTAACTATTCCACCCTTCTTTCATTATTATGCTTCCTTTAAATAAAGTCATCAATTCTAGAGACAATTTTTTACATTGTCATGGTGTTGACCATACTGCACCTGTTAACCTGGTAATAATGGTTGAGGCCTGAGTTGTTCAACCTTTCTTTCATTATTATGTTTCCTTTAAATAAAAGGTCATCAATTCTAGCAACCATTGTGCCCCACCTACCCCAAAACTTATACTCAAGTAATACCTAATCACTGCCCAAGCTAAATTCACCTATTGAACTAAAAATTTGAACTTAGATTAAACATGTCTGTAGATTGGTGGAGGCTAAGAGGCTCTTGAGCCCCCCTCCCCATAATTTTGGCAAAAGAAAGACTGTAAGACTAAGCAAATAAAAAAATGTGGCTTAAAATTGTTTAATTTTCCATGTATTTGCAGATGTAGCTCTTGAAGAACTATTTGAAAAACTGGAAAACTTTATACATTGAATTATAATACTAGCAGAGGACCATTCTTTACTATATTTTGTCCAGTAAAGTCCTATCTATAATGTCAGAGTTGTTTTGTCCAAGTCTAGAGATAAATACTTGAAATATGATCATAAATTAAAAGTGTGGGTGGAGACTTTATTTAAGCCCCTCTTTCCAGAGTACTTGTCTATGCCCATGTGAAGTCATTTAAGCCTTAAGAAATTTTTTTAATTGTTTTCGAGCTTCCTTTGCTATAAAAACAAAATTATAATTAAATAGAAAAGTGTGAAAATATACTTCATTGAACAGTGTAATGCAAGTCCGATGCCAGTATTCCTTAATTCTTAATTACTACAGTTATGAATGCACTTCTTTTAAACAATTCAGTAAAACAGTTTAGTTATTACAGATGTAATTATATTATTTATCTTTCTGAAGATGGTGATATCTTTTTAAAATATTTAAACAATATGTAGACTAATTAATCTTTTCAGTAATATAGCATTAAGTTTGATATAATATGATTTTTCTTATACAATGTTTTAGTACTATATCACAAATGTTACATCCGTCTGGCAGCTGATGGTCATCAAATGAGGGGTTAATTTATGTTGGAGGCTGTTACTCAGTATAAAGATGAGGTATTTGATAACATTTTATGAAATTATTTAAAATTATAAATACCCTTTATTAAATATTTAGTGGTTCACAAACTTAAAGTAGAATTGCAAACATTGATAAAAGAACATCTTTTTATCAATATTTGTAATTCTAACTTACTTATAAGTTAGTTAACTACACTAGATATTTAATCTAGGGTATGTATAATTTGTAATAATTTCATAAGATGTGGGGCTTGAGATAAAGGAGGAGGAGCAAAGTATGAGTGGGAGGAGTATCAAGAAAGAACATTAAAGACTTTTGTGTGTCATTCATCTCGTGTGAGAACTGAATTATGTGTGGATTGTGGTAATTGGTGTGGAATGTGTTAGTTGTGTTTGTGTTTGAATAACTAACACATTCCACAGCATAAGCATGCATACACCCGTAACAAATATTCTGTTTTATTTGTTTAAAACCTGATCTTTGTCAGCAAGGGAACATTGGGCTAGCTACAACTAGTTAGTGCCAAGGAAAGAAACATTGAGTGACCTGGTGGCAGAAACTACAAAGAGGATTGATCTACATCAGTTTACAATGATTACACCAGTAACAATGGAAGACTGGACACATGATTCATTATTGTCAAGAACACTGAAAGTATTAAAAATTGTGGTTAAAACATCATTTTATATAACGAAAATATTATTGTTTATGAATTAACATACCATTTTTACTGTCTGTATTCCAACTGATATGAGACACCAAAATTTAATTAGGTGTTTATTTTAGTATTAATTTGGGTAACAAATTTAAGGAAATACTGTTGTTTGGTCACTAAAGTATTAACTGGAATACATAAAAAAATTAATATTTTCTTATAACTATGAGCATAAGCATGTATAAGTAAACTTAACTTTAGGCTAGTATAATACTTTATTGCAGCTCACAGAATTGTTCTAAACATTTTGTAAGCATGTGGGAAAGTTAGACTAAAATTCAATGATACCAAGCTTACCTTATCAACCCTTGACATTTTTTTAAATAATTCCCTAAGTTTTTTCTCATTCTCAACAATTTATTTAATGCATAACCTATCGTTCAAGGCAAAAATTATCTAGTTCAAATTTCAGTATTAAAAAAATATAATATATGTAGTATTCCCTGTGAATACAGCTTAATTTTTGACTTGTTGCTAGCAAGTCCTGTTTTAAGGGACATTATTATGGAGCAAAACATGAGGTGATACTAGAAATCACTTAATATTGTTATGGCCCAAAGTTAAGATTCAAAGCATAATTTACAGTTGCATGCATGTGTGGAAACTGAGTTGGAATTTTTTTTGATGCAGCTCGAGTGACTAGTACTTTTGCTGCGACTAGGAATCTGCTGGGTCTTCCCGATTTGACCAGGCTCTATACTTCACCAATCACAGAGCTAGGCTATCAAACCTAAGAATTAATGCCCCAACAAAATTAGCTCAGATGTAATTTAAGCTTAATCATATGACCCAGGTAGAACTCTCAACAGAAAAGGAACAGACAAAAGTATTTATTGAGAGATAAGGGAATAGGTGGTACAGGAGATAATATTATGACAGCATGAATGGGTTGTCTTTAATACTAACAATAGCTAATTTCAGCAAGCAAACATGAAGGCTAGGGAATCCCTAATGTTTTACCTCCTAGTATGATACTATATGTCATTTTACTAATAAATATATTCTTTTTATAGTTTTTATCTCAAAACTCAATATAATAATATATATATGTAGATATATAGCTACAATGTTTTGCCAATAGGGTAAACACAATATTTTATTAACATTACACAAATTTCTTTCAAATGTACATTCATAAAATGCATTAGTTTAAGTAAGCACCGAAGGCAGTACATAAATTGACTGACACAAATTTATCTTGGAGGTTGTTCCAAGTATGGACTACAGACATCCTATAGGATTGTTTGTGATGGTGTGTCCTCACAAAGGGATAGTAGAGTGGAAAGGAATTTTTATGAGAGGAGCACTTTCTAGGAGCTATCACGAAAAAGGAGGGTGGAATAATGGAATTGCCTTTGACAATCTTGCAGCATAGGCATGCAGTTTTTGGTACAGGTGACGGGTCAGCAGGCTCGGCCATCCCAGGGAAGATATTAACTGCTTAGAATCATTTGACCAGTCACCTGTCACAACTTTAGCTGCAAAAGACTGGACACGCTTGATCCTAGAGATGTGATTTTTTGTGGGGGATCCCAAACATTGTAGCAATACTCTAGGTGGGGTAGAACAATCACTTTGTAGAGCTTCTCCAGGTTGGCACAGCCACTCTCTCTAAATGACCTGTACAGAAATCCTAACAGTTTCTTTGCTTTAGTGATTATCCAGGTGATGTGCTTTATCCAGGAGGTTGTTGGTGATAGTGACTCTCAACAAACGAAAGCAGTTTACTACTTGGATTTGTTCTCCCTGAAGCTGAAGGCTGATTGATGGAGGGGTCTTTTTGTGGGACACAATCATTGATTTCACTTTTCTAATATTAAGCATAAATCCTCTGCTTGTAAGCCTGTTGGCTATTGTTGCCAGGTCATCTGCTACCGCTGGTTCATTACGAAACCAGCTGAATAGAGGGTCTGACACACCAGCTCTAAAGAGAGCATCTATAATTCCAAAATGAGATACAGAATCAAAAGCCTTGGCTAAATCAAGAAAGATACAGACTGTACTCTGGCTAGCTTCCATGTTTACATGCCACGACTGTGTCATTGAAATCAGCGCCTCTTGAGTGGATCTTCCCAGGCGGAAACCAAACTGCGAAGTTGAGATGGCCTTTCTACCAAGGAGATGGTCAAGTAAAGTGCAGTGGACTAGTCTCTCTTGAACCTTTCCAACCAAGGATAAAAGGGATATGGGTCTATAGTTCTCAACTAGAGTGGAGTCTCCCTTCTTGAAGATAGGGGTAACTCTGGACAATTTCCATGCAGAGGGAACTTTTCCAGATGAGAAGGAGGAGTTGAAGAGAGCTGTTAGTCTGGTGCAGAGTGGAGCTGAGCAAGCCTTGAGCAACATGGCTGATTTATCGGGACCCATAGCAGTGTTAGTCTTTAAGGTACTTATTGCTCTTAGGACATCAGAGGCTTCACATGATAAAGAACACAGCAGTGGAAGTGAAAAGTCAGTAGGCTCTGTTGGTATAATTTGAGGAGGATCTTGGTTAGGCAATAGGGGAGGGGAAAAACATGTGGCGAAATTGTTGTTTAGTATGGTGGCCTTTACTAGTGATGTGGAGACTGAGTGGTTGATATCTGATAAGGTTTGGGGGATTTTGGAGGAGTTGTTGGATAGGTGATGGTACATTTTCCAAAACTTGCTCGGACTGCTAGAGAGGGTCAACGAGGAGTAAAAAGACCTTTTGGCTTTCCTAATGGCAGAAATAGCAAGGTTTCTCAAACGTCTAAATGTTGCCCAGGCAGATGGTGAATTAGATCTCTTGGCTAAATGCCTGGCTCTGTTCCTCTTTCTGATGGCGGCATGACGTACAGAACTGGTGATTCATGGTGGTACGGTTGGCTGCAAGTTACATGCTGCTGGGAATGTAACGACTGGTCCATGGGCACTGTAGATGATTGGCCATGTCTTATCCATGTCACCACCAGTTATGATTTTAACTGGGGGAAGAGAGTATTCTAAAGCTGCATTTAGGACATCAAAGTCTGCCTTTTGGTACAGCCACACCTTTCTCCGATGGATACAAAATATTAATCTGGGAGTCTTTAGAGACCAAGATAGGGGGCAATGGTCTGATTCACCTAGTTCCGCAGACACCCGCACATCATTAAGAAAGAGAATCACTGCAGAAGAGCAGGTCAAGCAGAGTAGAGGGAGTCAAGTCAGGTCTCAACTAGAGCTATAATATCAGGGCGGTTAGTGCTGGAAGCCAGTAGTCACAGCTTATCCATCTTATGCAACAGGCTCAGAGAGACATGTTTTCTCAGCGAATGGGAGGTTACTAGAGAGGCAGGCAGGGCAAAACCATGCGGCGCCGTCGTCTTCAGCTTATAGGACAGCCTAGTGTTGCCAGAGGTCGCAAGAGTTGCAATACACAGCAACAACTTCTGTAGCTCCGCCTATTTAACGTGACACAGTAGTAGCGATCACCGTTGGACCAAGCTTTGGAAACTCAATCGACAGAATCTAGAACCATCTTCACTTTGCGTATCCGTGTTGCTTTTCGCCGTCGCGTCAACTACCCAGGGCTGAAGTATCGTCAAATGTAAGAAGTAGGTGTGTATATTTATATTGATAGAAACTTTGAAACAATAATTGGTAGTAAGACAGTCAGGCAGAGGCTACTGGGTACCTGTGAGATACAAAGGCATTGAAGCTTTAAGAGTGTAAAAATCACCCACAATGTGCGACATAGCCTGACTCTGTTTATAAGACGAGTCTTTGTTTCTATCTGAGTGGTTTTTTCTATTTATTGAAACTTCTAGGATTTATTCATTGAATGTTTACCTCAATTCTATATTTTACCTTTTTCTGAGACAATGTTTTTAAATACTTTTCTGACGTTATAGACACACAGTAGATATTCAAAGCTTGTATATAACTTTAGTCGCAATAGAATATATTTGGGAATTATATGCATAGAAAAGTTTTAACATTACGTATGTGAACATGTGTAAACATGGTGTTAAAGTCTGCATCATCATATGATTATCTTAATACAAAGTTTGATCCAAGATTTGAAGAAAGCAATTATTCATAATTAACTGCAAATCTAATTTTTATTAATCAAAGACCTGTTTCGTTCATCCCACTTTGACCTTTACTGGTCATTACAGTTGACAAGACTACACATTTGTTTCAGTAGAGCTATAAAATCACCATTATATGCAATGTATATATTATATAACTTCTTATGCAATGAATAAAATTTGAATGTGGTTCTTACTCTGTTAAAATGGGATGCTTAAATAACCCCTCGCTAGGTGTTTGCCAGGAAGCGCTGTCTGGACACCCCACTTTGAGCCCTTATAACTTCTACACCAATGCATACTTTACCATGTGAGCTTATAATAATAATAGCTTATATCCATTAGTTTCTTCCTTTCAAATATATTTAGTTGTGACTAACTACGGAGACAATATTAGGCTGGGGTGCTCAGGCAGCACTTCCTATTTAACACCAAAACTAAGTAATCGAAACACCCCATTTTTAACAAAAAAAATCATTTGTATGGTTAATTCAAGGCCGTTCATGGTGTGATAATACTCGATACTCTAACATTTTCATATCTTTTATTGTATATTAAAGTCATTTGTATTGTTTTCACTGTTAACTCTTGCTGAAAAAACTTTCATGTAATTGTAGATGTCCTACACTTCTATGATATCGTGCTTAATAGTAGCAACTATGAATATATTGGGTAAGTAATGATGTTAATGTTCCCAGAACATTAGATTTAGTTACTCTTGCTGAATGAAAATAATTTCTTTTATTGGGTGAGGTAATAGTAAAGGTCACATATGAACATTATCTCTAAAGGGTCCAAGTTGGAGGAGCATTTTACTGCTGCCATAGACATAATTTTTAAACTATATTTTTACCATTCTAATAAGACTAAGATACAGCTGAACTATTTGAGTCTAAACTGTATTCATAAAGAAATGACCAAGTCATCTTGCACTGCTTTTAATAAGTGTATATTATGAATACATTTAAATAAATTTAATGCATTAACTTCAATTCAATCTACTATAGCCTTCCCACCCCTGCAGTAGTTATGATACATCATGAATTTATAGTTATGAGATAAAAGGGAGTAATTAAGTAAAACACATAATCATTAAATATAATTTCAAGCAACCTAAGTTTTATTATTCTTTTAATATAGAAATACACAGTGGTGATAAGTTTCGTTAAAAAATCTGGTTCTATGGAGAATCAAATAATAATTATTATTTATACCATATTAAAGCCAAGCTACTTGTTGGCATGTGCCTTTAGTTATATTAGTACTTATTACATGAGTCAGAGTGTGATATGGTGAAATATTTCATGAGCAGGCTAATTTATTTTCATGAGCCAGAGGCAAGTAAAAATAAAGCCTGAGAGTGAAATATCTTGCCATATCACTCTGACAAGTGTAATAAGTGGTTTATTCCACACTAGATATCTTTACTACTGTAGTTAGTACTATAGAGGAAGGGTAACTCACAGCTAAAGTTGGTTGTAGGGGCTACCCACACCCCCAGCCTACATATTAGCAGCTGCTCTAACAATGTTGCTATGAGATAACTGCCATGGGATATCTCATATTTCACGGTCACGTACCTAAAGATATCATTGTGAAGATATCTAGGGTGGAATAAATATGTGATCGTCTACAGGAAAACCGGGAACAATGCGGCACCCTTCAAAAATTTTTTTTTTGCACTTACAGAGTTGTCGGCATCCAGATATTGAGCTCTCCAAGTTTTATCGTCGTAGCTTAAGTTGTTCCCACTATAATAGACTTAACCGTTCACTTCCATCGGCTTGAAACAATACATTTTTAAGAAATCGATCGATCTTTTCTCGACATTTACGCATGCCGCGTTGTGCCCGGTTTTCCTGTAGACGGTCACATATGTATATATAAATACATATTTTATATATATATAGTACTTATTACATGAGTCAGAGTGTTATATGGCAAAATATTTCATGAGCAGGCTAATTATTTTCAAGAGCCAGAGGTGAGTGAAAATAAAGCACCTGAGAGTGAATTATCTAGCTATATCACTCTGACAAGTGTAATAAGTGGTTCATTCTACACTAGGTATCTTTAACCCTCAGCGCGAAAGGGTTATACTAGTTATCCTGTCTGTTTGTCTGTCTGTTTGTCTGTCTGTCACACTCTGATTTTGGAAATTACTGACAATTAACAGTAGATTTAGGTATGAACTTGCTCAGGACGAAGATTTAATACCTTTTATTGTGCTACTTTTTTTAATTTCGTGCAAATTGTTGAGAAAACGCGAAGCTTTCAGCTCCGCAGTAGGTACCAGCTTTTATGGGCAATGCCCCACAGCACCACGTCATAATCACGTGACCAAATAATTTCTTGCAGCCATTGGTGTAGTTTGATTTATGCTCAGGGAAGTTAACGGAGTTGAAAGAATTGAAGTTTTGCATTGAAAATGCGTATCGGTGAGTGTTTCTGGCTAGTTTAACTTCTTCTCTTATGAACACAGCATTTCCATGTACCATTTTCTTTGGTCAAGCTATTTTGATGCCTCATTAAAATAGCTAACAGATTGCTTGTTCTTTTGGATGGAGATTGTATTGTAATAGCTAGGCAGTGCTTAATATTGCTGAGGGTTTGCACCTTTGGTGGCTCATTACTACTGTAATTAGTACTAGAGGAAGGGTAGCTCACAGTTAAAATTGGCTGTAGGGGCTACCCACACCCCCCACCTGATATTTTAGCAGCTGATCTAACCCTGTTGAGTAGGGTACACCAGAGGAACATAGCTGTAAAAACCTGAGAAAATTGAAAAGTTTGACCAGTTGCTATAAATACAAGGGTAATGAGCTTGAGCAGTAGAGTAAAATAACAACATGAAATTATGATGAGTTATATCACTGGGTCATTTATCTAAATATATTATTGTGAAAATATCTAAGGTGGAATAAATATATTTAGTATATATAATAATAAATTTTTTGCCTATACTACACACAACTGACATTTCTAGATATGACCCTGGTAAAAATATCAAGTAAATGCTGCTTTTTAACTTCAAGATACAACTTCATCATCCATTATTGATTAATCGGGGGAACTATCACACCCATGATATGTATGACCAACTCTGTAAAAGCAGATTTTGCGAAAATACCTATTTAGCATAGTAATAGCTCAATAATATCCTAGACAACCACTGTAATAGCTCTAATTTAGATGGTCTAGGGGTCAGTAAATATCATCGGCTTGCTTAGAATATTGAAATTGTGTATATAATATGCATTTAAGCTTAACAGAAAATTGCTATAATATTATGTAATTGTACTTAACATTAAAATTTCAATATTTAAAATTATATTTTAATCAACGTTGCTGGTACTAATAAGTGCAAAACCAGTTATGTATTTGTTTCAATTTGTTTTATTTTCCTTCATATTTCAGGTGGTGTAAATGCACGTTATGAGTTACATGTTAGTCCGCCTAATTCTAATGGTTCATTTTGTCCAGGCAACATTGAGTTCACATGTACTGGTCGAGATGCTCCTATTGAATTGCATTGGCTCATCAATGAATCATCAGTGGCACAATATCTATATAGTCAAGCAGACATTCTTCCTAGGAATGTATTGGCTTCTCCAATTAATGTTACAATAGTCAGTGCTACTGGCTCATCTACCATTGATATTGTATCAACTTTGTCAAGTAATTTCAGTTATTTAAGAGGAGCTTCTATTCGTTGTGGAAGAGATTCTATTTTGAGTAATTCTACAATAGTAAAAAGTTATGGTAAGTTGCTTGGCATACATTGTACTTTGCTCTCTAATTTTAATGCATCCTTTTTTCTGGCCATCATTGAGTTAACTTGTATTGGCCGATGTGTTCCTATTGTAATGAATTGGTATCAATGGTCAGTAACAATTTTCCTGTAAAAATAAAATTGACTTTCCAGTTAGTTTTACCATAATTAGTGCTACTGGCTTATTAATTATTGATATTACTCCTACTCAGTCAAGTAATTTCAACTACTTAAGAGGAGCTTTATATAATGGGGAAGACATTTAATTTTGGTAACCAAATAGTGGTAAAAGTTATGGTAAGTCCATATAAGAAACATAATCTTTACTTGCTCACTCAACACTCTCATGTATACAAATTTGAGTATTACTTCTCATAAACACAATAACTCCAGACCACATTTTTTTTTTCAAAAATGTGCATTAAGATTCTCAGAAAACTCTAAATTTAACATGCAAGAATATTTCAGTCATTGAATTTGCCATTCAGAATGAACACTACTGATAAAGCCATAATTGTGTGAATTAATGTTATTGTAACAATATTGCTGTAGTCTCAATTCTAAGAATGGTACTTGTGAAGTGATATTTTATTTAACAAAAACTACTGTGGGGGCTGAACATCCATGTACAATTTTAGTATGTTTTAATACTTTATTTGATGTTTTATTTTTTTGTCATTTGTTTTGTCCCTTTGTTTGTGAAACATTCCTGTATCATTTTACCCTTCGGACTTTGGAAATAAATATAAAACCATATAAATGGGACATCCTCCATTGCATCTGAAACTGGTTGCAGTGTATCTCATCTAAAATAGTTATAAGAACTTACAAACTGTGTACGTCGAGTTAATCACATAAACTAAAACTATAATTAGTACTAGTGTCTAAACTAAAACTTAAATATTCTCATGGTATACATTAAACAGATTAATATATATTTTAATGAAAATTAAAGCTAAAATAAATACATACTGGATATCATGCATAATTTATTATTATGCATGAAATCCTAAATAATTAAACACATAAAAAGTTTGCATTAGTTGAAATGCCTCAACTATAACTAAGTTTTATCTATATCATTTCAGTAAAAAAAACAACAACTAACTATAGCTAACTGAAACTATATATTATTTATATATATTATATTTATATATATAATATATGTGACCGGTTTTGGGAAAATCGGCCTAAACGCGGCAAACAATTTTTTTCAGTATCCCCGGGTAAAGCCTTATGGGTTGATTTTTTTCAAAAATTTTTTTATGGCAGAAATGGATAGACACCAGTTAGCTCTAGCTTATGACGCAGTTGTAAGCTCTGGCGTGCTCTAGAACTCACACTAGGAGGCTAGAAACACTAGCCGGTTGGACTCGTGTCCGGAGAGTTGCTAAGAAATTATTGGCGGGCTTTTCACTAACAGCCGGGAAAAAACTGTAGCTAACTAATTCACTTACTATTCTACATAATTCACGTACTCACGCAATTCTCGCCATCATAGTTTCTTAAGGAGCCCTGCATTAAGCCTTTTAGACTTCTTTCAATCCGCCTGTAACCGGTTTATTCCATAGTATCCCGGAGACACGCAGTAATAGTATACAGACACAAGGCACGCCCCCTGACCATAGCAATGCCTTTACCCGGCGTTTTTTCGAAATAAGCAATAATAAGTTTAGCAATAATGCTGAAGTGTTGTAGTGCGTAGGGCGAAGACGGCTTGTGCTACAGCTTCCAAATTAGGAGGACGGCATCCCAAGGCCCCGTGCAGCCTACTGGTAGAATAAAGTAGAAAACTTTATATGCCGCGTTTAGGCCGATTTTCCCAAAACCGGTCACATATATTTATAATATATATATAATATATTTATTCCACCTTAGATATTTTCATGATATTTCAAGTTGTTATTCAAGTTGTACTGAGCAAGCTCATTACCCTTGTAGTTGCAGCAATCAGCCAAACTTGTCAATTTTTCTTATTTTTTCCAGCTACCTTCCTCCATAGCTAGGTTAGAGCAGCTGCTAAAATATCAGCTGGGGGTGTGGGTATCCCCTACAACCAACTTTACTCTGTGAGTTACCAGTCCTAGTACTAACTACTGTAGTAAATATATCTAGTGTAGAATAAACCACTTATTACACTTGTCAGAGTGCTATGGCTAGATACTTCACTCACAGGCATTATTTGCACTCACCTCTAGATCTTGAGAATAAATTAGCCTGCTCCTGAAATGTTTCGCCATATCACACTCTGACTTATGTAATAAGTACTATATATATTTATTTATTTATTGTATTCTTACTCCTTTGGCCTCAATAGCTAATACTTACATCATTCCATTAAGCTATAATGAGCAGTATTCACCTAGCTATAGTAATGTATTCTTCATTATTTATTATTCTATGACTTTTGAGCATTTGATTATTGTATTTTAATTAGGAATGATTGACATTGAATCAGTGAAACCAATTTATGGTCATAATTTACGACTATTAAACATCATTGTAAATTTGAAGATGTCGGTAAGTATTCACATTCATTTTATTTAAGTGAGCACAATGGTTGAGGAATTATTGATATAAAAAATATCAAATTAAAGTAGTACATATGTAAGAATTATATATTGTTTACAAATTGTCATGTGACTTCTTGATAAGCAACAAATTCCGTCACAATTTTCATTTTTTGTGTTTGCAAATCACTGATATTGAAGCTTTTATAAACATCTTGATAATATTATTTGAAACAAATTCCATCGTCTTTCCTGCTGGTCATGATAACTTGGCTATTATTTTACAAATAATTGAAATTGGCAATTGTCAGAAAATATTTTAACAAGTTCCAATTTTGCATTTTGCAGCTAACAAGTTTATTATTTTTACAGTAAATTTTGAATGAATAATTAAACATGATTTTCAAAAATATGCAACATCTTTAATGCATTAAAAAAAAAAAATTGGTACAATAGGGTACCAGTGGTATGTAGTTAACTTTTCATTAAAACAATGATGGTTGTAAAAAAATTGAATATACAACCAATTTTATATGTTTTAGGGTCCAGCAGCACAATGTTCAGAATTGGAAACTAAGTATATTATACGACTAATGAGTGATTTATCAATGAATGTGATTAGTCAAGTGAATGGTACTTGTCAGATGCAGTGCAGTGAAGTGATTACAGTTCCAGATCAACCAGTGTATGACCAGTACTTTTTAGAAATTAGAGCTACTAACAATTTAAGAACGAACTTTTTTAACAGGACGGAAGCAATTGGTTAGTTCCTTGCCATTTACCAATATCATGCTTCATAACTTCAATCTAGTTACTGATAGATTGTCTATTTCATTCTCGTGTTCTTGTAATTTAACACTGCCTGAAAAGTGTTATTGACAACCAAAACATAATATGTGTATAATGTGTTGATAACTAGTTTGTTAACCTCTATAGCCTTGTAAATTTTTTGTTAACTCTAATTACCAGGACAGTTTACGCATTTTGTCATGGTTGTAAATGGACTCTTGAGTCTGTGTAATATAATAATTATTTGTGCATTTTTGGACAACATTAATTTTATCATTTGTGATTAATGTTAAAAGTTTGGTTGTAAGAGATAAAAAAGAGACATAATTAAAGTATTTACCTATTGAAATCTTTCTATCAGCATTTATCTATCTCTGAGTTTTATTTATCTTGTATTCCAGGTGGTGTTAGGGCAAATTATGAGTTGCGAGTTAGTCCACCAAATTTTAATGAATCATTTTGTCCAGGCCTTATTGAGCTCACTTGTATTAGTCAAAATGCTCCTAGGATATTGAATTGGTTCATCAATGGATCATCAGTGGCACAATATACATTCAATCAAGTGGACAGTCATTTTATAAATATAATGGACTCTTCAATTAATATTGCCATAGTTAATGTTACCAGCAAGTCGTCTATTATCAGCATCATAATTTGAAACATGTATTTGGATTGCGGTGAGCAATTGCAAATAATTGACAAAAGTACAAATATAATATTATTATTCAATTTCTTTATTTGATTTCATTGTGTCTTTTTATACAAAAAGTTTTAAATTCAACAGGTTAGTAAAGATGATGTTGGTGCTTGAAATAATATTTAATAATAATTAAGAATTATTTCTTTAGTATTTTGGAAATAGTTTCTTGAATATTACTGGAAGTGTGAGACAAAATTTGCTAAACTTAGTATAATATAGAAATGATTTATAGAGCTATATTTACAATATTTAAAATTATTGTGATTCAGGTAATGTGATCAAATTCTCTTTTTCTTCTTATTTTAATGGTAATTTGACCACTTCTTGTCATATTGAAGAGTAAAATCCATTTGGTTTTGAACTCCTTGTGACTCTTTTAATTCTTCTTATTTGCATTACTACTAAGCTCTGACATTCTAATTAATGAAAGATTACATGAAAATAATTTTGAGTGGGAGGGCCCTTTAAAAATAATATGTCAAATACTTCCGTTTACACTTCAATACAAGTCAGCTGCAATACACTTGTTTTGAGGCTCCCATATATTGTCACAGAAGAATATCGATGAGTTCCTACAGCTCAAGTCATCCATGTGGCATTATTTGTGAGTGAGGTAGGACCTATGAATGCTAGTTGCATTCAATGCAGTTGACAATATTATGAGAATCCAAATAATTAGCTATTGAGATGGAATCTCTGGCAATGCCATTCGTGGTTGTAAAAATTCACGCAATCTGTTTCTGCACTACTATATTATTCCTGAGACAGTCCTTTAGATTCATGTCATGTTCATGTCATTATATTTTATTCTAAGCAAAAGTAGCCAGTCATTTCTATGCATGGCAAAATTTTATGATGCTTTGTCAAAAATCGAACTCATTTACAAGTTGTTTTATCTCAAAATAGATTTTTTTTTTGCAACTAAGCAGCAAACTATAGTTTATGCACCTATAGTGTAATTGTGGGTAAATGGGCCGCTATCAATACAGCAGCCACCAGATGTGGGTTCTACACGGCTGGACAGTTACTCGTACAATTCAGCAGTGTAGGATAGTTTCCACTGCCACCAGAGTTCCCACCCGCACCCGTTCAACAGAGTTTTACGTCTGTAATTTAAAAGATAGGGATACAGGGAGAACTGAGTGAGACGCATGCGTGGTCTAGGTTATATAGCCAATACCACGCATGCGCACATACACGGATAAAGGTGGTCACCGGAAGTCCGGGATAAAACTTAACATTAATTGCATACAAAACTGACACACTGCTAATAAATAAATTAACGTTCGTGACACACACATAAGTTCTCTTCTTCTTTCTTTCTTCTTTCATCTTTTGGTCAGCCCCACAGTAATGCTATGGAATAAATTAGATTCTTAATATTGTGTTGATTAATTATTAGATTTTACAGGTATAAATATTACATCAGTGAAATCAGTTTATGATCAAACACTTCAACTCACTCAGATCATTGTATCCTGGAACATATTGGTAAGTACAACTATCAATGATTTGGACAGTGTTTTAAATGAATGAGGCTTACAATAATTTATTACAAAGACATATTCAGTGCTGACCAAATATTTGGATTGCATGCAGCTATAAACCAGTTTCCAGCTTCATGAAAAATATGTATTTACTTTTTTTTGTCTGTAAGTAGGCCATTTGGTCATGTACATGTTTTGATAACCACAATTAATAGAACAATTAATATGGTGTTTGTTGTAAAGATAATCAGTGTTATCTTTGTTTGATTATAAGTTGTACTTCTTACTTAATTTAGAATTTTATTTATTGCCTTATGGTTTTTATCTCAGAACGTTTTGTGAGACAATACTTTGACTTTGTTTGTAGCTACTAATAACGAAGCCTTATGAGTTACGAAAATTGACGTTGTTACAGAATCATATAACTAGAGCAAGCTAAACGAGCAATATACGAACAATAGAATAAATAATAATATACAAATTTAACATGTCCATTCACATGGACATCTTCAGTATTCAACCACATGAATTTAATTTTTTGCCACACACTTGTGATTTGCAAACAATAATAATGGTTTATTTACAACTTGTTGGAATTTTTACACCATTGTTAGTGCCTTAGTTTAATGCATTCTTTCTCCTTACTATTGTGCAAATAATATTTTTAGGATCCTGAACAATGTCCTGGATTGGATATTGTATATACCATACGATTAAAGAGTGATAGACTTAATGAGATTAGTCTATTGAATAGCAGCTGTTTCAGTTACATGCAATGTACAGAGGAAATTTCAGTGCCAGAATATTGTGTATATGAGCATTACTTCTTGGAAATCACTGCTACAAGCGATAATCTGAAGATGCGTTTTGTTAGTATGACAAAAGTTATTGGTTAGTTTTGTGTAATTATACTGTGCAGTATAGGCTTGTATGATAATAAAATTACGAATAATATCATTAATAATGCCTTGTAAATATACATAATGCTTATTGTACGAGTTAGAGTATAATGCAGATACTTGAATGTTTTCTTGACCAGCCACTGTATATTTACTTAATCCCAAAATATAGGACAAATAAAGTACTTAGCTCATATATAATTTTTTATACAACCATTTATAACTTACTTTCTGTAATCACTCTCAATTTGAAACCAAATTTTGGTTTCAAATCGAGAGTGATTATAGAAAGAAGTAATAACATAACTAGTGATGTGCTTGAGCACAAATGGCAAGCGAGCCTAAAACTACACTATAAACGATTAATTTTAACTTCAACACTTAAGCTACTAAGAAAAAGTCAAGTTAACATTACGTGTATAAGGTAAAGGGGATTTAATACCTTGGTAACCACTCCCTGCAACACTTAGAATTGAAAAAAAAATGCAACAAAACAAGTAGCATTTTTATAAGATTTCTTTGTGATATTCTTCTAAGGCACAATACTTTCACACAACAGAACATACCTACACAATGCTTAGCTTTGTAGTTACTCTAGTGGACAAAGAATTTTCAAGCAAATACTGACAGATAACGGGTAATGATCGCTAAACCGGAGGATTCCGTTTAGTAAAGTTTGGGACAGGGTCGAACAATGAGCTAACACAAAAATATGAGAAGGTCAAAGTACAAAATGACATAAGTATGTCCAAACATATAAACAAACAAACATCCCCGATTTTCAATTGTGTTACCCATGTAAGTGTCTCGCTCGCTCGCCAATAATAATAATAATTTCACCTAATACAATTAAAATTAGTGATGGTACATAAAATCCATATGCACAGCTATTTAAATCAGGTTTACAAATTCAATATTATAGTGGTAGTTCTAATATTTAAAAGGATTGATATTATCATAAGTATTGTCTATCACTTCGGTGTTATATTTTTATGCAACATGTATAGTATATATTATTATAATTCACATATCAAATGCATTTTAAAGAATTTCTGTTACTAGATCTATTAATCCAACTATTATTTTATTATTTGATGGGCATGATATCTATGTTGCTCAATTTAACATTGGTCAGTGGTTGAGATTGAGAGAGAGTTTTCTATGATAAGAATAATTTATTACAATTGTATTTTGCATAATAATTATTATGATGTAACAATTACAGTTCGCAATAACCTCTAACACATTCAGTCTTTCACCTGTCTTTTGTATATTTACCTTATTTTAAATAAAATTTACTTTTAAGTTTGAACTCACATTGATTTGTATTATCTAATGTATGTATTTATTTAGTTCGAGAAATTAATCATACAACTAACTTATTTTATATTATCTCAAGACTTTCATTTTTGATGATATTTGCCTTAATTTCATTTGGATATTCCATTTCAAGACTTTTTGCAAAAGGAAGGAGAGACAAAGGTAAGCAAAAATAATATTGATCACCAATATTACTACCTTACACTATTGCAGAGAAAGATTTGACTCACTCACACCGTAAAGCATATAACAAGATATTTATTATTGTGGAAGTCATTTCATTTTTAATAACATTAACCATTTGGCTAACTGCTGGCGTTGTAACTGGACTAAGTTCTGGTAAGTAATCAAATCATGTCATAATATCTGTAGTGAACAAAGAAAGAAAAATATAAAGGAAAAACATGAAATACTATTTTGCTTATTCATTTAAAAAGTTAAGAATTCGTAAAAATTGCTGAACATTTCCTGATAGTACAAAGCTATAATATATTTTGTAAGATAATAATGTTACAGTAGAGTCAGGAATTGGTAAATCTTTGTCACAGAATATTGTGGTCAGTCTTACATAATGAAAACAGATGCTGTATTGAAGGCTGCATCAGTAGTAACTGATGTCAATGTAGTAATTATCATTGGAGGAATCGTCATCCTGCATTGCTTCAATACAGGTAGTTCTGACTGAACAACAGTACATTTATACATTTAAATGTGTGTGTATTATTTCGTGTTATTTATTAGTAATTTATATATTATTATATTTTTTTATTGTATAGTTCAAAATGATACTAAGAGGCCAACTATAAGCACTGAAACAACAACTATGAAGACCAATGAAGCATATGCAATTCATCACAATAAGGAAAATATGTCATTTCATCAGGCGGATAGCATTTATTATGACATAAAGTAGTGTTTGAGTTAGACAGTTGACTGACTATCAATTATTATTATTTATACTTGTTGGACTTAATTGTAGCAAGATGTCTTAGAAATGCTTAATCATGTGATATAACCATTACAGTATATATAATTGTTACTCCACAACTTTGATTACATATGATAAAGTTGGATACACTAAGAAAGGTGTTATACATAATTATAGTGATGTCACATGTCACTCATAAAATGTGAGTTCTGAGTTCAGCTCCAGCTTAATAAATCCTTCAATTACATTGTTTGTTTTGGCGGACACCTAGGGGATAAGGGAGGGAAGAGACTTTATGTTTTTTTTTTGTTTTTTTTTTGGTAAGGAGAGCTTAGTTACAAGTGAGACCAGTATGTATACATATATTTTATATAATTTTTTGTATACAATCTTTCATTAACTTTTTGTTTTCCTGATTTTTTTTGTTAAAATATCCCAAATTTTCTGAGCCCATCGTTTTGATTTAGAGATTCCAAACTTTCTGAATTTAAAGTAGTCACATTAAAAATATCTTGAAGGCTTACATTTGGATAGTTTCAATCTTTCTTAAATAACAAGCAGAGGATTTAGGCAGTTAACTATGAATAAACTCAAATATGGTTATTTTGTACTGTCTCTCAAGAGCCTCCTTGAATAAGTATAGTTCATATACTTTCCAAAGAACTAAAATAGATATTTCTACCAAATGTTAGATATATCATTATAAACAAAGTATATATTTTGTATAATTTAGAAAAATTTACTTAAATTTATGTCAATTTATATCTTCATTAATAACATGATTCAAGGTGAATTGATTGCAATAAGGATTGCTCAGTTTTAGTTTTGTCATCCACTCCACTGGTAATTTTAGTTTCATCGAATTTACCGTAGTCTAAAAAATGTAGCTGGGCAAGCAAAGCAAGACTCTCACTAATGAGTCTCAATTGATATTTAGGTATATATGTTTATACCATAGTTGCTGCAGTAACGGCCGCAGATTAAGAATATTATTCCTCAGTTAATTTTCCTCAATAGTTGTACTGTGCCAGCCCCATATGAGAAGGCATTACATCAAAACACATATACATCCGTAAGAACAGGTATAAATAACTTTGTGTGATCAAGTGTCGCAAGAATGATATCATGAAAAGCAAGTTGTCATCATCATTGACTTTACAACAACAATGTGTAATGTATTAGTCACAGCAGGAGTGAGAGCCACCTGAATAGAACTGAAAAATAACACTTCAAACTTCATGACATTGTATTGAATAAGCTTAATACTAATAATTGATTTCTGTAGACTATTGCAGTGAGTGTCTTGTAATGACAACTGGCATGTCATTGAAACGCCATCAGTAGTTACTGATATACATTTATTAGTTGTTATGGGAAGCATCAACATTAATTTGCACTACCTCACTATAATAATAGGACTGATAAAGTAGGTAAATTATCAATATTACTGTTCAAGCTTCATAACATCTGAAATTAAACACTGCGCACTCTATGCTCGCACTTCATGCCTACATTTCATACTTCACGCAATTCACTCACGGCAACATATCAATCTTCGTCAAACTCTATCTGCTAGCTATTTTATCCAGTTTCAATTCTATCAATATTATTACATCTGTATCTGTATTTACCTTGTAAAGTTGATTATCTGTATAATCCTATATTTTTCTCGAGGTAGTAACTGGATTTGGTATTAGCTTGATTCGAAGGTATCGAATCTTTCCACTCGAATCAACAATTACTTTTAAGTTAACATTATACTATTTTCAGGTCAAATTAATTCTGAGAAGCAAAATGTGGACAGTGAACTGACAAATAAGAAGAAAAATGAAGCATATATTCAATTCAATGCCATTCCCCTGCAAATGTAAAAGAATATTCTTTCTTACCTAACTAGAACCCTGGTGTTTAGTCTTATTTCTTCCCCCATCAATCAAAATCTATTTTACCATAACTTTATTTCTATTCCACCTTTCTTTCATTATTATGTTTCCTTTAAATAAACGATCATCAATTCTAGCAACCATGTACCCCACCCACCCCAAAACTTATACTCAAGTGTAATACCTTATCTCTTGCCCAGCAAAACTCACCTATTGCACTAAAAACTTGAACTTTCAACATGTCTGTAGGCTGGTGGAGTGTGGCTTAAAATTGTTTAATTTTCCATGTATTTACAGATATAATTCTTGAACAACTTTTTGAAAAACTGGAAAACTTATAAGTTGAATTATAATACTAGCAGTGGTCCATTCTGTACTATATTTTGTCCATCAAAGTCTAATCTATAACGTCAGAGTTGTTTTGTCCAAGCCTAGAGATAACTACTTAAAATATGATCATAATTAAAAGTGTGGGTGGTGACTTTATTTAAGCCCTTCTTTCCAGAGTACTTGTTTATGCCCGTGTGAAATCATTTAATCATTGAGAAAAAGAATCTTTTCTAGCTTCCTCTGCTATAAAAACTAATTATAATTAAAGAGAAAGGTATGACAGTATACTTCATTGAACAGTGTAATGCAAATCCCATGCCAGTATTCCTTAATTCAGTTATGAATGCACTTCCTTTCAACAACTCAGTAAAACTGTTTAGTTATTACAGATGTTTTTGTATTTTATCATGAATGTTACATCCATTAAAAGTCTTGCACCTGAAGGTCATCAAATGAGGGGTGAATTTATGTTGGAGGCTGTTACTCGGTATAAAGATGAGGTAATTGATAACATCTTATGAAATTATTTAAAATTATAAATACCCTAGATTAAATATTTAGTGGTTCACAAACCTAAAGTTAGAATTGCAAACATTGATAAAAGAACGTCTTTTATCAGTGTTTGTAATTCTAACGTACTTCTAAATTAACAACACTAGATATTTAATCTAGGGTATGTATAATTTTAAATAATTTCATAAGATGTGGGGCTGGAGATGAAGGAGGAGGAGCATAACATGAGTGGGAGGAGTTTCAAGGAAGAATATTAAAGACTTTTATGTATGTGTCATCTTGTGTGAGAACTGAATTATGTGTTGATTGTGGTAATTGGTATGGAATGTGTTAATTGTGATTGTGTTTGAAGAACAATTTAAATGTTTGTGTGTGAGTGTTGATGTTCAGTCTCTCTGTATGTCCTATTCCCTTCAACTTGTTATGTGTTCTCTGTGCTTGACATTATTAGTTTAAAGCCTGATCTTTCTCGGCAAGGGATCACTGGGCTAGCTACAACTAGTTAGTGCCAAGGAAAGAAACCTTGAGCTACCAGGCTCTATACTTCACCAATCACAGAGCTATCAAACCTAAGAATTAATGCCCCAGCATAGTTAGCTCAGATGTAATTTAAGCTTAATCATATTATGACCCAATTAGAACTATCAACAGAAAAAGAACAAACAAAAGTTTTAATTGAGAGATAAGTGAATGAGTGGTACAGGAGATAATATTATGACAACATGAACAGGGATAAATGTGAACTTTTATTGAGTGCATGAGAATGTTTATTTTTGTGAATTATTGTTTATTTACTAATGAATATTGTTCAGCAATATAAGAGTTCACATGGGGTGAATGAACAAAGTAAACTAATTGGTCATTTCAATGTGGTGGGTGTTCTACTACTATTGTTATGGCCCAAAGTTAACATTCAAAGCAATAATTTATAGTTGCATGCAAGTATGAGACATTATGAAACATCGAATGCCTCTCTTATTACCAGGGTTGACTTTAATACTAACAATAATTAATTCAGAGTTTTTTAGCCATGAGAAAAAGGACTGATTAAGTAAAACACATAATCATCAAATTTCACACAGCCAAAGCTTTATCATTCTTATTTTTATTGAGATACACAGTGGTGAAGAGTTTGGTTAACAATCTGGTTCTCTGGAGAAATTATTTATACCTTTTAAAACAAATCTACTTTTTGGCAGTTGCTTTTAGTTATATAAACTATTTATTCCACCCCAGATATCTTCACAATGTTATTTTTAAGGAAATGTTGTATTGGCACACTCACTACCGTAGTAATTATAGTAACCACCTAGCTTATACAATTTCCAGGTTTTGACAGCTGCCTTCCTCTGGTGTAGCCTATCCAAACCAGGTTCTACAACAAACTTTACGCTTGTGAGTTACCGATCTCAGTACAAACTACATCACTGAAGATATCTAACTAGAATTAAAAAAACTTAGTGATATGGTAAGATATTTCACTCAGGCTCTATTTTCACTCAGACTCCAGCTCATGAAAATAAATAAGCCTGCTCCATCAAATATTTCGCCATATAACACACTGACTCATGTAATAAGTATTATATAATAGAGATATAATAGAAAAGTGTGAGTGCTATTTTTTCGAATACCACCAGATTTCCAATATGTTAATACTATAGCCAAAGACAACAGTTCATTTAAGCAGTTAAGAAAAGCATAATCTTGTGTTATATTCGTCAATGATTTTTTCATTTAGGTTCAGCTATTATTCATACTTCTCTCACCTTCTTCAAATAGCGTTGGCAAGGAATTTGCCAATGTATATTCTAGTGCATAAAAGTGCGGCAAAGTTGTTAAGAGATTGCCATGACCAATCAAATCAGTAACACATTATAAAAATTTTGCCTATGCTACACACAACTGACATTAAACATTCGACCCCACCTCCACCCACTCTCCCCCAGGAAATATTTTTTCTATATATGTATATAGCCCTGACAAAAATATCAAGTACCGGTATAAGATGCTTATAACTTAAAGGAACAACTTCATCATCATCCATACATTGATAAATTGGAGGAACTGTTAGACAGATGATATGTAAGACTAACTCTGTAAAAGTAACTTTTTGCGAAAATACATATTTTAATTAAAATTGTTTTAGCTCAATAATATCCTGGACGACCCCTTTAAGTGCTCCAATTTAAATGATCTAGGGATCTTCTTGATTAGCATATTGAAATTGCATTAATAATATGCATTCAAGCTTAATAGGTATAACTTAAAGGAAATTAAATATCTTAATAGGAATACCACTGACATTTTGTAGAAGTCACTTAACATAATATCAAAATATGCTTCAAGACTGATATTATAGCCTGCAATATAATAAAGAAAATTAATAAGTGCAGATACAGTGCATTCTAATAATATATAATGTGTTGGTACAGTGATCGGGCCCTTTCCTTCAGCTCGTATGTGTATGAAAGAGCTGTAATACAAAATGTATATTAAACTATTAAATTTCCAATTATTATTATTATATTTGAATAATGTTGGAAATGTTGCTGGTTCTTATAAGTGCAAACCAGTCATAAAAAAAATATCAGTTTGCTTTATTTTGTCCTCTATTTCAGGAGGTGAAAGTGCAACCTATGAATTACAAGTTAGTCCACCCAATTCTAATGGATCATTTTGTCCAGGCAACATTGAGTTCACTTGTATTGGTCGAGGTGTTCCTATTGCATTGAATTGGTTCATCAATGAATCATCAGTGGTACTATATTTATATGATGACCAAACAGACATGTTTCCTATGAATGTATTGGTTTCTCCAGTTAATGTTACAATAGTTAGTGTTACTTGCTCATTTACCATTGATATTGTATCAACTTTGTCAAGTAATTTCGGCTACTTAAGAGGAGCTTCTATTCGTTGTGGAAGAGGTTCTTTTATGAGTCATTCTACAGTAGTAGAAGGCAATGGTAAGTTGTCCAGCCTTGATAAAAAATGTAGCTTGCTCTCTAATTTTAATGCATCATTTTGTCTGGCTATCATTGAGTTAACTTGTATTGGTGGAGGTGTTCCTATTGAAATGTTTCATCAGTGGCTGAATATGTATTTGGAAAAAGCGACAATTTCACTGTTAATATAATTGACTTTCCAATTAATAATGCTACTGGCTCATTTATTGTTCATATTAATTCTACTTTGTCAAGTAATTTAAACAACTTATAGTCAGGTGGCTTAGGGTCATATTTTGGTCAAATGGGGACGAAGCGGACAAAAGCACCAATTTTTTTTTTGATAACTCATATGGTACTTAGCTTCAATTCTGAGGGGGGAGCCACCTCTGGGTGTGAATAAAATGTGCTATTTTTGCTGTTGAAACATTTTGGGATATAAAAATTGCTGATTCAGCACTTCAAACTTTAAAAAATGCATGAAAGCTATTTTTTCCTTTGGCAAATTAGCATACATTAGCAGCTGCCTTGTGCATGCAAATTCCTGCACTGCCTTGTGGTGCATTATCTGGAGTTCATGAGCAGCTGCTTGTCAAGTACTCACTGAAGTTATGGATTGGACTTTGTGCATAGTCTGCCAGCAGAAAACTCGTGAGGCACTTAAGTGTCCCTTGAATGCAGGGCCTTCAGGAGGCCAGTCAAGTGCTTATGCAACATTCCTACAGAATGTCAAGGAATTCACAGACCTGAATCAACTGCCAGTGCCACTCAAGTTTGGACAAGATATAAATGTTGACCAGCTTGTTGAAAAACAAGCCAAGTGGCACAAATCATGCTACTTAAAATTCAACCATGACAAGCTTCAAAGGGCAAGGAAGAGAGGAAGAAGTGAGAACGCAAGCAGTAGTTCTACAGATAAGAGACCCCGTTTACTCCGCCAGCCTCTGAACAAGATGAACTGCATATTCTGCGGAGAGGAGGATGGGCTTCTCCACGAGTTTCAGACTCTTGATGCAGATGAGAATGTGAGGAAAATGGCTACAGATCTACAAGAGACAACACTGTTAACCAGGATTGAGGGTGGAGACCTCACAGCATTAGAGGCAAAGTACCATCTGGCCTGCTTGACTGGACTAAGAAATAGGCATCGCTCTTTCCTCAGGCAAAGGCTTAGTTCCCGGAGCAATCTTGAAGAGAGCCAGATAGAAGCAAGAGCCTTCGTTGAGCTTGTTACTCACATTGAAGATGCCGTGGCAGATGGCACTTTCTGTTTCAAGTTTTCATCATTGCGCCAGATGTATGAAAGCCGCCTGGGAGATCTTGGTATCAGTAAAGAGGTCAACAAAGTTCGATTCAAAGAGCGAGTTCTGTTACATTTTCCCAATGCACAAGAGCAAAATGATGGAAAGAATGTGATTCTTGTTTTTGACCAGGGGTTGCAGCAAATTCTCAAGAAGTCCATGGAAAGTGACTCTCAAGAAGACATGTTTATCTTGATGAAGGCTGCTAGAATAGTTCGTAATGACATTTTTTCATTCAATGGTTTCAAATTCAATGCCTCATTTCCCCAAGCATGTCAGAAAGGATCGTTACCTATGACTCTCAAGTTACTAGTTACAATGTTGCTCAGAGGAGCTGATATTGTGGACCAGGATTCTTCTGATTCACAGGCATGTCTCTCAGTAGCACAGACTATTCTTTTCAACTGCAACAAAAAGGCCACCACTACTGCCAAAAAGAGAACTTCCACTGGAAAGAGTCGGCATTCCTTGGAGTATGAGCCACCTCTACCCCTCTACATTGGACTGAATGTTCACACACAGACAAGGTCTAAGAAGTTGATTATGGAGCTGCATGCGTTGGGTCTCAGTGTAAGCTATGACATATATATCTCTTGCCATTGTTCTATGAAAAGGCTGCAACTGCTTCTATGGTCAAGCATGGGATGGATGTGATCAGGGAAGCGATACAATTCCTGAACCCTGGACAGATTCCTGTAATTGCCTTGGATGCACCACTCTATGCCTTGGCAAAATATGTGCAATGGAATTGGCCTCATACACATGGTGAGACAAAGTATGTAGTCATGTTTGGAGGCCTCCATGCTGAAATGGCAATATGGAACACATTTGGAGATTACTTGGAGTTATCTGGCTGGACTACGGCACTAACACAGGCAGGTATTGCATCTTCAGGTACAGCTGATTCATTCCTCAAAGCTGCTCACCTGACCAGGACAAGACATGCCCACCAAGTAAGTGCCCTCGCTCTGAGTAAGCTGCAACAGGATGCTTTTCTTCAGACTGAGGGACCACATGATGAGAGCACACAAGAGGCCTGGAGAAAAGATATGATTGCCAAAAGTCCAACATTCCAGTATTGGGATACTGTACTTCGGCTGGAAATTCTTGGTCTGATCTTTGTCCGGTCACACAGAGAGCGTGATTTCTTTCTCTATGTGGAGTCACTGAAGAGTCTAGCACCTTGGTTCTTTGCCCTTGACCACCAGAACTATGCTAGGTGGATTCCTATTCACATCCGTGACATGGAAAGTCTGGATACGTCAATCCGTCATGAATTTGAGGAGTGCGGACACTGGGTGATTCAAAAGACAACAAACAGGTTTTCTTCTATGCCAATCGACCAAGCTCATGAACAAAATAATGAACTTGTGAAAGGTTCTGGAGGAGCTGTGGGACTTACTGAGAATCCATCAGCATTCAGAAAGTGGATGATAGCCGGACCAGAGCAAGCACGACTTTTACAGGAGTTTGAAAACGAATTCATCCCAGAAGTTGTAAACCAACAGAAACACCATGAAGAAGGCTTTAGCTCACAAAAGACGTTCAAGGAACAAGCAAAGAATCTCATTCAATCCATCAATGAGATGGGCAATCCATTCCTTGATGAAACTGATGAACTTCTGGCACTGGACACAAGAAATATCATCAATGAATCTGTAGTGAATACAGTCCGTACTGTGGAAGCACTTGGTAAGCAGAAATACGAAGCCTACACAGAATCAGTCATCAAGGACCGTACATCCTCTATACATGACCCCATCAAGAAGAATTCATTACCACTCTTCCGATGTCCAACACACAAAACCAAGAACAAACAGACAGGGAAGATTTCAATGCTGAAGAATGATGTCGAGCTCTTTTCCCGTCTGTACATTGTCATGCAGCACAGAGAGGGTGACATGGGTACATTCTTCAGGCATGAAAACCATCCTTATCCTCCCTCCTTATCGATCAGAGGAAAAATGCGATCAACCCAAAAATCTGATCTGCTGGGTATCCTAGTTCAAGAGACAGAAAATGAAACTCCCACTTCATTTGATGTTAAAATACTTGATGGTGCAGCTATAGTCCACCTTCTGCCTGCCACCAATATCACTACTTTTGAGGAGTATGCTACTGATGTCTTCATTCCACATATCAAAAAGCAGTTAGCTACATCTAACCGTGTTGATGTGGTGTGGGACACGTACAAGAGTAGCAGCATCAAGGAGTCAACAAGGGAGAAGCGAATACGAAGGAAGGTGGCAGGCAAAAACAAAATACCAAGCAACTGGCCTGATTTCTTACGTGACTCTGTCAACAAGCAAGAGCTGTTCACATTCCTCTCCAGCAAAATTGAGCTGATGGAATGTTCAGAAGGCAAGCAGATTTTCACCACTGCAGGTACAACAGTGATTGCCAGAGGAACACACCATCGTATGGAATCATGTGACCACGAAGAAGCAGATACCAGGATGCTTCTTCACCTTCAAGACGCTCTTGCTAAGGGCTCTACGACATGCTTGGTTCGCACAGTGGATACTGATGTCATTGTCATCATCATTGGTAAATTCCATGCTTTGCTTGCTAACTACCCAGCTGCAGACATATGGATTGCTTTTGGCACCGGTAAGCACTTCAAATATATTCACATCAATGACATCTGCAATGACTTGGGGAGAGACAAGTCGGTAGCATTACCTTTTTTCCACTGTTTTACTGGATGTGACACCACCTCAGCTTTTTATGGCAAAGGAAAGAAGTCAGCATGGGAGGCCTGGAAGGCTTACCCAAAAGTGAACGAAGCATTCCTGCATATGGCTAGTCACCCTTACTCTCCAATTACCATTGACACTAACTGCTTTCGTCTACTAGAGCGCTTCACTGTTATTCTCTATGACAAAGTAAGCAACTTAGAATTTGTAAATGAGGCAAGAAGGGAGTTGTTCTGCCAAAAGAATAAAACAATGGAAACAATTCCACCCACACAAAATGCTTTGTTGCAGCACTGCAAACGTGTTGTATATCAGGCTGGAATCTGGACGACCAGTGATTTGGCTCAACAGCAGGCACCCACTCCAGAAGGACATGGCTGGACAATGGACAGTGAAACCAATTCGTGGCTTCCTGTATGGACCGCACTACCTATGTCATCGAAAGCCTGCAGTGAACTTGTCAAGTGTGGCTGCAAAAGTGCAAAAGGCTGTGGTGCAAGGTGTTCTTGCAAGAAGGCACACTGGAAGTGCACTGAACTGTGTAGTTGCTATTGTGATAAATAGATGTGTGAACTCCTCCACTTCCTGAAATTTTTATATTAGAATGATTTGTCTCTATTAAATTTTCAATTTTATTTTCGTGGCACGAAAATATCTATTTTCGTGGTTATGCCCTCTTCCCTAGTAATTAAGGGGTATATCAGTTAATAACACCCAACACAACCATATTTGGAGGTGGCTCCCCCCCTAGAATTAGTGTTGGGTGCCATACGAGT
>WLWD01001160.1_pt1:0-30000 | contig 158349 bp, 115 predicted proteins | sample 6712731 | NCBI WGS metagenome assembly WLWD01 (sample SAMN12718690, study PRJNA576275) | sponge metagenome | isolation source: marine sponge | host: Mycale hentscheli | place: New Zealand: South Island, Marlborough, Capsize Point | collected 2014-11-01
AGCCAGACTTTTATCTAACGCTACTCGGAGAAAGGGTCTGGGGACAATCATGCACATTGGTTGTTCTAGAGCCAAGATTTTGGGATGTGGTTAGATTTTTTTGGTCGTCTCCTAGAAGTCCTCGGTGAAATAAGTGGGCATCTTACCACCAGTGTACGTAATGGAGCCTGCATTCCTGAACTATTACAATATTGTGATTGCTGCGCCTGCGCAAAATACTCCGTGGTTGTGTTTGGGTCAGCGCGACCTGCAAACTGTGGGTGCCCTAATATAATTTGATAACCACTACCACAGTCCTCTAGAACAGGATTGTCCCCAGACTCTTTCTCCTCGTAGTGGTTAGGTAAAGGGTCTGGCTATGCCAGACTAGCCTTGTATTATGTTCTTTTCTTGAGTTAAATATGTTTCTTCTCTTTTAAAATGAAGCTGGTCTTACCAGATTTTTCCAATTAATTTCAGTTTGCATTAGCTAGTATAAAAACAACAGCTTATTTCAATTTAAATGTTAAGTGAATGCAATTATTTTCCCCATATTTTGAGGTCCTATTAAGTGTATTCAAGAATTATTATGCTGCCAAATCAACTTTCTCTTGTTATTTAATAATAAGTTTGATAACATTTTGTCAGCCATCAAAACACTGCATTCTCATACAACAAGTGCACATGAAGCAATCTTTGTTGGGAATGTTTCATAATAATGTAAAGAATGCGCCATCTGCTCTACATATTAATTCCTATTACATTGATAATTTTTTTTTGTTAAAGATTGTTCCAGTACTGGTCAATTCTTTCTTGGAATTGGTGGAGTAGAGCCAAATTTATTAGTAGTATTTGGAAGTAATGGACGGTTAAAGGTATTTAATGAACAACAAAATAGATACGAAGATGGAGTCATTGTTGAGAAAAACTTATTCACCAATAGAACAGAAAAACAAGCAGAGACTATGGGATGTAACATTACCAGTTTGTCTCTAATAAACACAACTAACAACATTGTTACAACAATCAATCATACCGGGTTTAATGCATTTACAGAAAACTCTGAAATATATATTCAGGTAAGATATAAATAAATAATTATATATTATAATATACTAAATTTATTTCCACTTTAGATAAATGAGGAGTCTCTTTATTACCCCATGAATCATTATGAGGGTGAAATATTTCGGCTAAACATGAGTTGCCACTTGAATACCAGGATTGACTGTATAGTGTTCAAAATAAATGGAACAGCTACTTTCAGAGAAGGTTAAGTTGAATGCTAGGTTCTTTGTTGTTGTTGTGGCTATAAATCATCAGGATCTTCCCGTCTTGAAATTTTATAAGACTTTAGTAAATAGAGAATATTATATTTGTGTAGGAAAGACAGAAAAACCTTTTCTTACAATTAGTTTCAGGTTTACGCGCTTTTGCCCTAAAATGACTGGACTGTTATTGTATTTTACCATGTCATCTAATTGTGCTAGGGCTTTAGATAGCTATTCACAAATTATAATGAAATATATATATATATATATATATATATATATATATAATATATATTATATATATATATATAATATATATATATATATATATAATATATATATAATTATATTATATATATGTATACATATATATATATAGCTAACTTAATAATGCCAGAGTATGCAAGACTAAAACTTTGCTTTGATTGAGATTGAGTTTATGAACTAATCTAACACATTTCATTATCATTGCAGATGATGAATGTTTTGTGACCAAGCCTGATTTTACGAATCCCTCCATTTTATTCAATACAACGAATCCCTCCATTTTATTCAATACAACGAATCCCTCCATTTTATTCAATACAACGAATCCCTCCATTTTATTCAATACAACAATTCCCTCAACATCGGTCAACACAACTCCTACAAAAGTGACCACCAACTTCTGGGATGATCCAACTGTACGATTTATTGTAATTGGATCAGCAAGTGGTATTGGACTACTGGCATGCATAATAATTATATTATGTATTGGAATAACATATTATCTAAAGTCAGTGAGAAGTAATAAAAAACCTACAATCATGGAAAAAAATGTTGATGAAAGTCAAGGTAGGCTATTTATACAAGAAACAAGTGTGTTTTATGAAATGAATGAATAAATTAATGTGATGGAGTGCCCACATATTTATGAAAAGGGACATAATTTACTATTATTAAATAATAGATAGACAACGAAATCGAGGGATCTACCGCCCAAGAACCTGGAGGGCTGCGGGCTGTTACCGTCCCGAGCGTAGCGAGGGCGATACTAGCGGCCCGAGGAGTTCGACGGGCGGTAGTTCCCGAGATTTCGTTGTCTATCTGTTTTAGAACGTAGCAACTATAGCCTTAGTTACCAAATATTTTTTCTATCCTTCGTTCTATGTTGACACTCTACGACAAAGACGGCAGAGACATTGAGGTGTCCAGTAATTGCAGCAATTCTAAGGAGCCACGGCGCATAGAATATTTTTATGTGTTGTGCGCTCGACTCCAGTGAACCGGCAAAAGTGATGGAATTAGGTTTTCAGCGAACTTAGTCAAAAAGAACATTCCAGCCCACCCGTCTACATTACCTATTTTTAGCATTTCAGCTCAATTGGTGAGATAAAATTTACAAAACGGCTTGTCTCTCCTAAATCTTCTTTCAACCAGCTACTCTTCCACCTTCTTCAACTCGATCATCTCTCCTTTATTTAGCTCCTCACAGTCAGCTCTCCACAGTCTAGCTCCTCACCATCAACTTTCAAGTCAAGCCCCTCACAATCAGTACTCTAGCTTTGCTCTTTACAGTCAATCTCCGGTCTAGCTTAGCTTTTGAATCAATATTTGGTCAACCGTTACATGATGATGAAATTTTGAAAGATGTAAGGCCATGCAAAAAGTTTGTATTTATAGTATCTGACATTGATGAACAGCTTGCGATGGATAAGGAAGGATTTTGATTAAATAAGCAAAATACAACGAAAATACCATGAATGTAGTGCTTTTACATTGCAAACAATATACTAGAAGGGGTGCCTTTAATTTTCATAACTGTAGTGATATAAACATCCACAAGAATAGTACTAAAACTTTTAAAATAACATATGCAACATATATAACTGCTTTTTTATTGTTCATTATGTTATTGGTTTCTTTCTCACTTTCTCATTTTGGTGATGATTGTATTAGTTAAGAAAAATATTGTTAGTGTGCAAGGCATACGATGAATCCATCTTATCTTTCGCATCTGACAGGAAAACCGTGCAAACAACATTCTTGCACCATAGATAAAATAAAAATTCTTTAATTAATGCTTGCACGACTCATAAACCAAAAAAAACTAATAAAATGCTTGAAGGGAGGATACTATTAGCCAGAAGGGAGGATACTATCAGTAGTATCCTTCCTTCTGGCATTTAGTATCCTCCCTTCTGGCATTTAGTATCCCTGTGCGCTCACTTGAACCACACTATGCTGAATAGAATGCCTACTTCACAATACAAAAATGGGGTTAGCTATGTTCTAATTTATGTTGTTATAGATGATTTTATTTGTATTCTTTAAAATATTTACATGGAGAATGCCAGGAAAGACATCCGATCTCCTTTTGGCTGTTGAATGTAGAAAGAGAGATGATATGACTTTGATTATAAAACAACAACAAAAAAAAACAATAACAGATTATAATGGTACACTCTCTAATTTATATTCCTATATAGATGTCTTAGAAATTTCAATTTCAACAAAACATTTTTTGGCATATATAACCATGATTATAAAAACAGTATGTACACACAGCATCGCTAAGAAAAAGAACAATATTCTGAGACACAAGAAGATACTGGGGATTTAGGACATGACATACAAAATGAAGGATTTTATAAAAAAATACTACAATAATTTTAATGCTTGTCATTCTTTTATTGTCAATAGCTATAGAAGCATTAGATGCTGGTCTCTTGGCTTCAGTAGTTACAACTTCAATGCTACTAAGTGTGCAGGAATCATATCCACATCAAAGATGTTCCACGATGCCTAGACTTGTGAGACAAGCGAGCGTTGATTTCTGTCATCGTTGTTGCATGGCAGAATAGTCCTAGTACTTGAAAATTATCATTTATGAACACTTTGCTATTTAAAGTTCAATAATCTAAAAATTTCAGTATAAGTTTTGTGGTAGCTATTATATTCAGACCTTAACTTATCTTCGCCACACATTTGTAGACTGAAATACTCAAATAGAAATTATCTGATAATTTATTTCCACACTCTTCAGAGCAATATTTTCAAATTGTACTGAAATCCACCACTGCATTTAGTGACTCGGGAATTGAGATGAAAAACGTTTTTTTCCTGATTTAAGATAATGATTTCAGATTTAAAAAATTTTTATGCAAAATAATTTATATATTTTATTAGAAATTTTTTTGTTACAGAGTCTTTAGGTATCATTGAAATGAAGCAGAACTCGAGCTATGCGGTTGTATAGTCTTCTTAAAACAACAATGTTATTGATTTGATTGCTAATGCATTATTAATTGTTTTGTACATCAATTATTGCAAAATATTTGTTAATCTTGTGTTTTACAGTTGTTTTATGTATGTGTTCCATTATGTTGCTACTAAAGAATTATATATATATTTTATTTGTTTAGTAAGAGGTACCATCTCAAATCAAATCCATTATTAGGTATTTAAGTCCATTACATCAAGTAGAATAATAATTCAAAATTCTTATAGACTCCAAATTTGTTTGCAATAAATATATCTTTTCAGATACATGAGCTGTCTGATCCAGACAATACTTAGGCTTTAACAGAAGTTTTGAGAATATGGATTGGTGTACACTGAATTAATATCAACTTTACACAAATATGTTAATATGAGCCGTAGTGAGGAAAAATGAAATGAAGTATTGGCAACACATTTAGCATACCTCACAGAAGAATCGGATGACCCAGACAATCCCAATGGCATCATAGAACACAAAATAGCTTGGCGCTCTCATGGTAGCTAAGTATGGCAAGCTGACTTTTTCCCTCAAAATTAATAATAATTATTAATGATTCAGTCATTGGCTGTTTCAATGAGAAAATTTGAAATTATTGATGTCAATGATGATAAAATAATAATAATAATAATAATAATAACAATAATAATAATAATAACAACAATAATAATAATAATAACAATAATACTAATAATAATAATAACAATAATAATAATGATAATAATAATAATAATAATAATAATAATAATAATAATATAATATTTTGTATTAGATTTAAATGAATTTATGAGTAAGTTGGACCAGAGAGCTGGAAGAAGACAACCTCAGCCAATAGGATTAGTGGCCAAAAAAGTAAGAAAAGTTGGGATTCCATTTACCTCAAAACCACCATTAGATGCTCCAGTCTGGGCAGTTAATCAGCTACAAGGTAATCACTTCTACTCACAAATATAATATAAAAGCATGGAACCTTCACTGTATACATGAGGGTGTGAATACTCAAAACCAGGGTGACTCTGTCAGTATCTAGCAAAACAGGTACAGTAAACCCTCGCATATCCGGGCCTCACATATCCAGAAATTTCACGTATCCGAACCAGGGTCGGTCCCATATAGGTTCGGATATGAGAGGGTCTACTGTAACTTCAAAGTGAAATTATTTCTTTGGTATTATATATATTATAATTTTTTTCCTGGCTGCTGACCCTAAAAAGTGAAAATATAAGTAATGAGAGAGGGAGCAATGAAGTTATATGGCAACAATTTGCTTACCAACAATCAACTTTTCCAGCAATACTCTCAATGTGTCAGGAAGAAAGTTGATACAGGAGTCTTCAGACGCTATCTCTTCAGAAGTAGGATAGGCTGTATTGGAGACTTCGATCATCTTGATATCATTTCTGATAAGCTTTGCTGCTGTTTCAACTACCCTAATTTTTTCTACATCAGGATCAGCCTTCTTTTTCTCTTGCTGATAGAAATCCTGAAGGACAGCCTTAGCTGTGCTACGGAAGGTCACAACATTTGGCTTACCATTAATTTCAGAGATGATGATTCTGTCTCCATATACCTCCTGGAGCTTCTTCTTCATGTATTGTGAACTAAATGCGCTCAGGTCTGATCCAACAAGCTTATCTTCCATACGTGCAATAAGATCATAAATGGTTATCTGTTCATCATCATTTTCTTTAAGGTAGCTAATGGCTTCAAGAAAGGCATCATTTCTTTCCTGTAGCTGTGGACGACCCAATTTCATCTTTTTTGCAGGGTTAGTTTCAGTTTGATAGGCAGTTGGGATTTGCTTTTTGGTTCGGAAATTATTGCTACAGAGGTGATGGTATACTGCATCAACGGCATGAAGATCATGAACTGGCAGAATTCTTGCTTGTACAGCGGCAGCCCAATCATCACCACGTTCACGACAAATTGCTAAAACATTCTCCTTTAACTCAACTGTCCTAACTGCAACAACTTCTTGACTCTTTCTCTTTCCTAGGTTTACAGCCACCTGGCCACAAAAGAAACAATCTGTATTGAACTGAAACTGCCTTTTCTCTGCTGATCTTAGCACAAGACCTTCAGTGGCTGAGGTACTACAATGCTGTTCAACTTTATTTAAAGCTTTGGCTACTTCCCTTGGGTGACAGTATTTTCTCCGGCATTCCTGGTGCACCTGTTGCCCAGGTACACAACTTACTCTGTCCTTTCTGGCTTCACTAGCTCTATTAATACCTCTACAACCTTTTTCAGTGAGAGTTACTGATTGACCTTCTTCAATAGGTTGGCTACAAAAAATGCAGATACCTGATGCCTCCATGTTTCTAAGAGCACATGGTCATAAGAATTAAGGTTAAAGGTTAATTGCTAATTAGAGCTAAAGCCACAATGTATTGTGGTCATTATTTGCATGTCTGTGTTAAATTGTTTTACAGCTGATGTCTGAAATACAAAATTTTTATGAAATTGAATTAAAATTGCCATGCTTTTTCATTAAATAGTGCTTTTCTTCGCATTAAATCATCAAAAACCTTTATTAGGTTATAGAGCACTGCAGGAAACATTTAAAAAAAGGTTGTGATTGGTAAGTTGTTGTGTTGTTAAATTTTATTTGAATTTTTAGATTTTAAGAAAAATGTTTAGCTAAATTTTTGTGCTTTCCCCTTGTTAGATTTTGGGGGACTTTTAGTATGTTATAGAGCACATTTTTCTGTATAGGAAACTGTTGAGAAAGTCTCACTTTTGATAAGTGGTAATTTTTGCTAATTTTTTTTGAATATTTTAGCGTTGTTTGATCAAATTTTTGTGGTTTCCCATGGTTAGATTTTGGGGGACTTTTAGTATGTTATAGAGCACATTTTTCTGTATAGGAAACAGTCAAGAAACCTTTTGTTGCAATTTGTTTGAGGTTGACCCTCTATTTGTAATATCTTGACTGTACTAATATAGGTGATGCTGACCGTGTTTGGTGATTTGCAAATATCTTCACTTATACATCTATAAAATTGACATACACTTCACATATTTCACATGCTAATGCCTATATTTTATGTAACATTCTATGTCATTCAATGCCAATTATTTCGATAACTATAGAAATAAAAAATGTCAAGCTAGTTGTAATGCCCAATACTAGAGTGAGACTCTGAAGAATGTAGAAGGTCATATTCTAAATTGTGGTGTATAAAAAAATTCAAAAATTGAATCGAAATAATACAAACATAGCTAGCTAATAAAAGGTCTCAGTAAGTTAATACCACAAAAATAATGATGACCAGTAGCTGGAAAACTGAACTTGTGAGACTATTTAATTGTGTTTAAGCAGGATATAGTGGACTAAATGACATAGAAATGTGCATACGTGAGGAGAGAAACTGCCGGGGACCATGTGATTAGCATGTATTTTAGTTGGACGTGTTTAGTGGACCAAAATGAAAGGAGAGAAACTGCCGGTGACCATGTAATTAGCATGTATTTTAGTTGGACGTGTCCAGTGGACTAAAATGAAACGAGAGAAACTGCCGGGGGACCATGTAATTAGCATGTATTTTAGTTGGACGTGTTTAGTGGACCTTGTTTGCTGTGTGTGTGCATTTCTGTGTGTGAGTGTGTATGCTCATGCCCCCCCTTGTGCCATTCCACTCATTACTATTCAGTCAGTTCAGTCAGTTCAGTAAGGTCAGTCAGTTCAGTTGCAGTTCAGTTGCTGTTCAGTTGCTGTTAAAAAAAAAAATCTCTAACTGTAACTTACATAGCTATTCTAGCTACTACTCGCACTGTGCCTGTGCATGCTAGTTCTCCACAGGCTGGTCCTTCGGATTCTACTGCTAACCCTGAGCTCAGGGATTTACAACCCCTGATCATTGGTCCTTCGAGCCGGATCTGGAACAGCAAGGCCAACATTCCTTAGCTCTCCTCTACTGTCGAAGTACTACTTAGGCTGTGCTGGCTCTACTAGTTAACTAGCTACCTACGTCTCGTTTGATTGTTGACCTGCTGCAACCTTCAAACTTCGTACGCCGTCTCTGCAGACACCCAATCATCTCTTCAGACAACTCTACGCGTCTCTACTGACGTTCCGACTCTCCCCATCCATCCATTGACTCCTCATTGAAGGACGCCAATTTTTTTTTCTCGGGACACCTCCCACAACTTAAAAAAAAATCCTACTCTCTGATCGATCCTTTCCCGGTTCAATGGCGCCTCTCTGCCTCGGCCTTGATTGGCGCTTCTTCAACAGTGTTCAAGACTACGTCGATTTCGTGAGCTGTAAAAAAACAAAACAAAAAAAAAACAAAGTTGCAAGTTGGACTACTTCAGCCTGCAGTTCCCTTCAGTATTTAATAACATCTTCAAGACTTATCCTGTAATTTTACTTCATTCCAACTCCCAACCACCATGTCTGATGTTTCTCGTGCGAAGACCAGACGTGCTTCTGCTCGTGGTAAAATCACCAAGCTTCTTAAAAACATTGACAAACTTCTCTCTGACAATGGTAGGGAGCTCCGTCCTGATGAACTTCAGAGGAAACTTTCGCAGAGCAATGCTGCTATCACAGAAGAACAGGAGGCTCAGGAACATCTTCTTGAGCAAATGGCTGTGGAAGGATCCACTGAAGAAGAAATTCAGAAGGAAGTCGATGGAAACCTCACCATTGAGGCTACCTACGACGAACGCATAGACGAAATCACTGAAGCCATTCACATGAGCACCCAACTTCTCCGCTATCAGGAGCTCATCACACAAGCTGAAACGTGGCTCGACTACTCAGCCCCTTCATCCACTGAGTTCTCCTCTACTGGGAACAAAATTGTGGAAGGCATTCGGGAGGGCATCTGCCATCTTTACAAGATATGTGGAAGATCTTGTAACCAGGGCAAGGTATAGCTACACCCAAGAGTCGATGATGCAGATTATCAAGTGGGTTGAACACTCTCTCAAAGCAATGGCCAAGGTGAAAAGAGCAACCATCGGAAGGGTTGCAGTGGCATTAACCATCCGGGATTTCGATGACGAGCTTGCTAAAGAGTGGGCTAAACATCTTGGCCCCTCTAATCAAATCCCTGATGTTGCTGATCTGATGAAGTTTGTGCGTCCACTCTCCCACAATTTGCCCTCCAATCCCAAGTTTTCAACTTCTTCTCAATAACAGTCTTCCAAGCACCACAAGAAGGAGGACAACAACAACCACAACAAAAAAGCAGCTGCTTCTGCCAACACTTCTACTAAGAACTGCCCTCTCTGCAAAGGGCCTAACCACGGGTAGACCAGATGCCAGGTGTTCCAAGATACCGACAACGACCAGAGATGGCAATTATGTATGTCAACACAAGTATTGTGCAACATGGCAGCCACCAGGTGGGTAACTGTGCCTCCACCTACACTTGTTGCGTCTGTCAATCCAAACATCATTCCCTTCTTCACAATGGAGATGATCCTGCCAAATCCAAAAAATCTTCCAAGTCACTGCTGACCTCTGCCAAACTTCAACCTCAACAGTCCCTTCTCTTCAGACAAACAGCTCCACTCCCAAACTCCTGAAGGAAGGCTTCATCCATACTGCCCTGCTCACAGTCTTCAACGGTGATCAATATAATTATATATATAATTATATAAATGTATTGCTTCCAGCTAATATGAATTATGACATCAGTGAAAAATTAATTTTAATAGAAATATTAAAATTGTCCATTTCAACTTGTGTAGTCTCACAAATAAAATAACATGCTCTAACACATTGTGATAACTTGATTAATGTATTATTATAGTATTTTTAACAATCACTCCACTCCTATTTAGGAGGGGAACTTGACCATTTGGGGGAGAGTAAATTGCAGTTTCCCATTCCACTCCTTCCCTGCATGAAACCTTGGTGACAATCCTAAACAGCTAGCGATACACTATACAGTTTACTGACAAAAAAAATTTAGGCAACCTTTTAATAATGCTAAACCCTTCTACCACATCACCTTTTAGAGACATCCTTTTTCTAGCGCTGGCTAGCCAGTCAGCCCTCAGGTGAATGCCAGTTCTCCACCACCAGCATACTTCTAATTGATTGTAGCGACCTGTACGTATCTGAATTTAATTTGCAAATAATTCACTTTACCCAAAACTGGTACTATAAATTTCACTGTGGAGACCCTTTACCTAACTGGAAAGTCTCAAGGTGGCCTAGGTGGCAAAAAATATTAGGTAAGGGGTTTCAATTCCATAGGCTTAGGCGCGGAACGATGAAGCGGTGAGACAAGCCGTATTTTTATGTCTCAGATGAAAAGTAAAGCAGGCCGTGGGAGTGTCTGGGTAAGTAAATGGTGATGTTAAAGAATGTAAGAAAGCATTCAACAGATATACAACAATAAGCTGGGTACATACAAAAAACGGTATAAAAAATTCATTTTTCTGTTATTAAGATGTACTGGAATAGGAAAGCCATGTTTACATTTTTTGAGTGCTTTAAATATCTGCCTTTTTAATGTCAAAATGCTGGATACTTTTTGTGTCAATTAATGCTCACTTTAGATTTAAAATTGACCTATTGAATTTTATCATTGAACATTTCAGGTAAGTTAGGATTTCATGTTGGAGACTGAACTATTTTTCAAGATTTTGAATGTGTAATTCAGTGACTGCCGCATATGCTTACTATTTTGCTGATTCATCACATTGCAGCTGTTAAAAACGGGTATCTGCTATTTGGTTTTAAGGTTGCTACAAGTGCAGGCAAGCACCATAATTGTTGGAATTGTGCAGTGTTGGTTTGGTTTTGAGATCCAGACATAGTTTTTCATGCTAAGAAAAGATCTTGAAGGCTTAGTTATAGTTTTTTTAGCCAAATACTCTGAGAAGATTTGGTTAGTTTTAGTATTTCTTTCATATCATGTCAAAGGTTGTTAGTCTAATAGTTATAGGCTTAGAAAATGGCAATTTATATTTTCACTTAATAATTGTATGATTTATTGTAAATTTTAGTTGCTGTCATCCACTTTACTGGTAGTTTTAGTTGAATATTTGAGTATGCTGTCTTCTAAAAAGTTATTTTCAATTTTTTCTTGCTCAAAGCTTAGTTTTTACTAAGAGTAAAATAACCAAAGTTAACTAAAGCATCATGCTGGCATGACAGGTCTTTACACCATTATAGTTGATTTGAAAGGAATGTAAATTTATAGCTTTGAGGGGCTGTTGACAATTTGGGAGGGTACTGCTATTTTCATTTTGTTTTTGTAGCTCTCATTTCTTTCTTCTCCTTGCTCCTTTTTAGAGTCAATTAGAGCCATTTTCTTGATCTTGTAACACACTGTGAATGAGTCTGACCAAACTTTATAAACATTGATTTCTTCGTGACAGCTCCAGAATTAACACAGTTTGGTTCAACTCCGATGAAGTTAGAGAGATCATGACCTGTCACCTATAGTGGTGCCATCGAGTGAGTGCCAATTTCAGTTGTGATTTGGTCATAAAAAGGAATAAAGCAACTCCTAACAATCATATTTACCTAATAAAGACATTAAGTGCTTAATTGAAATTTAGTTTTTGTTCATGCTCAAAATTGTGTATATCTTCATTTCAATTGTAGTTATTGATTATACAGGTGACAACTTTGGTTATCTTTTTGGTTATTGTAATAAAAGGGAGCAATCATTTAGTCTCGTGTCTCTTTAATAGTTATGAGTATGACAATATGGAAAATTACTGAGGTTAAGCAGGGTTCTTGTCATATTTACAGTAGCTATTAGTGGTAATAGTTAAGTTTGTAGTTAATAATAATATTTAAAGGATTTTTTTTTCGTTTTAGTCGTAATTAGGAGAAATGATAACTCCTGAAAACAAGTACCACTTTAAATATCTCTACAGCAAAGAGAGTAATTGCACAATGTAGATATTCCTAATTGATATCTTCTTGGAATTTCTATTGTGTTGGTAGTATTTATGGGAGAACATAGCTACAGGGGAAGATGGTATGATTTATCTTTAAGCTCACAGCTCTAGCATTATATGGATACACTTTCCAAGTATAATGATCTGCAGGTTGGAACCGTAATGTACAATTAAAAAAGTATCACAAACATACCCATAGTCAATCTGCTGAAGATGCAAGCAATAGTGTAGCATTGAAAGTAAAAAAATTATCTTGGTGTGCACTGTTTTGTGTGGTGGTGGACAATGCCAACTTGTGTTGTTTTGGTTAATTGTCCAAAGAACCTTTGTGTTCAAAGTATTCCAAAACTAATATGGCATTTATTTTGTAAGGGTATGGCTTAAAGTGAAAAGGTATACCACATACATATTGAAAGTGCATGTACAAGCTAAAGTTTGGGGACAAGCCAGTACTGCCAAGTAAAAAACAATGTTCGTGCACCACTTTGAGCAAGAATGATTATAACTACTGTAATTATTAATATAATAAAAAGTAAATTTCAATTACAAACCATTACACGATACAGTTACAACTTTAATCACAATTTGACCACAGTTAATATACATTGAAATAAATGTAAAGGTTAGCCTTCAAGTAAACTTTATATCTTCATCAAATTATGCAAAGTCTACACATTACCCAAAATTTTCCGAGATTACATATGGACCCTGATTATTATTATTGTTCTATAAGACAGTTGATGAACTTTTTGGAGCTCTATGATGTATATAAACAAAAAATTGCTACTATGGATTACTCCTACTAACGTTTTTGTGTAAGAATTGGTATTAACTCAATGTACACCAATACACATTCTCAGATTATTATACTTGATGTAATGGGCTTTAAGTTTGAGGTGGTAATTCCTGAATGTGCTATATATTAAGTAACTAAGTCATTATTGTGGTGAAACGACACTATTTATTTATTACATCATGCACTTATAGTATTTGTCTTGTGGGTACTCCTTGTTAGCTACTAGCTAGCCACCATTCTGAACGGAATACTACAGACGCTACTATTGTGGAGTCAGAGAATTATTATTCCTTTCTAGATAACTCACACTGCATGAGGTGATACAAAAAGTAAAGATTGCGAAGTGACGTAATGATGATGTAATGTGTTGATAATGCATTCGTAGAGTAGTTCACTACACACTGACACAATATATGCCTAGCGTGCTACTCTGGCTACCAAACATTTTATCACTCTCATTCATTGGTACAGATTCACTTGTTATGTTCCTGTTATAATACACCCAACCCTTCTACTCACTCACCCATTTAACTGTCTGTATTATACTTGTCATTCAGTTCACTCTGTGCTCTGACTTTGATATCATCCTTAACTAGATAAGATTAAAACCTAGTACCTGGTTAAGGATTAACCTACTGAGCCTCAACCTATTAGCCTAGGGAGAGAGTGAACTCTGGTGGCAGTGAACCAAAGTCTCTGATTCGCAGTCTCACCCACAATTATATTAATATATTACTTTAGTAACTACATAATGAAACACATACATAAACAAACTTCACACAATATTAAACAATTATTTTGCAGTAATTGTTGGTGTACAAAGCATGGTTAATAATGCATTAGCAATTAAATCCATGACTGACTTTGATTGTTGTAAGAAGACTTTACGACTTCATAGCTCGAGTTTTGCTTTATTTCAATTATATTCGTAGACTCTGTAACAAACAAAATGTGTAATATTTATAACTGTATGAATTCATTTTGCATAAAATTATTTAAGTGATTTTATATCTGAAAGCATTTCTTACATGTAACCAATATGTCTACTTAAATTACACTTTTTATTCCAATTCCGGAATTATAGCTATATAGAACTTATATAATGCCATTTTATGATGTCTTTTACCTTCCTCTTTACTACAAATACATATTTCAGTTAGAAAATTTATATATCTAATTAATGTGCATGACTTTTCAATACAATCTAGGTATAATCATAATGATAATAGACTTCTCACATGACCTCCCCCCACCACATTAAGTGACATTACCTTGATTTGCATTGTATCTCATCTCCATTCTCATTGTGTTTTTACTCCTAACAGAGAGTGTACATATTCCTATGCATAGTATAGTAATGATGCAGATCAGAATTCCAATGCCACAGCCAAAGCCAATCATTATGTACTGAATAGTAGGGTCTTCCCAGAAATGAGTGGTCCCACTCGTGGTGTCTGCCATGGTAGTAGAAGTCATTTTAAAGGGGAGTAGCGGTTTTGTTAATGATGTGGTGGTTTTAAAACATTTGTCATCTATTGTAAAATGGAATAGTAATAACAACAGCAATGTTACATATTCCAAAAAAAATTAAAGTTATATTCCCATATACATCTTTATTCATTATGAGCTACTATCCAGTAGTAAATATGTACAATATAGACTTGATAGGTTTTCTGCTTAAATTTTGTGAAAATAATACTTGTATTTCAGACCCTGAAAGAAAGTAGCTTAGTGTTGGGTTTTACAAATTAAGCGTATTACAAGTGTCGACTATTATATTTATTTTGAGCCAGATCCCATTAGTACTCAAACAAATGGTAATCAAACACATTGTCACTATACTAACTACATGAATCATTAGCTTGTATTTATGCTGACGTTCATCAAAAAGTATTACTCAAGTTTTTTGACATGTAAACTTCAACTTAACCTTCTCTGAAGTTAGCTGTTCCATTTATTTTGAACACTATACAGTTGATCCTGTTATTCATGTGGCAGTTCATGTTTAGCCGAAATAGTTCACCCTCATAATAATTCATGGGGCAATACAGAGATTCCTCATTTACCTAAAGTAGAAATAGATTTACTATATTATTATAATATTTATTTTAATTCTTACCTGAACGTATATGTCAGTGTCATATAATAATATATTAAACCCGGTATGATTGATTATTGTAACAGCATTGTTAGTTGTATTTATTAGAGACAAACTAGTAATGTTACATCCAATAGTTTCTCCTTGTCTATTCCATCGGTGAATAAGTTCCTCTCAACAATAATTCCATCTTCATATCTCCATTGTTGCTCATTAAATACCTTTAACCGTCCATTGCTACCAAATGCCACTAATAAATTGGGCTCTACTCCTTCTATTCCCAGGAAGAACTGGTCAGTGCCATCGGAACAATCTTTAATAAAAACAAATTGTCAACGTAATGTCGGAAATTAATATGTAGCAGATGAAATATATTTACATTATATGAAACATTTTTCATACAAAGATTGCTTCGTGTGCACTTGTTGTATGAGAATTCAGTGTTTTGATGTTTGACTAATGTTATCAAACTTAGTATTAAATAACAAGAGACAGTGATTTGGCTATATTAATTGGATCACAATAATATGGAAAATTCATTTCATTCAATTAACAATTAAACTGAAATAAGCTGTTGTTTTTATAATATTCAAACTGAAAAGTGTTTGGAAAAAATATTGTTAGACCAGCTGCATATTAATATTATGTTTAACTCAAGAAAAGAACAAACTACAAGACTTCATATCAAAGCTTCATAGTTAACAAACTTTTTATACTCCCTCTATTTCTGATATTGTGTGTAATTTATTTAATTCTTCAAAAGTACAGATGTGAATACAAAAGTATCACTTATCTCATTCTATAAACTAGCTAACTTTATTATTGTAATGAACCAACAAAGAAACTTACACTGATTTCTTAAAGAGATGTCCTCTATACAGTTCTCAAACACTAAGGTAGTCGAGTTTTTAGGGCATTCTTTTGTTTCACAGTGGTCGGTAGTATAGACTAAATATTCATCTCCATCAGCAAACCTGGTTACCGATAATAATACGGAATCGACGTCCGTTATCCCTTCAACTGCTATTAGGACACAGAAAAGTATTAACGAGGTAAAAGTTCGTGCCTGTGAGTCTAAATCTAGCCCACTCATATTCCAACTGTCCCTGGCGATATTCCAACGGAGCCCGCTCGATTTCAAGAAAATCACTCTATCTAAAAGCTTTACTTTTGAAATTACGATATTGACCGAAGATGTTGAAATTAGCTATAATATTATTGTTATCCCTATAACTTCAATAAAAGCTACCAGTTGCTACAATTACTTTCTACTATTGGGCATGGAAGTATTTCCCAAAGGAAATGTTCTGGTAATCACCAGTAGGTGAGCCTTTATTGTTAGCTAGTGCGTATGAATTGCTGTCAGTTGCATAAACAACTAGAAGGCCCACAATCAAGCTATATAGAGTATAAATTATACAATAAATCTAATACATTTTTCTTTGTATACTCTTGTAGATGAACTAACTTCTTACAGATAGTTTACATCATTGTATTCTTTTAATGTACAACATTGTTAACTTTCTGTATATGTCAGGTCAGATATTTGTATTCTACCTTGTATACTTCATGTTAACAATTTATTTTTTAATTCAAAGTATGAATGAATGAATAAAAAATGAAAGTTATTATTGCAGGAATTGTTTGAGGATTTAGTAGCTTCATTCTTGTTGGACTGAAGATTCTTGTTCCAGATGTTAAAATCTTCATCCTAAATAGAATATGTATTGTAATTGAAAATTGTTTTTGTTTTAAACATGTTTACCAATTCAGAGTGATACCTTGCACAGTAAATTCAAGAGTCATCCAAACTAAAAAATAAAACAGTAACAACATTAAAGATTATATAAATACATAGATATCACTTGCACTTTCTCCACAAATTTCCAATGAAAATCATTTTTATAACATGCTGACCCTAACTATAATAATAATAATAATAACAATAATAATAATAATAGTAAAATTAATAATAATAATAATAATAGTAATAATAATAATAATAATAGTAATAATAATAATAATAATAACAATAATAATAATAATAATAATAATAATAATAATAATAATATTACTTGTTACAATAATAGTTAACAAAAATTGTAATAATAAATATTATTTACACTTATTTATCATACGGTTGACATAAATATTACTACCATCAAATATTATACTAGCTAGTTAGGTCATTAAAAGAAAACTAAAAAAAAAGCAAGTTCCATAATCTTCAACTGCATATTTGGAATGATAGTATATCAGCTCTTTGCAAATAACTTTGATTTCTCCAATGGGCAAGGGACTTTATGTAACTGGCAGCAATTAGTTTCCTTGTTCCATGCTCTAAAGTAGAAAGTAGTTGTATATACAAGCAAATAGTACGTAAAGTCTAACTATTCCGTTTGAGTTAGTGTATCCTACAATTTAACTACTATGTTTTTTTAAACAGTTTATAACTTTGAATCTCTCCAGTGCGCCTAGCGGTCCTCAAAAATGTTTTATTGAATTGTTGGGAAAAATTATTGATGACTACGTCATCTATTTCGGTCGAGATCGTCATTTCAAAGATAACCAAGGACGGTTGGAATATCGCCAGGGACAGTTGGAATATGAGCGGGTTAGATTTAGTCTCACGGGCACAAACTTTTACCTCGTTAATACTTTTCTGTGTCCTAATAGCAACAAGATTTGCTGACGGAGATGAATATTTAGTCTATACTAACAAAAGAATGCCCTAAAAACTCAACTACATTAGTATTTGAGTACTGTATGGAGGACATCTCTTTAAGAGGTCAGTATAAGTTTCTTTGTTGATTCATAATACACAGATACAATGATAAAGTTAGCTAGTATAGTATAGAATGAGATCAGTTATACTTGTATTAACATCTGTATTAATAAAAAGTTAATTTAGCCACTTAATCTATCTAAATATCAGAGGTACAGGGAGTGTACTAATTTAGCCAAGTATGACATTTTGATTGATCAAGCCTTGTATTAGTCTCTGCATAGCCAGACTTTTTATCTAACCGCTACTGGGAGAAAGGGTCTGGGGACAATCACGCACATTGGCTGTTCTAGAGCCAAGATTTTGGGATGTGGTTAGTCTTTTTTGGTTGTCTCCTCTCGGTGAAATAAGTGGGCATCTTACCACCATGCGTTCCTGAATTATCACAATATTGTGATTGCTGGGCCTGCGCAAAACACTCCTCCGGTCTGCCTAAAACAACACGGACCGGACCGGACCGGACCCCACAGACTATACTAAATTCGCGAAAAACTCGCGGACCGCCAACGCGCATGCCCGGACTTCGTGTAGTCCGTTATAGCCACTACGTAACAAAGGTAAGAAAAATATAGTTACTCGTAGAGAGTGAATTAATTTGTTGTCAGTGATGCTTCCTCGACTACTCTTTATTAAGTTTGGTATCTAATCTTACAAAAATAGTTGACATACAACAATGCTATATATTGTGATATTAAGACTATACTATTCCAGATAATAATAACAGTTATTATTATTGTATTTATAATAACAAACATTATTATCATCATCAGTTATTATTATTATTATTATTATTATTATTATTATTATTATTATTATTATTATTATTATTATTATTATTATTGAAACATAGCTAATTGAGAGTGAGAAACCATTTACCATCCTGTATTTTAAAACATAGGTAAATTTGTTGTGAATTCTAACTAATTAAAAAGTGTACGGCAGTTTCCCTCATATAATTTGTGCTGGTGAACGCATCTAAAGTGACTTCTCATCAATTAAAGCGTGTATGACAGTTTTCCCTCATATAATTTGTGATGGTGGATGCATCTGAAGTGACTGCTCATCAATTAAAGAGTGTACGACAGTTTCTACTCGTATAATTTGTGATGGTGGATGCATATGACATGACTTCCCATTAATTAAAGAGTGTACGACAGTTTCCCCTCATATAATTTGTGATGGTGGACGCATCTGAAGTGACTTCTCATCAATTAAAGAGTGTACGACAGTTTCCCCTCATATAATTTGTGATGGTGGACGCATCTGAAGTGACTTCTCATCAATTAAAGAGTGTACGACAGATTCCCCTCACATAATTTGTGATGGTGGACGCATCTGAAGTGACTTCTCATCAATTAAAGAGTGTACGACAGATTCCCCTCACATAATTTGTGATGGTGGACGCATCTGAAGTGACTTCTCATCAATTAAAGCGTGTATGACAGTTTTCCCTCATATAATTTGTGATGGTGGACGCATCTGAAGTGACTTCTCATCAATTAAAGAGTGTATGACAGATTCCCCTCACATAATTTGTGATGGTGGACGCATCTGAAGTGACTTCTCATCAATTAAAGCGTGTATGACAGTTTTCCCTCATATAATTTGTGATGGTGGACGCATCTGAAGTGACTTCTCATCAATTAAAGAGTGTATGACAGATTCCCCTCACATAATTTGTGATGGTGGACGCATCTGAAGTGACTTCTCATCAATTAAAGCGTGTATGACAGTTTCCCTCATATAATTTGTGATGGTGGACGCATCTGAAGTGACTTCTCATCAATTAAAGAGTGTATGACAGATTCCCCTCATATAATTTGTGATGGTGGACGCATCTGAAGTGACTTCTCATCAATTAAGAGTGTATGACAGTTTCCCCTCGTATAATTTGTGATGGTGGACGCATCTGAAGTGATTTCCCATCAATTAAAGACAGTTTCCCCTCGTATAATTTGTGATGGTGGACGCATCTGAAGTGACTTCTCATCAATTAAAGAGTGTACGACAGTTTCCCCTCGTATAATTTGTGATGGTGGACGCATCTGAAGTGACTTCTCATCAATTAAAGAGTGTACGACAGTTTCCCCTCGTATAATTTGTGATGGTGGACGCATCTGAAGTGACTTCTCATCAATTAAAGAGTGTACGACAGATTCCCCTCACATAATTTGTGATGGTGGACGCATCTGAAGTAACTTCCCATTAATTAAAGAGTGTACAACAGTTTCCCCACATATAATTTGTGATGGTGGACGCATCTGAAGTGACTTATCATCAATTAAAGCGTGTACGACAGTTTCCCCTCATATAATTTGTGATGGTGGACGCACCTGAAGTGACTTCTCATCAATTAAAGAGTGTACGACAGTTTCCCCTCATATAATTTGTGATGGTGGACGCATCTGAAGTGACTTCTCATCAATTACGAGTGTATGACAGTTTCCCCTCGTATAATTATCTTAGCAGATCTTATAACCTTTCTATCAGAATCTTTTAATTTCTGACACTTCAAGATCTGTTAAAATCTTATCAGATCTACTTATTTAGAAGAGTGGTGTTATAGAATGAGATAGGAGTTAATAAACATAACAAAATAAACATTCGAAAAATACACAGATAACTTAACTTAATAGCAAATGCAAATTGATCAACTTCATTGGAAATAAGAACAACATAAAAAAAAAATACATACCCATTTGTTATTGTCCCTCCCATACACAGACCTGTTGGGATGCAGTTGAGTCTGGCACAGGTATTACCTCATAATCACCAGGCCTTGGAGCTTTGCGTCCAGATTTTCTTTCTAATCGGCTACGCATATTTCTCAGCTGCGTCAAATTAACTTTTTTTTGGAGCACCTATAGAAGTCGCAGGGCAAGAGCATGACTCACTTGGAAACAACTTCACAACATGAATTGTGGCACACCAACTGATTTGCTACAAGTCATCTGAAATTATTTAATGTTTTAGTTCATGTATTATTAATTAAATGATTGAGATATCTAATAGCACTGGAATGAAATATTGCTGATATGTCTGAGTGGACCATATATTATTTTATGAACTAAGGAAGAGGAGAAAATATTATGGTAACAGATGAAGATTACTACACCTGTGGTAAAAAAATAATACATACCCATTTGGCCATTGGGTGAGACACATTGTATTAAAATTTTGCACACAGGGTGAGAACACAATAACTACAAGAACATGTCCCTATCTAAGAGAGGGAGGAGGGAGGGCAATTACTTTACAGACCTGTCCCTGCGGCCAAGCCCTTTTATGCGACCTTTTTGTTTAAGGTATTTTGTGCTTTATAACAACTAAGCAGTAGCTGTACAGCACACACAGACATTTCACTGGAAATATCAACTCAAGATATACATTGTAGCTGTTCTCTTTCTTGACTTGACTATTCCACAATGGATTTTCAAGTAAAACAGTCAACATCCTCCGAAAAAAATGAGAAAAAACAACAACAATAGCAAGCTAGAGTCATAATTGAGGTTTTAATGACTTGAATTTCTAACTGTATTTGTTAAATTCTTCCATGTTGACATAACTGTGATGCTAAATTCCCTGCATATTACTTATATCTACAATCAATAATAAATTTCCTGCATTTAGCTTCTTTTTCTTTTGTTCTTTACTTTGGAGGATGTTTATTTGTTGCATAGAGTGTATGGTATGACCTATCTCAGCCAGAACTCCAATATGTCTGTAAGACCTATTGCCTCCCACAACATTCAGATCATGTTAGTCAAAGAGGTATGCAAATTAATTCCTCTATGATAATGGAAGATCGCTAACTACGAAGTTCTGTTTAGTGACAAGGTTGACAACTACAAAGCGAACGCAAAAAGTGAGGGTCAGAGTACAAAATGACATAGGCACGTCCACATATTATACATAAACAAACAATAATTTTCAATTTTCGATGTGTTACTCCTAGTAATCTCTCGCCCACAATTTGTTAGCTCGCCAATCAATCAAAACTAAATAATGATGAAAGTTTAAATCGGCCAAATTTATCCTTGTTTATTGTAGTCTTGTGTCATTTTTAGATACGGGATTTAAGTAAATGTAAGTATATTTCAAATTATTAATATGGTTATAATATTGGGCTCCCTTTAGAGCATTCTCATACATCCCATTAATGTATTGATAAATATGTACTAACCTTGCTCTGGCCTGCTGACTGCTACAGGGAAGTTCATGATCCATGTTGTTGTTATCAGTTGTCACTTCATCTAAATTACCAGTAAATAATAATTTTGACTTATAAATGTTCATAAATTTACCACAGCATGGTAGAGACGTGGATTTGTCAGGTTTCTTCTTCAGCATAACCATCTCCACTACTTCTTCCTGAGTATAAGTCTGGATGAAATGGAGATCTTGTGGAGACCTTGTCCATTTGGAAAACCTAGGACAGAGCTTATAATCTCCTACACCTGTTAAATGCAGGAAGTGCGAATAAAAACATAGTATAAATAATTATCTATTGGCAATGTGATTCAATGGCACCAATACAAGGAGCTGTACATAACAATATTCTATGATGAACTTATGTGGCTCCACCTATTGTATTACTTGACTCATTTCACTCCGTTATGAAACATCCTAGGACCTGACTTTCTCTAGCACAGTGATGGCTGTTTATTATACCATAACAGTCAAAAAGCGGTAAGCATTGTGCCCCATAATTAAGGTGCCCACACTGGCATCACATCTCAATTTAACCTTTATATTTGAAAATTTGATTGGAAAACCTATGCTACTTTGGATTTGAGAGAATGGAATTAAATACATACAGTGCATGTGGTCAAGTGGTTTAAAATGAGTATATATGTCACTTGACTTAGAAGAATCACCTTACAACACTGTGACCCTTTAAAAAACCATAGATGGTATTTGAAGGAATTACAGACTCAGTATGATGTGCTTACCAATAAATCCTCTCTGAATTTCATTGTGAAAATATGCTTGTACATGGTACAAGGTAAGCACAATAGTGTCCAATGGAACTTCCCTCCATCAGCTTGCAGTCTCTTCAAAGTAGCATTAAAACTCTCAGACATGTTGTTGGTGACACCAGAGAAAGGATGATAGATTTTTAGAGGCTCTAAAATGAACCTACCAAGTGAAGTTTTCATCTACAGCAAAGTTAATTGTTTTACACAACACGGCAATGACATGTGTACATGTTGAGAGAAAGTTTTATATGTTATAATGAATCGTGACCATACCAGTGCCTCCTCCCTCTCCTTCAAATACTTATGGGTGAACTGGTCACTAATCACCCCCACCCCCACCCCCACCCCCCACCCCCCCTCCCCAACTCCCCAACCTGTGCCTACAAAACAGCAAGGTCTGTCAGCCTGGCTCAGCTTTGAGTAGACTAGCTTCTGTGGCTCACCATCAGCTTGCTCAGCTTTGAGTAGACTAACTCACACTAGTGGCTAACCATCCCCATGCAATGTACAAACCACCAGGCTCCCATAAGCTTGGCATGAAGTGTTGGTTCTTACTCCAGATCATCAACTACAAGCAGAATGCTAGCCAGTGAGTTTAGCTCACTAGACATGCTAACCACTATCTACCGTTTAATAATATTCTCTTCATACAATATACTCTTCATAAATACACACACAATCAATGCCTAATTAATTAATATCACATGGTACAACACATGCACAATAAGTATTGCATTGCATTGACCTTACTCACCTCAGAATGAATCATAGCTATGTAATACTGATGAAAAGATTGGCTCCAAGAACTCTCAAATTCCTTCAGTTTTCTTTCATAACTGTCACTGCTGCTCTGATTGAGAAGGTCCCGAATGTGGCTGATGTACACATGAATTTCCATTGACGTAGCTCCATGGTTCCTCAACCATCTCTTAACAGCATTGATGTTATGGTTCCAGCAACGAACTCTCACTTTTGGCAAATACTTTCCAATTGCCTATACAATCAGTTTGGGACAACACCAAATTACAAATAACATGCAAACAATCTAACCAACATGAAATAGTTATTGATTATAATTATATTCTGAAACTCTTTTTTTTTTAAATAAAAATAACTATAATTACAAGTAAATCTGTGTGTGTGTGTGTATGTATGTATGTATGTATGTATTAATGTATGTATGTATCATGAAAGCCATTGTAGCTATTTGTGTGTGTGTGTGTGTGTGTGTGTGTGTGTGAGTATGTGAACAGGTGAATGCATGGCTATCGGCAGGTCATTGACAATATCCTCACTCCTCATCTGTATTTGTATTTATACATTTACAAATCAAGAATTGAATAATAAAAGTATAAATGGGTTATAGGTATACTTGTATACATATACATGCTTGCACTCACACACACATGCAAAAACATGTATATATTTATTGTACATAGGATCTTTTTCTTAAATTTCTTGCATCACGCGAGCGTTAAATATGTTCCTATATTGAATGCTGAATATTGAATGCTCCAACATGACCAAGAGTAGTTCTGGACAAATATATTTTTAGATGTATGGCCAAGTTACGTCTAAACGACGAGTCTTTGAAGCACAATTTTTTTACTGTTTTGGAAAAATGTCTAGTGTACAATAAACGATACATTAACCTCACGCTTAATGCATTTTTACTCGCCTTCAGTTCATGAAAATAAATAACTATGCTTTTGAAAAATCTCTCCATAGTGTATACTGACTCACATAATAATTATACATACATACATACATGCATGCATCCATCCATCCATCTATCCCTACATACATACATACATATATACATACATACATACATACATACATACATACTAAACAAGTCAATTGCTAAAATGATTGGATTCAGAAAGGACTCCTGATGTAAAAGCAGATGCTATATAGCTTTTTATATAATGAAGTATTATATGCACAATTGTTACAATTTCACTCCACATCTCACAATAGTATGTATATGTAAATAATCATTAGATACTAGAAGTTGTACCACAAAAAGATGTGATGGGGGACAAATGAGCAATAATCTAAGAGGAGGATTTTGGCAAGGAGTCCATAATGTGTGAAGTTTCAAAATAACTGTATACTGGCTGTATAAACTGAGAAAACTGCTGTCTATGTATGTTATCTTAGCATTTCAATCAATTTTTAGAACTTTTATTCTATAAACCTAAAATAGCTTACCTTATATATGCCAGATTCCTCATCAGTAACCAATGGTACTTCTGCTTGTCCATTTACTAAACGTGGAACACATAAAGCAATTTCACGCATGAGCTCTTCGTGACATGATTGAAATTTTCTTTCATGTAATAGAAACAAGCAGGGAATCACTGGTGAAGATGAAAAAAATGGTATGTCTGAATAAAAAACAGATAAATAAAAATCACCGAGCTGGAAGGTCGTATCATACGACAGAAGTTGAGGAGATTCTGATTCAGCCTGAAGCAATGAATTTAGCTCTTCAGACAAACTGCTATGGCCACATACAATCAAAACATCAGGAACAGTTTTTATTGAAATAACAAATGGACTGATGTCATTTGCCAGTTCATGAAGATTGTAGAGAGCATCATGAGATAATTGAGACTTTTGGCGCTCACTTTGTTGCATATTTGAAATTTGTTTAGTGTTGCGAGGCTTCATTGTCCAATCGCAGCTTTGAACATTGCTTGATGAAATTACGTTTTTATACACATTTGCTGGGAATTCAGCCCTCTTCCTGAGTGAGTCTAGCACTGAAGGGCATGTACGGAAATAAGGCTGCTTATGAAGAGCATTTCCGTGTGGAAAATCAATTACAATTTCTTCATTACCTAAATAACGTACCAATACAACTGAAACTTCATCATCTTCAAGAAAATATGCAAATTTTCTGAATCTAGAGTCACTTCCCATAGGTAAAACACAAATAAAATAAATTTTTTTATACTGGGATTTTTCTTGGGAATTAATTTTGTCCCATTTTGATGATACCCATCACTTCTCCAATGTACCAGGAAAAAAATCAATCATTATAAAAATCAATTGGCTTTAGCTGTACTATTTGCATCTTTATTGCCCTGAGATAAGGAATACAGAAACAATTCTCCACCCTTAGGCCTCACAGCAACACTGTATGTGTGTTGTGAGATTTCTGCAAATACGTGGCAGTGGTTTCCCCATTTCTTCTCGCTTTTCTCAGCTTAGCATCTAGACTACTAGATTAGCTGACTGCATGAGCAATAGTGAGCAAGAGACGCCCCCTAGAACGTGTTTTGGGCATGCGCGTTGGTGGTCCGCGAGCTTTTAGGGAATTTAGCCCGGTCCGTAGGTCTGGTCCGGTCCGAATTTTAGTCTCACCCAAATACTCCGTGGTTGTGTTCGGGTCAGCGCGACCTGCAAACTGTGGGTGCCCTAATGTAATTTGATAACCACTACTACCACATTCCCTTAGAACAGCCAGGGTCATCCTCTAGAACAGCCAGGGTGCATGATTGTCCCCAGACCCCTTTCTCCTCGTAGTGGTTAGGTAAAGGGTCTGGCTATGCCAGACAAGCCTTGTATTGTATTCTTTTCTTGAGTTAAACATGTTTCTTCTCTTTTAAAATGAAGCTGGTCTTACCTGATTATTTCCTTTTAATTTCAGTTTGCATTAGTATAAAAAAAACAACAGAACATGAATTATTATACTGCCAAATCAACTATTTCTTGTTATTTTAATAATAAGGTTGATAATATTTTGCCAAACATCAAAACACTGCATTCTCATACAACAAGTGCACAAGAAGCAATCTTTGTATGAAATGTTTCATAATAATGTAAAGAATGCGCCATCTGCTCTACATATTAATTCCTATTACATTGATAATTTGTTTTTGTTAATTGTTCCAGTAACACTGGTCAGTTCTTTCTTGGAATTGATGGAGTAGCGCCAAATTTATCAGTAGTATTTGGAAGTAATGGATGGTTAAAGGTATTTAATGAACAACAAAATAGATATAAAAATGGAGTCATTGTCGAGAGTAACTTAGCCACCAATAGAACAGAAAAAAAATACAGAGATTATGGGATATAACATTACCAGTTTGTCTCTAATAAACACAACTAACAACGTTGTTACTACAATCAATCACACCGGGTTTAATGCATTTACAGAAAACACTGAAATATATATTCAGGTAAGAAATAAATAAATAATTATATATATTATAATAATAATACTAAATTTATTTCCACTTTAGATAAGTGAGGAGTCTCTTTATTACCCCATGAATCATTATGAGGGTGAAATATTTTGGCTAAACATGAGTTGCCACTTCAATAAAAGGATTGACTGTATAGTGTTCAAAATAAATGGAACAGCTAACTCCAGAGAAGGTTAAGTTGAATGCTAGGTTCTTTGATGTTGTTGTGGCTATAAACAATTTTTTGGGTATGAGGCAAATTTTTGGAAAAAAGTTACTTGGACAGAGTTAGCTAAATGGTACAATAGATGTTTTGCGGAGTCCAGCTTGTGTTCAGAAGAATATTGATAAAATAAAGCACCACAAATGTGAACTTTGGCACTACTATAAACTATCTAGCTATTACAAAATCATTTTTCAGGCCAAAAAAATAATTGTTTTGGCTATTCTAAGATGGTATTAATATTACTCGGGCAATGAAAATGGTAGATGTAAAAAAAAAAGACAGGTCAGACACACTTACTGGTATGTATATATATTTTCAATGCATAACTCCACTTCCAGCAATTTGCTCACTTCCTGGCATAAACAAATTAAATATTAATATGAGTTATTACCATTATTAGAAACATGAATAATATTCTAGATGATTACAATCCTAAGGTATATAGAAGAATTCATACGCATTCCAAGGTTTTAGAGTTATAACACACATCAATGGAAGTTTCAAGTTACTTTATGGCATAATAAAAGATCTGATCTACACAATACTTACAATTATCACAATTATCAAGTTCAGTGTTTGATAATCTTCTATTTTTCCATTGATTCAGAGTTCTTCTCCAGCAACATTTATGTCATTATTTTCTGAGCGAATCAGTAAGAAAATGGAGGTAAACTCAGCAAAGTGATTCTTTTTTCTAAGCCTATGCCATGAAGGCAAGAGGTTGTATCACATCTAATAAGAATAAATGTGACTATATACTTCTTCAGTAATCAAAAGTGCCTGTCACCATAGCAGCTAATCAAATATAATGATAGGCTGAGCATTGCACTCATGCTCACAGGTCTGAACATTGTATGAATTAGCATATGGTGATCCAAATAAGTTTACTTCATAAAATACTGTGATGAGCTTCTTGATTCTGAGCAATAAAGGTTCACATTTTACTATTACCTGCTTCTTTTCAGTGCAAATTTCAGGATCTTCCCGTCTTGAAATTTCATAAGACTTTAGTAAATAGAGAATATTATATTTGTGTAGGAAAGACTGAAAAACCTTTTCTTACAATTAGTTTCAGATATACGCGCTTTTGCCCTAAAATGACTGGACTGTTATTGTATTTTACCATGTCATCTAATTGTGTTAGGGCTTTAGATATTCACAAATTTTAATGAAATTATATATATATAATATATATATTATTATAATATAATATAATTATATATTATATATAACTTAATAATGCCAGAGTATGCAAGACTAAAACTTTGCTTTGATTGAGATTGAGTTTATGAACTAATCTAACACATTTCATTATCATTGCAGATGATGAATGTTTTGTGACCAAGCCTGATTTTACGAATCCCTCCATTTTATTCAATACAACGAATCCCTCCATTTTATTCAATACAACGAATCCCTCCATTTTATTCAATACAACAATTCCCTCAACATCGGTCAACACAACTCCTACAAAAGTGACCACCAACTTCTGGGATGATCCAACTGTACGATTTATTGTAATTGGATCAGCAAGTGGTATTGGACTACTGGCATGCATAATAATTATATTATGTATTGGAATAACATATTATCTAAAGTCAGTGAGAAGTAATAAAAAACCTAAAATCATAGAAAAAAATGTTGATGAAAGTCAAGGTAGGCTATTTATACAAGAACAAGTGTGTTTTATGAAATGAATGAATGAATTAATGTGATGGAGTAGGGACATAATTTACTATTATTAATTTATGTTATAGATGGTTTTATTTGTATTCTTTAAAATATTTACATGGAGAATGCCAGGAAAGACATCCGATCTCCTTTTGGCTGTTGAATGTAGAAAGAAAGATGATATGACTTTGATTATAAAAGAACAACAACAAAAAACAATAACAGATATAATGGTACACTCTCTAATTTATCTTCCTATAGATGGCTTAGAATTTTCATTTTCAACAAAACATTTTTTGGCATATATAACCATGATTATAAAAACAGTATGTACACACAGCATAGTTAAGAAAAAAGAACAATATTCTGAGACACAAGAAGATACTGGGGAGTTAGGACATGACATAAAAAACGAAGGATGTTATAAAAAAATACTACAATCATTTTAATGCTTGTCATTCTTTTATTGTCAATAGCTATAGTGCTGCTCTCTTGGCTTCAGTAGTTACAACTTTACTGCTACTAAGTGTGCAGGAATCATATCCACATCAAAGATGTTCCACGATGCCTAGACTTGCGAGACAAGCGAGCGTGGATTTCTGTCATCGTTGTGGCATGGCAGAATAGTCCTAGTACTTGAAAATTATCATTTATGCACACTTTGCTATTTAAAATTCAATAATCTAAAAATTTCAGTATAAGTTTTGTGGTAGCTATTATATTCAGACCTTAACTTATCTTCGCCACACATTTGTAGACTGAAATAGAAATTATCTGATAAATTATTTCCACACTCTTCAGAGCAATATTTTCAAATTGTACTGAAATCTGCCACTGCATTTAGTAACTCGGGAATTGAGATGAA